>Ga0255352_1001377_pt1 | contig 12157 bp, 15 predicted proteins | sample HBST0metaG_FD_189939 | JGI IMG/M metagenome (GOLD analysis project Ga0255352, IMG submission 189939) | Peat soil microbial communities from Stordalen Mire, Sweden - H.B.S.T0 | ecosystem: Environmental > Terrestrial > Soil > Wetlands > Peat | place: Sweden: Norrbotten County, Stordalen Mire...
ATACAAGACTTCACGCTCAATGCGGACGGATCGGCGGCCCTTGCGGTGGTCTTCGACGTTACAGGGATGGGCTTCGACCCGGCACTAGCTCAGAATTACACACCGTTTTCGCTCCCGGCCCCGGCAGACGGATCAACCTGGACGCAAGACACCGCCGTTGCGGCATTGGCCGCGCCAATTGCCGCGTCCAAGGCCGCATTTATGGCCGCCGCGCCCAACTTTGCTCCGCCTTCATAGGCTACGACGGCACCAACTGTACCAGCATGGTGCTCTGTGATCCACGTCCTCTTATCGAGGCCCCAACCGAGCAAGTTCCCGAGGAGGGAAAATGAAATTGAAATTCGCTGCTTTCAGTCTGATTTGTGCATGTGCGTTGGCTCTCGCGGTTTCGTACTCCGGCGCGCAGAGCGCACAGCAGACGCCCATCGCGTATGACACGCTGGGGCATCCGATCTACGGCGGCCTCGATTGCGTCTCCAAGACGGCCCCGGCGGTTTGCGCCAACGACCTCACCGGCTCTGTGGTTGTGGCGGCCGGCGCTACCACCGTGGTGGTCAATGACTCTGCGGTTGCGTCCGGATCGCACATTATTGTGCAGGAAGACTCCTCGCTTGGCACCAACCTGGGCGTTACCTGTAACACCACGCCGGCCACCGCTCCGCCCACCATCTCCGCGCGCGTTATCGGTACCAGCTTCACCATCACTACAACCGCGCCTACCACCAACCCGCGCTGTTTCAGCTTCCATCTGTTCAGCTAAGCGAAAGAGCGTCAATGACTCCGTATTACGAACATGCCGGCATCACCATCTATTGCGGGGATTGCCGCGAGGTGTTAGGGGGGGCAGCGTAAAAGCTGCCCTCCTCTGCACCGATCCGCCGTACGGCATAGGCGCGGCGCGTCATAAGTTTGGCGGCCACGGTGTGAAGCAACACCACACCGGCCTGGCGGCCGGAAAGATGATTGCAAAACGCGATTACGGCGACGGCGCTTGGGACGACTCTCCGCCCGATGCGGGGCTGATAGACCTCATCCGCTCATGCGCGCCGTACCAGATCATCTTTGGCGGCAATTACTTTCAACTCCCACCATCGAAGTGCTGGCTCGTGTGGGATAAGTTGCGCGGCAATACAGACTTTGCCGACTGCGAATTAGCTTGGACCAACCTCAATAGAAGTGTGCGCCGCATCGCTTACCGATGGAATGGCTTTCTTGTGCAGCCGGGCAGCAAAGATGTGCGCACGCATCCAACGCAGAAACCCCAAGACGTGATGCGCTGGGCCATCCTGCAAGCGCCCGATACGTGTAAGTCCGTGCTCGATCCCTTCATGGGCAGTGGCACCACGTTGGAAGCTGCCAAAGCCCTGGGCTTGTCTGCCATCGGCATTGAGCGCGAGGAGCGTTACTGCGAAATCGCAGCTCAGCGGCTCAGCCAGGAAATGCTCATCACTGTGTGACCTCGGGGTCCCCGGCGGCGATCCATGCCGTTGGGGTGACTGAAATTAGCGGGGTTTTTCCATTCCGCCGCACAGTGAAGTTATGAGCACTAAGAGCATACCGGCGGCGCTTCCGATGCAGTATCGGGCCGCAAAAATAGACGCGGAGCCGAAAGAGGGCGAACGGCTGTCCGGCCCCGATCCGGGCCGGTTTCGCTTTGCCGTCTCCAGTGAAACCCCTTACCAGCGGAATTATTGGTTTGGTCCGGGCAATGAGGTTCTTCAGCACGATAAGAAGAGCATTCGCACAGAGCGCCTCGATTCCGGCCAGGTTCCCAATAACTTCAATCACGACCCCAACAAACAGCTCGGCATTGTAGATAAGTACGAAATCAAAGACGGCCGGCTTGTGGTTGAGGGGCCGTTCAGCCGCTCGGCGTTTGCGCAGGAAAAGCGCCAGGACTACGACGACAAGATTCTCACTTCCGCCTCGGTGGGTTATCGCGTTCACAAGATGGTGCGCACTGCGGACCCGGATTGCACTTGCGATTGCGACGAGTGCAAGGCCGGAGATTGCGCTAATTGCAGCGATAGCACATGTGATTGCATTGCCCGCTGCGAGGTCCGCGATTGGGAACCGTTCGACGGATCGCTTGTCACCGTGCCCGCCGATCCTACCGTGGGCCAAGGTCGCTCCGAGTCCGGTGACCAAGATTTCCCGGTTGAGTTTGAAACCGTCTTGCGGCGGAGCGCCGATCCGGCTCCCGCTGCACAACCCGCAATCGTTGTTCCACCCGCACAGGAGAAAAGAAACATGGCCGAAACGGCTGAGAAAACCGCAGCGGAACTTGAGCTTGCGCGGCGCAATGACATCATGGCCGTTGCGACCGATTCCGATTTCCGCAAGTACGTCACCATTGACGAGGCTCAGAAAGCCATCGCCGACAACACCTCCTCGGATAAGTTCCGCGATCTGGTCTCGCGCAAGATTTGCGCCGCCAACGATGCCAGCAAGGTGGGCACCGCCGGCAGCAACCTTTTCGGCGAGATGGATAAGTCCGATCAGAAGCGGTTCTCCGTGTTCCGGTTGGTTCGTTCACTCACCAATGCGGCCCGCCCCGGCTCGTTCTCTGCCAGCCTGTGCGATGCGGCCCTTGAGCGCGAGTTCAGCGATGAACTGAAAAAGCGCCTCAAGATCACCACGGAAGGCCCGCTGATTCCGGACTCCATGTCGCGCGCTCTCGGTACGCAGGGCATCGGTAGCGGAGCCGGTCAGATTGCGGTAACCTCCGAGGCCGCCGCCGTGGCAACCTACACGCGGCCGGAAGTCATCGAGATTCTGCGCAATCGTCCGCGCGTTGAGCAGCTTGGGGCGCGCCGCCTGGGTGGGTTGACCGGGGTTATCCGGTTGCCTCGTCAGTCCGGTGCAGGCACTGCGCAGTGGGTGGGTGAGGGCGCGGCTGTTACTCCGTCCGATCTCTCCATGGATTTCATTTCCGTGACCCCGCACCGCATCTCGACGCAGACCGCATGGACCGTCGAGCTGTTGGCGGAAACCGCGCCCGATATTGAGGGCCTGGCCCGCGCCGATCAGGACAGGGTTATCTTGCTTGCCCTTGACCTGGCCGCGCTCAGCGGCCCCACCGGCGGCGCAAACCCGGTTGGCCTGATGAACCTCACCGGCCTCACGCTGCTTTCGCCTTCCGGCACTGCGTTCGGTGACGGTGGCAAGCCGCTCACCTGGGCTGACATTCTTGCGTTTGAATCCACCGTTGCAGCCGCCAACGCGGATGTGGCCACCTCCGGATTCATGTTCACGCCGGAAGTACGCGCCCAGCTCAAGGCAACGCCGAAGTTTGCATCCGGCTATGCTCTCCCGATCTGGGATGACGGCCCCAAGGACCCGCTGGGCATCGACACGCAAGGCCCCGCCGGCTATCGCGCGGCCGTCACCAACCAGCTTGCCAAGAACGGAACCAAGGCGGGCGTAACCGGCTCCATCCTGCACAACGCCGTCTTTGGCGATTGGGGACAGTTGATCGTTGCCGATTGGGGCGCGCGTGAGGTGGTCGTCGATCCGTACACCCAGGCCGCCAGTGGCGCGATTGTTGTCACCCAGCGCGCGCTGCACGACATCGCTTGCCGGCACGTTGCGGCTTTCGTTGCCAACCCCTACATCGCAATCAGCTAATCGGGGTGATGCTTTCCCGGTAACTGTCCACTGACAACTGATAACTGACAACTGCGGGGCCGCGAGGCCCCGCCGAGGTGATCGATGCTTACAGCGAACAAAGGAAACAAAACCGTCAAGGCCGTGTTGCGGGTTGACATGGTTGTGGACGGTGAGCGTATGGAAAAGGGCGAAGTGGTTGAGATGTCTGGCCACAACTTCAAGTACCTTCTCCAACACGACCGCGTGGCCGAGGCTACCGGCGAGAACGTTTCTGCCGTACGGGCTGAAATCAAGTCTGCGGAAGAGGCCGCCAAGCGCGCCGCGCAACCGTCCACCGAGGAAGTTCTCAAGGCCCGCATTGCCAACCTCGAAACAGAGCTGGCCGTCGCAAAGAAAGGCAAGTAAACCGCCATGTTTGGGGATTCCGATCTGTCTGTATTTTTTGCCGATTTCGGGAAAGAGTCTCCAGTGATCTGGAATAACGAGCCGGCCGTGAACGGAATCCTTGACACATCTAGCGATGTTTTCTCCCACGGCGGAGGCCCCGGCGGATTCGAGCGCAACACGATAGTGCTGCACATTCCGTACAACGCTTTCACGGCCACGCCCAAACCTCTTGACCCCATCACAGTGGGCGGTGTCTCGTACACCGTCCACTCCCTGCCTGAATCGCGCGACATGCAGGTCACAGAGCTGTATCTCAAGCGCGTGTGAGGTTGAAATGCAAACCGGATTAACGAATCGAATGTTGCACGTTGAAAGGAACGTCAACCATGAGCAAGAGCGTGAACTCAGTCACCCTGTTGGGCAACGTCGGCCAGCCGCCGGAAACCAAAGCATCGCAAAATGGAACGTTGCGGACGACGGTCTCCATCGCAACCAACGAACGGAAGAAAGTCCCCAACAGTGACGCCAAAGGCCCACAATGGGAAGATCACACCGAGTGGCATTCGGTGATCCTCTTTGGCCGCCTGGCTGAAATCGCCCGTGACTATCTCCGCAAGGGTTCCAAGGTCTACATCTCCGGCCGCCTCCGCACAATCTCCTGGGAAGACGACACCCAACAGAAGCGTTGGAAAACCAACATCGTTGCCGAGGAGCTCGTCTTGCTCGACGGCAAGGACTCCAGCCCGGCCAAAGTTCCCGATGAAGCGTACAGCGGGGCGTTCTGATGGGCCTCTGTGACCGCCTTATCATCTTCGCTGGCATCCTCTTTGGGGCCATCGAAAGCCGCAAGCGTTTACGGGTAAAGTTCGCAGTTATCAGGGACGGTGCCCGCGAGTGCTTTGGAAAGGAACGGTGGCTCTGATGGCTCAGACCATTTGGACACAGGCCGCAACGGCCATCATGACAGCACTCAACGCCCTCGGCGCGCCCGCTACATTCTACCGGGCGCGCTTTGAGGCGGTGGGCAACACTGAAACCGCCGGCAACCTCTACCCCACCAAGATCGATTGCAAGTATGAGTGCGCCCAGGACTCCGTAAAGATCGATGCCACGATGGTGGTACGCGCCAACATCGCCGCAACCAGCGAAGTTGACCTGGCCGCCGATCCGCTTGTGCAGTGGGCGTGGACTCAAATCCGCCGCGACCCCACGCTGGGCAATCTTGTGGAAGATGTCTACGTCGATAACATCGAAATCGGCTACGTGGATAAGTCCGCAAGCGACCAAGTTTGCGTGGATATGACGATCCGGGTTGAAGTAGAGGTAGACAGGAACAACCCATCCATCAACAGGACGTACTTGAGCTAACGCTCGCAACAGGACGTACGGCTCTCAGTTGTGAGCCTGGAGGAATAAGAAATGTCTTTGCTTGTGCCTACAGTAACCGTCACCCCAGCGCCTACTACCGTCACCGCAGTGCAGGCGGTTGCGGTCACTGTTGCCGTAACTGGCACAAGTGCCACACCCACCGGAGCTGTAAAAATCGTCAGTGGCGCATTCGCATCCGCCGCCGTGGATTTGGTGGCCGGGTCTGCAATCATCGCCATCCCGCCCGGCGCATTGGCCGTGGGTGTCAACGCACTCACCACAACCTACACGCCCGATGTGAATAGCGACGCTGTTTACACCGGCGGGACCGGAACGGCCAATGAGACAGTAACCGCCGTCAATGTGACGCCCTTAAAATTGCAAGGCTATCAAGCGCAGTTGGGCTACGTTCCGGCCGCCGGCGGAGCCATGCAGATTCTTGCCGGTCTCAAGGACCTTGACGGCGAGTTCAAGGCGGATGAGTTGGATTCGAGCGACCATGGCGGCTCATGGAAGGGCCGCATGTTGGGGATGCTTGATTTCACTGCTACCGCCAAACTCGATTACATTGCCGGCGATGCCGGGCAGGAAGGCTTTCTGGCCGCGCTCATCAACCGTACGCCGCTGCAAATCTATCTCTTCCCCAAACAGAGCACCGGCTCTGGCGTCGATGTGTACGCGGGAACGGTGGTCATTCCCAGCTACAAGTGGTCTGGCAAGATGAAGGACTTGCAGGATGCGACTTTCTCGCTTGCCAACGCAGCCAACACCGGGTTTACGGTGAGCGTACAGTAAGTTTTATGAGGGCGCGGGCCTTGTAACCCCGCGTCGGTTCGAGGGAGGGCGGCGTCTCGTAATGAGCGCCGCCCATTTTTTCAGGTGAGGACAAATGCAAAACGTAGTGCTCTACAAAGAACCGATCTTTGTTGATTTCGACCGCCGGCGGCGCGTGGAAATCAACCTTGGCTCAGAGATATTGATTCGCAATGCCGGCGGTAAAGAGGCCCCGGCCTGGGAAGAGGTGGGCCACCGCATCAACCCGGCCACGGGTGAGCGGGAGTGGGCGCTCGCCGTCAATGAAGACAACCTCCGTCTCTACCTGTGGGCGGCGCTGCAAGAGGACGCAAAGGCGCACAGCGAGACGCTCACCATGGAAGACTTGCGATGGTTGAGTGAGCGGCATAACTGGGCGGAGCAAGGCGTTTTGGCAATCCGCCGTGCCCTCAATCAGTATTACGGCGGAGCTTCCCAGGCGAACTCCAAGCCCGCTAAATCGAAGCGCGCCGCGCGCAAGCAAACCACATGGGAAGATGCTTTCCGCATCGTCTGTGGTGAGCTGGGGTTCGCGCCCGATGCGTTCTATCGGCTCCAATACAGCGAGTTGATTCTTATTCTCGAGGGCCGCTCCGCCCGTCACAAGCGCGAGACGCGCGAACGCCGTGAGGAGTCCGCATGGATGGTGAGCTGGCTCTTACTTCCCCACAAGAAACAGGACGCCGATCCTCTCACACCGGACATGCTTATGGGCCGCAAGCGCCGCAGCACGCCCGCGCCGGTGTTCGAGAGCGACGAAGCTAAAGCACGTGCGCTGGTAACCGCATTCAGGGCACAATCAGAAAAGGACGGTGTAACCGATGGCAAGTAAGGGCGGCGTGATCGTTGTCGTATCCGGCGAAGACAAAACCGGCGAAGTCTTCAACGCAATCAAGAGACACTTGGATGAGACTGAGGCGAAAGCCAAAGAGGCTTCCAGTTCCCTTGCAGGTATCGGACAGAGCTTGATGCAGGGCCTCCAATATGCCGGCATCACGGTTGGCATCGGAGAGGTTGTCAACGGCTTAAGGGAAATGGTCACCTCTACGATGGAGGCCGGCGTACAGATAGGCAAACTCCATCAACAAACCGGGATCTCGACAGATAGCCTTTCGGTGCTCAAGTACGCCGCCGCCGCCAGCGGTGTTGAGTTTGAGACGGTGGCGAAATCGGGAAAGAAACTTGCCGAGGCTATTCATGAGACGGACGCCGGCAAGCTCTCTGAGGGCTTCAAAATCCTTGGCATCTCCGCCGGAGAAGTAAAAACCAAGGGCAATGACATGTACGGCGTAATGGAGTTGGTTGCCGATAAATTTCAACAGATGCCCGATGGCATCGAAAAGAACGTTGCCGCCGTCAAGCTCTTTGGCAAGGCCGGCCAGGACATGATTCCGATTCTCAATCAAGGCTCCGAGGCTCTTGAGAAGATGAAATCGGAGGCACCCATTTTCAGCGAGGAGGACCTCAAGAAAATGGAGGACATGCACCACGCCTTGAACGATCTGGACGCCGCGTGGAAGCGTCTAAGCCTCACCATCACCGGCGCAGCAGCCCCGGCCATCACCGCCTATGTCAACGATTTCTCCGAGGGCATGGATACCATCATCGCCTCGGCAAAAGATATGTGGCACTGGCTTTCCGATGATGGCAAACACCCGCTCGATGAATACCTGGCCCAACTTCACGCGGCGCAAAATCTTGCCGGCTCGACGGCGCATCCAACTGGCCCGGCTAAATTGCCGCCTACTGATCCCGAGGTGCTAGAGAAACAGAGTCGTGCCCGTATGCAGGCTGATCGCACATCGCTCGCCGAGCAACAACGCCAGCACGCTATGTCCATCGAAGATGAGATAGCTTTTTGGCAAAAGAGAATCGGTGCGTTTCAGCGTGGCTCATCTCAATACTTGGAAGCGTTAAACGAAATCAACCGACTCACTAAAGAGGTAGCCACTAAGAACGCTCAAGAACAAAAGAAGATCACTTCAGAATTTGTGAGCGAATCGATTGCGGACGCCAAAAACGCACAGAGCGAGAATGACCACATTACTGAGGCGATCACAAAGACGTGGGAAGATACCCTCAAGGCGCAAGAGGAATCAGCTCAGGCGGAGGCGACCGCAGCAGAGGTGCGTTCCGCCGCCACCGCTAAGGTTGCCGAGGCTGCCGTCGAGCACGACAAGGCCGCTAAATCGATCAGTGAGGAGGCCGCCGCTCAAGCTGTAGCATCGATCCGCGCCAAGCAGTATGCAGCCGACATTGTGGTTCTCAATGCCCTCTTGAACGAGTTGGAACAAATCCAAAGTCGCGGCGGGGATACAAGCAAAAAGCGAAACGAAGTGCAGAATCAGATAACATCATTAGGCGGCGAGGCTGCTGCGAACTCCCTGATAGCTGCGCCAATATCTAAGGACAATGCCCAAAGCATCGATAACGAGGCGGAAAAGTTCGCGCATGGCCTGTTCGATCCGCTCTTCGACTTGGGCGAAAAGTGGGATAGACAATGGAAGCAGATTCGCGCCAACATGCTCAAAGACATTGGGCAGACGGCGGAGTCTCAGCTTTTCGGTGAGCTGTTCGGCGATCCCTCCGGACGCGGAGGCAAGGGCTGGGATGGAAGCGGCTCACACGGGGCGGGTACCGGAGGGCACAACGGCCTGGTGGGTCAGGGTGTCGGCGGCGCAGAGAGCTTACTGAAGGGCATGTTTGGAAAGAAATCCGGCCCGGTATCGAATGGGACCGGCACCGCCGGGGCGGGAACCGTGCTCAGTTCGGTTGCTGGGGCCTTGCAGGTAGGGAAGGGTGCCGGATCGGGAACGGGCGGCGTACAAGTCATCCTGAACAACATGGGCACGCCCCAACAGGTGGATTCGACCCAACAATCGAGCGGCCAGGCGGAAGCGATGATCCTGCAAATTGTATTGAAAGATCAGGAAACCAATGGAGCCATCACGCAAGGATTCGCAGGGATGTTTGGTCACTAGCGGTCGAGGTATAATGCTGGCCATGCGAAAAACTCTGTTGTTCTTGTGTGTCCTTTGTTCCCTGTGCGCTGTCTGCGATGCGCAACAGGCTACTGTTGCGGATGCCACGGTCCATTTTTACCGCTATAAGCAATATGTAGGCAGCCTCCTCAAGCCTTCGATTTACTGCGATGGGGATGAGGTCGGGAGAATTCAGGGTGGCACTGTGTTCGATGTCAAGCTTTCGCCTGGACCCCACACGTTTTATGCCAATGACAAGCAGGCTGGAGCGGTTGTCACACTTGAGCCGGGGAAAGAGTATTACTTTCGGACTGATCTTCAGACCGGATTCTGGAAAGGTCATTTTCGGCTGACAATGGTGATGCCAGAGCAGGGTACGTTTGACATTGCCAAGCTCAAGCCAATGAGCGACAATCCCCGCTAATCGGCGGGGAGTTCTTTTGGCTTCTGCTCTCCACATGCAGCCCAGGCTAACGCAACCACCCAGCCGATGAACGTCCATCCCAGGAGGATATTCACCACGCCGATGCCCGCGCCAGCCTTGCAGCGGCGGGAAGCCGCAACCCATAAGGGTAGAAAATAAAGTACGGCGATCAACCCAACCAAAACGATCCCATCCACTGAGCTTCCGTTCACGCCTACCCTCCGTAGTGCGACCGCAGTCTACCACACACCCCAACCGTTACGATGTGATGCGCAACCCGCGCGCCATGATCTGACGCCAGGTGCCCGCCCATAGCTCCGGAAAGGCCGATTGCGCGGCGCGTTCCACGTCCCGTTGCATCTCGAGCCTTGGCTTGATGTGTGCCTCCGGAATGAGCAGGTAAAACGGGTAGGCATCCCGATCCGTCCAGTACCGGCCCATGATGGCCTTGTGCCCGTCGCTGATGTCCTGTAGGAAAAAGACAAACCCGCGCACCTGCTTTTGGTTGCGCAGTGCGATCTGGCCTTTCTTGCGCGTGATGGCCGTGTAGCGGCCTCCAACGGCTCCCAACAGGTTGCGGGGCCTCAGCTCCTGGGGAATGACGCCTGGGCACATCTTACGCAAGTAGCGGGTAGGCACAGCCAGGTATTCACGGCCGCCGTGGGGAACTTTCTCTCCGCCGTCCTCTTGAGGCAAAAGGTAATCCGGTGCGCCCGTGGCCCGGTTGGCCGTGTCCGTGTGAACGTCGGCCTCGATCACCGCGCCATTCTTTTCCGCCGGCTTGATGCGGATGCCTTGCTGTGTGAAGTTGTTCCGGAGCGTGAACTTTCCGCCCAGGTTCTCTTGCACCACGGTCTGGCCGGCCTTTGCGCATCCCGTCAACGTCTTGGCCATGGCAAACGGTATCTGCCTCTTTTGCAGATCGTTCAATCCGGCCACCGCTTCACTTACATCCACCGTCGCCTTGAGTTGCATAGCCTTATTTTGCGGCCTTTTCCCTAATCGCCGCACAGTGAAGGTATGGCGACATTCCCGCTCATCTTTCCGTCACTTTCGCGCCAACCATCGATGGACACCTCGAAGAAAACCGAGGATGACACGATCCGCGATCCGGCGGAGAGCGGGTATGTCTCCACACGCCCCCGTGGCACCCGCGCCCGGCGTACCTGGCCGTTCAACGTCCGCAACCTCGTAGCGGAAGACATCCGCGCGTTGGATGAGTTCTTCATGTCACCCAGCTACGCGGCGCGCGGCGGCAACAGCTTTCTCTTTCCCAACCTCCTGCCCAATTGGTCCTTTGAGTTCCCAGCCCTCACGGCGTCCGATCTTGTCTTTGGGTGGGCCATCTCCAGCGCGCCGGCTCAAGAGTCCATCGGCGTCGGCACTACTCCGGTTGCGGATGGCACCCAGGCTATCAGGTTCGGGACCGTGGCCACGAAGACCATTGCCGCGAACACAACCGTGACAGGCGCGCTCAACTGCGATCTGGCAGTGCCCTGCAAGCCCGGCGAGGTGTACGTCTTCACAGCGGCTTTGGATGCGATCCAGGGCACACTGGCGGCGGGCGTGCTTGGCGCGCAAGTGAGCGTGTCTTACTTGAATGCGGCCGGCGGCGCGCTGTCAACGGTCAACGGCACGGCGGCAACCATAGGCGTGGGATGGCAGACGTACGGCTACCAGTTCACCGTGCCCGCCAGCGCGGCCAGCTTCAAAGTGAGTCTCCTCGTCATGCTCACCAACTCCACCGCCTCGGCCATCACGCTTGACGGCTCCGCCTCAGTCTCATGGGACACGGTGGGCTGTAGCTTGCTCACCCCGCTCACGCCCTACGGCCGCATGGTTGGATCGCAGTCGCTGGGCTGCCTTGTGCGCTTTTCATCGCTGCCTGAAATTGCCGACATCGGCTGGGGCAACGGCGTAAAAGTGTACGGAGCCAAGCTCGAATTGACGGAGGTATAAGCGTGCCCACCGCCGTCTCTCCCATGGCCGTCCTCTCCCTTGCTGCCCAGCGCGATAAGTTCGTGCTGGCTTCCGGGGATGCGTGGCTCTTGCTGCTCGACATCATTTGGAACGGACAGCACATGCGTTTCGCGCGCAACGTTGACCCGATCCAGTTCGATGCCGGAGACGGCAACGGCGTGCAGACCTATCAGCCCTTCAACTTCGAGTTCTCCGCAGAGCAGCCAGGCTCCGGACAACTCCCCACGATGGTGTTGAAGGCGTCCAACACCATGCGCATTCTGCAAGGCGTCATCGAGCAGTACGGCGGCATTGCCGGGGCCGTTGCCAACGTGTACGTGTACAACACGGCGCAGCCGGCCGGTGAGCCTGATTTGGCCGTCTCTACAACCGTGATGAAGTCCGTTTGCACGGCGGAGCTTGTCACGTTCTCTCTCTCCGCGCCCTCGCCGTTGCGCCAACTGTTTCCCAAGTTCCTTTACCGCGCCAATTTCTGCATGTACGTCTCGCACTACAAGAGCATCTGGTGTGGATACACGGGCACGCTCACCAACTGTGACGGAACTTACAACGGCGCGAACGGCTGCCAAGTGCATAACAATGCGGGCCGCTTCGG
>Ga0255352_1001378_pt1 | contig 12140 bp, 10 predicted proteins | sample HBST0metaG_FD_189939 | JGI IMG/M metagenome (GOLD analysis project Ga0255352, IMG submission 189939) | Peat soil microbial communities from Stordalen Mire, Sweden - H.B.S.T0 | ecosystem: Environmental > Terrestrial > Soil > Wetlands > Peat | place: Sweden: Norrbotten County, Stordalen Mire...
TAGCGGGGACCAGTTTCTCTGGATCCTACATTCCGCAGTTTGTGATGGCAGATCTCGTACGTGCAACCCCATATATTTATTGGGGTTCGGCCCAAGGGGCATTGGCTAAGGACCGTTCTAAAATGCGTTCGAGTTCGCGCTGCAGGGCGCGATAGTGTTTAATTCTCCTCTTGCACTCTTCAGCCATCTGTTTGCTGATCGTCTTTGTGGTCCGCTTTCCGTCAATGACGCCCGTCCAGCGGTAATAAGTGCCGTGAAGTTTGGGAGGGCTGGCCTTGCAGACACAATTCGGAGTGCCGCATCGGCTCTTGGCCGTTGAGATCGAACCGGGGAGAATTGGGCCGCGGGCACAGATAACGATGTTGGTTCCTCGAGGCGCTTTCACATTGGCTATTCTATAGCGATTTGATAGCCTAATGTAGTTAGACATTAGGTACATATGTCTGCCCCACCTTTTCAGCTCGTCCACCAAGGCTTGGGTGCCCTGCCCATCCTCGATGCCGTCATCGCGCGGATCGGACTGGAGCGCCAACTGACGGAAGCTCTGGGCAACACTCGCTATGCACACGCCGTACTCCTGTTGGTCAAGAACATCGTGGTCGAGCGCAATGCCCTCTACGCAGTGGCGGAGTGGGCCGCTCCTTACGATCCGGCGTTGGTCTATGGTGGCAAGTTTAGCGATGATGTCCTGGCACGGGCGCTGGATCGGCTCTTCCAGACAGACCGCGCCAGCCTTTTAACTGGCGCAGTACTGCAGGCGGTCAAGGCTGACGGTGTGGACCTGAGTCAGATTCATCAGGACACCACCTCGGTGAAGCTCACAGGAGCTTACCAAAAGCAGCAGAGCCGGGCCGTGCAGTTGGTTCGCGGCTTCAGCAAAGATCATCGTCCGGACCTCCGGCAACTGGTTTACGAGTTGTCGGTGACCGATGACGGGGCCATTCCCGTCTTGTTTAAAGCCCACGACGGCAATCGCACTGATGACAGCCTGCACTGGGACAACTGGCAGATGCTGCGAGGCTTGATCGGCCGTTCGGACTTCCTCTACGTCGCAGATTCCAAGCTCTGTGTCAGCCAGACGCTTTTGAACATCGATCGCAACCAGGGCCGATTCATCACCATCGTGCCTCGCACTCGGGGCGAGGTGAAAGATTTTCAAGCCAAGGTCGAAGCCTCCCTGGTGCGCTGGGAAAAACTTTTGGCCAGGCGGTCCAGCCGCAAGTACGAACGGATTGATGTCTACGAAGTAGCCACCGGTCCATACCAACTGCAGGAAGGATTCCGCCTGTACTGGTTCCGCTCCAGCGAGAAAGCTCACCGCGATTGGAATGAGCGGGAGGACAAGATCGCCTCAGCCATGGATCAGTTGCGGGCACTGGCCAATCCGGAGCGCAAAAAGGCCAAAACCGAACCCAGGCTGCGCAAGCAAGTTGACGCCATCCTGGCCCACTTTGCCGTCGAGCCCTGGATAAAAGTCGACATTGCACTCCAACAAGTCGTGACCTTCCAACAACTCACCCGCGGTCGGGCCTCTGCAGATACCGCATACAGAAAAGTCGTGCATTGGCTACCTCGACTCAGCTACTCCCGCGATGAGAACGCCATCGCCCATGCCCAGCTGATGGATGGAGTCTTCCCCCTCACCTCCAACGCGAATCTCGACGCCAAAGCCGTGCTCCGGGCCTACAAGTACCAGCCTAAGCTGGAAAAACGTCACGCCTTATTGAAATCAGGCCTCCTCGTCGCACCCATCTTCTTGAAGAAGAACGACCGAATCGAAGCCCTCATGTTCGTCTATTTCCTCGCACAGTTGCTCTGTGCTCTGATTGAACGGCAGCTGAGAAATACCATGCGGCAAAATCGTCTGACCCACATCCAGATTCTTCCGGAGGATCGACCCTCAGCAACTCCAACCATCGAGCAAATGGTTCGCGTCTTCAGCGTACGCTACCGACACCTGTTGTTCTCCGAAGACGGCCAACTGCTGCAAACCTTTACCGACCCACTCACCCCCATACAACAACAAATCCTCGACCTACTTTCCATCTCTCCGAAAGCCTACGCATAAGATTACGAATGCACGGAAATCGCCGGCTCAAAAGTGCGGAATGTAGGGTTCAGAGGTAGAAGCCGACCGTCCGCGGCGCTGAATTCGGCGCCGCGCTGCTCATAACACGAGACTTATACTTGCTTTGTACGTAGGATTTTGCCTCAATCAGATACCCCTACCAGGAGAATACCCAATGTCCCATTTCCGCCGCTTCCCTGCAGCCTTGCTCGTTGCCTCCCTTCTCTTCGCGCCGGCCCTGTTGCAAGCTGACGACAAGAACGCCGCCGACAAAACCGCGGACAAGCCTGCCGAAAAAACTGCCGAAAAGGCTCCGCCGACCGAGGTCACTACGGAGGGTGCCGTGGGTGTTGGCGGTCAACATATCGCCTATACCGCCATCGCGGGCACGCTCACCGTAGGCTCGACCGATGAGCAAGATGCGCAGCTTGGCCTGGACGGCAAGCCGCAGCCCGGCAGCCAGCTTGCCCTCGACGCGCCCAAGGAACCGAAGGATGCAACCCCTGTTGCGCGCGTATTTTACGTGGCTTACTTCAAGAAAGACGCGAAGGCTGAGGACCGGCCCATCACCTTCTTCTACAACGGAGGTCCAGGCAGCTCGACCGTATGGCTGCATATGGGTTCGCTCGGTCCCAAGCACGTGGTCACCAGCGGCGATCAGCACCTGCCCGCCGCGCCCTACAAGCTCGTCGACAATGCCTACTCGCTGCTCGATACCAGCGACCTGGTTTTCATCGACATGCCCGGCTCCGGCTTCGGACGGCTGATCGGCAAAGACGCTGAGAAGGCCTTCTGGGGAGTCGATGAGGACGCTAACGCGTACGCCCGATTTATCGCCCGGTTCATCACCAAGTACAACCGCTGGAACTCGCCCAAGTTCATCTTTGGCGAGAGCTACGGCACCACGCGCTCCGCAGTTCTGGCGGATATCTTGGAAAACCACGACAGTATTGACCTGAACGGCGTGATTCTTCTGTCCCAGATATTCAACTTTACGACGGATATTGATTTCCCCAGCGGCAACCCCGGCGTGGATCTTCCCTACGTGATGGCGCTGCCCACCTATGCGGCCACTGCCTGGTACCACAAAAAGCTGCCGCAACAGCCGGCTGCGCTCGAGCCTTTCCTGAAGGACGTGGAAGCCTTCGCGACGGGGCCCTACACGCACGCGCTCGCCCTGGGCACTGATCTGGGCGGGGACGAAAAGCAGCAAGTGGCGGAGAAGCTGCACGAGTACACCGGCCTGCCCGTGGCCTATCTGCTCAAAGGCAATCTGCGAATAAACGGCGGCGAGTTCGAGAAGAACTTGCAGGATGATCAGGATCTGACCACCGGGCGGCTCGACACCCGTTTCTCGGGTCCCACCCTCAATCCGCTGAGCGAGGGCGCGGAGTACGATCCGCAAAGCTCGGCTATCTCCTCGGCTTATGTCTCGCTCTTCAACGATTACGTGCGCCGCGATCTGAAATATGGCGAGGGCCAGACCTACTTGCCTGAAATCTACTCAGCGGAGATGCACTGGGATGTGATGCGCCACGGCCATCCGCTGGGACTGAACGTAGCCAACGATCTTGCAGAGGCGCTCAAGACCAATCCGCGGCTGAAAATCATGGTCAACGGCGGCTACTACGATCTGGCGACGCCCTTCTTCGCCGCCCTTTATGAAGACAAGCACCTGCCCATACCGCAATCGCTGGCCAAGAACATCGAGTACGACTGGTATGAGTCGGGACACATGGTCTACGTGAATGACGAAAGCCTCAAGCAGCTCCACGACCGCGTAGCCGCGTTCATCAAGAGCACGCTGGCGGACAATAAGTAACCAGAATGAAAGACGGACGGCCCCAGGTCTCATAATCGGGACTTGGGGCGACCGTGTACCTCTCAATCAATCGCCGCAACGCGTTCCTATTCCACTCAAGAGACGCCAGCAGATGCACCAGTTATGGAAGGTCGGTTGCCCAGTTCATGGTGGCCCGGAGATCGTCGACATAGGTAAAGACTCTATCGTTGGTCACAAGCACCGCGCCCGCGGCGATTGCATGAGCGGCAATCTGCATATCCATATTCTCGAGGGTTCTGCCGCATGACTCCAACTTGGCTCTGAGCGCGCCGTACGCCTTCGCCTCATCACTCCCCCACGGCAGCATCTTTACTGCCGCCAGAAACCATTCCATCCGTTCGCGTAGCGCAGCCGCATCGGGTCTCTTCGCCAAACCATAGCGAATTTCCGCTTCGGTAATTACAGAGAGGCAAACAACCTCATCATCCCCAAGATTGAGCATCCGGGCGCGAGCTGCCTTTGAATGACCCTTGGCAATGTAACTGACCATATTGGTGTCGAGCATATAGAGGGATTTCATAGCTCAGGCCGCACCTGCGGTGGTTCCTGGGCGCGGTCGGAAGGAGAAAGAAAATCTTCCGGCACTCCAACCGCGTCGAGCGCGGCGAATATCTCCGCCAGGCCGCTCGGAGCTTGCGAGAGGATCAGGTCGCCGTTCTTCGGATCACGGCGAATATAGACTTCGCTCTCGGAAAATCGGAAATGCGCCGGGATACGAACAGCTTGGCTTCGTCCACTCATGAAAACCTTTGCTCTTTCGAGAAGGGCCATCACTCACCTCGCTATATAGCATGATATATAGCGAGAGGGAAAGTCAAGGCGGTTTTTTGATAATCGGAAGATTAGGAAACTGCTTGTTCTGATATCTGCGGCTAAAAATGCCTATCGATCAGCAGTGTCTTAGCCTTGTAGACTAATCAACATGAAGCGCTTGGCCCTCCCTCTCGTTCTCTTGTTTCCCGTTGTTCTGGCCGCTCAATCGTTTTCTGTCACCTTTCCAAAAGAGGTCAGCGCGCAAGCTCTCGATGGACGGCTGCTGCTGTGCCTCTCCACGGACCCGAGCCCAGATCCAGATCGGGAACCGCGCAACCTTATCGACGACACCATGGGCTCGCAGATTGTCTTCGGTGTGACTGTCGATGGATGGCAACCCGGCCAACCCGCCGTAGTGGACGCTAGTGCCTGGGGCTACCCGATTCGCAGCCTCAAGGACGTTCCGCCCGGCGACTATTACGTTCAGGCCGTGCTGAATAAGTACGAGACCTTCCATCGCAGCGACGGAAAGACCGTCAAGCTGCATCCCGACCAGGGCGAGGGCCAACACTGGAACATCTCGCCGGGCAACCTCATCTCGAAGTCAATCAAGGTCACCGTCAAACCTGGCGCTTCCATCTCCATCGCTCTCACCCAGGTAATTCCGCCGATCGTTACGCCAGCCGACACGAAGTACGTTCGCCACATCCGCATTCAGAGCGCGGCGTTGACTAAATTCTGGGGCCGGCCTATGTTCATCAGCGCCATCGTGCTGGTGCCCGAAGGCTTCGACGAGCACCATGACGCGCACTTTCCGCTGATGATCTTCCACGACCATTTTGCGGACAATTTCGATGACTTTCGCACTACGCCGCCAGACCCGAACCTGAAACCCGATTACAGCGAGCGCTTCCACCTGGCCGGCTACAACCGCATCCAGCAGCAGGAGGCGTACAAGTTTTATCAGAAATGGATTTCGCCCGGTTTTCCGCGCGTGCTGATCGTCAAGATTCAACACGCCAATCCCTTCTACGACGACTCCTACGCCGTGAACTCAGCTAATGTGGGCCCTTACGGCGACGCCATCGAGAACGAGTTGATTCCGGCCATCGAGCAGAAGTTTCACGCCATCAGCGAGGGCTGGGCGCGATTTACTTACGGCGGCTCTACCGGCGGTTGGGAGGCGCTGGCCGTGCAGGTCTTCTATCCGGAACACTACAACGGCGCGTTCGCCTCCTGCCCTGACCCTGTCGACTTTCACGCCTACACCGATATCGACATCTACAACGACAAAAACTTCTATTACCTGGAAGGCGCGCATAAGCGCGAGGCACAATCAGCCATGCGCGACTACCTGGGCCACACCTTCATCACCAACGAGGAGATCAACGACTACGAACTGGCGCTTGGTGACCATGGCCGCAGTGGCGAGCAATATGACATTTGGCAAGCGGTGTTTGGGCCAGTGGGCGCGGACGGCTACCCTGCCCCCATTTACGACAAGGTGACCGGCGAAATCGATCACAAGGTTGCCGAGTACTGGCGCGAACATTATGATCTGGAATCGATTCTGGAACGAGACTGGGCGAAGCTGGGCCCTGGTTTAGCAGGCAAGATCCACATCTATGTCGGTTCTGACGACACGTACTTTCTCAACAACGCCGTTTATCTCATGGAAGATTTTCTGAAATCAACCAAGAACCCGCCCTACAGCGGCGAAGTGGCGTACGGCCCGCGCGCCGAGCATTGCTGGAACGGCGATCCCACGCAGCCCAATGCGTATTCGCGGCTGCACTACAACACCATGTATCTGCCCAAGATCCTCGACCGAATCCAAAAGACCGCGCCCAAGGGAGCGGACCTGACCAGTTGGCGATATTGAGAGACGGACGCGCCGAGATAGAGAGACGCTAACTGACGGCCTCGGCGTTCAGTCGTTTCACGTAGATGAGCGCTGCGCGCCCGCCGGGGTAATAGTCCTCTTCCCTACCCTCGCAGCGGTAGCCTTGCGCCTCATAGAGCCGGATTGCAGCCGTGTTTCCCTCCTCCACATGGAGCCAAATCAAGCGAGTCCCCGCGAGACGCGCTGAGTCCTCGATGCGGTTGAGAAGTTCGCGGCCAACACCGCGGCCGCGCGCCTCCGGGCAGACTTCAATGGTCTGAATGTAAGCCGTGGTTTCGCTGTTGCACCCCAGCGACAAAGACCCGTCGCAGGGGACCCCGCTGCTCTCTACGGTCCAATCGACAATGGCGAAACCGGCCATTTGCCCGGCTTCTTCTGCGATCCAAGTCGCAGCATGGGAGCGCTGGACAAGCAACCGCATATATCGCGGGCTGAAGCGGCTGGGCGGCGCAAAGCAAGCCTCTTCGAGCGCGTAGAGCTGGTCAAAGTCGGCGGGAGTGTAAAGGCGGTAAATCACCTTCCAACTCTAAGGCAGACGGCGAGCAAAGAGCCATCCCCGTAAGAGGATGGCTCTTTGTGTGTAAGATTCGTATTGCTCACGAAGCTAAACGCTGACCCGCGCGGTAGCGCTAGACTTTTGCTTCCAGGTCAGCAATCACGTCGAAGAAGCGCTGATCAAGACGGCGATTTGTCGCGATGGCTTCCTTGATGGTGATATCGGTGATATCAAGGCCCTTGAGCACGGCGATACGGCCCCACTTCTTGTCGTGGACCATGTCGATCGCGTGCAGGCCGTAGCGTTGGCCGAGGATCCGATCATAGGCCGTGGGAACTCCCCCGCGCTGTGTATGGCCCAGGTTGACCGAGCGAGTCTCGTAACCGGTTCTCTTCTCGATCTGGTTAGCTAGTTCCTCGCCAATGCCAGCCAGGCGCGCGTGCCCGAATGCGTCAAGGTTCGCCGCTTCGTCAATTACCTGACCCACCTCGGGTAGAGCGCAGCCCTCGGCCACCACCACCACCCCATAATGCTTGCCGTGGTCGTAGTTGTGCTTGAGGAGCGCGCAAACGTGGTCAAGATTGATTTCCTTTTCAGGAACCAAGATGACATGTGCGCCGCCCGCCACGCCGGAGGCATATGCAATCCACCCTGCATCGCGGCCCATCACCTCGACAACCACCACGCGGTTGTGCGAATCGGCGGTGGTATGGATGCGGTCGATGGCTTCGGTAGCGATCATGACAGCAGTGTCGAATCCGAAGGTCTGGTCAGTGCCGTTGATGTCGTTGTCGATGGTCTTGGGCACGCCCACGCTGGGAACGCCGTGCTCGTTCAGATAGAGGTTCACTGACTGGGTGTCGTCTCCGCCCAAAGCAATCAGCGCATCGATCTTGTTGGCCTTCAGAACCTCCTGCACCTTTTCGATGCCCCCGGGAACCTTCTTCACGTTGGTGCGTGAAGAGTGGAGGATGGTGCCGCCCTTCAACTGGATGCCGTCAATATTCTCCAGAGTAAGGGGAATGAACTTGTTGTCCAGTACGCCGCGCCAGCCGTTGAGAAAGCCGATGAACTCATCGCCATAGTGGTTGATGCCCTTCCGCACGGCGGCATAGATCACCGCATTCAGTCCGGGGCAGTCGCCGCCGCCGGTCAACAAAGCAACTCGCATCGTAAAAATCTCCTCATAAAAGGCGCGGGGTATCAAGCCGTGCCGGGAATATGGCTTCTCATCATGAGTTCAAAACGGAAAAACATCCAGACTTGACGCCTTACTCAGTTTACTCCGCCTCTGTAAAGAAAAATCGTGACTGCGCTCACGCTCGTTGGGGCATCATTCCCTTGTTGGAAGAGCCTCGGAATGATTCAATAGGGTATGCCCGGAACCGGAGCACTCCTATTGCTGGCCTTCGCCAGCCTGGTCGTCGTTGTCTTGCTGATCCTGCTGCAATTGACCCGGCTCGGATTCCTGGTCCGCTCTACCATTCCCGACCGCCCGCGGCAGCGCATGTTCCTCGCCTCGGTTTCCTTCCTGTTGACTTTTGTTGGGGTCCGTCTCCTCGTGTGGATGATCGTTTATCACGAGGGGCCGTTTCAGTGGGTGGTGATACATGGAACGCACATTCACCACCTGGTCTGGGGAATCCTGATTCTGCTGCTGGTCGGCTACGGTTGGCTGATGGATCTGGGGCGGGCACACTCGCCGCTTTCCATCTTTTTCAGCCGCCTGATGTCGGTCGGATATGGCGTGGGCGCGGCGCTGACTCTGGACGAGTTCGCCATCTGGCTCGACCTGGAACCGGATGCGTACTGGTCGCGCACGGGGCGGCTCTCAATCGACGCCATCATCCTATTCGGCAGCATCCTGGCCGTGGGCGCGGGTGGCGCGCCCTTCTTTCGAGCCCTAGGCCGCCTATGGGCCAAACGCGCCCTTTTTGGCAAGGAACTGGGCCGGGGCCTGACCTTCCCTATTCGCCGCGCGCGGTTGCTTCGTCCGCGTAAAGTGCGTCGATCTGGTCCACGTAACGCTCCGTAATCACGCGCCGCTTGAGCTTCATCGAGGGCGTGAGTTCGCCGGATTCCTGCGTCCACTCGTCGGCCACCACGCGGAAGCGCTTCAGGCTTTCAAAGTTGGCCAGGGTACCGTTCACCTCACGCACGATCTCGGCGTAGAGAGCAATCACCCGGCTGTCGGCCACCAATTCAGCGCGATTCTTTGCATTGACGCCGTGGTGGCTGGCCCACTGCTCCAGCGACGCAAAATTTGGGGAAATAAGCACCGAAACGAACTTGTGCCGGTCGCCCACCAATACGGCATGAGCCACCAACATGTTGTTCTTGAGCTTGTTCTCTATCGGCTGAGGCGCCACCAGCTTTCCGCCCGAGGTCTTCAGCAACTCCTTCTTGCGGTCAGTGATGTAGAGGAACCCATCCTGGTCAATATGGCCGATGTCACCGGTGCGGAACCAGCCCTCCGCGTCGATGGCCTCGGCGGTCGCCTCGGGTTTGTGCCAGTAGCCATTAAAGACCGACGGACCGCGGGCCAGCAACTCTCCGTCCGAGGCCAACTTGAGCTCAACATTGCTCATGGTCATTCCCGCGGCGCCCATGCGATGGTGGAGAGGCGTGTTGATGGCGAGCAGCGGCGACGTCTCCGTCAGCCCGTAGCCCTCCCAAAGAGCAATACCCACCGAGGCAAACCACTTTGCAGTGTCTATCCCCAAAGGCGCCCCGCCGGAGACAAAAACCCTCACCCGCCCGCCGAAAGCCTCGCGCACCTTGGAATAGGCCAGCTTGTCCGCCAACTTCCATACGGGCGAAGAAGGTCGGCGGCCATCATAGACCGACTGCCCGTATTTGGCGCCCACGCGAATAGCCCAAGCCAGGAGGCGCTTCTTGACGGGTGAATGCGAGGCCCGCCGCTCCACTTCCTCGCGAATTTTTTCGAAGACCCTCGGCACGCCCACAAAAACCGTGGGCCGCACCTCGCGCATGGCCTCCGGGAGCTTGTCGAACTTCGAGCAATAGGCAACCTGCACCCCGTAGGCGTACATCACGTAGTCCAGCGCGCGAGCCGTGACGTGTGAGAGAGGCAGGAAGGAGATCAAAGCGTCGGTGGAATTGAAGTCAAAATCGACAGCGGCGATGTTCTGATTCGAAGCAATGTTGTGGTGGGTAAGCGCCACGCCCTTGGGCTCGCCGGTGGTCCCTGAGGTGTAGATCAAGGTGGCCAGATCCTCGGGCTTGACGGAGCGCGCCAGCGCATCGAAGACTGGGTCACGCTCGGCTCCGCGCTCATCGGCCCCGGCCAGCAGTTCTCTGAAGGCGGTTGCCCCCTCCGGCGGTGGGGAATCCATGATCAGTATCTGTTTCAACTGGGTCAGACTGCGGACGGCGTTCAGCTTGTCGAATTGCTGCCGGGTTGAGACCACGGCGATGCGGCAGCCCGCATCCGCAACTAGCGCGGCTATCTGTTCGCCAGTGAGCGTGGGGTAGATGGGCACATCCACGGCGCCAATGGCCAGCGTGGCGAAGTCAGTGATGGCCCACTCCCAGCGGTTTTCCGAGATCAGAGCGATGCGGTCGCCTTTTTGCATGCCGAAGCTGAGAAATGCCTGAGCCAGCGCACGGACCCGCTGGTAGATCTGGTCCGAGGAGATGGGCTGCCACAGGCCGAATTCGTCCTGCCACAGCACGGCACGCGGGTTGGGGGTCGCAGCTACGCGGCTAAACAGGTCATTGATGGTGGAAAGCGAAAGTGTCTGTGTCATTTTTTTATCGAGTGAAGCGCGCGGAACTCGTTTACCGCGAACACACGAGAGTGTATCAGCGCGGACGTGCTACAGTCCCGAAATAATTTTTCCTTGCCGCAATTCTCCGGCACGCGGCCGATATTGCATACTTATGCACCTGTGTTGTATATTTATTCATACGAGGACGCACCGCAAACTTCACTCCTCGCCAGCCGAAATCCGTTAATGAAGAACCTGCGACACAATGCGATTCGCGAACTGGTGGCCGGCTCTCTGGTGGCTAATCAGGACGAGTTGCGGCGCAAATTGCGACGCCGCGGTTTTGCCGTGACCCAGGCTACGCTCTCGCGTGACATTCACGAACTGCGCCTCTCCAAGGGCCCCGGCGGCTACTCCTTGTTGAACGGCGCCGGTTCGCCAACAGAAGACAATAGCCCGCCTTCGCTGGCCGAGATGATGGAAGGCTTTGGGCTGCGCGTGCGACGGGCGATGAACCAGGTGGTGTTGACCGCGGTGGCAGGCGGAGCGCAGCCGCTGGCCGCGGCTCTCGACCGCGAAGGATGGGCCGATGTTATCGGCACCATCGGCGGCGACGACACGGTGCTGGTGATCTGCTCCGATCATCGCCGGGCAAGAGAGGTTGAACAGCGGTTGAGGACGATGCTGGAATCATGACAACAACAGTGCAAACAGCGGTAGTGGGAGTTACAGGGTACGCAGGCGCGGAATTGGCGAGGCTGCTTCTGAGGCATCCCCGCCTCAAGAGCGCTCCGCCGGTATTTGCCGGGCGCGTGGACGAAAAAGATGCGGCCAGAGGCGGCGTGCCTCTGAGCGAGATTCACCCCCAACTGGCCGATTGCAAGGGAAGCGGCTCGCACAAATTGGAGCCCTTCTCCTGGGAGCTTCTTGCCCGCCGGGGCGTTGGCGTTTTGTTTCTCGCCACGCCGCATGAGCAATCGCGCGAATGGGTGCCTGAGGCGCTCAAACGCGGGATGCGAGTGATTGACCTGAGCGGGGCATGGCGGCTGAATGAAGCGGCCAACCGCGCCGTTTATGCCTTCGAGGACAGCGACGCCGAACTGGCGGCGGCAACCCAGGCCGAGGCGGTTTACGGCATGCCCGAGTTTCATCGCACGCGGCTTGCCGGAGCGCGACTCATTGCCAATCCCGGCTGCTTTGCGACCTCTATCATCCTCGCGCTCAGGCCGTTGGTGGCCGCGGGATTGGTCGATCTGGAGCACGGTATCGTCGCCGATGCCAAGAGCGGAGTGAGCGGCGCCGGCAAGGCGCCAACGGCCAGGACGCACTTCATGCACTCGGCCGAC
>Ga0255352_1001379_pt1 | contig 12139 bp, 15 predicted proteins | sample HBST0metaG_FD_189939 | JGI IMG/M metagenome (GOLD analysis project Ga0255352, IMG submission 189939) | Peat soil microbial communities from Stordalen Mire, Sweden - H.B.S.T0 | ecosystem: Environmental > Terrestrial > Soil > Wetlands > Peat | place: Sweden: Norrbotten County, Stordalen Mire...
ATCCATGACAGGAGGGTCTGGGCCGTCTCTCCGGGATCTGCGCCACCTGCCTGGCGAGCCAAAATCCATCCGCAGGCGAGCTCAGCGATGAAACGGCCAAACTCCCATTCCGAATGGACGCTGTCGGATTTCAGAAAACAGCCCGCAATGAAGGCTTCGTATAATTTGACGGACCGCACAGGATCACTGTGCGCCAGAGCGGCGATGTCGCGTTCGACAGCTTCCAGGCCAGCTACGAACGAGCTCTCCTGATCCCATGGAATGAAATGTCCGGGCTGAAGAGCCGTCTCGATTGCGGTCTCGATTGGATCGCGCTTTCGGTCAATGGGCATTGTGATCCACCGCTTCGCACCTAGTCTATTACGAGTTGGGCTGACTTCCTGAGGCTTTTGAGAAGCCTGGAGTATCGTTTGCCTGACTGGTCGATTCAGACTGCGAGGCCTATAGCTTTCTGCTGTCCCACTACGGCTAGAAACTTCTTGGCCCGCGTGATCCCGGTATAGATCGGATTCCTGCGGACTTCGTCACCTTGCCAGTGTCAGCAAGTCACCGCCACTTCGGTTCATTTCCTCTCGCAGCAGAGAATAATGTAGGTTCGACACAAGCGTCGATCACTGCATTCCAGACATGCTCAAGCAGCGTACCTCCTTTCAGCCGAGATACGCTGGCTGGGCGTACTGTAAGTGATATCTGCTCGCCAGAGTTGATCCACACCGGTCAAGACCATGGCAGCGGCCAGGTTCGGGTAGACCTTCAGCCCGTGAATGGAGTCGGTGGTCGCGATGAACTTGGGCTTGCGGACGCAAAGCAGGTTGTCCTCGCGCAGCAGCCTTAGACCCGCTTCGGGTTCACCGTCCATCCGCTTCGCCGCAGTTCCGCCGAGATCCCTGGGCGCCCATACATCGCTGAAGGCCGCGCGGCTGGCAGCCGGGCTTCAGATATCGGCGCCAACCGTACAGCGCCACAAAGGCCCGTTGGCAGATCTACGGCCTGGCTGCCTGCTCATCCGGCGTGGCCGGATTGTGTGGTTACGTTACAACGGCGTTCAATGAGTCACACTCCCTGAACGCGCGAGAAATGGAGCATCGTCATGGCAGAGGGCGAGATTCGCTCGTTCAACGGGATCATAACCAACGCGTGACGCAGCAAATCACCCCAAAAACAACCGCACACCTGGCGGGCGTAATTTTGCTGAATCGGCTCCCTTTATTGTTCACTCGGACAATTCAAACCGGCAATTTATCCGGCACTCAAGGTCGGCAAATGTAGCACCAAAGCCTTTGTTTATTTATATTTGAAACAGGCAATTTAACCGGCAATGAATACCGCAGTTATCAATCCCGGCAGGATGGAACCAATGATGCCGCCCGAAGAGGGGCAGAGCCGATTTAACTGCCGCGCGACACTTGAGGGGCTATTTCGGCACCATCCATCCCCATGGAAGCGCGAGCACGCCCTCTTCAAGCGGGCGCGCTCTCCCGCCATGCAGTACGACCCCTCGTACAAAGGCTGGTTTACGCTTTAAGTCGTCGCGGAAAGCCCGAATTCCCGCCGCATCGCTCGATGTCACCTGGCTACCGGCCTTGATTTCGAGCGCCACCAGCTTGCTGCCATTTTCCAGAATGAAATCCACTTCATGGCCCGCGCGGTCTCGCCAGTAGTGAACCCTGCGCTGTTGCGGATCGAGGGAACGCCACGTGTCCAGGGTCTGGAACAGGGTTTGCTCCAGCCAGAATCCCGCGTCCATGCGGCCCGTCATGCCTGCGGAGGATCTGATTCCGGCCAGCCATGCGGCAAGGCCGCAATCGGTCCAGAGCAACTTTGGCGCCTTGACAAGCGATGTCGATGGATTGGTTGTGAGCGGACGAACGCGCACAATCATGCAGCCGGTCTCGAGTAGGTTAAGGTACCGGTGCGCGGTTGGGTGGCTGAGTGCCGCGTCGCGGGCCAGGTCGGCCTGGTTGAGCAATTTGCCGGTCCGTTGCGCGGCCAGCATCATCAGGCGCTGAAAATCCGGCAGGCTGGAGACGGCGCTCAGTTGGCGCAAATCCCGCTCCAGATAGGTTTGTACATAGGATGCGAACCACAAGCCGCGATCTGCTTCCGAGGCGACTTGCAACGCGGGCGGGAATCCTCCGCGGAGCAACCACAGAGCCCAGTCGCCGGGGGTGTCCGGCCATTCGCGCCAATCGAAATCAGTCGCAAACAGGCGGTCAAGCGGCAACAATGCGTCCTTGCGCTCCTGCCACTCGGTGGGGCAAAACGGTCGTAGGTCGAGGTAAATCGCGCGGCCGGCCAGTGTGTCCGCCACGTGCTTCATTAACAACAGATTGGCCGAGCCAGTCAGGATGAAGTCGCCGGGCCGCCGCTCGGCATCGACGGCCCGTTTCACTGCGAGCAGAATTTGCGGCGCCCGCTGTACCTCGTCGAGAATGACGGGCCGCGTGCCCAAGAGCGAATCTGGATTGCGCTCGGCCTGGTCCAGAACTCCCACATCGTCGAGAGTGAAATAGGGCCTCGCCGGTCCTATAGCTTGGGTCAGCGTTGTCTTGCCGGTCTGACGGGCGCCAGTCACAACTGCGACCGGCAGGACCCGGAGGGCGGCTTCGAGATTACTACCAAACCACCGTGGCTTAATTGCTTCCATACAATGTAATAAATCATTTCACGTCGCGAAATGCAATAGAAACTGCCCGGATGGGGATGTAAGCCCAAACCGCCAAATATGCTGTGCACTACATATTCGGCGGTTTGGGCGTAGAACCCCTATCTGGGAGCGGTTGCTTGCCTCGCTTCAGCTCTTGAGTTCTTCGGTCCATCACCGTCGCCAGTAAATCGGCAGTGTGCTTGGCATCCTGGAATAACTGCGCCCATTCATCTTCTGCAAAGTGACGTCTCTGCCCCTTACCCAGCATGACTTCAAATCTCCCAGACTTCAAAAAATTGCCATCCATGATGGTGTTGCTCGCGCTGAGGTGCCGGACCGCAAGAGTTTTTCGCAACAGGCGTGGACGAACGGCTTGAGTTCCTCATCCACCTCCGGGTACACGTCGACGGCCGTTGCCTCGTTCAAAACGAAGTCGATGCCCATGCCGCGCAGTTCAAAGAGGAACAAGAAAATGAATACCTCATCGCCGGCGATATTTTCAAGTTCACCTTGTTCATGGACTGCAGTCCTGAGCGTTGGATTGCAGTCTCAGTTGCAGATAATCCCGTCCTTGGCCCGTCGATAGTCGCAGTTAATTCGGTTCTGAAATCGCTTCCATGCAGGCCGGATCTTTCGATCGCAGTTTGATATAGATAGGGAAGGGAACTCAGCTTTAGATCGCGCCCGCCATTCCTAACCGCTTAGGTTTATGGTACTCTACACCCATGCCTACCGTATTGAGGTTGGGGGGTCTGCGCGTGGTGATCTACCCCAATGATCATCGGCCGGCACACGTGCACGTCGTCGGGCAAGGGCATGAAGCCGTCTTCAACTTGAATTGCCCCGCTGGCCCGCCAGCGTTACGGGAGAACGCCGGTTTCCCGGAGCACCAGATCCAGAGCATACGAGTGGAACTGCGGGGGCACCTGGCCACCCCGTGCATGGCATGGGAGAAGATACATGGACGACCATAACGAGTTCCTCGAAGCCAACCGCCGCGCGGACGAGCGCCGGTTGACAACCCCGCACGCTATAAGCGCCCGCTACGATCGTCGCATTGGGCGCATTGTGGTCCGCCTGAGCACTAATCTGGAGATTTCCTTTTCGCCGCGCGATGCCGAAGGGCTGGAAACGGCCACCCGGGAGCAGTTGCAGAGCATAGAAATCTCTCCGACCGGGTTCGGCATTCACTTCCCGGCGCTCGACGCCGACCTGTACATTCCTGCGTTGCTCGAAGGGTTCTTTGGCTCGAAACGATGGATGGCGGCGCGTTTGGGCGAGCAGGGCGGCAAAGCCCGGAGCGCGGCCAAGGCGCGGGCGTCCAAAGAGAACGGGCGTTTGGGCGGCAGGCCGAAGAAAGCGGCAGCCGCGGCCTAGTCCGGACCGCGAAGCCGGCGGGGTTTGCACGGCAGCCGGCGCAACCGCTTTATTGCGCGATCGCTCAATATTGGCTCGTTTTGGCAGGCCCGAAAACCTTCAATTCTCGGGCCTTCTCTCCGAGCCCGGGCCAAAATTCCCGAAAATGACCCTTGCAGGGCGGATCAGGGGCTGCTGCCCCGCGCCCGGCGAGAAAGACTCGCAAAACCAACATTGCTGCTGCCGGGGGCAATCCTGTGCTCTTCGGGCACCGCCGCACGGACCGCACGCTGCGCGCCGGCCGAATCAGAGCTCATCCACCCTGCCGGCAATTGTGCAAGAACTTCGTCTTATATTCGCCTATACTGTACCCATGTTTCCAAGCCCAGAAGCCGGTCTCAGCCTCTTCGTCGTCACCTGCAAAGGCTGCCGGCAGAATATCCCCGCGCCGGTCCAGACCCTGCCGGACTCATGGATCATTGCCGGCTGCCCACTCTGCGGCGAGAAGCGCCGGTATCTGCCGGCCGACATCTTCCCGGGACGGCTATCCCCGGACCTGCTCACAAGATCCGGCCGGCCGCCGAGCGAACGGCGGTGAGAAATGGGGGAAATGAAGCGGGCCATCGCGCGCGAGGAACAGGAGCGGGTGAAGTTGATGGATGAGCAGAAGCGCATGACCGACCGGTTCCCCTCGACCCTCGTGATCGCAGCCTCGATCATCGCGGCTGTGCGCCTCGCGCGGGAACAGGACATCGGCCGGCCGTCGCCACGCTTGGCATCGGTCGTCGCCGACAGCATCGGCCTGGCGAGAATGATCCTCGAGCGCATCCTGCACTAAGCCGGCACGAGTCCGGCGGCCGCTTTAGGCTGAATCCCTGTGTGCGGGCGATTCGGCAGAGGGGCGGACAAGCAGCGCTTCGCGGAGCGGATGCAGACCCGCAACACGTTGCCCCGCAGGGCCTGCAGCCCGTGGTCAGGCAGGACAGCTAGACGGGAAGCGCAAGCTAACGGTCATGTGACCGATAACACCCGGCAACCATGAGCCGGTGGCTTAGGGTTGATTCAAACCCCTGATGGCGACGGGAAGTAAGTCGCTGGAGATATTAGGGGCTAGCTCACGAAACGAAAAAATCGTACGCTAAGGCTGTGCAGAGGTTGGAACCCACCTGTAGAGCATCGGGATGGAGACGCTGAGGTTCAGGGCTACGTCTCGAGGTGGCACAACGCCTCAGCCGCTTATAGGGGTACGAACCGTTCGACCTGAATCAGACAAGGCCCTGGAAACTGGGCTGGCTGGACGCGGATGAGCAATACGAGAATGACAGTAATTGTGCAGTACAGGGAGAGGGGCATGAGTGACAACGACTATCGCCACCTAATCAGCAAAGCGCGGGACGCGAAGCGCGGCGGCCGTGAAGCATGGGGGGTGATGTCTACCGGAGAAAAGGTTGCGGTTGCGCTCGTACTCAATCGGCCAGAATGGTTGACCGAGTACGGTTTTACGATACCGGAAGCCATTGATCGCTCCGGTTCCGCTTGGGTGGCGTTAATTCCCCAAGTCGCCCGCGACCTCGCCGATGAGGATGCGCAGTGAGAGGTGCGGGTCTTCATTTGAAGAAAATGCCGGAGAAGGCCAATTGAACCTTTTCGAGGGGTTGGGCAAAAATAGGCAGGGTCGAATTACTTTGCCGTTTTTTGGGCCTTCGCTAGGTCAAGGCCCTCTACGAGGCGGTCAGCGAGCTTTGCTCGCATTCAGCGGGAGGGCGCTGGCGCCCCTCCCGCACCCTCCTCGCACAAGAACAAGAACAAGAACAAAAACCTGGCTGTGGATCGTGGGGTCGGTCTGGCCTTTGCACCTGAATGTAGAGCCATGCTAGATCGACCAGAAAGGCCCCAGGACGAACACGAAGCGATGCCGCCTGCCTCAAGCTATCCAAAATCAGCCTGAAACCGTAGCACCATCGCCCTACAGCATATGAAGTTGTCGCACGCTTTCGCTTCCGGCTGCGTTTATTCCGCACCACGTAAAGTCAATTTTTTGCGCGCCGTCTTCGGCTCAGGCCACGGCCAGAGTGCGATGACCAACGGATTCGGTCGCGGGGCTCAACTTGATTTCGATGTCATATCCAAGACGGTTCAGGCACTCCATCAGTTTGCGTTCCGACAGGTTGGAAAAATCGCCGCGCATCAGGCCTGAAACCTTGGCTTGCGAAATGCCCATCCGTCGGCCGGCTTCCTCCTGCGTCAGGCTCAGACGCCGAACGGCACGGGTGATTTCGATGACCAGCCCGGACTTGATTTTCAGCTGCTCGGCATCAGGCAGACCAAGGTCCAGGAACACATTGCCGGAGCTGGCTTCAACTTCAATGCCGTCAAGAATTCGCTTTGCCATCTCGTATCTCCTGAGCTAGTGCCTCGGCTACCTTCAGCCGGGCCTGAATGATGTCCATGTCTTTCTTGGGCGTCGAGATTCCGCTTTTGCTCTTCTTCTGGAAGCAATGCAGCACGAATACCGCTTCTTTGAACTTGATGGTGTAGACGGCGCGGTAGGTTCCTGCCGCATCGTCTTCGACCACCTCCAGCACGCCAGCCCCACCGAAGCCCTTCAGCACCTTCGAGGCATCATGCTGCTCGCCGTTCTGGGCAAAATTAAGCGCATGACCAAAGAGCTTCCGTACCCCGGCTGGCAGCCCCATCAAGTCCTTCTTGCTGCTCCCAATCCAGAACAGCGGCTTTTCGGAGTGGCTCACTAATTGATTATACCATAACAGGTATAGAGGGAGTTTAGAGGTCATTTTTGCCCAACGCATCGAAATGGTAAAAATAGCGGTGGAGTCCGGTTCCTGGTATAGCCGGAAAATCATCCATGGACAAACGGCGGCAGCACCGAAGTTCCGCAGACCAGGCCGGATTCCGCTTGCCGCGGGACGTTTCATTCTGCAAGCAGGAGCTGGCCCAGGGCTGGGCCTATGAGTTTCGTCACCGCGGGCTCGGCCAATTGGGCCGGATCGTGCTCCGGGAGACCGCCGACGGGCGCACACACATTTCAAGCCAAGTGGCCGGGGACGCCAAAGACCCGAGAACGGCGGAGCGGATGGCCATCTTCAAACCCCTGGCCCTTGAAATCGTTCAGCGCATGGAGGCGGGCACCGGCGGCGCGGCGGCCGATGGATGGGCGGAGCCGCCCGCACCGCTCCCACCGGAACCCAGGGAACTGATCGAAAGCAAGATGATCTTGAGTGAGCGGTGCGGCGGCCGGCTCGGCCTACTCGTCTTTGCTCCCGGCGCAACCGACGCCGGGCACTTCGAGGACTATGCCCGCAAGATGTATCCGGAATATGCCCGGCTCAACGTGCAGACATGGATCATCGGCCCGGCACTGGGCACCGGACCGATGATCGACCGGCCGGCGGAGATCCTCAAGGTGTGGCCGGCGCGCGAACCGATGGTGCGGCAACCAGGTGCCTTGCAACGCGCGCATCATCGGGACGCACGAACACGAGTCGCACTTCGTCTTCGACATCCTGCACAACAACACGACCAACATCCGCCCGGAACGGCATTCCACCGACATCTACTACAACACCCTTCTCCTCTCGCGGGTATACGAACAGAAGCTGGCCGCAGGCGACCTGGAGGCCATCAAAGTCCTCAAAAGCACCTCGCCCGTCGCTTGGCGCAACGTCAATCTGATCGGCAACTTCGACTTCACGACCAGTTCGACGCCGGTAGATATCGAAGCCCTGGCGGCGCGCTATCAAAATGAAGATTTCTGGCACCGCTCTATGCAAGAAGACGATGAGGAGGGTCCAGAACGGTAGTCTAAGCCAATTTTACCTTTTCGAGGGGTTGGGCAAAAATAGCCAAGTTGATGGATGAGCAGAAGCGCATGACCGACCGGTTCCCCTCGACCCTCGTGATCGCAGCCTCGATCATCGCGGCTGTGCGCCTCGCGCGGGAACAGGACATCGGCAGGCCGTCGCCACGTTTGACCCCGGTTGTCGCGGACAGCATCGGCCTGGCGAGAATGATCCTCGAAAAGGTCCTGCACCACTACGCTGCCGGATGACGGCTTCTTGCGCCTCGCGACATCAATGTTGGATTTGAGCCGAAAAAGCAGCCCGTGAGGAGGGCACATGATAATCAAACTCCCGAACGAACTAGTCGAAATCTTGGCCCAGACTGCACGGACGGAGTCCGTCCCGGAAATGGAAATACTCCGCCGCATGTTCACTGTGCTCAGGATTACGCAGGAAGAAAAACGGAAGGGCAACGAGCTTGGCATTGTGCATGGCGAGAAGGTCATTTCCCGCTTTGTCGGGGTTTGAGCCAGCTAGCCACTTTTGACAAGAAGACCATCATGATCAGGGTGGATCCAGACCTGCTAGGCCGGATGAATCGCGCTGCCAATATCGTGTCGAACTCCGCGCTCCGCCGCGGGGGTATGAAATAGCTATGGCCTGCGCGTCAGCGAACTGACCGGGATCCACCGGGCGGACGTAGATCTCGTGCCGGCCCGAATCTGGGTCGACCAGCTTGAGCTGACCCAGCGTTAGCAGAAACCCAAATGGCAACGATTCAGGACAAACCGGGCCATTTGGAGAGTTGACCAAGCGGTGTAGCGTTTTGAATACATTTCCTGGCGATGGCTCTATGTCATTGACATGTCTCACCATTCAGCAGGGGGTCAAGCAAGGGAAGCTTATCGGATATCCCCACGGAACGCTTCCCCGGCTGCTGTTGTTTTGGCTGGTCACGGAGGCCGTGCTGAGAAAGGAGCGGCGCATCTATCTTGGCGATAACCTTTCAGTGTTTATGCGCGAGCTGGGTTTGGATTCCAGCCGGGGAGGTCCGCGAAGCGATGCTGTACGCCTAAGAATTCAGGCGGAGAAGCTGTTCAGGGCCCGCATCAGCTTTGAGCGCACAACCCGGGACGACACGGCGGAAGCGATCGAAGAACAATGGATGGATATGCCAATCGGCGCAGAATCCCAGGTCTACTTTTGGGAAGGGGTGGACGGAAATCCGCCGGATCCATCCCAGTCGTCATTATTTGAGAACTGGGTGGAGTTGGGTGAAAAATTCTTCAAAGCCATTACTGCTTATCCGGTTCCCGCAGACATGCGCGCACTTCGGGCTTTGAAGAACTCTGCGCTGGCGCTGGATCTCTACGTGTGGGCAACATACCGCGTCTACCTTGCAAACCAGAAGGGATGCGCTCAGTTCATTCCCTGGGACAGCTTCATGAAGCAACTGGGCTGCAATTACAACAGCGTCAAAGACTTTAAGCGGAAGGCGCTCGCCGCATTCAAGAAGGTTCGCGATGTCTACCCCACTTTGAAAATAGGCAAGGCGCGTGGCGGGTTCTTTATCAATCCAGGTCCAACAGCTGTTCCACAAGCGCCTAGTACTACAGTTGTAGATAGTGGTAGTCTGAACTTGCTCTGGGTGATTCTCCGGCGTGCGCGATGGAGAAGCGAATATCTGGTTGGAAGCATGAGTTATTGCGGTCGCATGACCGCATCGCAGGATTGTTTGCGCGCTCAGAGGCACGTGAGCGAAGTCTTGCCTATCTTCAAGGTTTGCTGAGCCACTGTGAGCGAAAGAACAGCTGGCAGTTGGCTGAGTGGATGGGCGAAGCGTCTCCTTATCGCGTACAGCATCTTTTGGACCGGGCGCGTTGGGATGCCGACGCGGCTCGGGATCAGCTCCGCGATTACGTGCTGGAAGAGCTGAGCAGTCCAGATGCCGTTCTGATCGCCGATGAAACCGGCTTTCTGAAAAAGGGCGAGCATTCAGTTGGAGTCAAGCGCCAGTACACCGGCACGGCAGGGCGCATCGAGAACAGCCAGGTTGGCGTGTTTCTCTGCTACGCCAGCGACAAGGGCGCGGCGTTGGTTGACCGTGAGTTGTATCTTCCCGAAGAATGGGGCGCCGATCGCGACCGTCGCCGCGCAGCAGCAGTTCCAGAGAAGACGGAGTTTGCCACCAAGCCGGAGTTGGCACGGCGCATGATCGAGCGCGCGTTGAAGGCTGGCGCGGCTTGTAGCTGGGTGGCTGCCGATGAGGTCTATGGCAACAACAGCAAACTGCGTCAGTGGCTGGAAGAGCGGCGGCTGGGTTATGTGCTGGCCATCGCATCAGACCAACGGATGCGATGGCCCGATCACCAACAGCGGCGTGTGGATACGATTGCGCAGAGCTTACCGAATCTGGCCTGGGAACGAGTTTCCGCAGGTTCGGGCAGCAAAGGCGAGCGGTTGTACGACTGGACGCTGATCCGGGGTTGGGAAGAGAACGGCTGGAGCCACGGGCTGCTGGTGCGGCGCAGCATCGAAGAACAGCCCGAGCACGCCTACTATTGGTTTTACGCGCCCACGCGCAAAGCCACACTGGAATCCCTTGTGCGAGTGGCTGGACAACGCTGGCAGATCGAGCAAGCCTTCCAAGCAGCCAAGGGTGAGTGCGGGCTGGATCACTATGAGGTCCGCCACTGGCAAGGATGGTACCGACACATCACTCTGGCCATGTTGGCCGCTGCGGTGCTGGCCATCCTACGCGCACGAGGAGAAAAAAACTCCAGGCGGGCAGGTGCCGCTCAGCGTCCCAGAACTGCGACACCTGCTCACTCACCTTCTCTGGCGCGGATGGCACGGCGTTGAGCATCTGCTGCGCTGGTCCCAATGGCGAAGAAGACACCAATTTCACGCTCTGCGCTACCACTACCAGAAACGAGGCTCTCCTCTGCCAGTCTTCTATCTACAACTGTAGCACTAGGAACTTGTTGAAAATATCCTGACCGCAGCGGATTGATTGAGTATTCTACCGCCCGCACGGATGAAAATGGTTTGCAACTCGGAATCCGCCGGATGTTATGCGGCTTTTGGAGACTATGGGGCGGAAGTTTCATGCCCTCCAGCAGCCATCAGGCACACTGCTGTCTGAGATTTGCTTGTTGTGCAATCAACTTCGGCAGCCTCATCAGGTTGTGCGCGGCGCAACTGAAGACGAAGAGCCAGTCCACTTTTGCCAGCCCGCGCAGCTTGACCTGCCGCATCTGACCAGTCTGCTTCAGCCAGCCGAAGCCCTTCTCGACCAGCCATCTCCGGCTCAGGCTGATGGCATAACCAGACGGTCGCGTCGTTCTTCGATCAAGGTTGCTTCTGCGTCCGCTCTCGTTCCGCGTGATGTGGGGTGTCACGTTCAGTTCGCGTACAGTCTGAACGAAATCCTTCGTGTCGTAAGCCTTGTCCGCGCCCACCGTAATGCGCCGCGAGCGCCCCTTCTGCTTCTCGTGCAGCATCAGCAGGGCGGCATCGCGCTCGGCATAACCATCGGCGTGTGTGACCATCGCCGATGCGATCAGGCCGTTGCGATTTTCCACCAGCGCGTGGCCCAGATAACTCAACTTAGACTCCTTGCCATAACTCTTCTTGTACAGTCGAGCATCGGCATCGGTGGTCGATTCATGCGTCTTATTGCTGCGCTTCTGACCGCGGAAGTTCGAGCCATCGCCGTCATCATCCGAACCATCCTTGCTGCGGAAGCTCTTCTGCGACGCCCACGCCTGAATCAGCGTGCCATCCACAGTGAAGTGCTCATCGCTCATGAACCGCTTGGCGTGCCGGTTCACCTCGGCGAAGAAGCGCTGTGCCACTTCACTGGTCAGCAGACGGTCGCGGTTCTTGGAGAACACCGCGTGATTCCACACCGCGTCGTCCATGCCCAGGCCAACAAACCAGCGGAACAATAGGTTGTAGTCGATCTGCTCCACCAGCAACCGTTCGGAGCGTACCGAGTAGAAAACCTGTAGCAGCAGCGCCCGCAACACATACTCTGGCGCTATCGATGGCCGGCCCGAGACAGAGTACAACTTGTCCAGCTCTGGGCTCAGCGACTGCAATACTGTGTCGGTCAGCTTGCGCACCGCCCGCAAAGGATGATCCTGAGGAACACGCTCCTCCAGCGACACATAACTGAACATCCCGTCCTGACTCCGCTCGTCTCCACGCATACCGCTTAGACGTGCGCCAGCTTAATCGAGTCGCAGAGCCGCGCCTATTTCAACAAGTTCCTAGCGACGTTCCGGCGTATTACTCACATGGGAGGAGAAGACTATCCTGAGGTGCTCACCGA
>Ga0255352_1001383_pt1 | contig 12129 bp, 3 predicted proteins | sample HBST0metaG_FD_189939 | JGI IMG/M metagenome (GOLD analysis project Ga0255352, IMG submission 189939) | Peat soil microbial communities from Stordalen Mire, Sweden - H.B.S.T0 | ecosystem: Environmental > Terrestrial > Soil > Wetlands > Peat | place: Sweden: Norrbotten County, Stordalen Mire...
TGCCTGTCCGGAGTCCAGAAACACCGGCTTGGCGACAATGGTCAACCGGGCGTTGTAGCCCATCGATAGGGAGGCTTCGAAGGGCGCTTCAAGAGCGGAAAGATGGTCGAAGCCGAGATCGCCGGAGCGGTAATTGATGGTGCCGGTTCCACCCATCCAGGAACTGTATCCGCTCTCGATGGAGCGCAACTGCATCTCCGCTTCATCGCGAGGGCTGACCGTGCGCTGATCGCGCTGCACGCGAACCCAGGGTCCGCGCAGGGGCGGCAGGTTGCGCTCCTGAAGTTCCTGGTCGCTGAGGCCTGTACCCGTTGTGGCGGCAGCCTGCCCCGGCAACTCGGTCACGTTGACCTCCGGCTGTTGCGGAAGCGGAGCGGCAGGCGCGGTCTCCAGGGTTGGAACAGGAGCGGGTCTCATGGCCGGTTTCGCCTGCTTTTTAGCCTTTTTCAGAGCAAGTGCGGCGGCCGGTGCGGGACATTGAGTGCAAATCGTCTGAGGTTGAGACTGCTGTTGGGGCTGCGTCTGCCCCTGCGTCTGCTTCTTCGGAGCAGAATAGGCTCCGGTAGCTGCTTCCTGTGCCGACGGCGTGTACTGCGCCATGGCGTAGCGGATGGAGCCCGACGGCGGCGCGCTCGGAGTGGGAGTCGGCTTGACCGCCGCATTGTCCTGGGCACGGAGATTCGCCGCCGAACCCTGGGTCAGTTGAGCGTCTGTCTGCTCGGCAAACAGAGCCTGGGTGCGCGCGGCCAGATCGCCCATGGGCTGGGATGAAATCCGCAACCTGGCCAGCGGTGGCGCAGTCTGAGATGCCTGCGTTCCCTTGGGCTTCCGCGACGGAGTTTGGGGCTGGCTCTGATCGGGATCGGTGGTGTCGACGTTCTCTTCCGATGGGGGCAATTTCACTTGACCCGAATATTTAGGCGAATTGGCTGAGTTCTGTGCGTCCTGCGAATGATAGGAAACGTGCCGGAAGAAAACCGGGTCCTTTTCCTTCTGCTCGGCGAGTACAGGCATCGGAATGAAGATCAGGCCCTTCGTTGCATGGGAGGCCAGGGAGTTGCCGGTGCTCCTGAAACTGAGGGGTGCCGGTTCGTTCGCCGGTTGAAGAGACAAAGTCCGGGTGAGCCGGCCTTGAGAAACAGAGGCGAATGGTTGCTGCAGATTCGCGCTTCCGCCAACCGGCTCGGCCGGCCGCGGTGCGCGAATGTTCCGGTCCGCGGCAGGCACATGCATGGTGCCCATGTAGTTGGTCTTGCCCGCCGGCTTTCTGGTTCTTGACGAGGAGTATGCCGTTTTGCCTGCTGGCAGATCGGCAACCTGCGCTTGCACAATGTCGGTCCGGCCCTCGACCGGCAATCCAGGCGCTTGAGCCATGGGAGGATTCGTCCCCGCGGAGTTCACATCGGGGCCGTTGGACGGCGGATTCTCTGTCGTCGAGGGATTGGCCCACTGGTTCTGCGGCTGTACCGTCTGCGGCTGGCTCAGATCCACCGGAGCTCTGCCACTGTAAGGATCTGCGCCATAGGCAGGCAGAGGAGGCAGCTTAGTGGTCTTCTGGAAGGGCTCGTAGTTGGGATCGAGAAGGTGCTGCAAGTCCGCGGCCGTTACGGCGCGTCGGGCCTTCCCGTCCTGGTCGGGATAGACCAGCGTGTGCGCCAGCCGGTCGGCGGGCGAGGCCTGCGGCATGGCGGCCAATGAGGCTTTCCAGTAGTCCACCGCGCGCTGATTGTCGCCGCGCGCCTGTTCAAAGCGGGCAGCTAGAGAAAGAACCGCTGGATTGCGCGGGTAGCGATCCAGAGCCTGGCGCAGCCAGATTTCGGCCTGCGCCTTGTCATTGGCCGACAAGGCAGCCCCGATGGCTCCCTGAAAATCGCCCGCCGACGCGTCCTGCATGGGAATAGTCTTGAAAAGAGCCAGCGATTCCTTGGCCCGTCCTACCTTGACGTAGCCGCCGGCAACCGCCTTGCGCACAGTCATATTGTCCGGAAAGGCCTGCGCCGCGGCATCCAGAATGTCGACCGCGCGCTGCACATTGCCGTTGTCCATCGCCGTTCCGGCGCGGCGCACGCTCCAGTTGGCCCAGATCGACTGAACCGCCTCGCGCTGCGTTACGGTCAGGTCCTGACGGCCACCCAGGCGCATCAGAGCCGGGTAGAGTGCGCGATCGTTGCCGGTGTTGAAGAGCAACCAGGCATTCTGCACGTCGATGTTGGAGGGCGGCTGGCTCTTGAGGTCGCGGTAGTGCACCAGCACACGATTCATGTACTCGGTGGCATGAGCGACGTCCCCGGTGGCGGCGTAGAGGCTGGCCTCGCCCTGCACAAACTCGATGTCCGTTTCCAGTTCCTTGCGCACCGCGGGGGGAATCAAGGCGATCTCGTCGATCGCCTCGGTATTGCGGTTGGTGGCTTGCAGGCTGGCGATCAGGCCCTTCCAGGCGTCGACGCGCTCAGGATGCGCCAACAAAATCTGGTGGTAAATGGCATAGGCCTGCGCGGTGTTGTTGCGCTGCAGATAGATGGCTGCCAACTGCAACTGCAGCGGAATGGCGGGCTGCCCGCCGGCTGCAAACTGCAGCTTCGCCGAGCGCTCCAGCAGTCCCTGGGCAATGTCGAACTGGTTGGCCTGCTGGTAGATTGCGCCCAGCATCGAAAGGAAGCCGGGATCGGCAAGCGCGGAGTCATAGGTGGCCGGCGGCATCTTCTCCACGTCGGCGATGGCCTGGTTGTCCTGGGCCAGCTCGTGGTGCGCGCTTACCAGGCCCATCCAGGCCGAGAGGCTGCCTGCGTCTTCGTTCAGAATCTGGGCGTACATGTCCGCAGCCTGCTCAAAGCGCTTGGCCTCCATCAATACACCGGCATACTGCAACCGTGTATCCGCCTTGAGATTGGTCCCGTTGTCGGGATAGGGCAGCGACAAGGCCAAAGAAAGCGCGTGCTGCGCGTCGGCGGGACGGTTCTCGGCATGATAAATAGTGGCCAGGGTGCGCAGGTACTCGGGGTCCTTGGCCAGCGAAGCCCTCACCTGCGCCGGAAAGCGGCCTGTCAAATCCAGGGCCTTGCGGTTCTGCCCATCGCGCGCATAGGCCAGGAAGAGGCCGCGCCAGGCGGCCGCGGAACCGGGCTGAACCTTGAGCAATTCGTCGTACACGCCGGCGGCCGCAGTATATTGCGCCTGCTTCACGTAGAGGCCCGCCAGACCGTTCAGAGCCTCCGGGCTGCGCGGGAGCATTCCCAGCGCCACCTTGTACTTTGCCGCGGCTACGTCGAACTGGTTCTCGTCGAAGGCTTGCGAGGCCGCGCCCATGGTGTACCAGAACCGCGAGGTCGCCAGGGCGTCTTCCACGGCGCGGTCCTTGTAGCCGTTCTGTTCGGCCTGGGTCAGATAGCTGATGGCGCCGCCGAAATTGCTCTGCTGCATGCGCAGGAAGCCCAAACCTGCCGCAGCTCGGCCGTTCTTCGGCTCCTGCTCGAGTATGGCGTTGAAACGGGCCTGCGCGTCCTCCAGCTTGTGCGCGTTGAGAGCCGCAAAGGCCGCTTTCTCTGCCGGCGTGCGTGCAATCCCCGAGTTCATCTGAGCCAGCTTGGATTCGTCTTCCTTCAGGTGGCCGGCAAGTTCCGTGTCCTGCGGGTGATCCTTGAGGTACTGGCGCAGTTCGGCCGCGGAAGAGGGATTGGCCGCATCCCAGATCAGCGCCTGACGCAACGCAGCCTGGGCATTGGGATCCTTCGGATGCGCCTCCAGATCGTGAATGCCTTCCGCGCGTGTCTTGGCGGAGTAGGTCAGCATGGTGCCCAGTTCCACTGAAAACCGCGTATCGCCTGGGTTGCGCTGGGCCAGGGCGCGCATGGCCGCAATGGCGGCTTCCTTGCCGCTGGCCGTGCCATAAAGAGTCTGGTAATAGGCCAGCGCGATGTCCCCGTCCGGCGGACGGTCGCCATAAAGTTCGCGATAGATCTTCATCGCCTCTTCCGGCTTGCCCTGGCGCGCCAGTTCCCCGGCCTGACGAAGACGGTCGCTCTGCGCTCGGGTACTGTTGAGGGATGCGATCTTGCCGATGTTGGGATCGTTGGGATTCACACGGCGCAGACGTTCCAGCGCGGAATTGGACTGATCTCCGGATCCGATCAGCTTGTAGTCTCGGGCCAGACCGCCAAGAGCCTCCGTGTTGTTGGGGTCCGACAACAGAATCTGCTGCCAGGACTGGATGGCCATGTCCGGCCGCCCGCGCGCCTCCAGAGCGTGCGCCTTCTCGATCAAAACCCGGCGCGTATCTTCGGGCGAGTTGGCGGCCGGTCTCTTCTGCGCTGTGCCCACCTGGAGCGCCAGCAGCAGACAGACCCATACCATCCAGCTCTTTCTCCACATCCTCAAGTCAACCCTCATGTACGCGCCCATTCCACTTTCAATTCCCCGCCCGATCCAAACCGGAATCGTCCATCCAGAAAACCGGTCGCAAACAGGGCAAGGTTTTGATCGTAATATGCCAGGTCTTTCCCATACAAACCTGAAGATCCGTCCCTTTGCGCGCTCAATCGAATGGTTTGACGCGCGCTCGATTTCTCGAGGTTGGGGAAGGCCCTTAAATAAGGCAGGACCGCCGCTGAAAACCCTACAGGTCCATCTTCCTCCAACGGAAGGCCTTGCCCGCTTATCTTTTCGGGGGGGGCATCATGATTGGCAAGGTAGGCGCTCATCGCCGGGATGGCGTTCAGTATCTCGGTGCGCGTCTTGCCCCCATCGATCATGCCCGCCCAAAGATAAACGCGGATGGCGTCATAACTGCCCAAAGGCGCGGGTGCGTCCGGGCCAGGGTGTGCGACTGCCGGGTAGAAGCCGTCGCCAGGAACATATTCCACCCAATCCATGGCAAATCCGTGGCAGGCGCTCTGTTCAAGGAAGCGCGGAATGCCAAGAGCGATGCCCTGCCACGGGCCGGAAGGATCCACGGCAGCCAGGCGCTGGAACAGAAACAGCGGCACATAACTGGGATTCAACGTCCAGGAATGCAGGCTCGGCGAGTGGTCATGTTGAAAGCCCACGGGCCCTGGCAACAGCATGGGGCCGAACCCCGGCAGGTTGGCCACTTCGCTGCCGGCGATGAGCACCATCATCTGGCGGCCGAGTTTCGCGTAGCTGGGCTGCTTCCACAAGCGGCCGGCTTCCACAAGCGTGTACGCCATCCACACATCGGCATCCGAGGCCGGGTTGGGGTCCAGCGCCTTCCATGCGCCGTCCTTGTTCCTGCCCCACAGCCACGCGGGCAGGCGCGCGCCCAGATCGCCGCCCGCCAGGTTGGCCTGCGTCCAGTTGAGTACGCGGTCAAAATGGGTGCGGTCATTGGCGGCCAAGGCAAAGAAGAGCGCGTAGGCCTGCCCTTCCGAGGTGGTGCGGCCGCCCCCTTGGGGATCGATCACCCGGCCCTGCCCGTCGACGAACCGGGCCGCATAGGAATCCCAAAGCGTCCACGGGCCCTGTTTGCATCCACCCGCCGCCGTAAAAAGCGACAAGGCCACGAGGATCGCCAGATGTTTCCGCAGCTGCAGAAAATGAAGACCCATGGTTACAGCTCTCCCTTAAAACCCGAGCAGCCTTTCAAACACGTTGTCGGCGTCAATCGGCCCGGCTCAAGTCTCCTGCGGCCCGATGTGGATGGCTCATGAGAGCCATCTTAGTCCTCCATCATCTTCAGGCGTGCCCTTGCTTTCGAGCGCAACCATTGCCGCGTCCAGATGGCCAGCAGAAACGCAAGCAGCATCACCACCACGGCGGCCAGCCAGGGAACTTCCATGAACCAAATCGTCAACCGTGTCCACCAGGGCAGCACTCCCACATGGTAGACCTCCGAACCAATCCGGAAAGACTGGAACTCGGTCCCATGCAGAACCGAAACCGAGCCCGAAATGTCGCTGGCCTGTTGCACCCTGAGAAAAGCCGCCATGAATGGCTCAAAAGTACTGGCATCTCTCAGGTGGATCGCCACCACACTGCGGCTTCCGCCCGGATCGTAGGGAGACTGAACGCCCTCGATCACCGCATCGGGCGTGCCGGCTGCGGTCAGGTCGCCCGATTCGCTGTGCTCATCGGAGTGCAGCTTCCACCAGGCATGATGCAGCGGCGCGAAAAAGCCCTGCGTGTCGCGAACCTGGATCTGACCGCTGCGCAGCGCGACGGGCAGGTTGTTGTTCAGCTTGTCGAAGCCCGGCTGATCGTCGCCCGTTCCCAGAACCAGAAAGTCGGTTGTCGCACCCGCTTGCAGGGCCTCGGGGCCGGCCACGGTAACCCGCAGTACAGGAAAACCGGTCTGCCGGCCAAAGTGCCCCATCAGCGTGACAAAGGTCTCAATCTCCTGCTCGGTGGGCGAGGACGGCAGCACCACCGTGGTCTCGCTCAGGTCGGCAAAGCGGGTGAACGGAAAACCGGCGTTGGCGAAAGTCTCCAGATTGGGCAGCGGCGCATAGTGCGGGTACCCGCGCAGATCAAGATATGTGTCGCGCAGAATGGCGCCCTGCATGTTGATGGGCGTCGTGTCGTTACAGCCGCCCTTTTTGAGCAACTGAAAGGTAAAGTCGAACGAAAGTGAGTTGGAAAACGGGCGCAGGTTGACCACCGGCACAGGCACGTCAATCTGCATCCGGCGCGAGGCCTCTTGCCCGGGCACCAGCGGTACCGAACCGAGGAAGGCGTTGTTGACCCTCACCTGCATGCTCGAAATGGGCCCGATGGGCACCGAATTGTACCGGTAGACCAGCCGAAGCACGGCATTGGGCCGCTCGGAATAAAAAATGTCCGGCGCGATGCGGAAATAGACATTGAGAGGAGCGGATCCATCGCCCTGCAACTGGTCCGCCGTGGCGTAGTCCCACAGCGCAATCGTCTGATCGGTGCGCGCCCAGCGCGGCGCACCATCGGGTTGCTGCTTGTCGGGCAGCTTCAGGTTGTCGATGGTCGTCTGCGCTCCCTGAAGCATCTCGCTATGCAGCGCCACGGCCTGGGCCGCGCGAAGCAATTGATCGGAGTCAGCGCCGGCGATCACCAGAATCTTGCTGTAGGGATCGTTGGGATTGGTGCGCATGGCCACCGTCGGCGAAGAGATCGAAGGCAGATTGAGCCCCGCCGGAAGATTGGACGAACTATCCGAGATCACGATCGCGTTGCCCATCGGAATCTGCCCAATGTGAACCGGAAAGCGCACCGAACGGCTCTCGGAAATCATGCCGAAGTAGCTGGTCACAACGCCCGACGCCTGAATCGCCTTGAACGAGGGCGCGGAGGCAAAGACCACCGGAATGCTCAGCGGCTGAATCACGGCCGGGTCCAGAAACGGCATCGGCAACTGCTTCAGATCGTCGGCCAGCGGCAGCAGGTCCCCTTGGATGTCAAGGTAAGTATTGCGATGCACGCGCGACCAGAGCGAGGTGTTCGACGGGTCCTCGCAAACCATGGTGTAGTGGCCGATGAACTGGATGGTCAGCGCATTGTTATGCACCAGCAGTTCCGGCGGAATCGTGAACTCCGCTTCCGCATCCTGGCTCGATGAGCCGCCCACCTGCCCCTGCGTCGGCTGCACCGTTGCAAACAAGGTCCCGTTCATGATCAGCTTGATGTGGCTCAGTTGCGGCAGCAGACTGGGAGAAAAAGCGTAGTAGATGTGAATCTTGGCAGCCCGCACCACGTGGGTCTGCGGCAGGGTGAAAAAGATGCTGTGGCTGGAGTCGATGCCATGCAGCTCGATTTGCGGTGAGCCCGCATCGTTGAGACTGAAGTTGTCGCGAAACTGCCCTGGGGGAGGCGGAGACAGCAGCGGCTTCTCGCCCGCTCCAGACATCGTCACGCCAGGATTCAGCTGGGCCTGCCCCTGCGCCGAGACTGGTGTCGGCGTCTGGCCCAGAACGGCAGGCGCCGCGCCGATCAGTACGGCAGCCAGGGCCACCAGCAGCGTGGTTCGGGCAACCGACAGAGCATTGGCCTTCTTGGCAGCCCTCTTGTCCTTGTCCGTAAACAGGCTTTGGAAGGTCGAGAGCAGCCCCTGCATGGAAATCTGAAAGATGCGGCCCAGGCTGCGCAACACATCATCGTTTTCGCGCGATTCGCCCCAGCCCAGCCACGAATCTGCTCGTGAATAGAGAACCATGGTCAACACTTCCTGTTCGGCAATGGTTAAGTCTTCAAATCGCACCCGCAGCACCGACCCCTCGCAGGAAACCACCGTCGCAGGCAGGTCGGTGACAACGGTGGGCAGCGGAAAGACCAGCCTCACCGCCGTTTGCGGAACCGCTTCCAGCGCTTCGCCAAAGCGGATGCTGGTGCCGCCCGAGGACATGTCGATGGTCTCTCCGGAAACCAGACGCCCATCGGGAAGTTTGGCCATCACCGGCGTCACAATGTTGATGCGGACGGCCGTCCGCAGCTGTCTCATCTCGCGGGCAACCGCGGTGCACACGCCAAGAATGACGATATTGAAGAAGCACCAGATCACGTTCATGATTACCGTGCCCGGCCGGTCGCGATCCCATATGAAAAAACGCGGAATGGCGACCAGCAGGCCGATCAGGTTGAACACCAGTAGGATCAGGAACGGCTGCGCGATCCTGGTGTCGAAGAAAGTCCGCTTCACCACGCCGCCCTTGGCCGTCACGTTGAACTTGCCCAGCTTGGGGTTGATCAGCGCCATCATGGTCGGCAGCAGAATGTACGGAGAGAGCACCGTCTCGTAGATTTCATTCCAGAACGAGTGCCGGTGTTCGCCCTGAATCCGCGAGTTGGTGACGTTGGACAGGGTCAGGTGAGGCAGTGCATACGCCAGAATGGCCGCCCAGTAGCCGGGCACGTTGGTGTGCGACAGAATCAGATAGATCAACGGCGCTGAAAGAAAAATCAGTCGCGGCACCGCGTAGAGAAAGTGCATCATCGCATTGAAGTAGCACAGCCGCTGCGCAAACTTGAGCCCCGGCGCAACCAGCGGATTGTCCGTGCGCAGAATCTGGATCATGCCTCGCGCCCAGCGAATGCGCTGCCCCACGTGCGCGGAGAGCCGCTCGGTGGCCAACCCTGCCGCCTGCGGAATGTTGATGTAGGCCGTGCCCCATCCGTTCATCTGCATGCGCAGTGAAGTGTGGGCGTCCTCGGTGACGGTCTCCACGGCGATGCCGCCGATCTCGTCCAGGGCGGTGCGGCGCAGCACCGCGCAGGAACCACAGAAGAACGTCGCATTCCAGAAATCGTTGCCGTCCTGCACGATGCCGTAAAACAGTTCGCCCTCGTTGGGAATTACGCGGAACTGTCCCAGGTTGCGCTCGAACGGATCGGGCGAATAGAAGTGGTGAGGCGTCTGCAGCATGGCCAGTTTGCGATCGCGCAGAAACCACCCCATGGTCATCTGCAGAAAACTGCGCGTGGGAACGTGGTCGCAATCGAAGATGGCGACATACGGCGAATCCATGCTCTTCAGCGCGGTGTTGATGTTGCCCGCCTTGGCATGTTTGTTGTCGTTGCGTATCTTGTAGCCCAGGCCTGCTTCAAATGCGAACTGCTCGAACTCCTTGCGCCGGCCGTCGTCCAGAATGTAGACGTGCATCTTGTCGGCGGGCCAGTCTATGTTCAGCGCGCCCAGCGCCGTGTAGCGCACCACATCCAGCGGCTCATTATAGGTGGGAATCAGAACGTCGACGTGCGGCCATTCCTCTTCGTCCTCCGGCAACGACACTGGAGCCCTGCGCAGCGGCCAGATGGTCTGAAAGTACCCCAGGAAGAGAATGAAGAAAGAGTACAGTTCGGCCAGGATCAGGCTCATGATAAAGAACGCGTCCAGCGCGCCCCAATGATTGCCCGGGTCCTTGAAGAAACGCACCGTCTGCAGAACTCGCCAAAAGCCATAGCGGAAAGTACAGAACAGCGACATCACCATCAGCGTGAGCGTCACCAGATAGGAGTCGGAGCTGCGTGCCACGGCCAGCGCCATCAGCAGCGTCAGCAGTCCCAGAACCGCCTGCTGCGGCCATGTGAGGGGAAGAGCTGCCAGAAAATAAAGGACCACTCCTGCCGCAAGCAAGAAGAGCAGGCGCAATAACTTCGTGAAGATGTTCTCGCCCGCTCCAATATCCTGCCAAAGGCCGGTTACCGTCATCGTTCACTCCATCGCACGCCGCGGTACCCGCTGCTCGCCGGTGCGGCAAGGCTCTTCACCCACCCTGCGAGACTACCGAAATCCTCGGCGACGGTCGAGTTGGGAGCATAATCCATCACCGTCATGCCTTCCGCCAGCGCCTCGCTCACGGCCGGTGAGCGGCGCAAAGCAAAGGGCAGCAGCTGATCGCCCAGTTGCCCCCGCAGTACTTCTCGCACATCCAGATGCAGGGGAAGCGATGGATCGAACTGATTCAGAACATAGTAGGGCAGAACCTCTTTGCCGGCCGCGTTCGAACTGCGCTGGAAAAAGGCATCGATGGAACTGACGCTGACCACCGAATTCATGTCCGGAATCACCGGAACCAGGACGACCGGCGACATGCGCATCACCCGCCTCGTGGTCGCGCCCGAAGCCGTAGCCAAATCGACTATCACCCGGCTTGCCCCATGAGAATACCCTGTAATCTCCTGCGAAAGGACTTCCGGGCCGGCCGACTCCGGGCTCAGCCCTTCGGTGTCGATGGTCACCATCTGAATGGGAGCGTCGCTGCTGGCGCTGGGAGGCGCGAAGGTCCTCAGCACGCCCGGCCGTTGATCGTGCGCGCCGAAAAAAAACGGCAGCAGACCATAGGCCGCTGTATCCACCAGCAGTACCCGCTCGCCGCGGGCCGAAAGCGCCCGGCCAAGGGTGGCGACCATGCTGGTCTTGCCCACTCCGCCGGCCAGCGAAAAAACCGCCAGCACTGGGACGCGCGCCGCCACCGGGGCCGGAACCGCTTCCGCGGGCGCGCTGGACCCGTTAAAAATGCCATTCAAAGCGAACCACCGGGAAGTCAGACGATCCCGCGAACCCTGGATCGTATCCTCGGGTGCCTGAGGAAAAGGCTGGCTGGCCAAATCCGCACGGTCCGAGGCCAACCACGCGGGACGGCCCATGTTCTCGCGCGGCTCTGCCGGCGTCCATTGATTGCGCGGCTGCTGATAGCTCTCTTCGCGCACCGGGGCATAGTGCGCTGCCGGCGCGGCGGCGCGATAGGCCTGGGCAGGGGCATACGACGAATATTCGGACTGCTGCGGCAGTGTTGGATATTGCTGCGCGGCCGCTGCGGGTGCTGGATCTAAGCCACTGAGCGGAGAGAAGCGCTCGGGGCGCGGTTGCTGCCATGCGGACGGTGCCGCCGCCGGCTGCCTGGTTACCTGCTGAGACTCTTCGGCTGCCTTTTGTGCCGCCAGCGTCTCGGCATTCCGCGCAGCTTTCTCTGCTGCTGCGGCCGCTCGCCTGGCCTCTGCCGCTCGCGCTGCCTCACTCGCCTTTTGCGCCTCGGCCTCTTCATGGGTGCGACGGCGCTCGGCTTCGATGGCTGCCTCCACGCGCAGCCGTGCCTTCTCTCGCGTTTGCGCACGCGATGCAGAAAAATCACGGTATTTGGCGCCATGGAGATTGGCCCAGGAATAGAGAGTCGCTACATCCTCGGGAGTATCATTCTGGTCGGCCAGCGTGTTCCTATCTGTCATATTCCACCTACACACCTCCCGAGACCTTGCACACTGGCCTCAGGCTCCGACGCCCTGGATCGGCGTTTTCTACTCGGAAGCCGGGCCTCGCGCACACATCCGCAGGTGTCCTTACCAAGAATCGTAGCCGCAACAATGTTAACTGAACAATAACACTTGCAAGGTTACCCTCCTACCACTTTCTCGTCATACGGGGACTGTGTATCCCCGGGTTCCTTGCCCGGCCGCCACGGCGGTTCCCCCATTGGAACCCGGCTTCCGGAAAAAAGCCTGACAGGCCCGCGATCCGATCACTGTCCACTGTCTACTGATCCCTGTTCTCAATCCGTTTGTCCAGGCGCTTTGATCTCAACGCCAGCAGAGAAGCTGGCCCTGTGATAATTTGAAAGCAGCGGCCTTGAACGAGCTCGTAGCTCAGTAGGTAGAGCAACGCCCTTTTAAGGCGTGGGTCCTGGGTTCGAGCCCCAGCGAGCTCACCAACACTCC
>Ga0255352_1001386_pt1 | contig 12108 bp, 12 predicted proteins | sample HBST0metaG_FD_189939 | JGI IMG/M metagenome (GOLD analysis project Ga0255352, IMG submission 189939) | Peat soil microbial communities from Stordalen Mire, Sweden - H.B.S.T0 | ecosystem: Environmental > Terrestrial > Soil > Wetlands > Peat | place: Sweden: Norrbotten County, Stordalen Mire...
TCCTCGGCTATTACAGCGCAGGTGACCGCATGAAGTATTGGGGATCTGTTGGGGCATTCTGGGGTGGATTCTGGGGACTTCTGTTTGGGGCTGCTGCATTCGCCATACCAGGGCTCGGTCCGATTCTTATAGCCGGTCCTCTGGTTAATTGGGTCGTCGCTGGTCTTGAGGGGGCCGTTGTTGTAGGCGGAGTTAGCGCACTCGGGGCAGGTCTCGTGAGTATCGGCATTCCGAAAGACAGTGTCATTCGCTACGAGGTTGCCTTGAAGACCGACAAGTATTTGCTGATCGTCCACGGTGCGCGAGACGCCGTCTACAATGCGCAATTGATTCTGGATGGGTCTACCACTGGCAATAGTTGCGTTCACTGCCAACGTATGTTGACAAGTTAATCTTGCCTTGCAATATCTGACTTGGGCTACACTTGCTTCAAGTGCCTCGGTCAGATTCCAAGGCCAATGACGGCAATACGCAACAGGTTCCCTAACATACTTCTGCTTACCTAAAGCGGGATCGGAACAGGAACATCGATGGCCTATCAAGGTGTGATGCAACCGGGCGATGCACTTCTCGAAGCGGGGAAGTGTCCGAGCAATGAACAGATTCCCACGACTCTGGACCTTTCCGCAGACGGGTTCGACATCTGGTGGAAGAGAACTGCTGAGCGACACGCAGCGGTCGTTTCGCAGGCATCGGCGCTCATGCGTGCACATCAGCGGCTTAGGTATCCAGCAGATATTCGTGTTGGGCAATCCCATTGACTGAATCTGTAGGGGTGTCCCGGTCAGAGAGCGAAACTTCTATCTTGGGATTACGCTCACATCTACTACCTTACAATATATCTCAGACTATGCTCCGCTCTTATATTAGTTGCACTTGCTTGGTAGTCGGATACGTGCTCTTACAGGTATTATCCATTCTCATTGTCGGCTGCCATTCACATGGAGAGGCTTTGCCTGACATTGCAAGTAACCAAGTCAACGCAGGAGCCGTGACTGGTCGATTGCACACGATCACGTCTGCCGGAACGCTTCCTGAACTCCATCATCCGAGTTTCAGCGATTGCCGCGATAACGTGCAGGCAATGTATGAACTCATAGATTATGCGCCCGCCTGGACCCGCGGAGGGAAAGCAACACCACAGGCACTGGTTGTTATATCGACGCTCGAAAACAGCCAAGATAAGGGATTAGTTCCCGAAGACTACGATGCAGCGCAGTGGCCCGTGCGACTGATTGCACTTAATGCCAGATCGAGGAACCCGGACACAATCGCACGATTCGACGCAGCATTGACTGTCAGTACAATGAGGTATCTCTCCAACCTCCGCGTCGGAAGATTGAATCCGAAGCCTTCTGCATTTGGAATTAATTTGGACCAGAAGCACTACGACTTGCCGCAGTTCGTTGCACAAGTGGTCTTGAGAGGGAGCAATGTGTCTGAAATATTGAGCAAGGTCGAGCCGCAGTACCTTGGCTACCAACGCACAGAGACCGCATTACATACATATCAGGCACTTGCATCTCAAGACCACAGCCAGCCGTTGACGGACCCCCAGCGTACCGTAAAGGTCGCCGACCCATATACCGATGCAGCACAGTTGGGTCAGCGACTTCGCCTACTTGGCGACCTTTCGCAGAACACGGCAACCGATCCGAATGCAACCATCTACGATAGGCAATTGGTCGCAGGGATCAAACACTTTCAGAGCCGGCACGGGTTGAACTCCGACGGCAACTTGGACAAAGAAACCCTGCGCCAGTTAAATATTCCCTTGAGCGCGCGCGTTATACAATTGGAGGATTCTCTCGAGCGGTGGAGATGGTTGCCGCCGGAATATCCCCGATTGCCTGTAGCGGTAAATATCCCAGGGTTCAGATTGAGAGTCTTCTCTGACGATCACACTATTGCATTGCGCATGAATGTCGTTGTTGGACAAGCCTTCCAGCATCAGACTCCAGTATTTGCCCAGGAAATGAAGTACATCATTTTTCGGCCGTATTGGAATCTTCCTCTCGATATCATTCGTACTGAGATCGTCCCAAAACTTCGCAAAGATCCTGTTTATCTGTCAAGGAGGGGTTTCGAGACCACGGATCAGAATGGACGGGTTATCAGCGGGAGATCGGTGAGCGCCGCCACGCTGGCTCAGATACAATCCGGGAAGCTCCTGGTCCGCCAAAAACCTGGACCATCGAATGCGCTTGGGTTAGTCAAGTTCATGTTTCCCAACGAATTTGAAGTATACCTACACAGTACGCCGACGCCGCAATTGTTCAAGCGGTCGCGGCGCGACTTCAGCCATGGTTGCATTCGCGTTGAAAAGCCCGCTGAACTTGCTGCGTGGCTGCTACAAGACCAGCCCAAGTGGACACTCGAAAGGGTTAAGACCGCGATGCAGTCCGGCCCAAACAACCAGCAGGTGAACCTGACCCGGCAAGTGCCAGTTGTGATTGTATATCTGACTGCAATCGTGGAGGAAAACGGAGAAGTCTATTTCTACAACGACATTTACGGAGATGATGCTTCTCTCAATGATGCGCTAGCAAATGGGCAACCTTATCACTGAATGGTTATGTCACTACCAATGACGAACCGGTCCTACGTCCACATGCACAAAATCCGATCTCTTATAGAAGCCTACGCCTCCTTGTTGCAGGGACAACGCCGCATCGCGAACTTTATTGGTTGGTATTCCTGGAATGCGAATGTCGATGGCTTTGGCTTCCATGTGCTGGCTGTGCAGCGCAACGCCACGGCTATGCTCGCGGAGATAGTTATTACTCCAAGGCGTCCGGTACCCGCAGACAATATCTATCTCACTGTCTGGTTTACCGAGTTTAGCCAATAGATCATGCAATAGATCGAATTCCCGAACATCATAATCCTTCACTTCGCCCGTGCGATGGTCACGGAGAAATTGGTCTAACTCCGCTATACGATCAGGGAGGTACTGTTCCCCTATACGGTATACCACGTCGAGATGCTCGCCAGTATGAAGGTGATAGAGGCGAAGCCTGTAGGTCGCAGAGCCTGCAGGGATTGCAGCGCTTGCCGTTAAGATAGAAGGCACCGTAGAGATCGTCAGGACAGCTGCAAGACCTACCAGAAGCGATCTTTTAAGCAAGATTTGTCTCTTTCTATGTACACGATCATTATAGGCGTTATCTCAAACCACTGTCGGGCGATTGGACTTTAGCCTCAGTCAAATAGATGGTCTATCAATACCATTTAGCTTAGTCAGCGTCTCACGGCTTGTCGCAATCGTACTCCTAGCCGTTCTTTATATACTGTATTTTGAGGACAAAACTGTATTTGCTCCATTTCATTTCCATAGTTTAGAGCTGAAATGGAGCATTCTTGTTTTGCTAGAAACTGCTTACGCTTGGGTTTCCTACTTGCTCTGTGTGACAAGGCGTAAGAGGAAGGCTAATCTCTTCTTGGACCGGAGCCACAGTTGCACTGCTTTGCTCCATTCTCTCTCTAATTGCCCGCTCTTGACCAAGCCCCATGGTCAATGCTGTCAGACCAGCGAGTCCGCCTAACTGCATCGATTCGACTGCCGTGCTTGGAACAATCACAATTGTGGAATTCTGCTTTAACCCCTCGTACAACATATTCATCGCGCGAAGATGCAAGGCTACCGGGTTATTGGTGTAGGTTTTGGCTGCCTCCTCAAATTTCTCCGCCACCTGACGCTCGGAGTCGCCCAGAATCACTCGAGCTTGGCGCTCTCTTTCGGCCTGCGCCTGCATCGACATCGCATCTTCCAGCGCCGAAGGAATCAGCACATCCTTCACCTCAACCGAGATGACGTTGATGCCCCAAGGTTCGGTACGTACATCGATAATCTTCTGCAAGTCAACACTAATCTTGTCTCTGCCTTCGAGCATGTCGGAGAGCATCGTCTTGCCAATCACATCGCGCAGAGCGGTCTGTGCTGCCCAGTTGATCGCGCTTTGGTAGTCAGCAACATCAAGAGCAGCCTTCTTGGGGTCTATAATCTTCCAGAACAGCACCGCATCTACATCCACGGGGACTGTGTCTTTGGTCAAGGTCTTCTCAGCCTTGAATGAACTTGTTAGAACACGCGTGTCGATCCAGTAAGGGATGGAGTCAATAATCGGGATAATCAGGAACAATCCAGGGCCTTCAAGGGACCGGAACTTGCCTAGCCTCAACACAACAGCCTTGCTCCATTGATCTGCAACCTGGATCGCAGAGGCAATGATGTATGCAGTGACAAGCGACAAACACAGTAGGACAATGGCCGCGCCATCTTCCAAAATACTGTGTAGGCAAAAAGCCGCGAGAGCGCCCACCGTTAGAATTACCGCAAATATCAATGCTTGGAACGAACTACTTTGCTTCATTTTGAATGCCCTCTTATACTTGATTCGATGCAGACAGATCCATGACCTGTCTTGTATTATCCCGATCTCAGCGATTATCTAGCGATTCGCGCAATAACGCCTTATATGAGTATTCCACTTTAGTTTGTGGAATGCTGAGCATTTCGATACACCTAGCAGATGCTCAAATAGGCACAGTTTTTCTCCACGCCGAACGAGGATCATTACAAGCATACTGATTTTCAGAGGAGTGCATCATGTCAGAGGCTCGTACTTTTCCGTCAATTCCAAGTAAGATATTGTTGCCAATCGACTTCAGTCAATCATCTCAAGCGGCTTTGGAGATCGCGGCGGACCTTGCACTGCACTTCAGTGCCAAGCTGTATCTTGTAAATATCATCCCGTTCTTTCCAACCACAACTTTCCCTGATTTTGTTCCAGAGGAGACGTTTTTGAGAGAAGCAAGATCTCATGCAGAGCGGCATTTGGCGAAGTGCCATGCGGTTCTTACAGGAAGAGGGATTATTGCAATAACCAGCGTTGAGGTTGGAAACGACGTGGCTGGAAACATCATGGAGGTAGTGGACCGCGAGCATATCGACATGCTAGTGATCTCAACGCACGGAATCTCCGGCTGGCACCCACTAATCTTCGGTTCAATTGCCGAGAAGGTTATTAAACTTGTAGAGTGCCCTCTATTGCTTCTACGGTCCGCGAAGCCCGGTTCTGACCTGAAGACATCTACAAGCCGCTCAATGGAATGGTGGTAGCAAGATCAGGCAATTCGGTGAACAACTGTGAGTGCGAATAGCGCTGTGAAGGCAGCTCCATCCGGCGTGGCCGCAGTGCCTGTCGCCCCGAAAGGCCTTACTAGCGATGCGGCACGGACCCGCCTTGAAAATGATGGTCCAAATGCAATGCCGGATACTTCAGCACATCTACTGCGCAACGCATTGGATAAATTCTGGGCTCCAGTACCATGGATGCTCGAAGCATCGATTGTGCTTGAGGTTGTACTGCATAAGTACTATGAAGCTGCGGTCATTGCAATCCTGCTCGTATTCAACGCAGCGCTTGCCTTCCTTCAGGAGAGTCGTGCGCAGGCAACATTGGAAGCCTTGAAATCGCGTCTCGCACTCAACGCCTCTGTCCAGCGCGATGGTACATGGGTCACTTTGCCCGCAGTACAGGTGGTCTGCGGCGACCTGATGAAATTGTCTCTTGGCGGAGTAATCGCTGCCGACGTACATATAATTAGCGGAATGGTTGAGCTTGATCAGTCGATGCTTACTGGTGAGTCCCTGCCCATTGAAGCAGGTCCTGGCGTCGATACATACGCAGGGGCACTCGTCCGGCGTGGTGAGGCAATCGCCAGCGTAACAGCTACTGGCATCCGCACTAAGTTTGGGCGGACCGCAGAACTTGTTCGCACTGCACATGTAGTGAGCACTCAGCAGAATGCCGTGCTAAAGATCGTCCGCAATTTGGCAATCTTCAACGGCATCGTAATTATCGCTATGGGTACTTATGCTTGCTCTCGTGCTATGGCATGGAGCGAGATCATCGTCTTGCTGCTCACATCGATGCTTGCGGCAATCCCAGTAGCGCTGCCTGCAACCTTTACCCTTGCAGCAGCGATCGGAGCTCGTGCTCTTGCAAAACAGGGTGTTCTGTTGACGCGCCTTACTGCGGTCGACGAAGCTGCTTCGATCGATGTCTTATGCTCGGACAAGACCGGAACCTTAACGCGCAATGAACTTTCGGTGACCAGTGTTCGTCCGCTGCAGGGGTTCGATGAAGCCCATGTTCTCGGTATGGCAGCGCTGGCAAGCTCTGATGGTGGTCAGGATCCAGTTGACGCTGCAATTCGCCTCGCGGCCTCACACACTCCGACCACTGGCGGACCAACGCTGGTTGCGTTCGTGCCCTTTGATCCAGTCAAGAAGACATCAGAAGCTACAGCGAAGAATGCCAAGGGCGATGCGTTACATGTCATCAAAGGAGCCTACACTGCGATTGTGGCCATCACAGCAGGTTCGCCCGCTGCTGCAAAATGTGTAGATGAGCTGGAGAAGCAAGGCTACAGGGTCTTGGCAGTTGCAGAAGGGTCGAGCGACTCCATGGGAATAGTTGGCTTGATTGCTCTCAGCGATTCGCCCCGCGCAGACTCCCGTTCTCTCATCTCAGAATTGAGCAGTCTTGGCGTGCAAACCATCATGGTGACCGGGGATGCTCCGGCCACAGCTGCAATCATTGCTAAAGCGGTTGGGCTGAATGGCGCACTCTGCCCTCCCGGTAAACTGCCAGAAACTATCAAGCCAGAGGACTTTTCGGTATTCGCCGGTATCCTTCCAGATGGCAAGTATAATCTCGTTAAAGCTTTTCAGAAGAGTGGGCATACAGTCGGAATGTGCGGCGACGGTGCTAACGACGCGCCGGCGCTCCGTCAAGCACAGATCGGTATTGCTGTTTCGTCCGCAACCGATGTTGCAAAATCGGCTGCCGGCGTCATATTGACTGAGTCTGGATTGGGCGGCATTGTGTCCGCTGTAAAAGAGGGGCGAATTACCTTCCAGCGCATCCTTACTTACACTCTAAACTCAACGATGAAGAAGATCCTGCAGACACTACTGCTGGCTGTCGGTCTGGTAATGACCGGACACGCTGTCCTGACGCCCATGCTGATGGTCATCGTTATGCTCTCTGGCGATTTTCTCGCAATGTCTCTAACTACTGACAGAGTTCGACCATCCTCGACGCCTAACTCATGGCAGATCGGCCGAATCACCACTGCGGGAGTACTGTTCGGAATCTGTTTCCTCGCGTTCTGCACAGCTCTTCTGGCCGTAGGCAAATATCAGTTGCACTTCGGCATCGAGGCTCTACGAACTCTCTCCGTGGTTGGCATCGTCTTTGGCAGTCAAGCTACGACCTACGTCATCCGCGGACGCCAGTATCTATGGGGATTGCGCCCCAGTATCTGGCTTGTGCTCTCCTCCATAGCCGACGTCCTGATCATCTCTACACTCGCCGTGCTCGGCATTGCCATGGCGTCACTGCCCGTTGTGGTGGTCGCTGGCGAGTTCGCTGCTGCAGTCGCATTCGGCGTAATCCTGGACGGAATCAAGATTCCGATCTTTGCTAGCCTTCGTATCTCATGAACGATTCAGGATGATGAACTAACATCGGCGGCAAATGATCTTAAGAGGATGAGAATGAAGATTGCATTTCTCCATCGGAATAACTCCTTCGCCCTAGAGCTGCTGCAGAGGTTTCGTACAATGCTTCCTTAACATGACTTGATCGAGTGGACCGAAGGAAGTATTAGTCCGCCACGCGATATGGATGTGCTTCTCGCTCTGGGCACAGTTGGACGTCAATTGCTGAATAGCCAGCCAAAGCTAGCACTCATTCAGACAACCAGCGACGGCTATGAGGACGTCGATATCGAGGCGGCCAGTGAACTTGGCATTTGGGTATCGTATGCGCCGTCCGAGTTAACCGGCAATGCCACTTCGGTAGCTGAGTTTGCAGTACTGCTCCTACTCGGTGCGGCCAGACATCTCCGGGAGGCTTTTGCATCTATCCGAGGCAGCGCAGTTCCTCCACCGCAGTTGGGACTAGCGTTGAGTGGAAAGACTGTTTGCATCGTGGGTCTGGGAGAAATTGGTCGAAAGATCATCGACCGTCTGCGACCTTTTCAGATGAAGATCGTTGCGACAGACGAGCACCCCACGAATGCTCCTATTGATGTAACCGTGTATTCAGCTGATCAGCTTACATCCGCAGTCGCAGATGCGGACTTTATAGTGATTTGCGTTCGTGCCGACAGAGAGAACGAGAATCTCATCGACGCCACCATTCTACGAGCCATGAAGCACGGCGCTATCTTGGTCAACATCGCACGCGGCATGCTCATCGACGAGGCAGCACTAGTTGGTGCAGTCACTGATGGGCAAATATTAGCTGCCGGGCTCGATGTGCTAAGGGTCGAACCAGTTGAAGCGAAGAACCCGCTCCTCCAACTTCCTCAGGTCTTGGTAACGCCTCACATTGCCGGGTTTACGGATCTCATGCTAGACCGAACTGTCACCTATATTGGTCAAGTACTCGAGGACTTTGCCGCAAGCAAGAAGCCGAAGTCGATCCTGGACGCTCCCGATATGCCCCGTCGGCTACTACGCGGCTGAAATGCATAAGTTATCATGTGCTGACCAGCAATCCGCCCATTTCATACTGAAGATCGGATGTCACCGATGAGGTATCTCTGAAGCGCGCCCCTTGACCGGTAATGAGGTAAAGTGGCGGCTCGGACCCTGCTGGTGTCTCCAGTGGAATGGTGACGCAACCCATCTGACAATCCATCTAATCGGACGCACCCACGGGCTTGGCTCCCCACAACTCTCACAGCCGAACACTGGACGCACATCCGCCAAGATGGTATATGCCAGATTAAGTACCGCCTGAAATGGACGAACCCCAAAGACATTGATTCCAAACGCCCAGGAGAACCATCTGGTGCTAGGCAAACGTCGCAGAACCCCGGCAACTGCTTCCCCTCCGAGTTTCATTGACCCATCCGGCATCAGCAAATGAATTGTCGCATAGGCATCCCAGATATTCAGGCCTTGATTGAGAGTGCGCAACTCCTCAGGATTCTGACCGATCGGTCGAACGTCAATGCTTGCCACGCCAGATCTTGCCAATGCTGACGTCTTCACCCAACTCGCAATGAAGCGACAGACACCGCATTCATCATTGAACAGAAGAATTGGAGCAACTTCCTCTCTACTCTGCATAACTCACCCTCATCACATCACTCATATGGTTCCCTGATCAAGGCAAGGATATTCGACAGAACCGGACTCGGCCCCTCGTCCCTTCCAACTACCTTGCCGTTAAGAAACATGATCAGGGTGGGAGTCCCGTGGATCTCGTAAATATCCGCGAGTTCTCGGTCGGTCGCGATGTTGACCCTGAATATCTTCTCCGCAGACTCAACGATCTTGGCGGCCTGTTGAAGATCAGGCTCAATCACACCACAATGCGCGCATCCATAAGACATAAACTCGACAACAATTGGACCTTCGCCCTTCAGTACCGAGCGGTCAAATGTTCTTGCGGTGACTGTTTGAATTCTGTCAATCGTTTTATTACCAGACATGAGATCCTCATTATTTGTCGAGCTGCCAGTCACGAACAGATATGCTCTGGCTCAGAAAAGCGCAGAGACGCTTTCGTCCTCTATCGCAAAGTATCTCGTGAGATTGTCAAAACTGACGTTGCACTGGTGAGACCTGGCCAGAAACTGCGTGGAACGTTAAGCACCGTCAAAGCAGTGCGTCCGCCCTATACACCCCCGCACGGAAGCGCGGATTTATGCTCAGACAGGTATTCCAACGGAACGAATATGCTTTTTCGCGATCTCCTCGATCTCGGGCTCGGTCAAGGCAGAGAGATCAGCCGTTTCGGTGGCGATGATCCTCTTGAATGTCTCCGGGTGATGGGTCTTCAGATATTCACTCAGAAACTCAACCGCGCTGCTCTTGCCCGTTGCATGGCCGATAAGAATGATTGATTCGGCGTGGACAATATCCTTTGCTATCTCTTCGTAATAGGAATCTTCCTCGGGAACATGCTCACCCTTGTAATGGGCCTCTTTGCGGTGAATCAAATGATGGTGGAATCCAAACGGATCATAGGGCTTGACAGTGACTTCATCTTCAGGCCGACTGGCGCCGATATCGTGATAAACATGGGCAGCATGATGGTCTATGACTACTACCATTCGACCGATTTGGAATGGCTTTTCTGGTTTGCCAAGAACACCAGCTTCTTTTAGAAACCTACGCAGTCGGGAAATCTCTTCAATTTCTAGATCATGTGTACCGGGGCGCTTGAAGAAACCCCTCTGGGATCCGACTACGAACACAGACTCGTCGTTTCCGTGCGACTGGACCTCGCCAATCTGTCCTATGAGATCAACAACGGCGTTCCAAGTTAAATTTCGCGGCAATTTGCCGCCGACAAGACTCGCAAGCAGTTCTTCGTGATCGTGACGAATATGTGCGTTCATCCTGAGAGTATCCAGCTTGGCAATTAAAAGAACTGTTCTTGTTTGATCATTGCATTTTGAGACTCACCGAGCCTGCTCCGATTGAACTTGTTGGCTCGGTACCCCTTGAGTTTTCGATTGTCCACACATGGAATATCCGGCTCCCGCCACACACATGCGATGAGTGGGAACGCTATGCTTTGTACAATCCGGAACAGCCCGAACGGACTGATCCTGTAATCACTTAATCGTGATCATGAAGCATGATCTCGACGCATCGTTGGCCTCCCAGCCAGGAGAAAGGGTGTCGAGATGAAAACTGCAGAAATGATCAAGAATGACGTGGAGCAGGAATTGCGCTGGGAACCGAGTATTTGTGCAACAAAGATCGGTTTTTCAGTCAACGACGGCGTTGTTGAACTCGATGGGCATTATAGTAGCTTGTTCGAAAAGTTGGCAGCCGAACGTGCAGCCCTCCGGGTTGCCAACGTCACATCTGTCGCAAGTGAATCTCTTGTCGATCTTCCATTTGAATGCGAACGCACAGACGAGGACATCGCCTCTGCAGCTACTAACCAACTGAACTAGAACTTACAGGTTCCGGACACAATCACGCTCACGGTTTCAAATGATCGGGTCACGCTTCAGGAAACCGCAGAGTGGCAATACCAAAGAGAAGAAGCCGGAAGAGGCGTGACGTCTTTGCGCGAAGTGAAGGCTGTATCGAACGATATTGAACTCAAGCCCACGGTGAGTGCCACGGGAGTCAAAGACAATATCGAGAATGCGCTCAAACGCTATGCCCAGATTGAAGCAGGAGACATTTCTGTCGCGGCTTGCGTATTCCGGTCCATGTGGGCACCTGATTCCATTCGAAGTGGGCACCAGTTTCTGTTTGATGTGGGCAGCAATTCCGTTGTGATGTGGGCAGCATTGTTCGATTCACCGTAATCGGTGCCCACATCGAACGGAACGCGTGCCCAGATGAAATGGAACGGTATCTGTGGGGTTGAGCCGGAGCAGGGGACGTTGGTAATCCCAGGCAGGTGTTTTCCTGAAGTCAAAGGAGAACATGTTGCCCGAAAGTCGGTTACCAATGAGAAATGCACGCGAAATACTGCGCCTCCACTTTGAATCGCAGCTCGTACCAGGGCAGATCGCCTCGATCTGCAAGGTAAGCAGAAGCACCGTCCAGCGGTGTCTTGAACGTCTAAAAGCGGCGGGGCTGTGTTGGCCCTTGCCGGCCAACCTGGATGATGTGTCGCTGGAGCGGCGCTTGTATCCACCGCCGCCGGTCGCTTCCCCGGAAGAACGTTGCCTGCCGGACTGCGGGGCGATTCACAGGGAGCTGAAGAGCCGGAAGAATGTCACTCTTCAGCTTCTGTGGGAAGAGTACAAGCAGGCCAATCCGCTGGGCTATGCCTACAGCTGGTACTGCGAGCTTTACCGCGCATGGCAGCGCCGACTGGACGTGGTTCTGCGGCACGAACATCGCGCCGGGGAAAAGACGTTCGTGGATTACGCCGGGCAGACGGTGCCGGTGATTGATCCGAAGACCGGCGAAGTTCGCCAGGCCCAGGTGTTCGTCGCGGTTCTGGGCGCCAGCAACTACACCTACGCCGAAGCCAGCTGGACGCAGAACCTGTGGGACTGGATCCACTCGCATGTGCGGGCCTTCGAGTTCTTCGATGGAACGAGTCT
>Ga0255352_1001387_pt1 | contig 12099 bp, 10 predicted proteins | sample HBST0metaG_FD_189939 | JGI IMG/M metagenome (GOLD analysis project Ga0255352, IMG submission 189939) | Peat soil microbial communities from Stordalen Mire, Sweden - H.B.S.T0 | ecosystem: Environmental > Terrestrial > Soil > Wetlands > Peat | place: Sweden: Norrbotten County, Stordalen Mire...
TTCTCAGCCTGCTTCGGCGCGCCCAGCATTTCGGCATAAGTATGCGGGGCCAAGGGCAGGAAGGGCGCGCCGAAGCAGGCTGAGAACTCGGGCACGGGGTCCCGCCCCATGCCGGCCTCAGTCCCGGCCAGCTTGGCCGTGTAGCCAGAAAGAAAGTGGTACATCGCCTGCTCCGGGGTAAGGCGCGCGATGGGCGGCAGCACGCCGAAGGCATCGGCGGCCAGAAACAGCACGTTGCGCGGATGCGGCCCCACGCCGGGAACCACGGAATTCTGGATAAAGTCGATGGGATAGGCGACGCGGGTGTTTTCCGTCAGCCTGCCGTCGGTGTAGTCGGGTTCCCGGGTGGCGGGATCGAGAACCACATTCTCCAGCACCGAGCCGAAGCGGATGGCGCGGAAAATTTCCGGCTCGCGCGCCTCGGTCAGGTCGATGCATTTTGCGTAGCAGCCGCCTTCGAAGTTGAAAATGCCCGCGGCGCTCCAGCCGTGCTCGTCGTCGCCGATCAGACGGCGTGCGGGGTCGGCGGAGAGGGTGGTTTTCCCGGTGCCGGAGAGGCCAAAGAAGAGGGCGGTTGCCCCGTCTGCGCCCACGTTGGCCGAGCAGTGCATGGGCAGAACGTTGCGCCGGGGAACCAGAAAATTCATCGCGCCGAAGACGGATTTCTTGATTTCGCCGGCATATTTGGTGCCGCCGATGAGCACGATGCGGCGGGTAAAGTCCGCCAGGATGAAAGCCTCGGAACGGGTTCCGTCGCGCTCCGGGACGGCCTCGAACTCGGGCGCTGCGAGCACGGTGAATTCCGGTGTGTGCGAGGCCAGTTCCCCCTCCGCAGGACGCACAAAAAGCTGGTGTGCAAACAGGGCGTGCCAGGCATACTCGGAGAGGACGCGGATGGGCATCCTGTACGCAGGATCCGCGCCGCAGTAGAGGTCCTCGACAAAAAGCTCCCGGCCGCGCAAATACTCCAGCACCCGCTTGAGCAGGGCCTCAAAGCGCTCCGGCGCGAAGGCCAGATTGACGCGGCCCCAATCCACCAGGTCGTGGGTGACCGCGTCGTCCACAATGAACTTGTCTTTGGGACTGCGTCCGGTGCGCGCGCCGGTGGCCGCCACAATGGCGCCATTGGCAGTGAGCTGCGCTTCGCCGCGCAGCAGAGCGGTTTCGATTAATTGCGCCGCCGGCAGATTCAGGTGCGCCTGCCGTCCGGATGTCAGCGTCCGAAGCATATCCGCCGTCGAAAGAACTGCCATGAACAGAACTCCTTCCGCGCAAGAAAATATAAAAATTTAAAGAGTCCACATTGTGACACGGAAGCGGAGGCGCTTGCTCGTGCCGTACGTCACTGAATCTTCAACTATTGATCCGGCCCGATTGGGTTGACACGGAGCAGAGCAAAAGCAACTGCAGTCATTCATGGAGCTGTGCGTCACCCAGAAAGGATGAAAATCCAGTGTCCTGTCCCAGAAGTTTTTACCGAAATCAGGAGATACAGAAGCAGATTCTTCGCTCACCACCCCCAAACTGAAAGACGTTTGGGGCCCCGTTCGCTCAGAATGACAGCTCTTGTGTGATGCAATTCTTTGGACTGGATCAATAAATACTCTCCTTGACGTTCTAGGAGAGTGGCGCTATTCTCTCTCCTAGAACGTCAAGGAGAACGATCAATGGCGTACGAAAAGTCCGACCGGCAAGCTGATCTGCTGCAGGGAACGCTGGACCTGCTGATTCTGAAGGCGGTGTCGCTGGGGCCGCTGCATGGGTACGGGGTACTGCTGCGCATTCAACAGATCTCCGGCGAGGAACTGGTGATCCAGCAGGGGTCGCTCTATCCGGCGCTCTACCGGCTGGAACACCAGGGCGCCATCGACAGCGAGTGGGGCGAGAGCGAGAACAACCGCCGCGCCAAGTACTACCGGCTGACCGCGGCCGGCCGCGACCGCCTGGAAGCCGAGACCGAGAAGTGGCACCGCATGGCGGGGATTATGGGCGTCATCCTCAGCGCCAAGGCGGAGGAAGCATGAAGCTGCGTCCAATGTTTGTCCGCCTGCTTGCCCAACCGCGCTCCTGGTTCCGGGCAGTCCTTCGCCGCAACCGCCTGGAGGCGGAGATGGAGGCCGAACTGGCCTGTCATCTGGAAGCCTTGACCGCCGACCTGGTGCGCGGGGGAGAGACTCCGGCCGAGGCTGCCCGCCAGGCTCGCATCGCCCTGGGTCCGGTGCTCAAATGCAAGGAGGGAATGCGCGCTTCGCGGGGCCTGCGCTGGTGGGACGAACTCGGTGCCGATCTGCGCTTCGGCTTGCGGATGCTGCGAAAAAGCCCAGGGTTCACGGCCGTTGCTGTCAGCTCGCTGGCGCTGGCCATCGGCGCGAATACGGCGATCTTTTCGATTGCCAAGCAGTTTCTGTTTGACCGCCTGAATGTTCCTCATCCCGAACAACTCCGCCTCCTTGGCTGGACCGGCGACGAAAAGGTAGCGAGCTTCTCCTATCGGACCTATTTGTCCGGCGCTCAGCAGTACGGCATGAAGAGTGAGAGCTTCTCCTATCCGGTCTTCCGGCAGTTGCAGGCCACGGACCGTTCCATGGAGGGGCTGATCGCGTTCAGCGATCTGGATTCAACAGCGACTTTGCGCGGCAGCGAAAAGCGCCTGACCGTCGAGGCTGTGTCGGGCGGCTTCTACGGCGTTCTCGGCGTTCGCCCGCAGTTGGGCCGGGCGATCCAGCCCAGCGACGACGGCGCACCCGGCTCCGGCGCGGTTGCCGTGATTAGCGAGGGCTTCTGGGAGCGCGAGTTTGGCCGCTCTCCGGCGGTACTGGGCCAGAGCCTTCATTTTCGCAGGGCAACGCTGACCATCGTCGGCGTAAACCCCCGCGGCTTTACCGGAGCGCAGAACGTTCAACGGACGCCAGATGTCTTCATCCCCATGTCCATGTACACACTGGTCGATCCCTGGGGCAGTATCTCGCTTTCGCCACTGACCGACCCCACCTGGTGGTCGCTCGAGGTGATGGGCCGCATGAGGCCTGGTGCGAAGCAGGCAGAGGTTCGTGCCGCTCTCGACACCGAACTGGCCGCCGCCGTCCGTTCCACCATGTCCCTCAAGGCCGGTGAAACAATCCCGCGCATGGTCCTCGCCGATGGTAGCCGCGGACTCCATCAAATGGATTCGGCCAGCGCGCCGATCTACTTGCTGCTGGCGATCACAGGCCTGGTGGTTCTGCTGGCCTGCACCAATATCGCCAACCTGTTGCTGGCGCGCGGAGCGCAGCGGCAGCGTGAGATGAGCGTGCGCCTGGCCATGGGCGCAGGGCGCGGGCGCGTTCTGCGCCAGCTCCTGACTGAGAGTCTTCTGCTCGCCACTTTGGGCGGAGCGGGCGGCTTGTTGCTCGGCTATCTGGGCACCATAGGGATTCCCAAGTTGCTCTCCAGCGGACAGGAGCAAGAGTTCTTCCAGATCCACTTCGATTGGGGAATGTGCGCCTTTGCCGGCGCCATTACGGTACTGACGGGATTGCTTTTCGGCTTGGCTCCGGCCTGGTCGGCCTCCCGCTCCAATGTGAGCAGCAATCTCAAGGAGAGCGCGCAGACCACCACTCGCCGGCGAAGGGGCCTGGGCGGCAAAGCGCTGGTCGGTTTCCAAATCGCCCTCTCCACGCTGCTGGTGATCGTCGCCGGCCTCTTCATCCGCACTCTTATCGGCTTGAACTATGTCGATCCGGGCTTCCGCACGGACCATCAAATTGTGGCGGTGATCGAACCGCCGCCCGATCTGTTTCCGACGCGGGGGAATATCGCCATTTTCCAGCGTTTGGAGCAGACCTTTGCAGCCCTCCCCGGAGTGGAGTCCGTTGCGGCCATGGGCCGTCCCTGGCCGAGCCAGGGCTGGGGGACGACGAGCTTTGCCACCGAGGCGGATCGGGCCGATCCGAGCAAAGCAGTAGAGGAACGGCGCTTCGAGGTCGGCAACACCTTCTTTCCGGTTCTCGGCGTACCCATCGTCGCTGGGCGCGGCTTTGGCCCGCAGGACACGGCCACCTCGCCCAAAGTCGCAGTGATCAATCAAAGCCTGGCGCGCAAGCGATTCCCGAATGGCAACCCCGTGGGGCAGCGGTTCAACGTCGGTGACGCCAAGAAGGACAACTGGATTCAGGTCGTGGGCATCTGCGCGGACACACACGATGCGAGCTTGCGCATTCCGCCCGCGGCACAGTTCTTCGTTCCCTATGAGCAGAATGTCTCGTCCGCTGGATTGACCTTTGCGATTCGCACTCATCTGCCAGCGGCCACCATCATCCCGACACTTCGCCGCACCGTGGCCCAGGTAAGCCCTAACCTCCCCACCGAAGAGATGTATACCTCGCAGGAACTGGTCCACAGAAGCATGATCATCGAGCGCACGCTGGCCGCGCTGACCGCGGGCTTCGGGGTGCTGGCGCTGGCGTTGGCTTGCGTAGGTATCTACGGCATCATGGCGTATTCGGTGGCGAATCGCAGAAATGAAATCGGCATCCGGCTGGCGCTGGGCGCGCAGCCGGCGCAGGTGCGCGGCATGATTCTGCGGGAAAGCACACGGCTGGCTGTTGGCGGAATCGTGGTGGGAATGGCTGCGGCTCTTGCGTTGACGCGGCTGGTGAAGGTCATGCTGTACGGCATTGGCCCGGACGACCCGCTTACCTTGACGGCTGGTGTGCTGGTGTTGCTGGCGGTGGCGCTGGCGGCCAGTTGGATTCCGGCGCGGCGGGCGGCGAGTGTACAGCCGATGGAAGCATTGCGCCACGAGTAAAACAGGAAACCGGATTCAGAAGCAGGAGAGAAGCATGAGTGTGCGTTCCGTCATCACCCGTATCTTCGCGCAGTCCCGGTCGTGGCTGAAGGCTATGGTCCAGCGCAACCGTGTGGAAGCGGAGATGGAGACCGAATTGGCTTTGCATCTTGAAGCCTTGACCGCCGACCTGGTACGCGCCGGTCACGCGCCGGCTGAAGCGGCGCGGAGGGCCCGCGTCGCGCTGGGACCCGCGCTGGTCCATAAAGAGGGCATGCGCGCTTCGCTGGGACTGCGCTGGTGGGACGAGCTCGGGGCCGATCTGCGCTATGGCGTCCGCATTCTGCGCAAAAGCCCTGGATTCACGGCGATTGCCGTGGCCTCGCTGGCATTGGCCATTGGCGCGAACACGACCATCTTCTCGGTCGCAAAAAGCATGCTCTACGACCGGCTGGACGTGCCTCACGCGGAACAACTGAGGACGCTCTACTGGCAAGCCCCAGGCCGTAATGTGGTGCATGGCATATGGGGCGAATTCGACTCTTCACCTGAAGGAGGGTCGAAGTGTTCGTCCTTCTCGTATCCGGTGTACCGCGAGTTGGCCGCGCACAACCAGGTAATGCAAGACTTATTCGCTTATCAAGGCGACGACATGAACGCCACCGTCCGCGGAACGGCGCGACGCGTGCGTGCGGAGATGATCTCGGGCAATTACTATTCCGGCTTGAATGTACGGCCCCAGTTAGGCCGCCCCATTCAGCCTTCCGACGAAACTCTAGATGGCGCGGGAACGGTCGCGGTCATCAGCGAAGGAATATGGGAGCGCGACTTTGGCCGCTCTCCGTCCGTGCTGGGTCAGACCATAACTTTGAATCAATCGGTGATGACCATTGTGGGCGTCAATCCCCGCGGATTCACGGGCGCCGACGGCAATCAGGCTTCGCCCGATGTTTTTGTCCCCCTGAGCATGCAGCCGGTACTTCATCCTCAAGGCAAGAAGTCGCTTTTGGAGGACTCTACCCTCTGGTGGGTGAAGATCATGGGCCGCGTCAAGCCGGGCGTCATGGACTCCCAGGCACAGGCGGTGCTGTCGTCGCAACTGCAAGCGGCGGTGCGCGGCACCATGACGGCCAAGCCTGGTGAATCGATACCCAGCCTGTTGTTGACCGACGGTAGCCGTGGAGACCACTTTTCCGAGAACGGATTCATGAAGTCGGCATTGGTGTTGATGACGCTGACAGGTTTGGTGCTTTTGCTGGCCTGCGCCAACATTGCCAACCTCATGCTTGCCAGGGGCGCACAGCGGCAGCGGGAGATGAGCGTTCGCCTGGCCCTTGGCGCGGGACGCAAGCGCATTCTCCGCCAGTTACTTACTGAAAGTTTGTTGTTGGCTGCGATGGGCGGATTGGGCGGATTGCTGCTCGGTTACGTGGGCCGCAACGCGATTCCCAAATTGCTGACCAATGCCTGGGAAGCAACCGAGCGCAACATTCAGTTTGACTGGCGAGTCTTCGGCTTTACGTCTGCAGTCACCATCGCCACCGGATTGCTCTTCGGTCTCGCTCCGGCCTGGATGGCCGCGCGTGCCGAGGTCGGCAGCAGCCTCAAGGAGTCTGCGCAGACCGTCACGCGCCGCCGCAAGGGAGTGAGCGGCAAGGCCATCGTGGTCTTTCAGATCGCGCTGTCTGCGCTGCTGGTAGTCGGCGCAGGACTGTTCCTGCGGACGCTTTTTGCGCTCCAGTCTGTGGATGTAGGTTTCCGGACCGACCATCTTATCCTGTTTTCCATCGATCCGCCGGCCAGCCGCTACGACAAGGGCAAGGATGTGCAATTGCACACGCGCCTGGAGCAGGATTTTGCATCCATTCCGGGTGTCCAGGCGGTAACAAGCGCTTCTTTGACATACATCGGTGGCAACATGTCAAACAAGACCTTCCTGCCGGTTGGTGAAAGCGATGACCCGAACAAGCAGCAAGCGGAGTTTGTCAACAATGTGGGGAACACTTTCTTCGCCACCATGGGCATACCGATCGTTGCGGGCCGAGCCTTCGACGCGCACGATACGGCCGCATCGCCCAAAGTCGCCATCATCAACCAGAGTCTTGCTCGCAAGCGCTTCCCGAACGTGAATCCCCTCGGAAAGGAGTTCAAGACCGGGAACGACAAGGATGGCTGGATCCGGATCGTGGGCATCTGCGCTGACACGCGATACGCGAATCTTCGTGATGAACCACCGGCGCAGTTCTTCATGCTGTACCAGCAACAAAGCCGTGTCGGTGGTTTGACCTATGCACTTCGCACGAACCTCGAGCCTGCAGCTCTGGCGCCTGCCTTGCGCGAGGCGGTGCAAAAAGTCGATCGCGATCTTCCCATCGTCGACATACGCACCCAGAAGGAGCAAATCAACTCCAACATGCAAACGGAAAGGATCTTCGCGTCCCTCACCGCCGGGTTCGGGCTGTTGGCCTTGGTGCTGGCGTGCGTGGGCATCTACGGGATCATGGCGTATTCAGTGGCGAATCGCAGAAATGAAATTGGGATTCGCCTGGCGCTGGGGGCGCAGCCGGGGCAGGTGCGGGGCATGATTCTGCGCGAGAGCACTTGGCTGGCCGTTGCCGGAATCGTTGTGGGAGTGGCCGCGGCGCTGTTGCTGACGCGGCTGGTCAAATCGATGCTCTATGGCATTGGGCCGTACGATCCCCTCACGTTGTCGGCTGGTATCTCGTTGCTGCTGGCGGTGGCGCTGGCGGCCAGTTGGATTCCGGCACGGAGAGCGGCCGGCGTCGAGCCGATGGAGGCGTTAAGGCACGAATAGGGCAGGGAATTGCGCAAGGCAGGGAATTGCGAGGAAAAGCGAGGCCTCTGCCCGGTCAGACGCCTACGGGCAGGGTCGGCATCCGGCCCAATTCCCTGGCTTCGGCGACCACGGCGTCCAGGTGCTGGAGCACTTCGGCGACGGTCATGGTGTAGACCTCGCGGCGGGAGTCGTAGCCTTCTTCGATCAATTGTTTCAGGTAGCGGCCGGCGATCTGGGTGGCGATCTGGTCGGTAATCACCTTGCCGGAGCGCCGTTTCTGCTCCACCCAGGCGGTGAGCGGCAGGGCGATCCACATGGGGCGGCTGTTTACGTCGAAGCGGACATCGACGGCGTCGGCGTGGCGGGTGGCGATGGCGACCAGGGTTCCCTTCCAGCGGCAGGCCAGGTCTTCGCCGCTCCAGCGGTCGGCTACGTGAAACTCTTCATACATGCAATCAGCCTATCGTTCCGCCCTCGCCAGGGCAAGCGGGGAATTCGGCCGGAGCGGATTTCCCCGGTTTTGCCGCTGCGGAGGCGGATTCCGGCTTGCGGCGCTGTTGCTCCGTTCCTCCCCGCCGATAAACCGCAGAGGGGAGCACTCTGCCGATGCAGATCACTATTGAGGTTACAGACGAAATTCGCCGGGAAGCCGATTTTCGCGGACTACCGGTTATCGATTTTGTGGAGTCGCTGATCGCAAGGGGTTTGCATCCGGAGTTGGACCGTCCGGTGGTGAAGAGCGCCATTGAGCGGATCCGCGTGCTGCGTTCCACGCCGTCCGCGCAATAATCCCGGAGCGCCGCGGTGGACGCTCTTGTTGGCGCGCTGATAGACTGGTATGGTTGCGGTTCGAGCGCCTGCCTTGTGGCTCGCCCGCCTGCAAGTCTAGAGAAGAAGGACAAGAAAACCCCGTGGATACTCAAACCCGTCATGCCTTGAAAAAGGACAGCTTTGCCGAGGCCGCTGCAAGCAGTGTGAGTTGGCTGAGCGGTCACAGTTCCGGCGTTCTGCGCTGGGCCATCAGTTGTGTTGTGGTTGTCCTGCTGGCCGTGGCGGCGCTGGTCTTCTGGAATGTGCGCACCGCCGCAGCCGATAGCGCATTGGGTGCGGCTCTGGACGTTTACGACGCGCCTCTCGCAGTTCCCGGCGCACCGGCTGAGGCCGGTACCTATACAGCTGCCAGCGACCGCGCCAAGGAAGCCAACCGGCAGTTTGTGGCCATCGCCGGAAATTTTGGCTGGCTCCCCGCAGGTTCCAAGGCTCATTATTTTGCCGGCGTCACCTACGAAGAACTGGGCCAGACCGGCTCGGCCGAGTCGGAGTTGAAGAATGCGGCCGGCTCCATGGACCGGAATGTGGCCAACCTGGCCAAGCTGGCCTTGGCAGGGCTTTATCACCAGACGGCCCGCGACAGCCAGGCGATCGACATCTACAACGCCCTGGCCGCCAAGCCGTCGGATACGGTTTCCACCGCCGTGGCGCAGCTTGACCTGGCGGACCTTTATGCCGCTGCCGGCAAGCAGGACCAGGCTCGCGCGATCTGGGCCAAGGTGAAGGATTCCGACAAGGATGGCGCCGCCGGCTCCATCGCCGCACAGAAGCTGGAACCCAAACAGTAGTTTGACAGAAGCCTCTAAAACGACTCGCGGAGCCCAGCGCTCCGCGAGTCGTTCGTTTTTGGGGACGAAATCCCGTGTTTTCGCCGGTGGAATTCCGAGCAGTTTTCCTCTCATCGGCGTCTGGTTGTCTATGAGCGCGGGCCAGGCAGTATTCTCAGGTTGGATGGAGATTCAAGACAGCGCAGTGCAAGAGGAAGCGCGGCAGCTCGCGGAAGAGCAGACGCTCGCGGCCCTGGTGAGCCAGTACTCCGGCACCCTCTACCGGGTGGCCTACTCGGTTCTGCGCAACTCCGCCGATGCCGAAGACGCGGTGCAGGAGGCGTTTATACGCGTTCTGCGGCACCGCGACACGCTCAGCGAGGTGCGCGACCAGCGGGTGTGGCTGGTGCGCATTGTCTGGAACATCGTGCTGGACCGCAAACGCCGGGCCAAGACCAGGCCGGAGACCGACGACGTGGCCGAGTTGGCGCGGGTGCTGCCCGCCGGAGGATTGAACGCCGAGCAACGCGCCTCGGCCGCACAGCATCACGCGCACGTGCTGGCCTGCGTGGAGCAGTTGCCGGCCAAGGAGCGACAGGTGCTGATGCTTTCGGCCTTCGAGGAGCTTTCGAGCGTGGAGATCGCGTCGGTGCTGGGCATTACGGAATCCAGTGTCCGCTCCCGGCTCTTCCGCGCGCGCAACCTGATGGGCGGGCTGCTGAACCATACCAGGAGTGAGCGATGAACGCGCGACAGCAATCAACGATTAGCTTTCAGCAATCAGCGATCAGCGATCAGCTTTCAGTCGCCAGTTACCGGTTGCTCAACCAGACAAGGAGTTTGCGATGAGCACCTTCAAAAAGAATGGGTTTGACCTGGATTGCGGCGATGCACCGAACCAGGCGGAAGTGACTCTGCGGCTGATCGCGAGCCTTCCCGCACCTGCAGGGCTTGAGGTTCGCGTCCATGCCGGATTGCTTGCGGCCAAACTGAGCGCGGCTCCGGGCAGGGGGTCGAGAACTGCCCGCATTCTGAGCTGGCCTGCGCGCACGAGGCTGGAGAGCAACTGGATGCGCAGCGCGGCGGCCGCGGCCATTGTGTTTGTGGTGGTCGGCGGCGGATGGGGCGTTTATTCGCGTGTGCAACCGGCCCAGCCGGCCCACGGGATTGTTCTGCCTCCGCGCGTGGCCGCACCCGGCGGTTTCTCAAGCGCCGGAGCCATGCGCACTCCGCAGACCCTCAACGGGCCGGTGGTGACGCACAAGGCAGCCGTTGCGCCGCAGTCGTTAAAGGACTCCGCAAAAGCTGCGCCGGTGCATAAGACGATGCACGGCAGCAAAGGCTCTTTGGCGAGCAAAGCTGCTGCCGAGCCAACCGTAGCGCCAGCAAAGTAACCCGCTTTTCGCGGCCTTCCCCACAAAAACGTACCCCGTTCATGCGACCTTTTTCGGCGCATGGATGTGGTACGCGCAGTCTATGCGCTTTTGGTCACCAAGCGGATGAGCATTCCCAGCAGAGCGAGCACCACCGCGCCCCAGAAGGCTGGGCCGAATCCGTGTACGTGGAAGCCGCGCACGATGCTCGAGGCCACCAGGATCATCATCCCGTTAATGACCAGCAGAAAGAGGCCAAGGGTAAGAATGCTGATGGGGAAGGTGATGATCTTGAGGAAGAACCCGACGGTCGCGTTCAGCAGGCCGATGACCAGTGCGGCCACCAGCGCCGGGCCCAATCCCTCGACAAAGAATCCGGGCACAAGTTCGGAGACAACCAGCAGAGCTACCGCGCTCAGCAGCCATTGAATCAGGAGCCTGACCATTCGTAACTTCTCCTTCCGGCGGTCTTCAAAGGCCATGAGCGCTGAGGCCTTTCAAGACCTTTCCCGTCCGCGGCCAGAATGCGATCGCCAGGATTCCGTTATAGCATGGACGTGACTGAAGCAGCTGCACGCAGCGGGATTCGAGTTAGAGGGGCCTTTTCCGCTGCGCAGGGTCCAAACTTAAGGCATCTCCGGCGCCGGCTTGTGGCCGAACCCAATTCTCTCAAGAAAAGGATCTGCCTGGATGAGTTTCATACGCACGTTGCGGCTTGCCGGTTTTCTTCTGCTTCTGTTGCCGATAGCGCCGCTTCCTGCCCAGCAGCCGGCCAATGCTCCTCTGCCCGACATGCGCCAACTGCTGCGGGAGGTGATGGCGCATCAGAAGCAGTTGGACAAGGTGCGGGAGAACTACACCTACAGCTCCTTTCAGACGGTGCAGGATGTGGAAGCCAACGGCCAGGTGAAGAAGGCGGAGACCGAGGAGTCTGAGGACTTCTTCGTCAACGGCCACGTGATCGAGCGCAATGTGAAGAAGAACGGCCAGCCGCTCAGCGGGCACGATCTGGAGAAGGAAACCGAGCGGGTCACGAAACTGGTGGAGAAGGCCGAGAAGACGCCGCCGGATCAGGCGCTGGAAGGGCAGACGATCGGCATCAGCCGGGTTCTGGAGATCATGGACTTGCGGAACCCGCGGCGCGAGAACTTTCGCGGGCGGCCGACGATCATCTTCGATTTTGTGGGTCGCAAGGATGCGAAGACCCACGGGCTGGCCGAGGACGCATCAAAGAAGCTGCAGGGAACGATCTGGGTTGACGAGTCCGGGCGCGAGGTGGCGCACATGGAGGTGAGCTTCAACGACAACTTCCGTGTGGGCGGAGGACTGGTGGCGAGCATCGCGAAGGGCTCGAATTTCCACTTCGACCAGGCCCCGGTGAACGGCGAAATCTGGCTTCCGACCGGCGGCGAAGGAACCGTGCAAGCCCGCATCCTGCTGCTGAAGAATGTGCGCCAACACATCCTGGAGCGCGACTACGACTACAAGCGCTTCCGCGTGGAGACCGAGCAGTTGAAGGACGCCAAGCTGGGGAAGGAAAAAGGGAAATAGCGCGAGCAAACTTCC
>Ga0255352_1001389_pt1 | contig 12087 bp, 10 predicted proteins | sample HBST0metaG_FD_189939 | JGI IMG/M metagenome (GOLD analysis project Ga0255352, IMG submission 189939) | Peat soil microbial communities from Stordalen Mire, Sweden - H.B.S.T0 | ecosystem: Environmental > Terrestrial > Soil > Wetlands > Peat | place: Sweden: Norrbotten County, Stordalen Mire...
CTACCGCAACCTCAACTATCTGCTTCTGAAAGCACAACGACTGGCCGCCACGAGAACAGAATTCGTCGCCTTTCAAAAAGCCGCGTAAAACGCACACTTTTCCACTTTCTCGTCAAGAGCCGAAATAAATTAACCATGCACGATGCTCTTAAGCGCCGCGGCGAAGTCCTTTGCCGCGGCGCGGCGCGTAATTCCATAGGTGTCAGGATGACTAATCATCATGACAATCAGCCCATGCATGCAGGCAAGACAGGTGCGCATCTTCTCTTCAAGCAGCGCGCGCGGCGTGTCGGCCGGCAGCAATTCGCGTAACATCCCTCTAAAAAATTCAATCGCGGGCTTGGCGACCTTCGCTCGCATTTGCGCAGCATTTGCATCGGGCAATGGTGTTAAAAACGCCAACCGGTAGTAATGTGGATTTTCCACTGCCATCTTCATCGTCAAGCTTGCCGCCTCGATCAGTCGCTCCTCGGGCGAAACAATATGTCCGAGTTTTTCGTTAAGGCGTATCGTCTGGCGGTTATACAAATCCACGCACAGATGCGTAATCAGCGAAGCCTTATTGGGAAAATGGCGGTACATGGCCATCTGCGAGCAACCTGCCTGTTCGGCAATGTGGCGCGCCGAAACATTCTGATACCCTTCTTCGGCAAAGAGGCGGCTGGCGGCCTCGATCACCCGCGCCTTCAGATCTGCGCCTGCCTTTTCCTGGGGCTGCTTGGAGTGCTCGTCTGTATGCTTTGAGCTCATGCGTTCCATCCGGTTAAATCGTTTTCGATTGTACTCTTCGCGCATTCGGCCTAGAGCGGAATCGCCCCTCAGACAAAACAGCCGCACGGTGAACCACTTACGATGCACCGCATGTACATGTATACGATGTATACAATTTTCAGCGTACAGCGTACACTGGTTCTAATGGTAGTATTTCATCCATTTCCACGCTCAGACAATCTATCTTCCCCACCGCTTCGCTACGGAGTCGCACGATTGCTGGTCATCGCCTCCGTCGGTCTGTTGCCCGCTGCAGCGCAGACGACGATTCCCTGCGCGGGCCGCGTGGACGAAACAGAGCATTGCTTCCGCGACGTTGCCGTTGCAGCCACGCCGGTGGCCGTCGATTCCACACGCAACTACCGTCTTGAAGAGCTGATCGACATCGCCGAGACGAACCATCCGCGCACGCGCATGGCCTGGGAGCAGGCCAAACAGGCAGCCGAACGCGTGGGCATTGCGCGCGCTGCCTATCTGCCGGAGCTGGCGCTACTGGCCTACTTCGGCGACGAACGCATCATCAATCCCTTTCCCAAACCGCTGGCGCCACGCGGCTACACCATGGTAGAAATGCCCACCGTCGCGCCAAAGATCGGCCTCGCCTATGCGCTGTTCGATTCCGGCGCGCGACATGCGCAACTGGACCGAGCCAAAGCCGAGCAGCTTGCCGCCTCGGCCGGCTTCGCGCGCACCAATCAGCAGGTGGCCTACGATCTGGTCCGCGCCTACTACGCGGTGTTGACCGGCGAACAGCGACTCGAAGCCGCGGAACAGGTACTGCGCACGGCGCGCACAACGCAGGAAGCCACCGAGGCCGAGCTTGCCAATGGCCGGGCAACGCTGCCCGACGTTTTAAATGCACGCGCTGAAACGGCCAGGGCCGAATACGACCGCGAGGCTGCCGACGGTGCGGTGCGCGAGGCGCGCGTAGCTCTGCGCGACCAGATGGGCGTCGATCCCTCCGACGAAATTCGCATTGCGCGGCCGGCCACAACACCGGAAGCACTTGAGGTCACGCAATCCATCGAAGAACTGGTACACGAAGCGCTCGCCGATCGGCCCGACCTGCAACAGATGTTCGCGCAGCTCAAAGCCAACGAAGCCGGCATTCGCGCGGCCAAGGCCAACGAGCGACCAAGCCTGCAGTTAGGCGCTCAGCTTGGGCAAACGGCGCTGTGGCCAACATCGGATTACGGCCAACTCGGTGCCGCCGACCAGACAACCTGGAGCGCCGGGGTGAACTTTCAGTGGAACCTCTTTGACGGCGGCAAGCGCCGCGCAGAGGTCGCCGCGGCACAATCTGCCGAACGCGAGCGCACCGCCGGCTTGCGCGACGAGCAGAACCGCATCGCGCGTCAGGTGTGGACGGCCTATCTCGGCTTTCGCACGGCAATGCGCAAGCACGAAGCGGCAGCCAGCTTGAAGCGCGCGGCGCAAACCTCCTACGCCGCATCCTTCGAGGCATACAAGTACGGCGTAAAAAATTACATTGATGTGGCGGCGGCTGAAAAGCAGTTATCCGAATCCGAGTTCACGCTGGTCGCCTCCGAGTCCGAGGTCTGGACCAGCGCGCTGGAACTGGAGTTCGCCACCGGTCATCTGCTGCGCTCCGGCATTGCGCTTGCGCACCCACCCTCGACAGAAAACAAAAAATGAGAAACGAACCGATGCGCACTGCTCAACGAATCTCCTTTGCCGTCGTGGCCGCAGCACTTGCAGGTTGCGGTCATTCACCGATGCTTGATATCGGCGGCTCGTTCTTTCCTGCCTGGTTGCTCTGTCTGGCCGTGGGCATCGTGGTTGCCATGGTCACACAACTCTTTGTTTCTCATCGCGGACTGAGCGCCCACCTAGGCGCGCCGGTAATCTTTTTTCCGAGTCTGGCATTGCTTTGCGCCTGCCTGCTCTGGCTCCTGTTGTTTCGATAAATGGAAGGAAAAATACGCGTGCAATGGAATCGAAAATTTGCGGCGGCGGCCGTGGCTGCGGCGTTAGCCCTGGCTACCGGCGGAATGGTTCTCTATCAGGTGAGGAGCCATCCGCGCACCGACGATGCAACGGCGCGCGCCAACTATGTGCAGTTCGCACCCGAGGTCAGCGGGCGTCTGGTGACGCTGGCCGCCAGAGACAACCAGTTCGTCCACAAGGGCGATCTGCTGTTCGCAATCGACGCACGACCTTATGAATATGCCCTGGCGCAGGCTCTTGCCGATCAGCAGCTTCTGGAAAAACAGATCGACGATGCCCGGCGCAGGATCGCGGCCGAGTCAAGCGCCGTGCGTTCGGCGCACGCGGGGCTGGCTTCTTCGCGCACGCACGTCGTCGCTTTGCAAAACGGGGCAGATGCCGCGCAAGCCGCCAGCCAGCGCGCCGATGCGGCCGTCGGCTCCGCCGAAGCGCAGTTGAAACTGGCGGCCAACAATCTGCATCGCATCGAGCCGCTGCTCGCCAAACAATACGTCACCGTCGAGCAGGTCGACGAAGTGCGAACCAGGTTGCGCGTCGCCGAACAATCGCTTGCCGAGGCGCGCGCGGCCTCCATGCAAACCCACATGCTCGCGGCACAGGCCGTGGCACAACACGAAGAGAGCAAATCCGGCGTGGGCATCTCCGAGGCGCACCTGGAAGAGAGCGTTCACTCGGTCGACACGCTTGACAGCCTCACCGCGCAACGGCCGATCAAACAGGCACACGTCGACAGTGCCCGACTCGACCTTGAGCGTTGCCGCGTGGTCGCTCCCTTTGACGGCTATGTGACGAATCTCAACATCTCCGAGGGCGAGTACGCCAAGCCGGGCGTACCGATCTTCACGCTGATCGACGCACGCGTCTGGTACGTAACGGCCAGCTATCGCGAGACCGCGCTGCGCCACATCCGCCCCGGGCAACACGTCGACGTATACCTGATGAGCGCGCCCGAGCGGCGTTTCGACGGCGTGGTGGAAAGCATCGGCTACGGCGTCGCGCCAGAGGATAGCGCCACGGCCAACGGCCTGCCGCAGGTCGAGCGCACCCTCAACTGGGTTCATCTTTCGGCGCGCTTTCCAGTGCGCATCCGCATTGAGCATCCCGACGCCGCGCTGTTCCGCATGGGAGAAACCGCGACCACCATTCTTCGCTAGGGGAACATGGAAAGACGCATTCAAGAATCGGTCCCATTCGCGGAGCTGATCCGTCAAGAGCTATTGCCCTTTCACGGCCGGCTCGCGGGTTCGCTGCGCACCACGCTGGCCGTATGCATCGCGATCATCTTCATGGTCGTGTTTCGCACACCGGCCATCGCACCCGGCGCATATCTGATCTTTCTCATCTCCTACGAAACACCTTACCTGACCTTCACTTCAGGCATGTATTCGTTGATGTTTCAGTGCCTCGGCGTTGCAACGACGTTGCTTCTGATGCTGGCCTCCGGCAATGCACCGATGGCGCGTGTGCTGGGCACGGCGCTGTTCAGTTTTATTGCCGCATTTTTGATGAAGACCATGCGGCGGCGCGGCGCCATGGACTTCGGCGTCTTTTCCCTGATCAGCCTCGCGCTGTGGGATCTGAAGCTGCCCACGCAAACGCTGGTCGCGCAGTCCATGTGGCCGGTTGCCACCGGCGCCATTGGCGTGTTCTCCGCCGTGGCCGTTGAATACGCCTTTGCGCGCCGCGATCCCTTCTACGCGCTGCATCGGGAGTTCGAGGTACGCGCCAAGGCCATCGCATCGTTTTTGCGCTCCCTTGCCGACGAAGCAGCACAGGCCAGCCAGCGCAACGCAGCGAAAAATCTCGTACGTCTCTCCTTCGCCGGACAGGGCAAGATGCAGGCACTGCTCAAAGAAATATCCAATCGCCGCGAGGGCGCCGGCGCTTACGTCGATGAGTATCCACTCATGTTGCCGCACCTGTTTCGCCTGCTGGATCTGGCGGCACAACTCTCGCTGGTGCGCCATGACAATCTGAGTCCGGCGGATCGCGAAGCCGCTCTCACACTCGCCGACTTCTGCGACGAGGTTGGCGAACACCCCTTCCAGGAAAAACGTGCTGTTCCGCAAATCAGTCCGGAGGCGTCGAGCCAGTTCGCCGCCATGCAGCAGGCCGCTGCCGCGCTCGCGCAGATGGAGGTGCATGAGTCCGTTGGTTGGCAGCCAAAGGCGCGCGGCGCAAAACCATCGCCGCCCTGGTTCGTCGCCGACGCATGGCGCAATCCGGCCTATCTCAACTTCGCTCTGCGCATCTCTCTCTGCGCCACGCTAGGGTACATTCTGTACATGGCGCTCGATTGGCCGGGCATCAGCACCGTGGTGCTCACCGTGCTGATCGTGGGTCTGAACAACACCGGCGCCATCTGTCAAAAAATGGTTCTGCGCGTCATCGCGGCCTCTATCGGCTGCCTGGTCTTCGGCATCGGCTCGATTGTTTTCCTGTTTCCGCACATGGACACGATTGCCTCGTTCATTCTGCTGATCGCGGCCATCGTCTTCGTCTGTTCATGGATCGCACGCTCGCCGCACATCGGCTATGTCGGCATGCAGATTACCTTCTCCTACTTTCTGATCGCCTTCGAACGCTTCTCAGCTCCGGTCTCGATGACGCCCGCGCGCGACCGCGTGATCGGCATCGCTTTGGCGCTCGTAATGGTCTGGATTGTCTTTCTTGAAATTGCGCCCGTACGCACCGTTTCGGAGATGCGCGCGGCCCTTGGGCACGTTCTCAGCGCCGAAGCCGGACTGTTGGCGCTTCTCAACAAAACCGACGGCGAAAGCACGCGCCAGCGCATCAAACTGCATGAGGTCATCGCCCAACAATTGGCCGCAGTCCAGTCCATGGCCGAGATGATCCCCTACGAGATCGGCACGGAACGCCAGAAGCATCTGCAACGCGGCGGGCTGCTGCTTGAGGCCTCCTATTCTGCCGGCGATTTCTTTTTGTATCTTGCCGCCGCGGAACGGCGCACGGCGCGGGAAGGCACACACTCTGCTGCCGTCGCGCTGGGCGACGAATTGCAAACCTGGGCGCAGGCCTTTGCGCACACGCCCGCGCCTTCTCCCGCGTTGTCGGACCTGGCCGCGCAAAACCTGCCCGAGGTCGACGAATCGTTGCAGCGTCTGCGCCGCAATCTATGGAGTTACTGCGCAAGTTTTCGCGTGCAGCAGGATGCCTAGAGCATTTCTCCAATACACGTGCCGTGTTGGGTTGCGTGCAAGGTGGTTTTTTCTTAAGGAAAAAGCCACTCGGCATCCTGGTTTCGCTCTAAATTGCTTCCAGCACCTCAATCGCGTGACTCACCTCCCTGGCCAGCAGTTCGGCAGAGGAGAAGAAGCGCTCGCGCGTCTGCGCCGGTAGCTGCGCCAGCAAATCGTCGTAGGGAAGAACCTCACATCCCGCAAAGGCTAAAAAGCCCGTCGCGTCGGCCATGCGACAACTGATGCGAGTCAACTCGCACAAATTCCACACGGCGTCTTTCTGCGCGGCGTCGTGATGGTGAGCGACAATCACCTCAAGATCCTTCGGCAACTTCCAACCGGAGATCAACCGCAAACCGACCTCACAGTGATCCCAGCCAAACAACGCGCGCTCACCTTCAAGAATGCTATCGGCCGTGCCGCGATGCGTGCTCAACAGGTTTGCGTATTCCTTCGGGCGGATCACGGCCAATGCCGAGCGGCCGATGTCGTGCAGGATCCCGGCCGTATAAGCGTTGTCCTTATCCATATGGCTCAACTCCGCCAGGTGTTCGGCGATAATGGCGCAGGCAAGGTTATGCCGCCAGAATTCCTTCATCGCCGGCAGGCTCATCGTCTTGCCAAGATACGCGCGCACGCCGACGGTAATACACATGCCCTGCAGCGCATTCGCGCCCAGAATCGAGATCGCCTGCAAAATATTGTTGGCCGGATAGCGCGGCGAATAAAGCAGCGAGTTGGCCACCGTCAGCACCTCGCTCGCGAAGGCCTGATCGGCGGAGATGACCTCGGAGAGCTGGTAAAGCTGAATGTTCTCCTTGTTGACCAATTGCAGCACACGCATGGCGATCTGAGGAAAAGGCGGCAGGCGCAGATTGGCCCACGGCATATTCTCCAGTTGCCGCGATGCGCGCTCGTTTTTGCCTCGATCACTCGCGTCCACCGTCCGCTCCACCCGAATATCATCTGCGCCACCGTATGAGCTCCACCCTGGCACTCTGCAACCTCACTTCCCGAATTGCCCTTGCCTTGTTCGTCGGCAGATCATGAGAATTTCTATAGATATAGATCCACACAATCTCATTCGGTAAGCCAACCCTGGAAATCGGGTGGAGCGGCCAGTGGGTGCTCCCCTCTGACGAACAGAGCTTCGCCTGGAACCTTGCATGCCGTAGCCGAAATGGCTACACTAAAATCAAAGAGAGGAAACTCCATGCGAGAGGTTTCATTGCGTGAGTTCAGAACGCGCGGCGCGAAGGCCTTGCAGGCGGTTCCAGTCGGAGAAACCGTGTTGCTGGCCGGTCAACAGGGCCCCGCATACTTTCTGGTGCCGGTGCAGGGCGATGCGGCGCTGCAGGATCGCGAACTGCGACGGGCAATGGCCAAGACCAGCCTGCTCGAAAGCTGGCGGTTGGCCGACCATGCCGAGCCCCTTGAAGAGGAAGCAGTCGATCAGGAAATCGCGGCGGTGCGTCGCACGCGGCAGGGCAGGAAACGCAAGTGAGGCTCGCGGTCTTCGACACGAATGTGCTGGTCTCGGCCGGCATCAATCCAGGGGGAGTTCCGGCGCGACTGCTGATGGACTGGGTACTCGAGGATCAGGTAAAGCTGGTTACCTCGCCGTGGATCGCGGGCGAGGCGCGCGAGGTCTTCCGGCGAGCAAAGTTTCGACGCTACGGATTTCCGCCGCAGTGGCTGGAGTTCGTGCTCGAAGAGAGCCTGCGGCTGGCCGATCCCGCTCCGTGGCCGCACAAAATTCCCGACGCCAAGGATGCGCCGTTTCTCGCTCTGGCGCAGGCCTCGGGCGCATGGCTCGTCACCGGCAACCTGCGTCACTTTCCGCTACAGGCTCGCGACGGTGTCACCGTGCTGGCCCCGAGCGAGTATCTTGCCATGCTCGAATCCCGATGATCGTGCGGTGAGACCGAGTCGCACTCGCGCAGCGCGCTGAACTCCACCGCAGACGCCTACTCTTCCTCTTCCTCCACCGGCCGCTTCGCGTTCACCAGAATCTTTTCGGCCACCGGCTGCGGAACGATGTCGTAGTGGTCCATCTCCATGCGGTAACTGCCCTTGCCTTGCGTCATCGAGGTGAGGTTGGCAGCGTAGGCCAGCATCTCGGCCATGGGCACCTCGGCGTTGATCACCGTCGCGTGGTCCTGGCTGTCCATACCGTGCACGCGGCCGCGCCGCCCGTTCAGGTCGCCCATCAGTGTGCCCGCGAACTCGTCAGGCGCTTCCACCACCACGCGCATGATCGGTTCGAGCAAGCACGGTTTGGCCTGCTCCATGGCCTTGCGGAAGGCCAGACGGCCCGCGGTTCTGAAGGACATCTCGTTTGAATCGACATCGTGATAACTGCCGTCGTAGACGGTGGCTTTGAAATCGACCACCGGATAGCCGGCCAGATAGCCGCGCGCAGCCGACTCGACAATGCCCTTTTCAACAGCGGGGATAAACTGCTTGGGTATCGCGCCGCCGAAGACGTCGTTCTCGAAGGCGAAGCCCACGCCGCGCGGCAGCGGCTCCATTCTGATCTTGCAGTCGCCATACTGGCCGTGGCCGCCCGACTGTTTCTTGTGCCGCCCCTGGGCCTCGACCTTGGCGCGGATTGTTTCGCGATAGGGCACCTTCGGCGACTTCAGCGTGACCTCGGCGTGATAGCGCTTTTTCAGCCGGCTGACGATGGTCTCTATGTGCGGCTGGCCTGCGCCGGAGATCAGAAACTCGTTGGTCTGCGGGTCGCGATAGAAGCGAATCAACAGATCCTCTTCCATCAGCTTGTGAATCGCGGGGCCGAGCCGGTCCTCGTCGGCGCGCGTCTTCGGCTCAATGGCGTAGGTCATGGCCGGTTCGGGCAGTGCTGCCAAATCAAGCTGAATTTCGCCGCCCTTCGCGCCGAGCGTGTCACCGGTCAGCGTTTCGCGCAGCTTGGCGATGGCTCCAATGTCACCCGCGTGCAGTTCTGGAACCTCGCTGAGTTTGCGCCCCTGCGCTACAGAGAGGTGCGCGAATCTTTCCTGCGTGCGCCGCGTGTAGTTCTCGATGGTCGCATCGGTTTTGAGCACGCCGCTGAGCACCTTGAAAAAGCTGATGCGCCCGGCGAAGGGATCGGTCATCGTCTTGAAGACGGCCAGCGCCAGAGGCTGCGCGTCATCGACCGCGCGCGTGGTCTCGACCGATTCGCCACTGGCGGGCAAAGTCTTCCCGGCATAGGGTGCGCGTTCGACCGGCGCAGGCGCATAGGTCTTCAAAAAGTCGAGCAGGTGATCGAGGCCGATGTTGCCCTGGCCGCTGGCGAAGAGGATGGGGAAGATGCGGTCTTCGCGAATGGCCTCGTGCAGCGCGGCGATGAGGTGCCCGGTAGGAATGGTGCCCTTGTCGAAGAACTCCTCCATCAGCTCGTCCTTGCCCTCGGCGACCAGCTCGATGAGCGCCTCATGGCGCTTTTTGGCATCGGCAGAGATCGAGGCGGGGATTTCGGCGCTGACCTTGCCCAGGCCATCGCCGCCCGGTGTGTAGAGGTGAGCCTTCATCGTGACCAGATCGACGACGCCACGGAAGCCCAGCGCGTCGACAATGGGCAACTGTACGGGAAGGCAGGCGCGGCCCCAGCGTTCGCCCAGCTCATCGATCAGCGCATTCAGGCCGCCGGAGCCACCGGCCTTGGGGTGGTCCATCTGGTTGATGAGCAGAATGCGCGGCACTCCGGCCTCTTCGGCAAACTTCCACACGCGCTCGGTTACCGGACCGGCACCGGTGACGGCGTTCACCACGATGAGAGCCGATTCGACCGGTTGCAGCGCAGCGCGGGCCTCATGCGAGAACATGTGGAAGCCCGGCGTGTCGATGAGGTTGACCTTCACGCCCTGCCACTCGACAAAGGCGACGGCGTTCTGCATGGTCATGCCGCGAGCGATCTCTTCCTCGTCGTAGGCGGTGACGGCCGTGCCATCGGCGACACGACCCAGGGTGGGAGTCATTTTTGCGGCATGCAGCAGCGCGGCGACGAGCGTGGTCTTGCCGCTGTGCGCATGCCCCACTACAGCTACGTTGCGAATCTCACTGCCCTGATAAATTTTCATCGGATGGTCTCCTGACGGGATGCGAATCGAGCGATAAAAAATGGCGTAGGGAAAAGGCGCAAACGCCGGGGCTGGCGTTGCGGGGGCCGGATTGGCGGACGCATGCGCCCGGTGTGGCATCTTTCTCGTCCATCGATGTGCTCTCTGGACCGCGTCGAAAAGGCGGCTTTTGGCGGCGCGCCGGTCGACGTCTCAAGTGAAAGCGGGATGCTACCACAGTCGAACTGTTACAGTCTTGTGACTGCTGGCACAGTGCGCCGGGAAGGCGCAGACGCGGAATTTCGGAGCTTCAACATAAAACGCGAACCGGCCTGAAGTATAGTTCCTTCAGGCCGGTTCGCGTTGTGTTGTGAAGCTGTTGTACTGGTTAGACGCTTACCACCGCAGGCAGAATTGCGTCCGCATCCACCCATTTTGTAGGATAGTTGCCGGTGTAGCAGGCGGTACAGTAACCCACGTTCTTCTCGTCGTGGACCGAAGCCAGCAAACCGTCGAGCGAGAGGTAGGCCAGCGAGTCGGCCTCGATGTAGCGGCAGATCTCGGCGACGGACTGGTTGGCGGCGATCAGGTCGCGCTTGCTGGGCGTATCGACGCCGTAGAAGCAGGGCGAGATGGTCGGCGGACAACTGATGCGCAGATGCACTTCCTTGGCTCCCGCGCCGCGGACCATGCGCACGATCTTGCGCGAGGTGGTGCCGCGGATGATCGAGTCATCGATCAGAATCACGCGCTTGCCTTCGAGCAGATTGCGCACCGGGTTCAGCTTGAGACGCACGCCGAAATCGCGCACGCGCTGCTCGGGCTGAATGAAGGTGCGGCCCACGTAGTGATTGCGGATCAATCCCAGCTTGAAGGGAATGCCGGACTCTTCCGCGTAGCCAAGCGCAGCGGTCACTCCCGAGTCGGGCACGGGCACCACCACGTCGGCGTCCACGTGCGACTCGCGGGCCAGTCGGTGGCCCATGGCGTCGCGCGACTCCTGCACCCAGCGGCCGAAGATGCGCGAGTCGGGGCGGGCGAAGTAGACGTGCTCGAAGATGCAGCTCGATTCCGCCACACCGGTCGAATACTTGCGGCTGGTGAGCCCGTCGGCGGTGACCATGACCAGCTCGCCCGGCTCCACGTCGCGAATGTACTTGGCGTGCAGCAGGTCGAAGGCGCAGGTTTCGCTGGCGAAGACGATGGTATCGGCCTCGCCCGGCTCGGTAGCCGGAATGCGGCCGATCGACAGCGGACGGAAGCCGTGCGGGTCGCGCGCGGCAAAGATGCGGTCGCGGGTCATCATCACGATGGAAAATGCGCCTTCGACCTTAGCGAGCGAGTCGGCAATGGCGTCGACCAGCGTACCGGCCTTCGAGTGCGCGATCAACTGAATGATGATCTCGGAGTCGGAGGTGGTCTGGAACTGCGCGCCGTCGCGTTCGAGCGCGGCGCGGATGTTGCCGAGGCCCACCAGATTGCCGTTGTGCGCAATGGCGATCATGCCGCGCGTCGATTCCACGCGAATCGGCTGCGCGTTCAGCAGCGCCGAGTCGCCGGTGGTCGAGTAGCGCGTGTGGCCGATGGCCATGAAGCCGGGCAGCTTCTGGAGCACATCTTCGGTGAAGATTTCGCTCACCAGCCCCATGCCCTTGATGTTCGCCAAGTGCTCGCCGTCGGCGGTGGCAATACCGGCCGACTCCTGCCCGCGATGCTGCAGCGAGTAGAGCGCCAGATAGGCCTGCCGGGCCGCGTCGGGGTGGTTGTGGATCGCCACCACGCCGCATTCCTCGTGCAAGGCATCGCCGTCGGCTTCGCCTTGCAGGGAACAGGGAGCAGGGTACAGGGTACACTGGGCGGTGTTGTCTTCTACGCCGGGGACGCCCTGAAAAAGCAGGCGGCTCATGCGTGTACCTCGCCACGAATGTTGGATTCGAGGGCCGAGGCCCACAACGAGCGCAACTCTTCGAGCGAGGCAGAGATCTTCTTCTGCTGGTTGACGCCGATCTCAATCCGGTTGCCGCCGGTCGCACCGATGCGCGTGGCGCGATAGCCGTGCGCTGAGGCCAACTGCTCAATGGCCG
>Ga0255352_1001394_pt1 | contig 12062 bp, 13 predicted proteins | sample HBST0metaG_FD_189939 | JGI IMG/M metagenome (GOLD analysis project Ga0255352, IMG submission 189939) | Peat soil microbial communities from Stordalen Mire, Sweden - H.B.S.T0 | ecosystem: Environmental > Terrestrial > Soil > Wetlands > Peat | place: Sweden: Norrbotten County, Stordalen Mire...
ATTCTGTCGGTATCGATCTTCGAGAAGACCGATATTTCATGCGCCCTTCAGCCAAATCTCCACGGAACAGACCAGACAACTTCCTCTAAACAACTGAATCTATTCGACATCTAACCGGACACCAGTGCTGTGTTGACGGAGAGTAGTTTACGTTTCCGATGGTGATAGCACTGACCGCCAGCGAGCCGAGATCGAGATTTGTTCCGTCGAAGGAGTTGGTGACGTAGACGTTAGTCGCAGGATTCGTAGCACTTTGATCTTGCCCCCGCAAAACGTATCCCTTAGCGAGCTGGTCTAATAGCGAAAGGGAAACGAAGATGAGGCAGGGGACGCGTGGTCGTTACACGCTTGAGTTCAAGCAGGAAGCGGTTCGACTGGTGGAGTCGGGCCAGACGATGGCGGCGGCATCGCGCAGCCTGGGAGTGGTCGAACAGACCTTGGGAAACTGGATCAAGCTTCACCGGGCCGGAAGGTTGAAGGGCGCCTCTGGCAAGCATCAGGTGACGGCCGAGCAGATGGAGATCAGCCGTTTGCGCGCCGAGCTGGCGCGCGTGACGATGGAGCGCGACATTCTGGGAAAAGCGACGGCATACTTTGCAAAGGGCCAGAAGTGAAGTATGCCTTCATCGAGCGTCATCGGCGTCTCTGGCCGATCTGTGTGCAGTGCCGGGTGCTGCTTGTCAGCGTCTCCGGTTTTCATCAACACCTGGCGCGGCGCGTGGATATTGCCAAGCGCCGGCACCTCAGTGACGAGGGGTTGTTAGTTCACATCAGCGCCGTCTATGCGGAGAATCGCGGCGCGTATGGGTGGCCGCGCATCTGGCGGCAACTGCGGGCGCAGGGCATTCGCGTGGGCAAACTTCGGGTGCAACGGCTGATGCAGAAGCACGGCATCCAGGCTCGCGGCAAGCGTAAGTTTCGCGTCACAACGACCGATGGCCGGCACGACTTGCCGATTGCTCCCAACGTGCTTGATCGCAAGTTCATCGTGGCTACGCCCAACCAGGCGTGGGTCGGCGATCTGACCTACATTGCGACCGAAGAAGGCTGGCTGTTTCTGGCTGTAGTAATCGATCTGTTCAGCCGCAAAGTGGTGGGCTGGTCGATGCGGCCTGACATGCAGCGCGACTTGGTCATCGACGCTCTGGAGATGGCATGGTTCAAACGCAATCCAGGCAAGAATGCTGGGTTGATCTTTCATAGCGATCGCGGCAGCCAGTACGCCAGCGACGACTTCAGTGAGGTACTCAAAGAGCATGGCATTACGCCATCGATGAGCCGCAAAGGCAACTGCTGGGACAACGCCTGTTCGGAGACGCTGTTTGGTTCGCTGAAGGTGGAGCGGCTGCATGGTAAGCGCTTTGAAACCATCCGAGCGGCCAAGGATGAAACCATCTCTTGGCTGCTTTGGTATAACCGAACACGAATGCACTCGACGCTGAGCTACGTCAGCCCGATACAATTCGAGCAAGACTGGACGGATCGAACGATGAAGATCGCCGCATAAAAGTTCGCGGTGATCGAAGCAGGCCGTGGAAATGACGGTTCCCACCGCCACGACGATGACGAGGATGAATTAAATATCCTCAAAACCCGGCCCGCTAAGAGATACGCATTCTGAGGGCAAGGTCAGTCCGTAGGACCTGAGACTCTCCCGCAACATCAAACGCGAGGTGGCAATGGGCTTCTGCACAAGCTGTGGATCAACAATAGCTGAAGAAGCACGGTTCTGCGACAAGTGTGGCACTCCCGTTGCTTCAAAGTCAATCATCGAAACTGCAAAAGCCAACACAATCGAGGTGATTGCGCCTCTTGCCGCGACATGGCATGTCACTTATGCCACTGGGCAAACTGGAGGACCGTTCACCGAGGACCAAATTCGGAGCATGATCTCCCTCCAACAAATCAAGATCACGGACTCTGTGGTTCTCTCTGGGAACTCAACATGGGTGCCAATCACCCAGTCGCCGTTTGCACGCTATATCGTAGCTCAGGCAAGTGTCGATCGGCTCGCAGCGAGTACCTGTCCTCGCTGCGGGGCAGCAATGGCTGTCATAACCAAGAAGTCACCCATGGCCACAGTACTCATTCTTGTCGGCATCATCTCCAGTGTGTTCCTAATTGGAGTGATTTTCATCATTATGGGCGTGATGATGCGGCGAAAGGTCAAGGTGGCCTACCAATGCCCCCGCTGCAACTACAGGAGCTGAGAGCAGCGCCAGGTTGGTTCGACAATTCGCCAAGGTAGTTTCGGGTGAACCGGGAGCATTTTCTAAGATCGTCATGAAACAGTCACACGGAAAAGGAGCATACATCATGCGGCGCTCACATCCTCAATGCAGCAATGATTCTTCAACAGCGGAATCCGTCAGAGAGACGAGACTTCTCCACAATCAAAATGCTTACTGTCGCAATAGACTCCTTATGCTCCTTCTGGTTCTGTGCGTTGTAGCAACGAGCATGTGTTTATTGGGGGCAAACGCATTGGCGCAGGGCAAGAGTGGCAGCGCTGGTATATGGGAGGGAGATGTTGTGGCGCCAAAGTGGACAGTGCACATCCGACTTTTACTCAAACAGGATAAGACCAAGCTCTCCGGCTGGATTTGGGAGACAGGGCCAGGCGACTCTGTCCAATCTGCTGAATTGATTGGCGAGCAAGTTGACACCTCGAGCTTTCGAATTGTGACCGGGGGGGGGCTCGTGTATTTGGGCGAGTTTACCGACGCGAATACGATGACAGGCGTGCGTCCAAATGGCAATGAAACGGACAAGAATATCCCGCGTTTCCCTTTTCGATTCGTTCGAACACGGGATGCACGCGATTCAGACTTTCCGACAACACTGCCCGGGACCAGCCCCGATTGGAACGTATTCTTTACACGATTCAAGTCTGCTGTTAGATTGCATGATTCACAAGCGTTGTTGCCTCTCATGGTCCGGAGCTTTGATACTGGATTCGCGTACAGTTCGACGCAGGCCTTGTTAAATAACGTCGATTGGCGGCAACTCACGAAAGCAGTTTCTCTTGGAGTGAAGCCGTGCAAGTATAAGCGACCTACTGTAAAGGAAGCATATTGCGCGATTGACCCGCACCCGTGCCCTAACTGCAAGTATGAGTTGTTTGTCAGCTTCGAAAGAGGAACAGATGAACAATGGCGATGGGCTAGTATGCTCGCATCTGGTGATTAGTCATTTCAGCGGACAGGAACTGGTTACCACTCAATTCCCTGGAAGTATGAAAACTGATTGCGCCGATTTCGTGGGCGTCGTAGCGAGGATTTGAAAGGTGCGTCTATGAAAACAAGAATGACCGACCTCTGCCGCTGGAAGGCAGAGGTTTAGGCCAAAAAAGCAGAGGTCTGCGAGGGTGCTGGCGAGGGTGCTGAAGGATTTCTTGTAGTGCTTTTAAATGACTTAGAGTGCTTTTGTTAGCCATCAGTGCCCATAGTTTCAATGGGTTGCGATCAAAAGCACTTCTGTCACGGCAGAGGTCGCCCGCGGTACTCCCGGAAAGCGCCGTAGGGTCGAGCCAGCGCTGAGAAGTGTCCTTTGCCAAGATTTCTTGAAAAAACGACGACTTGGGATTGCAATCTGCACTACGGGACGCCGCTACGATTTTCCATTACTGAGGATCTGTTATTTTCAGCATCTTTTGTTCGGGATGGCGTATGCCAACGATGGCCGGTACCGCTTCGCGCATCAGATCGATAAATCGACGCAGTTTGGCCGGATAAAATCGCGCATAAGGGTAGACCAGAGAGACGGGCAGCGAGGGACCATGCCACTCCGGCAGAACGTGCAGCAGACGACCTTCTGCAATGTCGTCCGCGACCATCCACGCCGATAACAGCGCGACGCCACAACCGGCCAGCGCGGCCTGACGCGCGGCATAGATGCTGTCCGTTGAAAGACGCGGCGTGATGGGAAGCGTGCAGGCATCCGTCTCTGCATTGCGCGTCAGAACCAACTCATCGCGATAGAAGATGCTGAGCGCAATCCACGGCATCTTCTGAATGGTGTCGATAGAGAAGGAGGAAGCATGTGCGCCGCATAGCGACGGTGCGGCCACAAGGATGCGTGGCACCTCCGCCAGATGCAGAGCGACAAGACTTGGGTCTTCCACGACGCCCAGATGAATCTCGCAATCGACACCATCGGCAATGAAGTTCGGGTGATGCTGATGCAGGAGCCACTCCACAGAGACCTTGGGATAGCGCTGCAAGAATGTGAGCAGCGGCTCGATCAACTGTTCCTGCCCGAAGGCGTGGGGAACCACGACGCGCAGTGTGCCGAAGGGATCGGTCGTCGCCCCGCGAAGATCCTCTTCCATCACTCGCCAGTTTTCGAGCAGCCCCTGAGCATGTGCCAAAAAGCGTTCGCCGTCCTGCGTCAGGTTCATGGCGTGGGTGGAGCGTTGCAGAAGTTTCACTCCCAGCCACTTCTCCAGAACCTGCAAGCGGCGGCAGATGGTGGGCTGGCTTGTGCCCAACCGATTGGCGGCAGCCGACAGATTGCCCGCCTCGACGATGCAGACAAAGGTTTCGAGAAGCTCGATGCGATCCGATCCCTGCGGCACGTTCATACGTCCAGCGTAGAACAGTTCTGCGAGCGCGGCTACTACCACCCCTGCAAATTTAGCCGCAGAATGAATCTGTCAGCGCCTTTTTGACCCCATTAGCCGCAACGATGAAGCTACCGGGATAAGGCCAAAACGCAAGAACGTAAAAGGAGACTTTCATGCCTGATTCTTTATTTTCAACGTTGAAGCTAGGCGCAATCGAGGTACCGAACCGGGTTGTGATGGCGCCGATGACCCGCCTGCGCGCCACCGATGCCTGTCTGGCCACGCCTCTGATGGCGCAATATTACCGCCAGCGCGCCTCAGCCGGATTGATCATCACTGAAGGTTCGCATCCCAGCCCGATGGGACGCGGTTATACATACCCGCCAGGGGTCCACACCCAGGAACAGGCGACGGCGTGGCGGCAGGTGACCGATGCCGTGCATGAGGAGGGCGGCCATATCTTCCTGCAACTCATGCATGCCGGAAGAGTCACTCACTCGTCTCTGCTTCCCGGTCACGCTTTGCCGGTGGCTCCCTCGGCGATCTCCGTTGCCGGAGCAATCCATACCTTCGACGGCAAAGTGCCGTTTGAGACGCCGCGCGCGCTCAAGACGGAGGAGATTCCTGGCGTGATTGCCGAGTATCGCCACGCAGCCGAGTTAGCAGTAGCGGCAAGTTTTGACGGCGTAGAACTTCATGCGGCCACGGGCTATCTGCCACATCAGTTTCAGGCATCGGGTTCCAATCATCGCACGGATGCCTACGGCCGCTCGATTGAAAATCGCAGCCGCTTCACACTCGAAGTGACGCAGGCGCTTTGCGAGGTCTGGGGCGCTAACCGCGTGGGCATCAAGATCGCTCCCGGCTACACCGTCAACGACATCTTCGACGAGGATCCGGCCGCGACCTATCTCTATCTGGCCCGAAAGCTCAACCCGTTGGGGCTGGCATATCTGCATGTGGGCTATGAGAGCGGTTACTCGCGAGGCACCGGACCGAGTTTCAATCCCATCGATCTTCTACGCAAAGCATATTCCGGAACGCTGCTGGCCGCGGGTGGATTTACGAAAGAAAGCGGCAACTCCATTCTTGCAGCGGGCCGCGCGGACGGTGTGGTCTTCGGTCGGCTCTTCATTGCCAACCCTGACCTCGTGGATCGACTCCGCAAGGATGCACCTTTAAACGAAGCTACCGATATAAGCACCTTCTATGGTGGAGGTGCGCATGGTTACACCGATTACCGGACACTGGCGGAGTGATTGATTTCACCGTCCTCTAAAAGGAAGAAAGGTTTGCAAATGTCCGCCATGCACAAAGCCATTCCACACATAGAAACGTCAGACGCTACATTGCCGCGTTCGCTGGTTCTGTTGCTCGCCGTAGGCGCGGGGTTTGGCGTCGCTTCGCTCTACTACGCGCAGCCAATCCTGAGCCTGTTGGCAGCGGCCATGCAGGCGAGCGACCGCCGCATCGCCAGCATTCCAACGGTGACACAGTTGGGCTATGCTCTGGGCATTCTGCTTCTGAGTCCGCTCGGAGACAAGTACGATCGTCGCACCATCATTCTGAGCAAGGCGGTGATCCTCACGCTGGCTCTGGTGCTGTGTGGGCTGGCGAACGGCATCGGCTTCCTGCTAGTCGCGAGCCTTCTGGTCGGCATCAGCGCCACTCTGGCGCAGGATATTGTTCCAGCTGCGGCGCATCTGGCATCGGCATCAAGTCGTGGCAAGGTTGTGGGCACGGTAATGATGGGGCTTTTGCTGGGCATTCTACTTTCGCGCGTCGCCAGCGGCTTAGTCGCCGAGCACTACGGCTGGCGCACAGTTTATGGCGCGGCTGCCGTTGCCGTGGGGCTGTTTGCATTGCTTGCATGGAAGCGACTGCCGCATTTCGAAGCCACGACACAGCTCTCCTACCGGTCGTTGCTGGCTTCGATGCAACAACTCTGGAGCCAGCACAGCGCACTGCGGCAGGCCGCATTTGCGCAAGGGCTTCTCTCGATGGGCTTCAGCGCCTTTTGGACAACGCTGGCGCTGATGCTGCATCACAACTTTCATCTGGAGAGCTCCGTCGCGGGAGCCTTTGGTTTGGCCGGTGCCGCAGGTTCCATTGCAGCGCCGCTGGCGGGACGGATGGCGGATCGTCGCGGGCCGGCGATGGTCGCTCGCCTTGGCTGCGCCATCGCAGTCGTTTCCTTCGCGGCAATGAGCATGTCTCCGCTGTTTTCCATCAACGGACAATTGATTTTGCTGGCGCTGGTTGCCGTGGGCTTCGACTTCGGCGTGCAGGCAACGCTTGTTGCGCATCAGACGATTGTTTTCAGCATTGCTCCCGAGGCGCGCAGCCGCGCCAATGCCTTGCTCTTTACCTGCATGTTTGTGGGCATGGCCTCGGGCTCCACGCTCGGAGGCATGGCACTGGCACGTTGGGGGTGGATGGGCGTTACGGCCTTTGCAACAGCCACGTCGGCAAGTGCGCTTCTAGTGCGCCTTGCGTGGAGAAACTCCGCAAAGAGGCAAGTCCTTCCGCCGCTCACCCCACCAGTAATGCGCAAAGGGAAGATATGCAACCCGACTGCATGGTTTCCGAATGTCATTGCCGAGCGCCTCTGATACAGCCCCAAGACTCCCTGTTTCCAAATCCACGATCTGCAGAAATTGACTGTGTTAGTCAACTTTTGTGAACTACCTTGTTTGAGCCAGAAACACGCTCTCACGCCATCTCCGAATCCCCACAGGTCAGGGTGACCGTGTTCGCCTTTGTAGGGCAGGAAGAATCGGATATTCAAGGGCATCAGAGCCGCTTCGTAGAACGCCAGCGAGCGTTCGACATAGCTCACAGTCAAAATGGACTTGTCGAGTCGCATCGTGCTCTCGATCATGTATACGCTGATGGACTCAATTTCTGATGAGCGCAGTATTTCCGGCGAAAGCAATCCTGATCGTGGTCATTGACCATGCCAATTGCCTGCATCCAGGCATATGCGATCACCGGTCCAACGAATTTGAAACCACGCCGCTTCAATTCCTTCGATAGTGTTTCGGCAAGAGGTGAACTCACAGGAAGCGGGCCGATATTCTGAATCGGTTTACCGTCTGCGAAATTCCATGCCCAGTCGGAAAAGTCGATCCCGTCCTGCTGCATATCCAGAAAAATCCGAGCGCCCGCAATCGTCGCCTCGATTTTTGCGCGAGACCGGATGATGCCTGGATTCTCAAGCATCTTGGTAATGTCCTGCGCGCCGAGGCGAGCAACCTTTTCAGGATCGAATTGCTTGAACGCAGCGCGAAATGCCTGGCGCTTGCGCAGCACAATAATCCATGCGAGTCCTGCCTGGAATCCTTCCAATGCAAGGCATTCCCAGATTGATCGACTATCGAAGTCGGGCACACCCCACTCCTGGTCATGATATTCACGCATAAGCGGATCATTCTCCGCCCATGCGCAACGAATGATTCCTGGATGGTTGATTGGTCTCCTCCATTCAAATCGCGTCTACAGCTGACTCTTCATATATACCTGGATGAGCGCCTCACGGTCTTGTATATTTCGGGCACCATTGGGAGATTCAGCCTTTTTTGTACGTACTTCCGCTTATAACAGTGTGCTGCCATACTTGCACAAGTGCAACTGCACAAGGCGGAAGATCATGCCACTACAGATTCCAGATGTCGTCGCGGCGTACATCGCTGCTGAACAAATCAAGGATGCTCACGCGCTAGCTTCGTGCTTCTCGGATGAAGGGGTTGTACACGATGAATCCCACAGTCATTGCGGCCACGCCGAAATCCAGCGGTGGAAAGAGGAGGCCGACATGAAGTACAGCTACACGTCTGAACCGCTTGAGTCTTCAACGAACGAAAACGTCGTGACCATTCGCTCTCGACTCACAGGTAGCTTCCCGGGCAGCCCCGTCGAACTTAGTCAAGTCTTTGTAATCGCTAACGGCAAAATTCTTTCATTGGAGATCCATTCATGAGCTATCCGTTCGCGATCATTGCAGATGAATTCAAGCATAAGCGTGTCCTTGTAACTGGCGGCACAAAAGGGATGGGGCAGGTGATAGTTGAACGCTTCCTCATCTCAGGAGCGTCCGTGGCTACTACCGCACGCTCGCCTCTTCCGCAGGGACAGCGCCCCACTCTGTTCGTCCAAGCTGACATCGGAACGGCTGAAGGTGCGCAGAGTCTCGCAACTCGCGTTCAAGGGGAGTTGGGCGGAATCGACATTCTGGTCAACTGTGTTGGCGGATCGGAAGCCCCGAATGGCGGTTTTCAAGCCCTCACCGACGATGACTGGCTTCGCGCCCTCAACGTCAATTTGCTGGCAGCGGTTCGCGTGGACCGATTTTTTATCCCTGGCATGATCGAAAGGCGCTCAGGTGTCGTCATTCACATCAACTCCATCCAGCATCGGTTGCCGCTCCATGACTCCACCCTGGGCTAAGCCGCTGCAAAGGGAGGTCTCCTCACTTATTCAAAGGGGCTGGCGAATGAAGTCGGACCGAAGGGTATTCGCGTCAATACAGTCTCGCCTGGCTTCATCGAAACTTCAGGCGCTCATGCGATGATCCTCCAGCTTTCCAAAAGCAACGGGGTCACAGAAGAAGCAGCGCGTCAGCAGATAGTAGACATGATTGGCGGCATTCCAATAGGCCGGCCCGGAAAGCCAGAGGAAGTTGCAGAGTTGGTCGCTTTCCTCTCATCGGAGCGGGCGGCTTCGATCCATGGAGCCAACTACGTGATCGATGGCGGCACCATGCCGACTACATGAACGGGGAATGGAGGACAGGTCTGTTTACTGAAAACAATTGGCATTGACGCTGACGCCTTCGGCTTTAGCCCATTCCTTCAGCTTGGCACAGGCCTCTGCGCCAACGTGGAGGAGCTGAGGCTTGGTCAATTCCAAACCAGACTTGCGAGCCTGCTGAATATCAACCTTGTCATGGTCCAAATGGCTCATTGTGTAAAGGACAATCCTGGCCAGATCGCCCTTTACGCGAGACTCTTAGGTGATGGCTTCGCGGAGATCGAGCGGTAGGTGCAGCGTCATTCCCGGCCGGTCGTCCGTCCATCGCTGCCCATCACGGATTACCTTGCGTTTCGCTGCCTTTTTGACTGTCTTCATTTTTGTTTTCAGATTGCTTTGGCATAAGAATGTCAAAATCATAGACGAATTTAGCCGTCACGTTGAAAAAAAAGACAGCACCTCAGCCCAGCACGGCAGCGCCAGAGAGTGCGCAGAATAGACCCGGAATTGCGTTCTGGAACCTTCCCTAAATCATGCGGATTGCAGCCAAGATCGGTCCGCCGAATCAGATAGCCTATCGTGCTAGTTTTGGGTAACGGCACGCTTTCAGCCACCTTTGAAGGGTATGGAGTTTTAGTTTGCCAGGGAAATACGCTATAGCGCATATTTACAAAACACACGCCATAGCGTATATTGCTTGAATATACGTCAAGACGTATGACGCGGAGCGTATTTCGATGGATCAGATTACCCGCACTCCCAAGCAACTCGGCACGGTGTTACAGCGCTACAGGAAAGCGGCCAGTCTGTCCCAGGAGACTATTGCTGCGCGCATTCATTTGCGCCAGGCGACGATCTCGGCACTGGAGAATTCTGCGACCAACGCACGCCTGGGTACGCTGTTCGACATACTTGCGGCGCTCGACTTGGAACTGGTTGTGCGACCAAGGACCAAGGGTTCGACGAAGGAAATTGAGGGGATCTTCTGATGGCAAGACAACGTCGCTACGTTCCCCTCAATGTCTACTTGAACAGCCGCCTTGTTGGACAGCTTCGCCGCGATCTTGCCGGAGCAATTGCGTTTCAATATGACGCCGACTGGTTGGCCTGGCCGCACGCGTTGCCGGTTTCTCTTTCTATGCCTCTGCGGGAAGATACTTATACGGGAACGCCGGTTCTGGCAGTTTTTGAGAATCTGCTGCCGGACAACGGGGAACTTCGCCGGCGGATTGCCGCGAGAGCACAGGCTGAAGGAACTGACGCCTACAGCCTGCTGAATGCGATAGGACACGACTGTGTCGGCGCATTGCAGTTTTTGCCGCCGGATGTCGATCCAGGACCGGCAGGCGTAATCGATGGGGCACCGATCAGCAAAGGGAAAATCTCGGCTTTGCTTGCGAATCTGGCCACTTCGCCATTGGGCATTGGCGAGGACGAGGATTTTCGCATCTCGATTGCCGGGGCGCAGGAGAAGACCGCGCTGCTCTATTGGAACAAGCGCTGGTATAAGCCTCACGGAACCACGGCAACAACTCACATCTTCAAGCCATCGATTGGCCAACTATCGAACGGCCTCGATTTGACCTACAGCGTCGAAAACGAATATCTGTGCCTGAAGTTGCTTGCCGTTCTCGGCTTGCCTGCGGCCAAAGCGCAGATGGCGACGTATGGAGATCGTCGCGTGCTGATTGTCGAGCGCTTTGATCGACTGTGGACTCAGGACGGGCGGCTGTTGCGTTTGCCGCAAGAAGACTGCTGCCAGGCGCTTTCCGTTGTTCCGTCGCGCAAGTATCAGAGCGATGGCGGGCCGGGCGTCGAGGCGATTCTTCAGTTATTGCGCGGCAGCGATACGCCCACAGAAGATCAGCGGAATTTTCTCAAAGCTGTGATTGCCTTTTGGCTGCTGGGCGCAACAGACGGCCACGCCAAAAACTTCAGCGTTTTTTTGCTGCCTGGCGGCCGTTATCACATGACGCCTCTCTATGACGTGATTTCAACGCAGCCCAGCGTGGACGCCAGTCAGGTTCGACTCAACCAGTTTCGTTTGGCGATGGCAGTGGGCGACAACCGCCACTACATTATCAAGACAGTCGCCACGCGGCATTTCATTCAAACAGCAAACCGTGCCGGCATCGGCGAAGAACTCGTTACCTCGATTTTTGATGAACTACGTGGTACGGCGGAGGCAGCCATTGATCGTGAAGTTGCGAAGCTGCCCAATGACTTTCCCGAGGAAGTCGCGAACTCGATTGTTTCCGGTATGAAAAGGCGGTTGTTAACGATTTGATCCGCTCGGCATTGATCTTGGTGTGGGAACGCGCCGATAGACGCAACTCGGCCAGCGTTTCTTCGCGGGTGAAGTGGGCAAGTCCGCGATCAAGCTGAGCATCGGAGAGATAGGTCTAGCCGTCAATCGTTGCTTGGTTTGGAACCAGAAGCAGAGCATTTAACCAGGCGCTGCGGATTGAAAATCCGCAGCGAAAGGCAAATTCTGGTGCCGGTTCTGGTGCCGGTTTGTACCTAAATTTTGTGCTTTTTGGTGCGATTTTGTGCTGTGGATAACGAGTACAAGTAGATGATAGTAAGTAAGTTATTCTGCATTGTGCAGGGCAGTGCAACAGGGTGACCTTGCCCTCAGAATGCGTATCCCTTAACCGGCGGGTTTAGGGGGATTTCCACTCATCCCCGTCGTAGTCGTGGCGGTGGTAATGTGGGAATCGCCGCAGCGATTTCCAAGGTTTGTGGGAAG
>Ga0255352_1001402_pt1 | contig 12010 bp, 13 predicted proteins | sample HBST0metaG_FD_189939 | JGI IMG/M metagenome (GOLD analysis project Ga0255352, IMG submission 189939) | Peat soil microbial communities from Stordalen Mire, Sweden - H.B.S.T0 | ecosystem: Environmental > Terrestrial > Soil > Wetlands > Peat | place: Sweden: Norrbotten County, Stordalen Mire...
TGCGGCGTTGTAGCAGAGTCTGCTGATGCCGAATTCTTGTTGATTTTCTGCCCGTTCTTCTTCTGAGTCTCTTTGGTACCTTTTGACGGATCGCCCTTTCGACGCGCAGGTGGCCTCTTGCCCGGCGTGGCGTTCTTCACTTGGAAATCGGTTAGGGGCATTGGGGTATCAAATCTATGGAACTCGAAGTTACCCCAAATATCCCCCCAATTGCGGGTGGGATGTTAAGGGACCGGATGGCACGGGGTGGCGCCAAGGTTCACTGAAAATAATATAGTTGGAACGTTTATGACACGGGATGGGACGGGGTGAAACGGAGCAGTGGTGGCCAGAGACGGGATTGAACCGCCGACGCCGGCCTTTTCAGGGCCGCCTTCCAATCTGCCAAGCGGTTTAGAATCATCGTAGGTTGTTGATGTATAAGGGGAAGTCTAGTCCGATCTGTTGTGCCGTCTGGTGCCAAATGGTATGTTTTGGTATCCAAAATGTGTCCGTATTGTGTCCGCGCCGCTTGACTAGTGTTTCGTCGCGGAACCGTGCGGTTCTCCCAAAATTCGATTTTCAAAGGATGTAAGCGCCCGTTCGCTGAAGCCTAGAAATATCGGTATAGCGAGAACCATCAAAGTTTTGACAATGGTAGTGCCGTTGGACGATGGCATTGAAAAGGCATTCGAGGCATCTGAAAATGTTTGACTCTGAATCGAAAGGGGAACAATACCCCACCCCAATAGACCACATCCGCTGAGGCTTGCAATAAGACCAACGCCAACTCGTGCGAGTACACGGCGACGGTATGCGTTTAGTTCACCGGCTAAGCTGGCTCAAATCAAGTGATTGCCGTAATTCGTGTCTGGCCCCGCGCCAGAGTCAAGGACTCACTCGTGACGCGGAACCCGACAACGACGATTACTTGTATTTCGGCGATTCCTTCATGAAACGCTTCACCGATTTGTGAATGTTCTTCCAGCGCCGCTTCTCGGCTAATTCCGCCGTCGGCTCTGCACGCATTTCCAACTCGCGTTGCAGCTTGTGCAGGCTGGCCAGCCGATCAGTTCTGAGCGTGCCAGCCTGCACGGCCGCAAGAACCGCGCAGCCGGGTTCACCTTGATGTTGGCAGTCACGATAGCGACAGTTGCGTGCCAACGTTTCGATTTCGTCGAAGGTCAACTGCAGGCCCTCGTCGTCCTCCCAAAGTTGCAGCTCGCGCATTCCCGGAGTATCGATCACCATGCCACCGCTGGCGCAGAAGAGCAGTTCGCGGCGTGTGGTCGTGTGCCGTCCACGGCCATCCTCGCCTACCGATTGCGTGCTTTGACTCTCGCTGCCCATCAGGTGGTTGATGAGAGTAGACTTTCCAACTCCTGATGAACCGAGTAGCGCCACGGTTTTCCCCGGCAAACAGTAGCAGGCAAGTTCTTCCAGTCCGTCGCCTCGCAATGCACTGACCGCATGAATCGCAACGCCTTGAGCAACCTCCTCGACAGCGCGAATCCGGAAAGCTGGGTCCGCGCATAGATCGAGCTTGTTGAGAATCACGACTGGCGTCGATCCACTCTCCCAAGCTGCCGCAAGATAGCGCTCGATTCGACGCGGGCTGAAGTCGTTGTCCAAGCCTGTGACGAGAAAAGCGTAATCCAGATTGGCGGCAACAATCTGCTCGCGCTCGGCCTTGCCCGCGGCGCGGCGAGAAAACTGCGTCGAGCGGGGCAGCACGGCTTGTATCTGCCCTGCGCCCTGGCCGGGCGGAATGCGCAGAACTACCCAATCACCAGTGACCGGCAATTCTCCAACTGCTGCCTCGTAGCGCAAATGTCCGGAAAGCTGCGCGCGCAGTTCACCATTTGCGGTGGCAACCGTATAGATGGAATTGAATTGCTGAAGGACTCGTCCGGGAGCCAGCCCGGCGGAAGCATGAGGAACGAACAAGGCTGCGAACCGCTGGTTCCAGCCCAATGAAGCTAACTGCATTTCTAATCTCCGTAAGGTTTTAAGCCAAACGCATACGCACACTACTACTCCGAAAGTTGGAAGAAGCTTTCGTCGGTGCGCAAAAACGAGATTAGAAAAGAACAGTCATCAATTGATAGAAGTCTAAAACGATCACGATTTATATGTCAAAAATTGCGCAGATGCTTCTTTCTTCACGTCCCCATCGTGGGTGTCAGTCTGGAGCTTGGCTGCGCCTGATGCGCGAAGACGGTATGGACGCCGCAGCTCCCACCATTCGCTTCATTGCAATAGCCCGCGCAGAACCGATGCATTGAATTCTGTCAGGCTGCGAAGCTGCATATCGCAAAAATCAAACATTGCGGATTGATGATCCCTGCTGCTGGGAACCGCCACGACTTTCATTTCTGCGGCTTTGGCAGCAATTGCCCCATAGAGTGAATCTTCAAACGCGATGCAATGATGCGGATGAACGCCGATTTGCTTTGCGCAACTCAGGTATGCGCCAGGGTGAGGCTTTCCCATGGGTTCATCCTCGGCGGAATAGGCTACTTGAATAGTGGATTGAAGATCGAGTTTGCCTAAAACAGCCTCAATCACCGCATGAGGAGACGAAGAGCAAAGCCCCATCGGAACTTTTTGTTCCGACAACAAATGAATCACGTCAAAAACTCCCGGCAGGGGTTCCGCGCATTCGGCAATGAGCTGAATGACGCGCACATTTACATCTTGCTCAATTTGCGGAATCGTTTTTCCTGTCCAAGGGAAAAGGCTAAACCAGTGCTGAAGTGCAACATCCGTTCGCAGTCCCATCGTTTCCTGTGATCGGCTGTCATCAAGATTCACGCCAACGGTCCGTAGAACCTCAACTCCGGCTTGCCACCACAAGGGCTCGGAGTCAACTAAAAGACCATCCATGTCAAAAATAATGGCTTTGCTCATTCCAGCGAACTGTCCTCAAATATCGATTTCTTGCAGTATATAGCCTTTACAAAATCACAATGGTGGCTATTGAAATGTTGAGACGGCGCGTTGACACCCGCCTATTGCCAGACGGGCGCTGTTCAATCCGATGCTGCGTTCACGTTGTTGTTCTTCTCCTCTCCTTTTTCTTGCCCAGCCTTCAGAATCTTGTGCGCTGTCGAAACAATTCTCTGGGCCGGTTTCTCCGGAATCACGCTCCCATCGAGCCAGTTCTGAATGTCGGCTCGTGAAAACTCTGCTCCCGGAAGCCCGAGAGATTCACAGCCAAGCAGCGCATCTTGAGTCTGCAAGTTCTTCTACCGACACGAACAGTCATAGCAAAGTTCGCGGTTGTATAATCCAGTCAGTAAGGCATACGTCTTCAGGGCGGGGTGCAACTCCCCACCGGCGGTAATAGCCCGCGAGCGCCTGCGCACTGCAGGGTCAGCAGATCTGGTGAAATTCCAGGGCCGACGGTAAAGTCCGGATGAAAGAAGATGTGCTGATCGACCATCGTCTGCGCACGCAGACGGTTCTCTCTTCTTGCGCATGATTGTGCCCTGAAACGTTTTTCGCCATTTCTCTGCGAGGAGCGTTTCTGATGTCATTTGTTCTCGATCATCCTTCTACTTCTCTTGAAATTCATGCCCCCTTCGCCATGCGCCTGCAACAGGCTATAAACGACATGCGCCGTGGTCATCCTGTGCTCCTTGTCGACGACTTTGGCCGCGAGAATGAAGCCGATTTGATCGTTGCGGCTGAGCGCATCACCACACCCGTCATGGCAATGCTCATCCGCGAATGCAGCGGCATTGTCTGCCTGTGCCTTGATGAAACGACTGCCAACCGGCTCGAACTGCCCTTGATGGTTTCGCACAACGAGAGTCGTTACGGAACAGCATTTACCGTTTCCATCGAAGCGCGTCATGGTGTCTCGACCGGAGTCTCTGCACAGGATCGTGTCACAACGATTCGAGCCGCTATTGCCGAGGATGCACGCTCCAGTGATCTTGTACACCCAGGGCACGTCTTTCCTTTGCGCGCTCAACACAATGGCGTTTTGGCACGTCGTGGACATACTGAGGGTGCGGTTGATCTGGCAGTGCTTGCCGGGCTACAGCCGAAAGCCGTTCTTTGCGAGCTGACCAATCCGGATGGCACCATGAGCAAGGGCGAGCAGATTCTCAGTTTTGCGCGGCAACACAAGATGACGCTGCTCAGCATTGATGAACTCGCCGCTTATCGCAAGAGTATGAAGGAGTAAGCCATGACCGATTCAAAATCCAATGTCATCGCCGATAATCGGCCGCAGAACATCTATGATGATCCGGTGTTCTTTGCAGGCTACAAAGACCTGCGCCAGAATGACACTGGTCTGAATGGGGCGCTGGAGGTTCCCGCGCTCCGCCGCCTGCTACCTGATCTGCACGGAAAGCTGGTTCTCGATCTCGGATGCGGCTTTGGCGATTTTGCACGCTACGCACGCGATTCTGGAGCGGTATCCGTAACGGCTGTGGACGTCTCCGCCAATATGCTTGATGAGGCCAAACGGTTAACCCACGATTCCGGCATTGCCTATTTGCATTGCGCCATTGAGGACTATGTGCCAGGCCCGAATAGTTTCGATCTGGCTGTTTCTTCCATGGCGCTGCACTACATTGCAGACTATCGCTCTGTGGTCCTTCATATATTTAGTGCACTTCGGTCTGGTGGACGTTTTGTCTTTTCCGTAGAGCATCCAATCTGCACCGCTAATCCCATTGGCTGGGCGCTCGACGAGCGCGGCCAGGAGAAGTATTGGCCGCTAGACCGCTACCAAGAAGAAGGAGAACGAAGCACGCAGTGGTTCGTTCATGGCGTGCTCAAATACCACCGTACCCTCGCGACGTATGTCGGCACATTGCTTGCAGCAGGGTTCCGACTTGAATATCTTGATGAACCGCAACCAACAACTAAGGCGATGGAAACACGACCGGAGTTGCAGCTTCACTGTCGCCGCCCTCCTATCCTTCTGCTGGCCTGCACTCGTCCATAACGCGATCTTGACAAATAATCTGCAAAAGGAATCTCTTAACAAATGCCTGCTGTATACGATTGCAAACGCGATTGTATGCAGCAGGCGGTAACAACTTCCGGAGAACGGTGTTGAACATCAGACCAGAAACAGTTCATGATTTTGAGGCCATCCGTGCGATTCACAAAGCTGCATTTGCTCACCACCCGTTCAGCCATCAAACGGAACACCTCATCGTCGATGCCCTGCGTACAGACGGAGCTCTGGCTGTTTCGCTCGTAGCAGAAGTCAACAAGAATGTCGTCGGGCATATCGCAGCATCGCTCATCACGATTGGCGGCAAACAACTGCCTTGGTATATTCTCGGCCCTCTCGGCATTCTGCCTGCGATGCAACGACAAGGAATCGGCAAACAACTGGTTGAGAACTGCCTGAAGCACCTGCGTGCAATCGGTGCAGAAGGATGCGTTCTTGTTGGCGATCCAGCTTATTACAACCGCTTCGGTTTTCGTCACCATTCCGAGTTGTATCTCACGGGGATTTCAGAAGAGTTTTTTCTCTGCCTTCCAATGACCGACGACATCCCGCATGGAATCATCAAGTATCACGCAGCCTTTGGCGTCGAAGATGACAAAGTAGAATCCGCCGTCAACCCCAACGCCTAAATTCTGTGGGCTTGATTCCAAGATCGAGACATGACCGAACACAAGCGAGCCAATTATCCTATAAACCCTGAAGCAAGCCCACAATGCACCGCTCGGGAACAACTCAGGCGCGCTGCAGATGTTTTGCAATCGCAGAGGTGACCGCATTCCATGCGCCTGTGGGCAGATCATGCCCCATTCCATCAATAACGAGTAATTCTGCTCCTGGTATTGCGCGTACGGCCTCTTCTCCTGCGCCGAGAGGTATCAGCGAATCGCCTGATCCGTGGATGACAAGCGTCGGAGCTTTGATCGTTGCAAGGGATGCCGTTCTGTCGCCACAAGAGAGAATCGCTATATTTTGACGCACCATGCCTGAAGGGCAGAAGGAGCGATCATAGCTGTTCTCCAAAAATGCGCGCGCTCTTTCTTCCTCAAATGGGAACCCCGGACTCCATATCTTCCGCCATACCTTCATGTTGTGTTCGATATAAGCGTTCCGTTCCGTCGGTGATGGAGCCATAACCGCAGCGAGCGCATCCGGATTCCCTTGAACTGACTGCGGATTGCCCGTATTCGACATGATCGAAGACAAACTCAAAACACGGTGCGGATACCGATACGCAACCACCTGAGCAATCATGCCGCCCATCGAAGCGCCACAGATATGCGCTTTCTCAATTCCCAAAGCATCGAGCAGCCCAATGCAGTCATCCGCCATATCGTTGAGTGAATATGGCGCTTCGACTGCCTTTCCCGCCATAACGGCCTGGATTGCAGCCATGAAGTCTGGAACTCCTGTTTCTTCGAATTTCGTTGAAAGTCCTGCATCGCGATTATCAAAGCGGATGACGAAGAATCCGGCTTCCTCCAGCATTTTGCAGAACTCAATCTCCCAGAAGAGCAACTGAGCGCCGTTGCCGGCAATGAGTAGTAGCGCTGGGTTCGCGCGATTGCCGAATGCTTCATATTCAATTCGAATTCCATTTGCCTGGGCATGCGGCATCGCATTCTCCTCACTTACATAAGCTTCAGTTTTTGGCTGCACGATTTGCTTGAGATGATCTTTTAGTCGGAGCCTTGCGCTTAGGAGCAGATACGCGCTCCCGACCGTCAACTGGAAGTAACAGCGCATGGATTGTCTTAGCTATGCGTGCTGAGAGTTCCTCTAGCGGCACCGGTTTTTTCTCCCAGCAGTCACGCCGACTCCCAAGCAAATGACAAATCCCCGCAATCAACAGGTTAAATGCGAGCTCGCCGTCAAAATTTAAGCTCGCTGTTTCGCCAAAAAACTTAAATAGTTCGTCGATAACTGCCGTGCGTCCTTTGGCGAGCGCCGTAATCGTCTCAACCGAAAACGATGACATGCGCAGCAGGATTTGTACGGTTGCAGGGCGCTCCTCCAACGCGGCAACATAGGCTTGCATGGTGCGGACAAAGCGTTCGCGCGCCGGATATTTCCCCAGATCCACGCTGCATCGCTGCTTGAGTTCAGCAACATCCGGCATGAACTCACGGCTTCCGGCAAAAGCGGCAAGAAGGCCATCGAGCCCGCCAAAATACCTGTATACCAGTGCTTTATTGACGTCTGCCCGTGTGGCAATGGCCTCTACGGTCAGCCGCCCCGCCACCTGCAACTGCTCCTGCAAAGCCTTTAGCAGCGCATCACAGGTGGCTGTCTTTTGCGCCGTACGTTTGTTCATAGTATGATTGTAACGGTAACGGCACCGTTACTCAATTAGTTTTTTATAGAAGGTATCCATGAGTGATCGCTTCTTGGTACTAGGCGCTTCAGGTCAGGTCGGTAGCCGCATTCTTGAATTGCTGCGCCAGAATGGGCACGTAGCGGTTGGCGCATCGCGCACGCCAAAAGACCAAAACTGGGTACGTTTCAATTGGCTCGATCCGCAGACCTTTCGCCCAGCGCTGCAAGGCATCACCTCGGTCCTTTTCGTATGCCGCCCGGGAGATGAAGATGCGGATCTGTATGCTGCTCCCTTCGTTTCAGCCATGGTCGATGCTGGCGTCAAGAGAGTAGTGCTCCTCTCAGCCTTGGGTGCAGCAAAACGTCCAGAGTTCTCTCTACGCAAAGTTGAATTGCTTATTGAAGCATCCGGTCTGACATGGACGCACATCCGACCGAACTTCTTCTTTCAGATTCTGGCGCGTCCCCCGCTCTCAAGCGAAATAGCCTCGCTTGGCACGCTTAGTCTGCCTCTCGGCAATGCCCACATCGCATACGTTGATGCCGACGATGTTGCAGCACTTCTATTCAAGGCTCTTACCGACCATTCGCTGGCTGGCCGTGCCATTGAACTCAGTGGCCCCGAGGCGCTCACGCATGAGGAAATCGTCCAATGTATCGCGCAACAAACAGGAAGAGCGATTCGTTTCGTCAACCTGTCTGAAGATGAGGCGCGCGCACTAATCTTAAGTCGCGGCTTCCCACCGTCTCACACCGAACGAGTCATGCGCTTCTACGCTCTCTGCCGACAGGGATTTTGCACGGCACCCGATACCGAAGCAGCGCAAATTCTTGGAAGGCCGCTCAATCACTTCGAAACTTTTGTGGAAGCAAATCGAGCAGCTTGGCAACTTGCTGCTCCCCTCCCGTAGGTATACGCCCACGTCATAGAGCTGCGTCGGCACGCAGCAACGCAGGTCGAAGGATGGGTAGATCTAAAGGAGCACCGCGCTCAATGAGTCTCCAGAGTGCGCCAGAATCGAGGCGGCAGGGGCTAACAGGAATATCCATTGACACTCACTTATGTCCAATCGATATCCAATTGTGAATTGAGAAAGGTGAGCAGGATCTGTACGATTGCGGCTACATACAGAGCTAAAACGTCGGATCTCGCTATTTCTTCTGGCTACCGAGGTACGTGACGACATGCCCGCGGAGAGCCGCAACGAACCGCTGAAAATTCAAATCTTCTGCCGACTGGGTAATGGTCGTGCATTTATTGTTTGTCGCCATCAAGAAGCACGCGGAACTATACAGTCGCTCCAACACCAGGCGACGACATAGCAATTCGTAGCGTTCGCTGTAAGATACGCCTTGATACTTATCTACACCTTTCTGCGTCTTCTTCGCTTCTCCACGAAACACCGGGTCAACGGGAAAATACGGTTCCTTGTTCCCGACTGGAGTTTTCACTTTGGCGCGATCTTCGAGCAGGAAGAAATAACCGAGGAATGGGGTAGGGGACTTTCCGAAACGACCCTCCCTGAATGCAGTCCAGATGTCTTTGGCGCTCCCGACGGCCTCTTCGGACCGGTTGTTCACATTATTGCCGATGGATTTTCCCGCCTGCGACTTGAACTCCATTGCCAGAACGAGTTGGCCTTCGGATACGACCATCAAATCCCACTTTTTTGTTGCCCTGAAATAACCAGGAAGCTCCAATGCCGTCCGCGTGCGGATATCGAGTTTCTTTAGCCCGGCATCGCACAAGATGTCGGCAACCAGCACCTCCAGGGCGCCCATCTGAGTGCCACCGGTGACCTCGCCGCGCGTACCGGCATCGATCTTGCCGGACTGAACCTGCTTCTCTTTGTTCTTGCTTCTTGCGTCCCAATAGCTTTGCACGGCTTCCTGCAAGCGCTTATCAATGTCCAATGGCGTTCTCCATCTCATGCTGGTCGATTCCATAGATTATAAGCGCCGTCTCAGTGGCTAGTGATCGGTCACGGTTACGGAAAGCTTTGATCAGCTTGTTAGCCTGGGCTTTCGTGAGGGTCTTCGGATCGGGCACCCGAATGCGCCGCAAATACTGAGCCTGGAACCGGAAATACCCGCCGCGCATGCGGACACCATAGGACGCAACGAAGAACTGGCCGATCGCCGATATCAGCAGCCCGCCCAGCACCTCGAGGTTCCAGATATCCGACTGGATGAAATAGAGATTATGGTGCGGGTAGGTTTCACCATTATCCAGCACCGGATCGAGAATGTTCTTGATGTCGGCAATGTAGAGCTTCGGCTTTTCTGTGAGCGAATGGGTCACGCGATCGATGGTCTTGTACCAGGCATGTGCGCTCTTGATCGCGGTATGGCGTTTTTTCAGGGCCGCACCGTGCTTCTCGAAATATGTTTGCAGTCGAGGGTATCTGTCCAGAGTCACCAAGCCGTCGCTATTCCACGGGTCTACCAGATAGTGCCCGGACCATTGCATCGCACCGCTGCCTAGGTCTTTGGCCATCGCCAGTTTCAGCAGACGTGACGGTTCCACGAGGTGTGCATCCTTGGTAACGAAAACCTTGTCATTGCCGGTCGCAACACCGATGCCGACCTTCGCATTGGTTTCGAGCGGCAGGAACTTGTCTTCCAGTCGGCGCAGTAGCGCCAGCTGTTTGGGCGAATCGCAAGGCCAAGGATCACCGGCCTTGAACCAGCTATCGACGCGGGCGGCATGCAATCCGGTCGGTATTGCCGCTCTCGTGCCGTTTGTGCTTTCCAGCAACGTGGCGGCCAGCATTCCGGAGGGAACATGCTCAACTTCCGGACCGGCGCTTGCCACAATCGTGCGGCCTTGCTTTTGGCGGCGAATCACCGTGATAGCTGGATAGGCATCCACATCATTCTGGAAGGCATCGGCCTTGTGCATCTCGATGACAACATCCACCGCAAAATTTGAGGTAATCAGCTTCCGCAGCTCGGCACCGTACTGGTTGCGCATCCAGCGGTCGGCGCAGATGAAGGCGCAGGTGCCACCATGTTTAAGCTGACGCAACGCCGCTTCAAAAAACGCCACATACAAATCCGCCCGGCCGCACATCGTAGAGTAGGCTTCGCGGTAGAGCAAAGCGGTCTCTTCCGGAATCTCCTCAATGCGGACATAAGGAGGGTTGCCAATGACGAAGTCCGCCTCGACGCTGATCGAATCGAAGAGGTAATCGCCTGTACGCACCCAAGACTGAGCAAGGCTTTCTGCTGTAGATGCCTTGACTCCCCGCATAACGAGAACCTCGGCAGCCAATGTCCGTGCCCGTTCTGCGCTCCCTTCATCGATTTCATAGGCAATGAGAGACTTGCGGCAGTCTGAAATCGGACGGCCAAGCCGTTGACAGGAATCCGCCAGCCGCTCAATCATCAGGGCCAGGAACGCCCCTTCGCCCGCCGAGGGCTCGACGGCAACGGCATCGATGAGATTGGCTTCGGGGGTGTAGCCGGCAAGATCAAGCAAAAGCTCTACAACCCACCGCTTGGTGTATACCACTCCCTTGGGCTCCAGCGCTGGGGGGCGCGGAACCAGGACGGGAAACGGGAATAATTGTTGAATCCCGCGTGATCCGCGTACCGCTAGATGGAAATCTGCCACTGCAACCTCGTTTTGCTGTCTCTAATCATGATAATTCCAGAACCGAATGATCGCTGGATGGTAACGGGGGAACCGACAATCGTTTTCGACAATGGAAATGTTTGGATCTATACGAAATATGCGGGCGGTAATCTCCGAAAACGAGGTCGAAAGGCCCCGGATAGGCAAGATAGAACCGCCGCATATATTCAAGATTGGTCTTCGAGAACTCGCTTCCGAACTCGCTGGTTAGCCGGGAAGCCAGCTCTCGGACGATCTCCTTGCCATATTGAGCACGGTCGGCCCCCTGCTATTCCTGCTCGAAGGTTCGACGGCCAATCTCGTAGTTTGTATAGACCTGCAACAAGTTGACGCCGCGAGCGGCGCTCTGACGAGCCGACAACACCAAACTGCGGATGGCTTCATAAAGCGAAGCTGCTTCTTGTCTTGTACTCACTGCAACCTCCGAATTACCTGCAAACCTCGGCGCTCTCGGCATCAAGCGTGAACTGCCCACTGCGCCCCATTTTGTGTTTTGTACCCAGGGGCAGGTTATGCTAGACGTAAAAACGTCACAGAGCTCTTCTAAACGATTGTTCCTACAATGCTTATGAGGAATAAGAGCGCACAGCATTTCTTGCCGATCTGGGTTGCGTGGGACACCTGCGAATGGGGCGTCGGCGCGACAGCGAGCAGCATCGCTTCAGCTACCGCGTGGCCACCGGAGCGGCGACTTCATTGGCAAGTCGGGTGCCCAACTCAAAAGCCCGCTGGCAATCACCAGGAAAATGTTCCCTGCGGCTGGCAGCCTTCTTCTCTTCATCAAAACGATCTTGGTCGATCTTCGAATAGTCGTCGAACTGATAGGTGTCGAAGCAAAGTAGTGACTCCGAACTCCCGAAAATTTTCTTCAGAAACATTTCATTAAGAGCGATGCCTTTATCGAATCCGCTCTCCTTCAACTGCTTGTCAGTCGTATTCATCGTGTAGATGAACCCCGTCTGGATCTTTCTGGGAAAAAGAGTTGGTGCCGGTTCATCGGCCTTCGCATAGCGATAATAGGGAAACATCAAACGCTCCATAAAGGATTTCATCTCTCCCGAAACCGCCCAGAAGTAGATAGGCGAGCCCAATATCAGGAC
>Ga0255352_1001411_pt1 | contig 11958 bp, 5 predicted proteins | sample HBST0metaG_FD_189939 | JGI IMG/M metagenome (GOLD analysis project Ga0255352, IMG submission 189939) | Peat soil microbial communities from Stordalen Mire, Sweden - H.B.S.T0 | ecosystem: Environmental > Terrestrial > Soil > Wetlands > Peat | place: Sweden: Norrbotten County, Stordalen Mire...
GCTGCCTTCTTCGCCGGAGCCTTCTTGGCAACGGCCTTCTTCACCGGAGCCTTCGTGGCAGCCGGCTTGACAGCCTTCTTTGCGGAAACTTTCTTCTTCGCCTTCTTCTTTTTCACCACCGGCGCTGCGGCCGGCTCGGCAAAAACAACAACGACCGCCTCTTCGAGGATCGCCTCATCATCGTCCGATGAAGTCACGATGCTGGCGGTCTCGACTTCTTCGTCGTCTTCGACGAAGTCCGTGGCCTGATCGGGGTCCAGTTCCTTCGGCTCCCCGGAAGGGTCGCCGTCACTCATGGCATACATACCGAACACTTCTTCCATCCGATTGCCTCCAGCGGCTCACCGCTGTCCAGGTTCTGCTTTCTGCTGCGCTTGGAACAAGTTCCAAACTTCCGCAGAGTCAGTGTAGCTATAGCTTGCAACCAAACATGTGCAAAAGACAAGTACCTAATGCAATCCACTCAACCTTTTTTTACTTTTGTTTGGAAGACTTACGCTTCGCTGCCGGTTTGTGTGCGCTCTGTTTGCTCGTGCGTGCGCTCTGCTTGTTCGATGGAGCAGCTGGCTTGGCCGCTGTTGCGTGCTTGCTCTTCGATGATGCCGAGCGTTTCGTCGAAGGTGCATGAGCGCTGGTTTCCGGCTTGCTGCTGGATGCCGGTTCACCATGACGATGTCCGCTGGTGGCGCGGCGCGGCGCCGTTGGTTCGCCCACATGCAGCTTGCGTCCCGCATCCACCTTGACACCCGTGCCCGGCAGCTTGTTCCAGCGCCGCAACTGCGTAAGCGAAACTCCAAAACGGTCGGCGATGGTCACCAGCGTATCGCCCTTGCGCGTGGTGTAGAGCAGCGAACGCGTTGACGGCGCGGCTGCCGGCGCTTGCGGAATCACCAGCGCCTCTGTGTTCTTCAGATCGTCGCCCTCGTGCAGTTGATTGGCATCCGCCAGCTCCGCGGCCGTCACATGGAACTCGTGCGCCACTGACGCCAGCGTATCGTCGGCGCCCACGCGGTGATAGCGCCACGCATTGCGATGCGCCTCTGGCACCGCGGCAACTCGCTGCTCATAGAGAGTGGCCGTGCCGGCGGGCAAGTGCAAATCGAAGCTCGCATCGGGCGGCGTGAGCATCCGCAGCAGGCTCGGGTTCAACGCTTCCAGTTCGTCCACTGGTGCGCCCACAAGATCGGAGACCAGACGCAGATCCACTGAATAGTTGATGGTGACCGTATCGGTCAGCACCGGTGGGTCCAGCGTGATGTCGTCAAAGCCGTACTTGGTGGGGTTGTTGGCAATAATGATGGCCGCCAGAATCTCCGGCACGTAGTTTCTGGTTTCAACGGGAAGGTTGTTGCGCTTGTACAGCTCCCAGAAATCCGCGTAGCCCGTCTTCTGTACCGCGTGCTGTACGTTGCCCGCGCCCCAGTCGTAGCCGGCCATGGAAAGATACCAGTCACCCAACTGCGCGTAAATGAACTTCATGTAGCGCGCGTAGGCGCGGGTCGATTTTTCCGGATCGAAGCGCTCGTCCACATAAGCGTTGCGCGCCAACCCGTAGTTGCCCGAGGGCATGAACTGCCACATACCACCCGCATGAGATTTCGCATTCAGGGCGCGCGGATTGAAGCCCGACTCAGCCACCGCCAGATAAATGAGATCCTGCGGCACGCCTTCCTCGGCCATCACGCGCTGAATCATGGCGTGGTAGCGTCCGCCGCGCTGGAACGAGTGCAGCAGCGTGTTGTGGCCCTTCTTGGTATTGGCAAAAAAGTTGATGAAGGCAGCCACATAGTCGTTCACCACCAGCGGAAGATCGGACTTGGTGGTGGCCAGGTCAGCCTGCGCCTTGGCCACAAAGTTCGGGTCTACCTTGAAGGTCACATCCGCGGCCACATCCGCCGGCGCTTCCTCTTCCTGGGGCGTGAATCCATTGCCACGCTTCAGCGCTTCCATCTCCAGACCATTCACCTGGTCGAGAATGCGGTCGAACTCGTCCTGCAGTTGCGGATTCGACTTGATGTCGATCCCGCTTACCAACATCAGATCCACGGCGCGGTCAAACTGCCCCTTGGCCTCAGCCAGACGCCCTCTCTTGTAGTCGATCTCACCCTGCGCATAGGCCTGCTCCACCTGCTGGATCAGGATGCGGGTGCGCTGCTGCTCATGCGCGGCGGCTGAGCCACGCCCGGAGATGGGAGGCTGAGGCGCGACAGCCGCCAATGCTGGCGCCGTCGCTTGCGAGTTCTGCGCCACCGGAGACGTCACCGGCCCGGTCGGGGCGCAACCGGCCATCCAGACCGCCATCACTGCGCTGGACACGGACAATACGGCGCGCGCGGTCCCATGCGGACACACGCCTTGCTTGAACGGCAAATGGAATCGGACGAAAGACACTATGCCGATGATAAGCTATGCCATGGAGGCAGTGCGCGCGCAAGCACGCAAATCCTTGCCCCGCAAGCCTGCATGGACTCTCGATTCATACGTAATTTCGCCATCATTGCCCACATCGACCACGGTAAGTCGACGTTGAGCGATCGTCTGCTCGAATTCACCGGCTCTGTGACCGGCCGCGAGATGCAGGCCCAGATTCTGGATGCCATGGACCTCGAACGCGAGCGTGGCATCACCATCAAGGCCCATGCTGTGCGCATGATGTACAAGGCGCAGGACGGCAATACGTATCAGCTCAACCTGATCGACACACCCGGCCACGTGGACTTCAGTTACGAGGTCTCGCGCTCGCTGGCTTCTTGCGAGGGGGCGCTGCTGGTGGTCGATGCCAGTCAGGGAGTCGAGGCACAGACGCTGGCCAATGCCTATCTGGCCATCAATCACGGCCTCGAGATTATTCCGGTCATCAACAAGATCGACCTGCCCTCGGCCGACATTGTGCGCACCCAGGAAGCCATTGAGAAAGCAGTTGGCCTGGATGCCACCGATGCCATTGCCGTCAGCGCCAAAACCGGCGTAGGCATTGATGAGGTACTGGAGGCGATTGTGCATCGCCTTCCCCCGCCCACCGGCGATCCCGAAGCACCGTTGCAGGCTCTGATCTTCGATTCATGGTTCGATGCCTATCGCGGCGTCATCGTGCTGGTGCGCGTGATGCAAGGAACCATGCGCAAAGGCCAGCGCGTCCGCTTCATGTCTGTCGGCAAAACCTACGAGATCGAGTCAATGGGCGTATTGATGCCCAAGCCCGTTGAGATTGCCGAGCTGCGCGCCGGCGAGGTCGGATTCTTCGCCGCCACCATCAAGAACGTGGCCGATACCAAGATCGGCGATACCGTCACCGAGGAAGCACGACAAGCGGTTGGACAGTTGCCTGGCTTTGAAGAACTCAAGCCAATGGTCTTTTCCGGCCTGTATACCGTGGACTCGCACGAGCACACGCTCTTGCGCGACGCTCTTGAAAAGCTTCGCCTCAACGACGCCTCCTTCTTCTTTGAGCCGGAGAGCTCGGTAGCGCTCGGCTTCGGCTTCCGCTGCGGCTTCCTTGGCCTGCTGCACATGGAGATCATCCAGGAGCGGCTGGAGCGCGAGTACGAGCTCGATCTGATTACCACCGCGCCCGGCGTCCGTTACCACATCACACTCACAGACGGCTCTGTGGTCGAGGTCGACAACCCCTCCCGCTGGCCCGAGGTCACCAACATCCAGGCCATTCGCGAGCCGGTCATCACCGCCAAGATCCTCACCAACGAGGAGTACGTCGGCGGCATCCTGAAGCTCGTGGAAGAGAAGCGCGGCCGGCAGATCAACTTTGAATACGTCACCGCAACGCGCGTGCTGCTCACCTACGAGCTACCGCTCAACGAAATCGTGCTCGACTTCTACGACCGGCTCAAGTCCATCTCCCGTGGCTACGCTTCGCTCGACTATCAGCTTGCCGGTGAGTGGATCTCGCCCATGGTCAAGATGGACATCCTCGTCTCCGGCGAGCCTGTTGATGCTCTGTCCATCATCGTCCACCACGACTTTGCCTACGACCGTGGCCGCGCGCTGGTCTCCAAGATGCGCGAGCTGATCCCGCGCCAGCAGTTCGAGGTTGCCATCCAGGCAGCCATCGGCGCCAAGATCGTCGCCCGCGAAACGGTCGCTGCTCTGCGCAAGAACGTCCTGGCCAAATGCTACGGTGGCGACATCTCGCGTAAGCGCAAGCTGCTGGAAAAGCAGAAGGAAGGCAAGAAGCGCATGAAGCGGATCGGCAAAGTCGATATTCCGCAGGAAGCCTTCCTCGCCGTCCTACGCATCGGTGAAGATCAGGCAAAGTAGCTTTAGTCCCGTATCAAGTTTGATACTTTCGTCACAGGGCGTTCATCTTCATCTGTGGAAACCTTCTTGCGCGACCACACAACGCAGAATCACTGTCAAGGCCAGACAGATGCCGTACATTTTTCTTCTATATCTAACATAAATAATCGGTTGCGCTTCATACCAGAATTGATTTCCATTTGGCAAGAGTAAAAAACCTGCGTAAACTCCACGCTTTCCAAAAGAAATCCACAGTTTTTCCCACAGATTACGCATTTTTCGCGGCACAAGTTACTTTTTTATTTTTCACTCTTTCCAAATATCCCATGAGACGCAAATGCAGAGAGGCCCCGCTCTGCGGGGCCTCTCTGATGGTGCAGATCCTGCGCTGGTTTAGTGAGCCGCAGGCCTGGCAGTGGGCTTGGGAGCCGCTGGTGCACCAGCCGGCTGGGCCGGAGGTGCGGGCACGCCCGACTTCAGGTTGTAGGCATCAATGATCGCCTTGGTGATGTTGGTCGAAGGAGCGGCATAGAGAACCGGCTGCTGCTGCAAGGAGACATCAAGCACAACCGTGAATCCCTGCTGCTCGGCATAGCCCTGCATCACGTCGTACACCTTGGAAGCCAGTGCGTTGTACACTTCCTGCATCTCCTGCTGGAAGTCGTTCTGGGCATCCTCGGCATCGCGATCAAGCTGCTTCTTCTTGATCTCAGCTGCTGCCGCACGGCTCTGCTGCTCGGCCGGGGAGAGCTTGTCTGCCTGAGCCTGGAGCTGCTTGGTCAGGGTGTCAAGCTCGTCGCTCAGAGTCTTCAGCTGTGCGCGGCGCGGCTCGTACTTCTTCTGCAGGTCGGCAAAGTTGCGCTGGCCTTCATTGGTTTGGGCAACGGCCACCTGGAATGCGACCACGGCGACCTTGGCGGGGCCGGCTGCCGGCGTTTGGGCGAAAGCGCTCAGGACCATGCCCGAGGCCAGCGTAACAATGATTGCAAGCGAACGCTTCATTTGATTCAAGAGCTCCTTCAGAATTCCTGTGGGTGCATGAACCTCTGGTCCACGCAAACCTGTGCCTCCTGAGCGACCTCACGACTTTTTGGATGAAACTCCTGGCCAATCGGCACGGAGACAGAAAAAAGCGTGAATGGAGACGTCAGCAGGAACTAGATGGATTATAGGAGCCCCAGGTGGGAGCGTCAAACCTCTGTTGTATGAAATCTACTGGTAAATTCAAGCTATTTCGCAAAATTAAGCGCACGTGAAAAGGCCACCCTTTGAAGCGGGCGGCCTTTCTGTTTATTTGTTCTCCCGGCGCTTAGAAAGTCGTCGAGATCGTGAGCCGGAAGGTCTTGCGAGGCTCACGGAACAGGTAGCGGCTGCCGTAGGCCTGAATGGCTTCCGTGTAGGTGTAGTCGCCAGCGCCGCCAGCGGGAAACATGGAGCGGGTAATCAGCTCGCCCGAGCAACTGCTCTCGTGAGTGCCGACACCGTCGTTGCAGTACGGCCGCTCGTAAAGCCGGAGCGGGTTGTATGCGTAGTAGAGGCGGAACGGTGCGTTGACGATTGGCATGATCACCGAAATCTCAGCGCCGGTGGACATACGCGGTACAAAGTTGGTTCCGGTAATCGGCCGGATGTCGCGCTTGAAGCCCACATCCGCGCCTGAGATGCCACCCTCACAGGTACCGTTGGCGGTGTTCACCACCGGGCAACCGTAGAGAGGCGCAGTCAGAGTGGCAAAGCCTTCAGGGCTCTGCTTCAGTTGGTTCTTGTTGGTGGCCACGTCGATGCTGAAGTCGTCAAAGACTGAGAACATCACCGGTCCAATGATCGGGATACGGTATTCCAGGTTGGTGGTCAGGTTGCTGTCGCCACCGACCGATGCAATGCCATATACCGGCAGCGGAACCGTGATGCACTGGTTCTCCTGCGGGTTGCTGGCGTCGCGCGGAACGCACTGGCCATCCGGATTGGTCAGCTGGAAGTTAACCCGGCTGGGCACATAACCGTAGGGAGTAGCGGCACGGGTATCAAAGCCGCGGATTTCGTTTTCGCCGCCGGCGTAGAAGCGGTTCTGCGGAGGAGCCACATCGCCGCCAAAGCCCTGCACGTATCCAAGCTGTGCGCGCATGGCAAGCACGTTGCGGCCGTTATCCGACGGAAGCAGGTAGTGCATTGGCATGAAGCGCTTGTAGGCGATCTGCGGCGAGATATAACGAACATTGCCCCAGATTCCCGCAGCCTGCAAGGCTAACGTGTACTCCTTGCCCGTGCGCGGACGCATGGGGTTGCTGACCGTGTTGTAGCTGTAGGTCATCGATACGGAGCTGTTGATGATGCCCGCCAGCGCGTTCGAGTTCTGGATGCCGGACCGGAAGCTGATGGTCTGGAAGAATGTCTGCGAGGCTGTGCTGAAGGCCGTAATCGACGACTTGGTCAGTGAGTACGTCACGCCGACACGCTGGAAGGCGTGCCGCTTCAGCGGATAGCTGACGGAGAAGTTCAAGCCTGTCGACGCCTGGTTGTAGTTCTGGGTCAGCGACTTTTCGGCGGAGGTCATGTTGGCCGATGCGCCGCTGGTGGCCTGGTAGTTCTTGGCCGCGTTGTAGTCCTGCTTGTTGTTGAAGATCTGGAAGCCCACGTTGATGGGCCGGTTCTTCAGGTAGGGCTGCGTAAATCCGAACAGGAACTGGCGGCTCACGTTGCCCAGGTTGCCCTGCAGGCTCAACGTCTCGCCCAGACCCAGAAAGTTGTTGGTCTGGTAGTTGACGCCGATGAAGGCGCCCGACTGGCCGCTGACGCCGCCGTTCATGCCGATCGAGTTCTTACCCTTTTCCTTCACCTTCAACAGCAGCTCAACCGTGCCGGCATCGGCATCCTGGTGAGCTTCCGAGTCCTGGTCCACCTTGAGCGGCTCGAAGTACTCGAGCTGGTTCAGGCGCAACAGGCTGTACTCCCACAGCTGCGAGTTGTAGACCGATCCTTCATCCAGCATCAGCTCACGGCGAATAACCTTGTCGCGGGTGATGGTGTTGCCCTGGAACTCGATGCGCGACACGTAGAAGGGCTTGCCTTCGTCGATGTCTACATCGATGGCAACCGTCTTCTTCTGGTCGTCGTAGTTGAGCTTGGGAATGGCGCCGAAGTTGATATAACCCAGCTGGCCATAAGCCTTCTTCAGGTTCTCAAGGCCCTTGCCGATCAGCGTGGCGTTGAAGTACTCGCCATCCCTGACTGCAAACGTAGAGCGCAAGGCCCTCTCGTTGGTGACAGCCTTGTTGCCGGTGAACTTGATCGAACTCAGCTTGTAACGGCCGCCCTCTTCGATCCCCATCAAAATGTCGATGCGCTTGCCGCGATTGGGACGGAAGGTGAACCAGTTCAGGCCGCCCTGGTCGCGAATCTGTGTCTGCGGCGTCTCCACCGCGGCGCTGGCGTAGCCCTTGTCGCGATAAGCCTGGCGAACGCGCTCGGTGTCTTCTTCCAGCTTGCTGGCGTCAAACGACTGCGAGAAGAGATTCTCAAAGAAGATCGAGTAAGGAATGCCGATCGGCTTGAGGTTCTTCATGGAGCGGCGAAGAAGCAGGCCGCCGATGTGCTCATTGCCGACGAACTTGATCTCGCCGACCTTAACAACCGGGCCTTCCTTGATGTTGAAGTTCACCTGCACCGAGGCCGGGGGAATGGTCTTCACCTCGGTCTTGATGGTGGCAAACTGGTGGCCGTGCTCGGACAGCAGTTCCTTGATCACCGTCTCGGCGCGCTTGATCTTGGTTGGGTCGTACTGGCTCTCCACCGACAGGCCGACCTTTTCCTTTTTGAAGCGGTCCAGCACGTCCGAGGTCGAAATCGAGCTCAGGCCCTTGTAATTGATCTCGCGGATGGTCGGCTTCTCGCGCAGGAAGATGTTCAGGATGATGCCCTTTTCAGAGTCTTCCCGCTCAATGCGCAGATCGTCGAAGTAACCGGTATTCCAAAGCGAGTTGAAATCCCGCTCCACCGAGATCGAATCGTAGGTGTCGCCCGGGTGCGTGAACAGACGCGCCAGCACAGTCTCTTTAGGGATGCGCCGGTTGCCGATGACACGGATCTGGTCGATGTTCTGCGCCTGTTGGGCATCAACGGTCACGGCAGTGACCGCCAGCGCCAGCAGCATCGCGGTGCGCGCCAAATGGGCTGCGCCCTGGAGCGCGCGGCGGATACAGGTGCGCTTCGTCTTCACCGGGATGGAGTCCTGCGGCGAGCTAAGGTACTGATGCGATCCAAAGTACGGCTTCACGGGAAGAATATGCACACCCTCATTGCTGAAAAATCTGGTCCTGCCACAAGGAAAGATTGATTATATTGGACCGCGCCCCCCCTTCCCAAAATCACGGGGCAACGGCGGCTCTGAAACCGCGCTATTCCTCGAGGCGCCCGCGCCGTGCAACCTGCCACGGCACCGGACTGGTCCCTTTCGGGACCCATTCCACAGTCTAACGGAACGGAGCGGGGTTGCGGGGTTCCTGCATCCTCTATCCGTCTGCCAGCATCCTCTTTAGACGTAAAGATCTCCGCGAAGACACCCTCCCCCGGTCAGGATTTCCCGATATGAATGGTTTTTCCAGCTCGATTTACTCCTTTTCCGCCCCCCTGCTCGACGGGCGCACCCTTCAGCTCGATCAATTCAGGGGCCAGGTGCTGCTCATCGTCAATACTGCCAGCCGATGCGGATTTACCCCGCAGTACGCCGCTCTGGAGGCTCTTTACCAGCAGCGGCGCCATCTGGGATTCACCGTTTTAGGCTTCCCTTGCAATCAGTTCGGCGGCCAGGAGCCAGGCTCCGAAGCCGAGATCGGGGCCTTTTGCGAGAAGAATTACGGCGTCACTTTTCCGGTCTTTGCCAAAATTGGGGTCAACGGAGCCAACGCGCACCCCCTTTACTGTTTTTTGAAAAAAGAAAAGCCGGGACTCTTTGGCTGGCTCTCCGGGGGCAGGATTGGCTGGAATTTCACTAAATTCCTGGTTGACCGCCAGGGTGCGGTGGTAGCGCGTTACGGTCCGGCAGCGCATCCAGAATCGTTGGCCAGCCCCATCGACCGGCTGATCGCTGCCCGCAGCTGAGGCTTATTGGCCGGCCCTTAAGCAGTGTGTACGCTTCCCACCCATTTCGCGATAAAACCTGCGCAATGGATGGGGCACGATGCTTCTATTGGAGGGCCGGATCTATAGTTCCCGATCAATAGTTGTTGCAGCGGAGTTGAAGTTTTCGCCTCTTTGAGGGCGCTCGAAGTGAACCACCAGTTGGAACACCGGCGGCTGCAGCTGCATCTTTCCGGCCCAATCGGGCATCTACCTGACTACGGTTGGCACTATTTTCAGCCCCGTACGTGCATTGCTGTTTTCTTCCGCTACCATAGTAATTTCATACGAAGATTCGTTTCCGGCGGTGCTGCCACCGGATACGGAAACACCTGCGAGCCGGACTGGCCGCACCCTTTGCGCCTCTTCTATATGGTCTTCCCAAGGTGAGGGCAGCTGGTCGCGAGCAGTAAAACGTTCAGCAATTCGGCTCAGGAACGGGTATTTGCCCTATGTGGATTGTGCGGCTTGCGCTCAGACGGCCTTACACTTTTGTCGTCGGCGCGCTTTTAGTTTTGATCCTTGGTGTGTTCAGCATCCTCTCGATGCCGACGGATATCTTTCCCAATATCGATATCCCCGTCGTCAGTGTGATCTGGACCTATAACGGACTCTCCGCCGAGGAAGTGTCCAACCGCATCGTCACCCCGGTCGAGCGCAGCATGACGACCACGGTGAGCGATATCGAGCATATTGAGTCGCAGTCGCTCAACGGCGTCGGCGTCATCAAGGTGTTCTTCCAGCCTCACGTCAACATTGGCAACGCCGTGGCCCAGGTGACGGCTGTCAATCAGGTGCAGTTGCGCGCCCTGCCCACGGGCGCCATCCCGCCGCTGATCTTGCAGTACAACGCCTCGACCGTGCCTATTCTGCAACTGGGCATCAGCGCTCCAGGGCTCAACGAGCAGCAACTGTTCGACACCGCCAACAACACCGTTCGCGTCCAGTTGGCCACCATCGAAGGCGCCATGACGCCCTTCCCCTACGGCGGCAAAGTCCGCCAGGTGATGGTCGATCTCGACATGCCCGCGCTGCAGGCCAAGGGCCTTTCCCCGGCCGACGTGGTCACTGCCTTCGGCGCGCAGAACCTGATTGCCCCCTCGGGCACCATGAAGATCGACCGCTTCGAATATGCGGTTGAAACCAACTCCGCGCCCCTGGCCGTGGAGGAACTGAACAACCTCCCCATCAAGCAGGTGAACGGCGCCACCATCTACGTGCGCGACATCGCTCACGTGCGCGACGGCAATTCTCCGCAAACCAACGTGGTCCGCGTAGACGGCCGCCGGGCCGTGGTGATGAGCATCATGAAGACCGGTTCGGCCTCCACGCTCGACATCATCGACGGCGTCCACACCAAGATCGCCAACGCCCTCCGCATCAATCTGCTGCCCCCCGGCATGAAGGTGGTTTCGCTCACCGATCAATCCATCTTTGTGCGCGGCGCTGTCTCCGGCGTGGTGAAAGAAGCCGTCGTCGCCGCCTGCCTCACGGCCATCATGATTCTGGTCTTCCTGGGCAGTTGGCGCTCCACCATCATCATCGCCGTCTCGATTCCGCTCTCCATCCTCTGCTCGTTCATCATGCTCTACGCCCTCGGGCAGACCGTCAACATCATGACCCTGGGCGGCATGGCGCTGGCGGTCGGCATCCTGGTTGACGACGCCACGGTAGCCATTGAGAACATCAACCGTTTTCTCGAATCCGGCAAGGATCTGGAAGGCTCCATCCTCGACGGCTCGGCGCAGATCGCCGTTCCGGCCCTCGTCTCAACGCTCTCCATCTGCATCGTCTTCGTGCCCATGTTCTTTTTGAGCGGCGTGGCGCGCTACCTGTTCGTGCCCATGGCCGAGGCCGTGGTCTTTGCCATGCTGGCCAGCTATCTGCTCTCGCGTACGCTGGTGCCCACCATGGCCAAGTACCTGCTCAAAGAGCACGACGATGCCCAGGCCGAGACCAATCGCGTAAGCCGCAATCCCTTTACGCGCTTTCAGCTCTTGTTCGAGGCCGGCTTTGAGCGCCTCCGCTCCGGTTATCTACGCCTGCTCACCCTCTGCGTCGATCATGCGCCGGTCTTTCTCATCCTCTTTCTCGCCTTTGCGCTGGTCACCGTGGGCTTCCTGACGCCGTGGCTGGGCCAGGACTTCTTCCCTGCGGTTGACTCCGGCCAGTTCAAGATTCACGTCCGCGCCCATACCGGCACGCGCATTGAAGAAACCGCCGCGCTCTGCGACCAGATCGACAACGAGATTCGCCAGACGGTTCCGGCCAAAGAGCTGGTCACCATCGTCGACAACATTGGCCTGCCCAACTCCACCCTGAACCTCTCTTACACCACCTCGGCCCCGGTGGGCCCGGCCGATGCCGACATCCAGGTGCAACTGGCGGGCGAGCACCATCCCACCGCAGCCTACGTGAGCAAGCTGCGCGTTTCACTGGCCCGCCATTATCCCGGCGTCAGCTTCTACGTGCTGCCGGTGGACATCGTTACCCAGATTCTGAACTTCGGGCTGGCCTCGCCCATCGACGTGCAGGTGATCGGCCGCAACCAGGACGCCAACCGCATACTGGCCGATCGCATGTTGGATG
>Ga0255352_1001412_pt1 | contig 11953 bp, 6 predicted proteins | sample HBST0metaG_FD_189939 | JGI IMG/M metagenome (GOLD analysis project Ga0255352, IMG submission 189939) | Peat soil microbial communities from Stordalen Mire, Sweden - H.B.S.T0 | ecosystem: Environmental > Terrestrial > Soil > Wetlands > Peat | place: Sweden: Norrbotten County, Stordalen Mire...
GTCGCAACCGTCTCGCCAGTAACGACGCCATATCACGCCGCCCATCGGCAATGACCGCGATAAACACCATACCAGAGCGAATCCGGTACAAGATGCGATACGGCTTGAAGAATATCTGGCGATAGGTGCGGTTGCCCAATGCGAGCAGTTCCGGCGGGTGCGTCCCGCGGTCCGGAAACTCACGCAGGTTCAGAACCGCTCGAACGATCTCCCGTACAACATGGTCTGCGCTTTCCGGAGAGTCGTTTTTCGCGATAAAGGAATGAATGGCTTGCAGATCGTTCCGCGCGCCCACGGTAAACCGGATCGTAAACGCCATCAGGCTTGCAAGGCCTCTACGCCGAACTCTGCCATGACCTCTTCGACTGGGACCGTCTCCCCGGCCTCAATCTCCTTTTCTGCCAGCGCAAGGACTTTGAGCAGAACCTGGGTTTCCTGCATTAACTCGTCGTAGCTGGCCACATCCACCAGCACCGCTCGCGCCTCGCCGTTCTGGGTAATAATGATCGGCTCGCGTTCTTCCGTGATCTTGTCCAGAAGTTCCGCAGCGTGTGCTTTCACATAGCTGATGGGCTTGATCTGAGTTGAATAGCGCATGAGGCCTCCAAAAGATCATTATCGGTCTAAATATGATCCTTATCAAGTACTACATATGAATTCATATCGGCTTTGTGCCGAAAATCGTTCTCATCGTATTCCACCGAGCAAAGAAACAGTCCTCGCGCCGGGGCTGTCGGTCCGGCGACGGAGCGACTGCGGGCAGCCAGAATCGCTGGAATCTCTTCCGCGCGGATTAGGCCTCGGCCCGCATCCAGCATGGTTCCCACCAGATTCCGCACCATGTGGTGCAGGAAGCCGTTTCCCCGGACGCGATAAACCAACTGATCTCCGGCTTCGTCCGGCCACTGCTCCCACGTCGACGAGTAAATCGTCCGAATCGCCGATGTTTCTTCCGCCGGGTCAGCTTCCGGGCTGGCGGCCAGGCTGCGGTTTGTTATGTCCGGATCGGTTGCCGCAAAGCTCAAAAAGTCGTGTTCCCCCTCGAACATCCGTGCGCACGCTTGCAGAATCTCCACATCCATCTGCCATGGGCAGGGATAGACATACCGCGCCAGGAAGGGAGAGCATATCTCTCCTCGGAAAACTCTGTACTCATAGGTTTTCGCTCGTGCCGAGTGACGGGCATGGAAGGTACTTCGTACCGTCTTTGTTTCGAGAATTCGTATGGAGGAAGGCAGCGTCCGGTTCAGCGCGCGGTGCAGGTTTTCCGGCGGAATTGGGGCTTTCAATTGAAAGCTGGCCACCTGGGCCAGCGCATGCACTCCGGCGTCGGTTCGTCCCGAGCCCTGGGGCAGGGGCGTTTCGCCGGTAATGCGCCCCAGCGCTGCCTGCAACTCGCCTTGGACGGTAGGTAGCCCCGGCTGCACTTGCCAACCCCGGAAATCCGTCCCGTCATAGGCCAGGGTCAGTTTCCAAGTATGCAGTTCCAGCGCGTTTTGGGAAAAGTCGTTCATCGTTATCCGCTTGCATATCAGGGTACCCGACTGTGGCGCCTCCCTGTATCTATAGCATTAGTGGGATATACTCAGCTTTTGCATCGGATGGCGGACTGGCCGCCGGGAACCGCGAAAATCGCGATGCAGGGAACGAGCCGGGCGTCGTTTGCGTACTGCAAGGTGACCCAATACACTGGCAGTACAAAACCGCTGCGGAGAAAGTCACAAAATTGCGTCCGAAGAGGCTCTTCGAACGTCTTGAAAAATAGCACCCCATATGCTTCAGCAATTCGTGGAGAGGAACCATGCATTTGTACCGTGCAAGTGTGTTTGACAGGCAGGGGATTTCATCTACTGGTTCGCGCAGCTGGTTGTGCGCAGTAGCTGCGGTCATGCTGGCCGTGGCATCGTGCGTGCCATCAGGCTTTGCACAGCAGACGGCGCCCGGGACCAAGGCTCCTGAAAAAGCCGCATCTGAGCTGCCTTCCGCTCCGGTGCCGGTTTTCACCGAGCCTTTTTCGCTGCATCCCACCGCGCGTGATTTTTCCAAGTCCTTCGACACGCTCCGGGGAGATCCCATCAACAGGTACAAGGCCACGAGCATCGGCAAAGCCAGCTTTGCCAATTCGGTGCGTCTCACCGATCTCGTGAAGGACGGCAAAATCTACTTGAGCCTCTCCGATGCCATTGCTTTGACAATCGAGAACAACTACGACATTGCCATTGCCCGTTACGACCTAGATATTGCCGACACGGATATTTTGCGTGCCAGTACTGGAAACTCCCTGCTCGGTGTCTCTACAGGCATTCTTGCCAATACTTTGACGGGTGCTTCTTCGGCATCGACCAGCGGCGGCGGGCCAGGAGGCACAACCGTGGGTTCCGGCGGCGCAGGCTCTGGCACAAGCGGCCTGACGATGACGACGGCTGGCGCCGGTCCAGATCCGGAGAGCCTTGACCCCAGCGTGACGGCGGCAATTCAGTTTGATCGAGATCACGCGCCGTCCACCAGTTTCTACACCGGTGGCACCAGCACGACCAACACCTACGATTTCACCTTCAACCAGGGCTTCGTCACAGGCACAAATCTTGCGGTTGCCTTCAACAATACTTATGCGACCACCACCAACTCGGTCACGCTCTACAGCCCGGAATTGAGCTCTAACTATAAAGCCACCGTGACCCAGCACCTGCTGCAAGGCGCCGGCATCTGGGTGAACAAGCGCTTCATGTATCAGGCGCGAAACAACCGCCGCATTACGGATTCTTCATTCCGCCAGCAGATTCTCTATACCGTGAATCAGGTTGAGACCATCTACTGGGGTCTCGTGCAGGCCTACGAGGATGTGCAGGCCAAGGAGCGCGCCCTGGAACAGAGCAGCAAGCTGCTCGACGACAACCGCAAGCAGTTGGAAATCGGCACCATGGCTCCGCTTGATGTCATCAATGCCGAGTCGACCGTCGCCACTGACAAGCAGTCACTTATTAGCTCCCAGAACGCCCTTAACTATCAGCAGCAGATCATCAAGCAGGCCGTTGCCCGTAACCTTAACGAGCCAGCACTTTCAGCAGCGCCCGTGATTCCCACTGACCGCGTCAGCCTTGAGCCAATCTCTGAGGAGCAGCAGCCAGTTGAAGCTCTGGTGCAGGAGGCTTTCGAGCGCCGGCCGGAACTGGAACAGGCGGTGCTGACGCTCCGCAACAACGAGATCACGCTGAAGGGCGCGCGCAATGCCCTGCTCCCCACTTTCGATATCTATGGATATCTGTCCGGGCAGGGAATTGCGGGTTCCCTCAATAAGGATATCGACACCTCTTACTGTGGCAGCGGAGGTTGCCCGACCGGTTCCAGTGGCTATGGCACGGCGTTCGATCATGCCTTCAACAACTCGGCTCCCGACAAGGGCATCGGTTTCAATATCACCATTCCCCTTCGCAATCGCTATGCGCAATCGGTGCAAGCACGGTCTCTGATGGAGTACCGGCAGGCTGAACTGCGGCTTGGGCAACTCTATACACAGATTCGCATGCAGGTCGTGAACGCCAAGTTCGCCCTCACCAATGACCGTACGCAGGTCGAGGCCGCCCTCGCCGCCAGGGACTACAACCAGCAGAGTCTCGATGACGAAATCAAGAAGCTGCGTCTGGGCGCTTCCACTACCGCCAATGTACTCCTGCAGCAGCGCAATCTGGCCACGGCCGAGGCCAGCCTGATCACGGCTCATGCCACCTATGCCAAGGACCGAGCGGGACTTTATCAGACCTTGGCATCTACACTTCAGCACTACGGCATCAACCTGAACGAGGCCGCCACTGGCGATGTGAAGACCGCGCCCGTCGTGCCCGGTGTCGAGCCTGCCAAGCCTGGCAAGGAACCCACCATGACTCCCCCGGCTAACCAGTAACTTTCGCAGCCCTTCAAAATTGAAAATGCCCGGCAGAGATGCCGGGCATTTTCGACTGCAACCTTTATAGCTGTTCCAGAGTTGCTGTATCTCGGAAGCGCAGCCTCCGAGCAGATTACAAATAACCTCCACGACTTCCACTTATGCCATGTTGGTTCTCTCGTTATGAAAGCGGATGGGATGTTACTGCCTTTCCCAGCAACCGGGACAGCAGGAACCCTGAAAAGTGTTATCAGACGGGTGAAGTCTGGCGCGGTGTCCGGATTCAGAAAATATGGCGTCCTGTATTGAGGCAGGCCACAGCTTTTGGAAGGGTGTTTAATACAGCTTGGATGATTGACTGCTGGGCGGGCTTGGCGCTTCGGAGAAGGAATGTTCGCGAGGCGATCCTCATGGTTACGGGCCCAATCTTCAACGTGTTAATCGCGCCGGTGTGGTGATTGTTACATCCGGATACGAAGATTGTGCATTGGTGTTTCGATCTCTATCCAGAGGCCGCTTATGCCGACGGGGTCATGGTCCTGGATGGCGCGCTTTCGCGAGTTTTCACGGCGGCCTTGAGACGTAGCTATCTGGCATGCGATCTTGTAGCGGATATGGGCAGCTGCATGCGACATCTACTTCTGAAATACAACCCTGCAATGTGCTCAGCTACTCTTGTTCCTTGGGCTCTGTCAGGGCCCGACCAGTTGCCGCTGGTTCCGCAGGTCGCAGTCTGCTCATTCGGTTCAGGAAACGGCGTTTCTGTCATCATCGGTTCCTGGTCTGCGTGCTGCAATGAGAATGCTTCAGAGGCATGTTATTGAATTACGTCTAACGCTGCTGCGCCCAGCGCAAATTGAGAGAACATCTGCGACCAGTCGAGCACGCCGCGCAGTGCGGAGGGCTTGAAGGTCTTCTCCGGGACCACGATGGTATCTCCTGGATTGATGCGCACGTGATTGAATTCGTCGCCGTTCCAGATTGTCTTGCCCCTTTCGCGGCTTACAACCTCGCCGTCGGCGCGGATGATGAACTCATGCTTCCAGTCGGCATCCCTGTTGGGTCCACCAGCTTGTTGCAAGTATGCCCCGGTTTTTTGTCCCGGTGCGTATAAAAATGAATTCTGATCGTATACTGCACCGACAACATTCACTGTGGCCGGAACGGGCGGAACGATGAAGCTATCTCCGCTTTCCATGGCGATCTCTGGTAGGTTGCTCGTACCACTGCTGTCGGGCGCAAACCTCAGTACGATACGGCCCGTAGCGCGAATTTGCCGCAGGCTGGCAAGAAGATTCTGCTCGTTATTCTGGGCTGCGGCGCCGGTTGCCATATCCTGCGCTGAATTCGTTGCAGACGCCGCCATGGCCAAGTTGCTGCGCTGGATTCGCATGCTCAGGTTCTGGGTATATTCGTCAATTCGCGATTGCTGCACAGCGCGTGTCGATGTACGAGTAAATTCTGAGCCGTAGAGGTAAGCATTGGGTGTAAGCCCTCCGGCTCGCTCCACCAGGTGACGCAGCGTTTCACCGGGCTGTGCGGTGTACACGCCAGAGTGCACGAATTCGCCGTCTAGCCGGACTAGCTTGGTCTGCTGCGCAATGGGTACGCGTATATCGTCATCCGAGAAGATCGAGAGTATGTCTCCCGCTTGTAGTTCCAAATCCTGGGATGCGTCATGTTGCAGCACGAGCTTGCCCAGGTCAAACGAAACCAGAACAGTTTTCAGGGTCTCCGGGTCAAGGCGCTCAATGACGGCATAATCCCAATCGATCTCGGGCGCGATCATTCGAACCTCGGTTCGCTGTGTAGGAGGAAGGGCGCGACCGGAGAGTGTGTTCTGCGCGGCTGCCAGTGAAATGCTTCCAGTTCGCTGTTGTGCACTCGGATTCTGGCTTTGCTGCAGTCCAGACGGATTCTGTTGGATGCCGGCCTGGGCCTGTTGGACCTCGTACTGGTCCTGTTCCAATCCTGACTGATTCAGTGCATTCACGTGCTCTTGAGGAAGAGGTCCGATTGTAACGGCGTGGTTTTCCGTCGGCTGGCGCATACGGTCAAAACCCGGCGTTGGCTCAAACTCAGGTGCAGGCAGTCCGAGCTGCGTTCGCTTCCACCAGTAATTCCTCGTGATCAGCGATTCCTTATCTGGAATCAGATCGCTGATGTGCATGCCAGGGTGCCAGGCAAAGCGGCCTGCATTCGCCGTATTGCCGCGAAGGATGACCGTCTTTCGGTATATGGGCACGATGGAATAAACGCGCACCAAGTCGCCCTCGGCCAGTGGAGTCGCCAAGCCGTTCGCATCGTAGGCTACCTCCATAGCGTGCCGGTCACGATGATTGTCAATACGCTCAATGGAGACACGTGCTTCCGAGGCAACCGAGGAGATGCCTCCCGCATCTGTGAGAAGGCCCGACAGTGTCTCGTTTGCCCGCAATTCGTATATGGCGGGATTTCGCACGCTGCCTGTGACTGCTGCCTGTGGGCCGGCTGGAGGAATGAAGATTACATCACCGGACTGCAGCTTCACATCCTTTGATTTGTCGCCGTGAATGAGCAGGTCATAAAGATCGAAGTCTGTTATTACCGTGCTGCCGCGACGTAGTTCAATGTGGCGGATCGAGCCTTGCACCGAGGGGCCGCCGCTGGCGAACAATGCATCGACCAGTGAACTCAGCGAGCTTATGGTGTAGACGCCTGGCCGACGTGCCTGACCAGACACATATACCTGAATGGCGCGAATCTGACCTACGTCCACGGTGAGATCGAAGTTGCGATAGATGCGCCTGATAGCGGTGTGCAGTTGTGCGTCGAGCGCTGAAAAGGCTATGCCCGCAACATGTACTGGACCAACCTGAGGAAGGAATATCTCACCTGAGCGGTCCACTCGCACATTGGTTTGAAAATTTACCTGTCCCCATACGCGGATACGCAGTTCGTCGCCAGGACCAATAACAAAATCGGATGGAACAGGAGTCATGTCCAGGGGTGCAAACGTGGAGGGCACTTTACGAAAGAGATCTGCGCCAAAGATCGGCAGTATCTGCCGCGTTGTTGAGGCGACGAACTTTTGGAATTCCGTCAGAGGCTCGGGAGGAAGTGGCGTTTGATTCCGTGCCGTAGACGGGCGAGACAGTTGCTCAATATCGGAATAATTCTTGGTGTCATTTCCTGACTGGGTGCTATATTCACCCGACAGCGTGGAGCGCGTTTGCTGAGTCAGAAGCGAAGTTGTTCCCTGTTGAGTCTGTCCAGAGCACTCTTGCGTACCTTGCAGCAACGGGTCGGAACAGTCCAACGTGCTCGGACTCAGTGTCCCTTCCGCGTTACTACTCTGAGACGGAGATTGTGCGTATATCGCTGTCGACAGATGGAACATCAGGACAAGAACCCCAACCTGCCCGATCTTGCGCACGCGGAATCCGCGCAGATTGCGAACACAGTTCAAGCCGTAACCTCCAATGCCCCTTTAACACGAAAATCCATATGCTGAGTCTAGCACGAGCTTTGGATACATATGCATAAGAACGTGAGCACAGAAAGGCGCTTCCAAATATGGCGTGTTTCCCGAATCATTTCGTCGTGGACGGGCGAACCTTCCGCCTCCTCCGCCTTGGCGACATACTAAACATGCTTAGAGCGTTTTCGATTCACATGTAGACATTGTGGTAGCGTGCAAGGTGGCTTTTTATTCTTTTTATTAAGGAAAAAACCACTTGGCTTCCAGGTTTCTGTTAAGAGCAGAATCGAAAACGCTGTAGCCGGAAATTCACAGGAGTCGTAGTCGGAAAATCAACGCCCATTCCCAAACATGAATCAACGTGTGCTGACTCAGCTCTAATAGGGATCTGTAACATTTCTAATGCGCGGAATGTGACGGCCATCACATTCCGCGCGTGGCAGTATATAGTTCACAAACGTTGTAACGCCGAATCATGTCTGCTAAAATGCGTTGTATTGATTTGATTCTGTATGCCTGTGTGCAAGGTGGGTTCCATTTGCCCTGTTGTGGTTGGCAGGAGTTTGGGAGTTGTTTTTCGTGCAGGTAATAGCTGGAGCGGGCCATTCAATGGCAACAAACGCTACACAGCCACAGAACAGAGTTTCTCTTTGGGAATCCAGGATGTCATAGTTGATGGCTTGTCCCGGAAACTTAATTTTTTTCCCTTCTGTGATGTAGGCAGCTTCTCAACGTGGGAAAATGGTTAACAGTTGAGAGAGCTTTACTTTCGGGAGGACCATTTGGGCGTTTACTCGACTGTTCCTACGGACATTGAGAATGCAGCCATGAATCGATCTGCGCGACGCCCGGCACATGGCAGCGCGGATGATAATGAAAGACTAACTACAGTCACCCCCCCGCTCTTCCTGTACGCAGATGGTGTAAGTTCCTGGTCGCAATCCAGCGCAAAGCGCATTTTCGATTTTTTTAGCGTTTTAGCCTCTTTTCCTGTCGTGATCCCGATATGCCTTGTTGTCGCCTTGGCGGTGCGCTTGACATCGCTTGGCCCTGTGCTGTTTCTGCAGAAGCGGATGGGGCGTTACGGCCACACCTTCACCATCCTTAAGTTTCGAACCATGATGCACTCCGGAGACATCAGGCCGAGTGCTGTCTCGACGACAGAAAACCAGCGATTCACCCCAGTGGGCACATTCTTGCGGCGATGGAAATTGGATGAGTTACCGCAGTTGCTGAATGTGCTCGTTGGGGATATGAGCTTGGTTGGCGCTCGCCCCAAGTTGCCAGAGCATCAGATCGGCGATCTCCAGTGCCGTCCTGGGGTTACGGGTGCGGCTACTCTTGCCTTCGCTCGTGAAGCGGTCGTTCTTGCCCGCGTGCCTGCGCCTCTTTTAGATGATTACTACCATGAGGTTGTTCTGCCTGCCAAGCAGAAACTGGACGAGGAGTATCGGGCCCGCGCAACGTTTTTTTCCGATCTCAAACTCCTCGTCAATAGTGTATTGCGCCGCTGGGACAACGCAGCATTGGAAACGCTGCTTAGCGCTTGTGAGGCGGAAAACAACAGGAAGCGATCCCGTGCGTATGATCTCCATACTGCTTCTACCTGTATGTCGATGCCGCCCCGCGTGGACTTATCTGCTGAAGAAGAGCAAGCAGCGAACTTCTGACAGCTTCCAGCAGACCAACGAATGGATGACCGGAACGCGCGCGTGTAGCCTGACCTTTTCTGTGCATAATCTTGAGCTGCGTCTCATTTTGAGTCGGCCGTCTTACTTTGATTCGTGCGGAAACCAGGTAACCTGAACAGCAACGCTGGCATCGTTTTGGCCGCCTGATTTGTACAGCGGAGCTTTCCATCCCTCGTATTGCATCCAGCCGCGAATTTCGATGTCCTTCAGCACACGCTTGCATACCAGAAATCCGAAATCGTTCTGCGTGGTGCCGCCGGGAAGGAAACCGGTTGCTGCCTTCGCATTACGGTACTGGAACTGCACTTCTTCTTGAGGCGACAGGTGATAGGTCAGCCACGCCTGGCCCCCCTTGCCCTGCCGTCCTGTCCAGTCTCCCACAAGAAAACCTTTGTTGGTTGGACCTTGCTTCTGAATGTTTTCGTAATAAAGGTACTGGCCTGTTTGCGTTGTCGAGTTGGGTGTATCAGTATTGGCGCCCTCCAGGCGCAGATCTAGATGCTCGAAGCCAGGAATCCGCGCCAGATATATCCCTGGATGCACACCTGCGCACGGCGGATCGCTGATGGGGCTCATGCTATCGTGCACCAGAGAATCGGTGTAGAACGTCACCCAGTGGCGCAGAAATGGCAGCCTGTAACTGAAATCGAAGGTGCCGAAGCGCGCTCCCGGATCGTCCCTCGATTGCTTCTTCGGAACCGGCACATTCTGGAAGCTGAAGAAGCTATGTAAAAATGTATGGAGCGTAATCGGCGCGTGTCCTTTTCCGCCCCAGATCGTCAGCCGATCAAAGCCGAATTCCAGATTATTTGTCGGCTTGAAGCTGATCTTTTCCATGTGTACCCACGGGTCGTTGGGGGAACTGTGTCCTTTCAGGCTGCCCACGAAAAAGTCGTACCGGAAGGGCCCTGTCAGATGTGAAAGTACGGGTATGCGCAAAGGTTCAACCCTGTTGATCTCAAAATCGTAGATGCCCTCGGCGTTGTTGCTCCACAGCATCGCCGCGCCCTTGTCCGGACCGAGCCAGTGGTCGCTCTTGCCGAAGGAAACCTCATGTCCCAGCAGATGATAAGAGAGGTTCGCTTCCAGCACTCTCACATCGTTTGCCGCTGCAATTGGTCCTTTCGGGATGGTGGCTTGTTGCGGATTGGCGGTATATGGAATTGCGTCGATCATGTCGGATAGATACGCCGACAGCGCATGTGAGTAGCCCATTGCGGATGGTGCATGCTGATATTCGCCGCGGAAGTAGAGCGAGAAGCGTCCGGCTTCAGCGCGTGCGCTGAAGCCAGTGAAATTGTTGAAGCCGCTCTGATAGGGACGACCGTAGTCGTCAATGACGGTCTGGCCCAGGTGAAAGCTGTCGCGCAGTGGCGTTCCTTCCATGCCGCGCAGTTGCGTGTACACGCTTTCCAGTTTGACGTGAGGATGGATAATGTCGGTTGTGCGTTTAACGTCCGGCTGGACCTCGCGCAGAACGGCGAAATAGATAGCGAGTGCCTCGTCGTTGTCGTTGTCTGTCTTGATGCGGTCGGCGCTCTGCTTGAGCATATGCGCAATGCTTAGCCGTGTCCACGGACGCAGACCGAGATAGGCTGTATCCACATAGCCCAATGCGTGCAGCCGGTCCATTGCAGGATAGATCCAGTTGTCGACCGGCACGTATGTGGAGCCCGAATTGCTAGTTCCATTTGATGGGGCATCAGGAGGGAATGCCTGTTGACTCACTGTCTGAGCGACTGTAGTGGAGCACGTCCACACAATCAATACCGCAGACAGAATAGACCATGAAAACTTCATTCCCACCTCAGTGCTAAGCGAAATATTATCTGGTTATTTGTATTATTTTAGCCTTGGGTAGCTACGCAGAGACTTCTATCGCTGTCAATTCTCTCCGTAGTTATGCAGAAGCGGCACGATGCAATATTGTTTCCCTTGCTGCTTGGCCTGGAGCTTGTAACTCATAGAAAGCTTGCAATACTTACATGATATATATAGAAAATTCAGCCATCCTGGCACATGGTGAAGGCGCACTCGCTGGATTGCTTGTCCCGCGAATCTACAATGTTGCTGGTGGCAATGTAAGGATGTCATGAATAAGAACAGCATGAAAAGGACAGGGAAGCCACACTGCTTCGTTGGAATACAACCCATATAAACCGCTGTTCAAACCGTGTTCCCGCCACTCGCCTCCAACCCAGTCTGCACACATTCAATAAATACTCATTTTCCCCGACATGTTTCTGTGAAACGGTGAATCGCTTACACGTTCTGGCCACAACGCGTAGTGTCGGTGAACGCCATCCGGCGCTCGGATGGCGTGGCAATTTGTGAAGGGTACGTCTATTGGAGAATCGATCTATCGTTCCGCAACCAGATCCAGCAGGTTGAAGAACTCTGGAAAGCTGATCGCAACCGATTCCGCGCCCTGGATCAGCGTTTCTCCTTCAGCCCTCAGTGCCGCTATGCTGAAGGCCATGGCAATGCGGTGGTCGCTGCCTGAGTCAATCGTCGCGCCGTGCAGTTTCTGCCCGCCGGGCACGTCCAGACCGTCCTCGAACTCTGTGACTTCGGCGCCCATGGCGCGCAGGTTCTTCACCGTTAGGGCGATGCGGTCCGACTCCTTTACCCGCAATTCCTTTGCGTCGCGAATGCGGATGCCGCCACTTGTGTAGGGGCCAATCGCCGCCAGCACCGGCAACTCATCGATGAGTTGTGCCGCCAGCGCGCCGCGCACTTCAGTCGTGCCCAGTCCTTCGGCCGGCGCTGAGACCTGTACCGTGCCCACCAACTCCGCGTTTCTTTCTTCTACATGCAGCACATTGATCTTTGCTCCCAGTGATGTGAGCACGTCGAGCAGCGTAGCGCGCGTCGGATTTAGTCCCAGCGAATCCAGCACCAGCCCCGAGCCGGGGTATA
>Ga0255352_1001420_pt1 | contig 11912 bp, 5 predicted proteins | sample HBST0metaG_FD_189939 | JGI IMG/M metagenome (GOLD analysis project Ga0255352, IMG submission 189939) | Peat soil microbial communities from Stordalen Mire, Sweden - H.B.S.T0 | ecosystem: Environmental > Terrestrial > Soil > Wetlands > Peat | place: Sweden: Norrbotten County, Stordalen Mire...
TGATCCTGACATTGGGATTGTCGTTTTGCCGCAAAACAGCCCAATTCCCCCTCAGTGTGGGGGCACATCTCTGGTTTCCGCTTCAACAACAAAGGGCATCCGCGATGCGGATGCCCTTTGTTGGTTCTCCTGTTTGCACAGGGTGTTGGGTTTAGAACTCGAACTTCAGCGAGAATTCCGTTGAGCGCGGGCCGCCTTGGTCAAAGGTGCCTGAGTTGCGGAGGGTGCGAAGAGAGGTGTTGGTGTTAGCCCAAGTGTTTGGACTGTTGACATAGTTCTGGGCCGAGGCCTCCTCATTCACGGTCAGCACCCCGCCGTTCGAGGTGACCACGGGGCCGAAGTTAGCAAGGTTGAAGACGTTGTAGAACGACGCCGTCGGGACGATCGTGGTGCCCTCGCCCAGCCACTTCAGCTTGATCGGGTAGCTTACGTTCGCGTCCAAAGTGCGGAAGGCCGGGTTGTTGCGTGGATTGTTCCCCGGCTGCGCCGCCAGGGTCGGGATGACTGCTCCCAACTGCGACAACTGGCTTTGCGTGAATAGCCCGGCTGCAACCAGTTCCTGGCCTGCGGGAGTCAACTTGCCGGCATACTTCGAGTTGAAGTCAGCGATGACATTGTTCAGGCCCGACGCCTTAACCTGGTGCATATAGCCACCAGGTTCGGTGCCGGGCAGCAAATCACCAATCGTGCCGTCGCCATCCAGATCGGTTTGGAAGATCTGGCCGACGGTCTGGCCTCCGGTGTTAATTGTCAGCGTGGAGGGAAGGGCTGAGTAGAAGTGGCCGATGGTGCCGATCTCCAGTCCGCCCTTCACCCCGATAGTGCCACCGAAGCTGAGCTCATTGGTGTGATCCAGGTTGCTGCGTCCGATGTACCGCGTGGGATCGTCGTTGTCGTACGTCCGCGAACCGCCGAAGAACTGATCGGAGCTCGACGAGCCGCTGCCGTTCGATGTGGCGACAACCCGTGAGAGGGAATACGAAATCTGGAAGTCGGAGGTGACCAATCCGGGAGCCGGGTGCTGCTTGTGCTCCTGGAAAACGGCCTGCAGGGCGTCATAGCCGGATCTGCCCTCGGGTAGGATGAAGAGCCCCTCGCCGACGTTCGGGTTGGTGCCGCCGAAGGCCGCGCCAGTGTTTGGTGTGGCCCCATAGGCCGAAGCCGCGGCCCCGCCGAAAAGGTACGCGCCGCTGTCGAGACCGGCTGCGGCGAAATCGGAAATCCCTACGCCACCACCGTTTGGATACAGCTTCGGGCAGGATTGAATAGCAGCATCAATCGTGGCTGCGCCGCAGGTGGAGAGTATGCCCGCGATCGCGGTGGAGGCAGCAGCAGTGTTCAGCGTGCGCGCCGCACCGTCGTGGTTCACATCGATCGACATCGGAACCTTGATTACGGCGTTGTGTACGTAGTCAACGCTCAGCATGATGCCGTTCGTGAACTCATGCTGCACGCCGCCGTTGAACTGGATCGAGTACGGCGAGACATACGGCTTAGCGTAGATGTTGTCGGCATACAGGCCGTAGCCGGTTCCAATGAAGTTGGGGTTGGGGGCATTGACGTTCTGCACGACCTTCTGCCACGCCTGCCGGATGGCGTAGATCTCCGGCGCGGCGTTGAAGATGGATTTGGTCAGAATGGCTGAAACCGGCGTTCCGTCTGGAGCCTCCGTTACGGCTCCGAGACCGGGGAGATAGATGGAGGTCCCCGCATAATTCGCCACGCCCACGCCGAAGAACGGCACCTCGGACGAGGTGGGAATCTCCTCGGGGCGTGCGTTGCCGGTGTTGTTGAAAATGTCGTTCTCGTAGTAGATGCCGATGCCTCCGCGAAAGGCGGTCTTGCGCGAACCCGGGCTGTAAACAAAGCCAAGCTGCGGGCCGAAGTTGCCGTAGGGCTGGTGCACCTTTCCGCCCAGGCCCTGCTGGTACTGGTCGAAGAGATACGCGCTGCCGTTCGAGGTGCTGTTGCAGCCAGACCACTGAAGGGAGGGGTCGACCGACCCGCAGGTAGGCGACGGTAGATCCTGGTTGGCACGGTCGGTGTCAACGCCCCAGCGCACGCCGGCGGAAATGGTAAGATCCTGCGTAGCCTTCCAGGTATCGCCAATGTAGGCGGCCACGCGCCAGCTGAATTCCCCGCCGCCCTTCAGGCCGAAGGCGGGCTTCTCAGTGAATAGGCCGTTGCCGTTGCCCAGATAATAACTGGATGCGCTATAGCCCTTCAGCGGGTCGCCGGGGCAAGCAGGCAAAGTTGGGTCGTCGTTGCATAGCCCTGGCGTATTCTGATCCGGAGTCGAGGTGAATAGCTCCGTGAACAGGGACGCGCCGTAGAACTCGGCAAAGCCGCCGCCAAGAACGCGGTTGAGTTCGCCGCCGAACTTGATGGTGTGTGCGCCCTTGGTCCAGGAGACATCATACCGGGCCTGCTTGTCGGACTGGAACGTTCCCTGCGGAGCCAGATAGTTCTGGCCAGCGTTCAGAGATCCGTAGAGCGTGACCGGAAAGCCCAATATATTAGTTGGGTTATAGATGGAGCCGCCCAAGGCGCCGGTGCCATCGACCAACAGGTTATGGAATTTCTCGTAGCCCAGGCGGAAGGAGTGCGTGAGCCTGCCGGTGGTGAAGTCCGCGCCGCCCACCAGTCCCGGGACGTTGTCGCGGTTCAGGTAAACCGCATACGGAGTGGAGCCGAAGGTCGCATCGTCGGCGTTGACGCTATAAACGGCGCGGACGAAGAGGTTGATGTCGTGCGGGGCATGATAATCGATTCGCCCAAAGCTGAAGTTGTCCTTGAATGGAGCGGGCGTGTAGGGATATTGCGCCGCGAGCGCCGCAAAGGCTGGGTCATAGCCCGTAGCCGCGTCCGACTCCATCTGCTTGACGCGCTCGCCGCCGCCGTAAAAGAAGAGCTTGTCTTTGAGAATGCGGCCGCCCGCGTACCCACCGAACTGGCTGCGCTGGAATGGAGCCGACTCGCCCAGAACGTCGGCAAACCCGGCGGCCTGGTCCTGGAAGTTGTAGAACACATTTCCGTGGAAGGTGTTGGTTCCGGCCTTGGTGACTTCGAGCACTTGGCCCGTCGACGTGACTTCGCCGGAGACGTCCTGCGTGGAGCGGTTCAACTGCAACTCGCCGACCGCGCCCGACGGCACGTTGAAGATTGTGGTGCCCACCGTCTCGTCGGTGATGTCCTGACCGTCGAGGAGGATGCGCGTGGAGCGGCCGCCGATGCCGCCGACGGAGAGAGCCGAGTAGCCCGCCTTGGTCGGGTCGAATGTCATGCCCGACTGCAAGATCACGCCGGGCTGCAACTGGGCCGTGTCAAGAACGTTGTGGCCGTTGACTGGGAGCGTGTCAAGTTGCTCCTGGGAGACGATTCCGGCGACGCCAACCTGTTCGGTGTTGATCTGCAGGGCACCGGCGTCGACTTCCACTGTGATGCCCGCGCTGCCGATCTTCAGCTTCGCATTACCCGCGCTGACCGTGCCGACGGCCACGACCGTTTTCAACACCAGGCGCTCGAAGCCCGCCACTTCCACCGTAATGGTGTACTTGCCGGGAGGCAGTGGTCCGAGGCTGTAGAGGCCCGCGGCATCCGTCGTCAGCACCTTTGAAGAGCCCGTGTCGGGACTGGCGATCGTGACCTTGGCGCCCGCAATGACCGCGCCGGTCTGATCGGTCACCGTTCCTTGAATCGACCCGCCATTCTGTGAAATAGCCTGGCCACGTGCCGTTTGCTCAACCGCAAAGGGCAGAATTGCGGCCAATGCCAACGTGAGGCCGAGAGCAAACGATGTGCTGTGAGATCGGAAAAACCGCATCGAAAATTCCTCCAATAGTTCCGTGGCGCCGACGCCCCACTTAAGGAGCAATCTGGCTTCGGGTACTTCAGCGTCTCGGTGGGGGGGGAACCGATCCGCAGTTGAAAGACAAAAACGACGTAAAGACAGCAAGAGGGGAGTGTGGTGCAGGTCTATACCTGGATTGCAAGGGTAGTGTGCAAACCCGAGAAAGCCCGGTACGGTTTGGTGGTTTGAACGAGCATGACAACTGCCATTCTCACTAATTAGATGAAAATAATTGCTTGTTATTGAAAACAAACTCAGTTATCAGCTAGCACCCTACGGTAAAGAACTTAATGTGATATGAAAATACGGAGACAATAGGCGCCAAATCCTATAAATGGGAGTATTGTTCGCTTGCGGGTAGTTGCCTTCTGGGCGCGGGCGACCCAAGCGGCGTATTCTCCTGTCAATGAACCTAACTCTCGCGCATATTGGCGCACGCCCTGGATCCAAGGACGGATTCGCAGCGCTCACGGCTGTCTATCTGCAACGCTGCTCGCCGTTTGCGCACTGCGCGACCGAGGCCTTCCGCGCCGAGGAAGCCTTCCTCGACTGGCTTGACCGGCAGCAGGGACGTACACCCATACTGGCCGCGTTGCTTGATAGCCGCGGCCGTTCGATGACTTCCGAAACCTTTGCCGCCTGGTTGGGCGCGCGGCGCGATGAAGGAACGCAGCACATTGTGTTCGTCATTGGGCCGGCCAGCGGGTGGTCCGAGGGCGCGCGCAAGCGGGCCCAATTGCTGCTGTCGCTAGGCCCGATGACGATGGCCCACGCCCTGGCGCGGCTGGTGATGGCCGAGCAGCTCTACCGGGCATTTACAATTCTCACTGGCCATCCGTATCACGCCGGACACTGAAGTCAGGAGACAGTGAACAGGGGACTGTGGGCAGTCCGGCTGTTAATCGATGAGCGTCCTTTGTTGTAAGTCTTTTGCCGTTCGCTGCCTACTGTTCACTGTTCACCACCGTTAACTGTCCACTATCCCCTGTTCACTCTCTCTTATGACCGATTCGCGACGAGGACTGATCCTGATCAACACCGGCCCGGGCAAGGGCAAGACCACGGCTGCCATGGGCACGGCCCTGCGCGCAGTGGGCAATGGCATGAGGGTGCTGATGCTCCAGTTCCTCAAGGGCTCATGGCACTACGGTGAGCTGGATGCCGTGCAAGCCTTTGGCCCCAACTTCGTGCTCAAGCAGATGGGCCGCGGTTTTGTGAAGGTGGGCGGCGCGGAGACCGACCCCGAGGACGTGCGCTTGGTGCAGGCAGCCTGGGACGAGGCGCGCCAGGCCATCTACTCCGGCGAGTGGGATATGGTGGTGCTGGACGAGATCAACTACGCGATCGGCTATGGAATGCTGGATCCGGCAGTGGTGACCGAAGCCCTGCGCGGGCGGCCAGAGATGGTGCACGTCATCCTGACCGGGCGCAACGCTCATCCTTTGCTGGTGGAGTTGGCCGACACTGTGACCGAGATGCGCGAGGTGAAGCACGCTTATCAAAAAGGCATCCTGGCCCAGCGTGGCATCGAGTTCTGACGCTGCACCATGAGCAAGCAGCATCGGGCCCGCGGCACACCCTATATAAGGTGTGCCGGGCTGTTCACTGGGGGCCGGGAACTGTAATCTGTAATCTGACTTGAGAGAGAGCAAGAATGTCCTGGTTCAAGCGAGAAGACGGTGAGTACGAAGCGGGTTCCGGACCCAACGGCGCTGCGGATGCAGAGGGCCGAACGGTTGTGACCGAGGGCCTGTGGACCAAGTGCGTGGGCTGCCGCGCGGTCATCTGGAAGGCGGATCTCGAAGCCAACCTCAATGTTTGCCCAAAGTGCGGACACCACTTCAAGGTCGGCGCACGCCAGCGCATCGAAATGCTGCTCGATCCCGGCTATGAACTGGTGGATGGCGGCCTGCGCTCCACTGACCCGTTGAACTTCACCGACGTGAAGCCTTACAAGGCGAGGCTGCGCAAGGCGCAGGAGACGACCGGACTGCCCGACGCCATTCTCAATGCCGTCGGGCAGCTTGGACCGCATTCGGTGGTCGTCAGCGCCATGGAGTACGCGTTCATCGGTGGCTCGATGGGCGCCGTGGTGGGCGAAACCATCGCCCGCGCCGTGGACCGCGCCCGCGTACACCGCAAGCCGCTGATCGTGGTCGCCGCTTCCGGCGGCGCACGTATGATGGAGGGCGTGGTGAGCCTGATGCAGATGGCCAAGATCTCCACCGCGCTGGGCCAGTTGGATGATGCGAAGGTGCCTTACATCTGCGTGCTCACCGATCCCACCACCGGCGGTGTCACGGCCAGTTTTGCCATGCTCGGTGACTTGAACATTGCCGAACCGGGAGCCCTGATCGGCTTCGCCGGCCCCCGCGTCATCGAGCAGACGATCCGGCAAAAACTGCCCGAGGGCTTCCAGCGCTCGGAGTTTTTGCTGGAAAAGGGCTTCCTGGACGCCGTCGTTCCCCGCCGCGACCTGAAATCTTACCTGATTCGCGCTCTGGATTTCATGCGCTCCTGATTTCAGAGAATCGTCACGTCAGCCTCCTGAGCTTTTTGCTGCTACCGAATTCGGTATGTATACATAAATTCATATATTTACGCCGCGGCCTCTACAAGAAATAACGCTTTTGAGGCCGTTTGGCTCATGACTATTAAGTATATTTATCCGCGCCAAAGAAGTATGTACTTTAAAATTAGTCACTTGCCAACCAATAGCGCTTTCCTGCCACGGGTTTGGCGAGTGAATTGCTGGACGAGCAGAATGGTAGCTCTACTTGACCGCCACTCCCCCCGTGGTGGAGTCCGAGTATTTGCGTAACCTTGCCTTTCTGCATAACGCAATCGATAGTCCAAGACAAACTCAGCTTTTTCAACCCTTTGGAAGGAAGAGACGCATGATCCCCAAAAATAAGTATCTGCAGGCACTCACGCTCGGCGCAATCATGAGTGCAGGGCTGATAGCGGTCAACACTCTCGCTCCGCGGATAGCCATGGCGCAAACCAGCCAGGGTACTCTGACAGGTGTTGTTCGTGATAGCAGCGGCGCCGTGATTGTTGGCGCCACAGTATCCGCCAAGAATGTCGGAACCGGCGATATTCGCACGACGAAGACCAGTTCGCTCGGCGCCTATCGTCTGGATGCTGTGCCTCCCGGCCAGTATGTAATTCACGTTGAGGCGACCGGTTTTGAGCAATTCGAGGCAAAGAACGTCACCGTTCAGCCCTCGCTGCTGGTCTCGTATGACCTGGTGCTCAAACTCGGCCACGTCGAGCAGACCGTCTCTGTGACCGAGAGCGAAGTGTTGCTGGACAAGGAGAATGGCTCCCTTTCTTCCACCATCTCCGGCGAGGAGATGGCCAAGCTGCCGATTTTCACCCTCAACCCGGTTGAAGTGTTGACGACTGTTCCCGGCGTTCAGTTGGTGGCCAACTCCGGCTTTTCCAATGGCGACAATATCCAGGTGAGCGGCGCCCGTCCACGTGCCAATAACTTCATGATCGACGGCGAAGAAGTCAACGATGCCACCCTCGGCGGTCAGGCCGTACAGCCTGACATTCCGGACATGTATTCCGATATCGTCGTCTATACCCACAATCCGCCGGCCGAGTTTGGTCGCGCCTCGGGTGGCGTCGTCAACCTGATCACCAAGGGTGGCACCAACACCTTACATGGGTCCGGATGGGAGCTGTATTCAGGGTCGGGCTTGAACTCGGTTGACGCCCAAACTCGGCAACTTCCTAAGGATCGCGGCAACAAAGCGCGCTCTGACGAGCATCAATATGGCTTCACCGCAGGTGGTCCGATCATTCGGAACAAGCTCTTCGCCTTCGGCGCGGCACAATGGTCCCGTACCTACGGCATGGAGCAGGCTTCTGAGCTCGATTTGCCAAACGCCGCAGGTGTTGCCGTGCTCAAGAGCCTGGCAGCCGGCAGTGGCACCACAGCAACCAACGCCGCCCTGCTGCTCCAGTACCTGTCGAATGCTACCTACCTCGACAACTTCTCTGATTTCGGATCAGTTACGACTGTTGGCTTGGGTGCGGCCTGCCCGACTGGCAATGTCGCCTGTGCGGCCGGCCTTGGTATCGATTTGTATCGGCGCCCCAGCGTGGCGGAACAGAGTCCGGATACACAGTGGACCTATCGCATCGACTACACGCCGACAGCCAAGGACACGTTCACGGCGAGGTATCTGCACGACCGCTCAAGCTTGACGCCAGATTTTTTCACCAACGGCGCTGCTTTGCCGGGCTTTGACACTTACCAGGGAGGACCTTCCGAACTCGGCCAGGGTACCTGGACACATATCTTCTCGCCACACTTTCTGAATGAGTTCCGGGTAGCCGAGACGCGACTCCATTTCTACTTCGCACCCACGGCCGAGACCTTGGCGAATCCAGCCTATGCGGATCCGAACTTGAATTTCACAGACCTTAGCTCCCTGGGCTTCGACCAGAACTTTCCCCAAGGACGCGGCCAGGATATGTACCAGTTCCAGGACACCATCACCTGGACACATGGCCGGCAGTCCCTTCGCATTGGCGCAGACATTGGCCGGCGTCTCGAGAAAGATCTCGTTTCACAGAACGCCAAGGGTGCCCTTAATTTCGCGGCCAAAGGATCGGGAGACTCGTCCGAAGGCAACTTCCTGCTCAACCAGCTTGGACCTTCCGGCTCGGCGACAAAGACGTACGGCCCAACGCGCATGGATCCCCACAGTTGGCGTTCTGGTATCTTCGCCCAGGATGACATCAAGATGTCTCCGGATTTGACGGTCAACCTCGGCGTCCGCTACGACTACTACACCAACCCCGAAAACGTGCTCGCCTACCCTGGCATCGATCCCAACGATCCCAATGCACCTATCAATTCGGTCTTCAAGGTTGCGACGGACGCCAAGAACATTGCGCCGCGCATTGGCTTTGCCTACACGCCCCATGCAGACAACCGGTTGAGCGACGGCAAGACGGTGGTTCGCGGCGGCTTTGGCATCTTTTACGATTCCGACTTTACGAACATTGCCCTGAATGAGGCGCAAAACTCACCCAACGCCGTTGCGGGAACGCTCACAGCGACCAAGACCGCTGCCCCAAACGGTTTGCCCAATGCAACCAGCCTGATCGGATCGATTCCTGATGTGCTGAATGGACAATCGACGGTGTTGAGCGTGGTCAAGAATCTGACCTCGCCTTACACCGTTGAGTGGAATCTTGGCGTTGAACGCGAACTGCCCTGGCAAATCGGCCTGAGCGCCACTTATGTGGGGTCTCGAGGCGTCAAGCTCTATGCCAACCAGCAGTACAACTACTTCAGCATCGACACGGGCGAACGTCTTGACCCGACGCGCGGTGCAATCAACGCGCGCGGCAACTTCGGCGACTCCGATTACAACGGTATCGAGGTCGGCGTGAAGCGCAACTTCAGCCGCGGCCTCGCCATCACCGGAGCCTATGTCTACAGCAAGGCTCTGGATGACGTCTCCGAAGTGTTCACTGTCGACTCCAACACCACCTCCTATGGCTCTGACCTGACTCCCGGCGGCAAGGGTCATGACTGGGGCAACTCAACCTACGATCATCGCCAATACCTTGCAATCACCTATGTGTGGACGCCCATCGGCCTGCATTCGAACGCCAAGGGCATCGACACATTGTTGAGCGCCGCCACACGGCATTGGACGGTTTCCGGAGCTTCGCGCTTCCAGACGGGCGCGTACGCCACGGTTAATCTGACCGGTCTGGATGCAAACGGCGACGGAAACAATGCTAACGACCGTCCGGTGCTTTCCAACAAATCGGCAGCCTTCTCCTCCGTGGGCATTGATGGCGGTTATCTTTGCGGCGACCCAGCGTGCGACGAGAGTGCCACCCCGGGCGTCTACTACGATCTGGCTGCCAACAATGCAAGCGGCGCTCTGACCGTGGTCACCCCCTCGTCTGTTCATTGGCTCGTCGCCCCCTACGGCCCTACCAACTTCGCCAAGACGATTGGGCGAGACAGCTACCTAACCCCCGGCTCGCTCTTCAATGACATCGCTTTGGAAAAGGATGTGCCCACCAGCCTGCTTCACCTCGACCGTGGACAGTTCGTCCTCCGTGCCGAGGTCGAGAATCTGGCCAACCACAACAACGTGAATCTCCCGTGGGGAGGCATCTCCAACAACCTCAACCTTCTCAATGTCGGGTATTCCGAGTTTCTGAATTATTCTCAGGCTCGCGACAGCTCCGATGCGGCCGCCAATCGCAACATCCGGTTCTGGCTGAAGTACACCTTCTAACGCATCTTGATTTGGCATAGACGACGATGGCGCCCTTCGGGGCGCCATCGTCGTTTATGGCCCCTGGTGGCGTCGCTCTCTCTGCTGCACTGCGGGCGAATGCAATAGACTGTTGCCCTTGAAGCGATCGAAGGACAACACGATGCCAAACCACAGGTTCTCTTTCCGCGTGGCTTTGGGCCTGCTCTTTTCCTTTACGTCCGCCCTCCAGGCTCAAACCCTCAACTCCGTCCCGGGCATTTCGTTTGACATCTCGGGGCCTGTGCTCCGCGCCCATGCGGAGCCGGAAAAGCCCTTCACCGTGGCGGGCGAGCGGGGCGTGGTCGTCGGCCAGCAGGACGGCTCCTTTGAAGCGTGGCTTCTGCCCGTCAAACTGCTGTCGCACCTGACCATCGAGGCCGAGATCGAGGGGTACACGGTGCCCATCGACGTGAATCGGCAGGCGGCGGAGATCGAGGTGCGGCCCGATCGCACTATCCTCACCTATACCCACATCGGCTTCACCGTGCGGCAAATCATGTTTTCGCCGGATGAGGGCGACGCCGGCACGGGGCCGGTAGTGCTTTTTGAGTTTGACTGCGTGCGCCCCACCGACTTCACTTTCCGCATTACGCCCGAGCTGCGCTGGATGTGGCCGCAGCGCGATGAGGGCGTCCCCAGTGCTGAATGGGTGACGGGCAAATCCGGCGCCGACCATTCAGAGTCAGACGGCTACTACGTTTTACATGCGGATTATCCCGACTTGGCCGGAGCTGTAACCATCCCCGGTGCCAAGTCCGGCATTCTGGCTCCTTATCAGGAGCGGCCACAGGTGCACCCGGTCGAACTGAAGCTGCACATTGACCCGGCGCGGGACCATGGACGGCTGTTCCCGCTGTTGATGGCGGTGGGAACCACTCCTGCCTCCGCGACCAACGCAGCCTTGGGCGCGACCCTGGCCAAACTGAACGCGGGTATTGCCGCCAGCTACCAGGCGCACGCCGAGCGCTACAGGAAGCTGTTGGCCAACTCCGTGTCGATTGAGACTCCGGACAAGGCGCTCAACGAAGCGTTCCAGTGGGCCGTGGTTTCGATTGAGCAGTTGCGGGCCAAGGCGCAGCGGACGGGCGAGACGGCGCTGGTGGCCGGCTACTACGCGTCGGGCGATTCAGCGCGGCCCGGTTTTGGTTGGTTTTTCGGCCGCGATGCGCTCTTTACGCTCTACGCCGTCAACGGCTACGGCGACTTTGCGCTCTCGAAGGCCGAGTTGGAGTTCCTGATTCGCCGCCAGCGCGGGGATGGCAAGATCATGCACGAGTATTCGCAGACTGCCGCGGCGATTGACTGGCAGGCCTTTCCTTATATGTATGCCGCGGCCGACGCCACGCCGCTGTTCCTGCTGGCCGTTGAGGACTACGTGCGGTCAAGCGGCGATGTGGCGTTTCTCATCGCGCATCGCGAGGCGATTGAGAAGGCGTGGACCTTTGAGACGAGCCACGACAGCGATGGCGACGGCATTTACGACAACGCGCAAGGCACCGGCTGGGTGGAGAGCTGGCCGGGCTCCATGCCGCACCAGGAGATTTATTTGGCGCTGCTCGATCAGCAGGCTTCCGGGGCCATGGCGAAGATCGAGAATCTGCTCAAAGACAGCGAAAAAGCGGCGGCCGCACAAAAGCGCGCTGACACGATTGCGAAGACCATTGAGGCTGAGTATTACGATGCATCAAAATCGTGCTACGCCTTTAGCCGCAATGCGGATGGCTCGCTGGACCGCTCCAGCACTGTGTATCCGGCGCTTG
>Ga0255352_1001430_pt1 | contig 11862 bp, 8 predicted proteins | sample HBST0metaG_FD_189939 | JGI IMG/M metagenome (GOLD analysis project Ga0255352, IMG submission 189939) | Peat soil microbial communities from Stordalen Mire, Sweden - H.B.S.T0 | ecosystem: Environmental > Terrestrial > Soil > Wetlands > Peat | place: Sweden: Norrbotten County, Stordalen Mire...
AATCAAATCCATCTGCTCGTGCTTGCTGGCCGCGCCAATGGTGAAGGCGTCGAGCAGGCCCAGCGACAGCGCGAAGTGCAGGGCCTCGCTTTGCCGTTCACGCAATCTCCCCTGGCCCAGGATCTTCATCCCGATGATGCCCTTGCCCGCCGCCCGCATCTGCTTGATCACGTCCGCCACCGTCTTGGGATCGGCGTCCATATACGAGCCCACCGGATTCATGCGCACCAGGTCGACCTCCACCCAGGGGCTCGCCGCGGCAGCGCGCAGGGCTTCAATCGAGTGGCAACTCACCCCATGCGTGCGGATCACGCCCTTCTCCTTGGCTTCGGAGAGCACGTCCATCACCCCCCGGTAGCGCACTGTCCAGTCGGCCTCCGTCACGCAGTGGACCAGGCAGATGTCGATGTACTCGGTGCCCAGTTCGCGGCGGAAGCGGTCCAGATCGGCCCTCACTCCTTTGGGATCGCGGGTGTCCGTCTTGGTCATGATCGTAACTTTGTCGCGGGGAACATGCTTGAGCGCCGAGGCCACGTACGGGTGACTTCCGTAGCTGTCGGCCGTATCGAAAAAGCGCAGCCCGTTGTCGTAGCCATTCAGCAGCAGCGCCGTCAGCCCGTCCATACCCAGGCCGGTCTGGTCGGAGCGGTTATCGAACCCATGCGTGCCGGTGCCCATGGCCAGGCGGCTGGTTTTGATGCCGGTTGTCCCCAGCGCGACCGTGTCGTGAGCGTTGAATTTCTGGGTCAGCGGCGGAAGTTCCGCGGCAAATGCCGTTCCGTCCGTGTGCAGTTTGGAGGCGACCCACGCGCCGCCGAGACCGCGCGCTGCGTTCAAGAGAAATTGTCTACGCTTCATGGCTCCCCCGGGGAATTGAGGATCCGTGCTTGACCTGGATTTTATCCCGGAAATCCGCCATTTTTCCAGCGAACACCGCGTTCCTGGATGCGACGGCGCTCGAATTCGGCCCTCGAGCCGCCTCTGGACTACAATCATGGGTTATGGCAACCGCATCGCTCACGACCCAAATTCAGCCGTGCTCGCCCCAGGGCGGGTTTCGCAATGAACCTTTCGTCGATTTCAAGGCACCGGAAAATGCGCGCTCCATGCAGGCCGCGCTGGATGCGGTGGCCTCGCAACTGGGCCGTGAATACGACCTGATCATTGGCGGCCAGCGGCTCAAAACAGAGGCCAAAATCCGCTCGTTGAACCCGGCGCGCCCCGCCCAGATTGTCGGCATTCACCAGAAGGCCGGGGCCGAGCACGCCGAACTGGCCATGAAAGCCGCGCTCGATGCTTTCGAATCCTGGAGCCGGACCTCTACCGACGAACGAGTCTCCCTGCTGCTCAATGCCTCACGCATCATTCGCCAGCGCACCTTCGAATTCTGCGCCTGGCTGACTTTTGAGACAGGTAAAAACTGGGCCGAGGCCGACGCCGATGTAGGCGAAACAATTGATTTTCTTGAGTTTTATGCCCGCGAGGCTCTGCGTTTGGCCGGATCACAGACGCCCATTCAGTTTCCCGGCGAGCGCTGTGAACTCCACTACATTCCGCTCGGCGTGGGCGCGGTCATTCCCCCCTGGAACTTTCCCTTCGCCATCATGGCCGGCATGACAGCGGCCTCCATCGTCACCGGAAACACCGTGGTCCTGAAGCCTTCGTCCGACGCTCCCACAATCGCCGCCAAGTTCGTCGAGGTGCTGGAGGAAGCCGGGATGCCAGGTGGCGTGGTCAACTTCTGCCCCGGCTCCGGCTCGAGCTTCGGCAACGCCATCGTCGAGCACCCCAAGACGCGCTTCGTTGCCTTCACCGGTTCAAAAGCTGTCGGCCTTGAAATTCACGAACGGTCCGCCAAGCCTCAACCCGGCCAGATTTGGATCAAGCGGACGATTCTCGAGATGGGCGGCAAAGACTCAATTCTGGTGTGCGCCGACGCCGATCTGGACCTCGCCGTTGACGGAGTAGTCGCCTCGGCCTTCGGTTTCAGCGGCCAAAAGTGTTCGGCCTGCTCCAGGGCGATTGTCGAAGCGCCCATCTACGACATTTTCCTCGAACGCCTCCGCGAGTGCGTGGCGAAGCTGACGGTTGGCGATCCGGCAACCAACGCGAATCTCGGCCCGGTCATCAACAAGGCGGCCCTCGATTCCATGCTTGGCTACATCGAGACCGGCAAAAAGGAAGGCCGTCTGATTGCTGGTGGCAAAGCTCCCCAGACTGCGGACGGCGGCTATTTCCTTGAGCCGACCGTATTCGCCGACATCGCGCCCGACGCGGTCCTGGCCCAGGAAGAAGTCTTCGGTCCGGTGCTCGCCCTGATCAAGGTATCCAACTTCGAGGACGGCATTCGGGTAGCGAATAACACCGAATACGGCCTGACCGGCTCCATCTACTCAACCGACCGCGCAAAGCTCGACCACGCCCGCCGCGAGTTTCACGTCGGCAACCTCTACTTCAACCGCAAGTGCACCGGGGCTATGGTGGGCGCGCATCCCTTCGGCGGCTTCAACATGAGCGGCACCGACTCGAAGGCCGGCGGACCCGATTATCTCTACCTGTTCACCCAGGCCAAGAGCGTCGCGGAAAAGCTGTAGCGCACTTGGCGGCTGAAAAAGGGGGGGAACGGGCCTGAGCCCATTCCCCCTTTTCCGCTGCGACTTGTAGTCACGATGGGTGCCTGTTACGCGACAGCCCCCGACGCGGCGGCTTCCTCGGCCTCGAGCTTGCTGCCCACCTCGGCGGCGGCCTGCGCCAGCACGCGGTGATGAATGGTAAACAGCGCCAGTTCCAGCCGGTCGCTAACGCCGGTCTTGTCATAGACAGAGCGCAGGTAGTTCTTGATCACCTGTTCCGTAGTTTTAAGCCGGTTGGCGATCTCGCGGTTCTTGCAGCCCTGGACGATGAGCGCCACAATGCGCATCTCCTTGGGCGTGAGTCGGTCGCGGACCCGGGTGCCCACCATATCTTCTTCCGGCGAGTCAACCGCCATGATCTGGGGTGGTACCCATGTGCTTCCAGAAGCCACCGCGCGCACGCATTCCACCAGCGCTGCCCCGGTCACGCTGCGAAACACCACGCCGCGAAAACCCTGTTGCAGGTAGGCGCCGGCAGTTTCGTTGTTTTCGGCAATCACAATGCCGCGGCTCCCAGCGGATTCCAGCAGCGCGTGCAGACTGCTCACATCGGGCCGCAACGACGCGGCAAACAGGACAACTGAACCAGGAAACGTGGTGACCGCGTGCTGAAGCCGGTCCAGGTCGGTGCATTGAGCAATGATGCGCAGGTCATCGTCCATCGCCAGCACCTTGGCTGTACCTGCACGAAAAATTGCCTGTGAATCGGCCAAGATGATCTTGTTCATGATGCGCGCCCCATACGCGACATAAGTCCCGGAAGACAAAGTGAATCCTGCCCGGCCAATAACTCCGGCAAAACCGCAATTAGCGGTCCGGGTTCAGGCACTGGTCTCCGCCTCTTGGCATACTATCGGCAGATTGCAGAAAAGCTCTCACTCTGTCTCAAACTGCAACACCAAAGGCGGCTCACATTCCTTTGGTTACCTGTCCGAAGACGAGACTGGTTGACACTTTGGTAATTTTCCTATCCATGAGATTACAACGCGATGACTCCGCAGGTCACGAATAATTTGTACGGAAGCCATTGCGTCCTTTCATCTTTCGGGGTCGTAAACTGGTAGGACTATGGCAAGGCCCATCCTGTTGGCGGTAGACGACGACCTGAATGTTCTGGAAGCGGTGGTGCAGGATCTGCGCCGCCATTACGGCTCTGCATACCGCATCATGCGCGCCGCCAGCGGTCAGGCGGCTCTGGATACGATGGCGCAACTGAAGACACGCCAGGAGCCGGTCGCCCTGCTTTTGAGCGACCAGCGTATGCCCGGCATGACCGGCGTGGATTTTCTTGAAAGGGCGCGGGAACTCTATCCCGAGGCGCGGCGCGTGCTGCTCACCGCCTACGCCGACACCGAAGCCGCCATCCGGGCCATCAACACGGCCCGCATCCACTACTACCTCAACAAGCCCTGGGATCCGCCGGAAGAGAAGCTTTACCCGGTCTTGACCGACCTGCTGGAGGACTGGAAGGCGGGCTACCAGCCGCCTTTCGAGGGCTTGCGGGTGATCGGTCACCGCTGGTCGCTCAATGACCACAAGGTGCGCACGTTCCTCTCCCGCAACCATGTTCCGTACCGTTGGCTCGACATTGCCGCGAGTGGCGACGCGCTCCAGCTTCTCAAGGAGCGCCAACTCGATCCGGACTCCCTGCCGGTGGTGCTGTTCACTGATGGCAGCGCACTGGTCGATCCGGAGCCCGAGGTCCTGGCCTTGCGCGTGGGCCTGAGCACCCAGGCGACCCAGGAGTTCTATGACATGGTTGTGGTGGGCGCCGGCCCCGCAGGCCTGGCAGCCGCCGTCTACGGCGCCAGCGAAGGACTGCGCACCCTGGTCATCGAGCCCGAAGCACCGGGCGGTCAGGCGGGCTCGACGTCGAAAATAGAGAACTACCTCGGCTTCCCAGCCGGCATCAGCGGAGCGGATCTTGGCCGGCGCGCGCATATTCAGGCTGCCCGGCTGGGCGCGGAGTTTCTCACTCAACGCGCCACCGGACTGCGCATCGATGGCCAGTACCGGTTTGTGCAATTGGCTGACGGCCGAGAGGTTTCAAGCCATGTCGTGCTTTTGGCCCCGGGCGTGCAATACCGCATGTTGGAGATTCCCGGTGCCGAGCGCCTGGCCGGGCGCGGCATTTACTACGGCGCCGCGCTGGTCGAGGCGGTGGCCTGCAAGGACGAAGAGGTATTCGTGGTGGGCGGCGCCAACTCCGCCGGACAGGCGGCTTTGCACTTTGCGAAATTCGCTTCCAAGGTGACGATGTTGGTGCGCGGGCCGGGATTGGCGGCCACCATGTCGAAATACTTAATCGATGAGATCGAACGCACATCCAATATTGTGTTGGAGCCGAAAACCCGGGTGCTGGAGGCGTTTGGCGAGGAGCGGTTGGAATCGCTGCTCCTGAATGGTCCGGTAGGCGATTACCGGGTGCCGACGTCGTCCGTGTTCGTTTTCATCGGAGCGGCTCCGGGAACAGCGTGGCTGCCGTCCGCGATTTTGCGCGACGAGAAGGGGTTCCTGCTCGCCGGGCCGGACCTGAAGAGCAACGGAAAGCTGCCGGAGGGCTGGCAGGAGCAACGCGAGCCGTTTCTTCTTGAATCCAGCGTGCCGGGAGTTTTTGTTGCAGGCGATGTTCGTCACGGGTCGGTCAAGCGGGTGGCTTCGGCGGTAGGTGAGGGGTCGATTGCGGTGCAGTTCGCGCACCAGTATCTGGCGGGATTCTAAGCGCAGAGCCAGGGGCTCTGCGTCCCGACCAGCAAAATGCGGGGTCGCCGACGCCTGATGGGTCGCGTCGACTTGGGCGAAATGCTTTCGGGATGCGTCCACTCGGGTTCTGCGACAGGGAGACAGGCAAGCCAAGATGAGTCAGGCCGGACAACTACTGGAGATCGAGTCCATTCTCTTGAAAGACGTCGCAGAAGCCCTGCGCCAGACGCGGCCCTTCGCCGGAACTGATGTTTTCCAATTGCGCGGCGTGGAGCGGGTCGAGCGGGTGACGGCCAAAGCGGGCACAGTTTTGGCGGAGCCCGGCCAGCGTGGCGGCTACTACTGGCTGGTGCTGGAAGGCGAGATCCGCGCCGAGCGCCCCGAACCGGACGGCTCTCTCACGCTGGTTAACATTGCTGCGGCAGGGGAAGGTTTTGGCGAGACACCTCTGCTGACCGGCAAAATGCATTCTCCATTTGCCATCGTGGCGGCGCGCGACTCCATCCTGGTGCGCTTTTCCGAGGAGAATTTCTGGGAACTGATGGCCTGCTGCCCATCCGCCCGCGCCGTGGTGCTGGCGAACATGGCGCAGAGGCTGCAAGCCCACCAGGTGGAAGCGCTGCACCGCGAGAAACTGGTTTCGCTCGGCACCATGGCCGCCGGCCTCATGCACGAACTGCACAATCCCGGTTCGGCGGCCAAGCGTGCGGCTTCGCAACTGCGCGAAAATCTCTTGCGCTTGCAGGAAGTCAGCCTTCGCTCCAGCGCCCGGCCCAAGACCCAGCTTCAGGTCGATTGCATGCACAGGCTGCTGGAGTATTCGGTTCGCGGCTGCCATGCCCCGGCATTGAGTTCTCTGGAGCAGTCCGATGCTGAAGAGGCCCTGTCCGAGTGGCTGCAATCGATCGGTGTTCAGAACGCTTTCACTATCGGGCCTGCGTTGGTAGCCATAGGCTTTGATCGCGAGCAATTGGCCTGCGCCGGAGAGGCCTTTGACGCCGCAGGCTTCTCTGATGCGTTGAATTGGCTGGAGGCCTTGGTCTCCAGCGTGTCTTTGGTTTGCTCAATCGAAGAGAGCATCGCGCGCGTCACGGAATTGGTGATGGCGGTCAAGAAGTTTGCCTACGACGACCGGTCGCAATCCCGCCAACTCGACGTGCATGACAGCCTGCAAAGCACCGTCACCATCCTCGGCCACAAACTGCGCAGCAAACAAATCTCGGTGGTGAAGCGCTTTGCCGCCGCGCCCTCCATCATTCAAACGCGCGGCTCCGCCCTGAGTCAGGTGTGGACCAACCTGATCGACAACGCCGTCGATGCTTCGCCCGAGAACGGGCAGATCGAGATTGCGACCTGGACTGAAGCCGGCGCTGAAGCGGCGGAGCCGGGCGTCGGGGCGGGGAAGGGAACTGGCTGGCTGGCGGTGAGCATCGGAGATCACGGCTCCGGCATTTCGTCCGAAACGCTACCGCGCATCTTCGAAGCATTCTTCACCACCAAGGCCCAGGGCTCCGGAACCGGCCTCGGTTTGGAGATCGTCCACCGCATCGTTACACAGAAATTCGGCGGCACCATCGAGGTTAAGTCCGAACCGGGAGACACGCGCTTCATCGTGCGCCTGCCGATGAACTGCCGCGCGGGAACAACAACCTGCGCACTGCCTGCCTGACGCCACTTTGCTTCGCCCTTTTCTTGGCGGGAATACAGCGGCGAGAAATCGATTCAGGCAGCAGGTCAAGCCCGGTAGGCCGGTACTGGTAGGCAAAGCCCGGTAGGCCGGTCTGGTAGGCCGGGACTTTAGTCCCGGCGACATAAGCCCAGCAAACCAGCATGGGCTTTAGCCCCTGAGGTTTGTCTTTCGGTAATCCCACCCGCAAAGCGCTCTTTCCCGCAGCCTGTTCAGGACCTGTGAGCTTCGTATCTTGCAGTCATCTTGCTGTCTCGTTCCTGTCCTGTCCCTTTTTTTGTATGAGTAATTTCCAACCTTTCTCCCAGGCCCTTCTCCGGGTCAAGTTGGCCTCCGTCAAGCCGATGAAGAGGACGGAGAGGCTTGGATGACGGATCGCACGGAACTGCTTGAAGCCGCGCTTGATTGCTTCCCGGAGGGCATTGCGCTGGTTGGCTCTGAAGGCCACATCGTCTTCTGGAACCACGCGGCAGAAGCCATCACCGGGCACGCTGCGGCCAGCCTCGTGGCGCGTCTGCTCCCCGGAGAGTTGGAGCCGCTGGTCGGCGGATCGCAACCGGGGCGCGCAGTTCTCGTCCACCTCGAACACAAACTGGGGCACGATGTGGCGGCCATGGCGCGGACACTGGTGTTGCGCGACAGTCTTGGCGCTCGCATCGGCATCGCCGCTGTCTTTCATCCCGCCGAAAGTCTGGATGCGCGGACGCATGGAGACCGGGCCGAAGGCGGTGCCGCGGACGGAAGTCTTGCGGAGTTCGAAGACCGGCTGGCAGCGGCATTCGAGGACTTTCAGCAGGGCGGCGAAACCTTCGGCGTCCTCTGGATAACGATCGATCAGGCCAGCGGTTTGCGCAAGACGCATGGCGCAGGTGCGTGCGAAGCGATGTTTGAAAAAATGCAGCACGCCCTGGCCAACGGGCTGCGGCCATCCGAGGAGATGGGGCGCTGGGGCGACGATGATTTTCTGGTGCTGTCGCACGAGCGCACACCGGAGATGCTGGCCGCGCATGCACGGATGCTGGCTGGCTTGGCGCGGACAGCAGAGTTCCGCTGGTGGGGCGACCGCATTTCATTGACCGTGAGTATTGGTGCGGCCCAGGCGGAGCAGGCCGAAACGCTGCAGCTATTGCTTGAGCGGGCGCAAATCGCCATGCTCAAGAGCGTCCATGCGGGTGGCAACCACATCACGGCGCCGGGGAGGCAGGAATGTTTGCCATCATAGGAATTCTCGTGGTTTTTGGGGCGGTTATCGGCGGCTTCCTGATGGAAAAAGGTCATATTGCCGTGCTCGTTCAGCCGGCAGAGTTGCTCATTCTGGTCGGCGCGGCCGCCGGCACGTTGCTGGTAGCTAATCCCATGCACATCATCAAAGCAGTGGTCGCGGGTTTGATGGGCGTCTTCAAAAGCTCGGCGTTTGCCAAGGAGCGTTATCTCAGCACGCTCAAAATGATGTACCAGTTCCTGAACAAGGTGCGCAAAGAGGGATTGCTGAGTGTGGAGATGGACGTCGAAAAGCCTCAAGAGAGTTCGATCTTCAAAAACTATCCTGAGTTTCTCGGCGACCATCACGCGCGGGATTTTGTCTGCGACACCCTGCGCATGGCCATCACCGGCGGCGTGGAGCCGTTCGACATGGACCAGATGATGGAGTTGGACATGGAGGTGCATCACCACGGGGCCACGCAACCGGTCAACGCGCTGACCACCGTTGCGGATGCGCTGCCCGGACTGGGCATCGTGGCCGCAGTGCTGGGCGTGGTCATCACCATGGGCTCGCTCGGCGGCCCGCCGGAAGAGATCGGCGAAAAGGTGGCTGCTGCACTGGTTGGTACTTTCCTCGGAATCCTGTTGTGCTATGGCGTGGCTGGCCCGTTGAGTTCCAACATGGCCAAGACTGCCGATGAGCACAACGAATATCTGCATGTGCTGCGCGTGTTGATGCTGTCGTTTCTCAAAGGCTCAGCGCCCATGATCGCCATTGAGATGGGCCGTCGCGCGATCCCCGCGCATGTGCGGCCCAGCTTCGACGAGATGGAAAAGAACTGCAAGAACAGTGGCCCCGCGGCAGTTGAAGCCGTCGCGGCGTAAGGCCAGCGTTTGACCCCGGAGACATAGACCTCATGACGGCCAAGACTCAACCCATCATCGTCATCAAGCGCAAAGGCGGCCACGAAGGCCATCACGGCGGAGCGTGGAAAGTGGCGTATGCCGACTTTGTCACCGCCATGATGTCCCTGTTCATCGTGCTCTGGCTGATGGGATCGAGCGACAAGGTCAAGAAGGCTGTCGCTGGTTATTTCAACGACCCCAAGGGAACGGCCAACCTGCTCGGCACCACCATGTCCGGCAACGGCGTGGCAGTGATCGAGACCAACGACACCATGCGCAAGTTGAAAGAGAAGCTCGAAGAGGGCATCCTTGCAAAGAAGGATCTGGAGAAGCTTTCCAAGCAGATCGAAATCACCATCACTCCCGAAGGTCTGCGCATGGAACTGCTGGAAGACAAGAACGGAACCTTCTACCAAAGCGGTTCGGCCCGGCTGAGCGAGAGCGGGCAGGAACTGCTGGCGCTTTTGGCCGCAGAGTTGAAGACCCTTCCCAATGAGTTGCTGATCGAAGGACACACCGACGCAGCGCAGTATTCCAGCGACACCAGTTACAGCAACTGGGAGCTGTCGGCCGATCGCGCCAACGCTGCGCGGCGTCTCTTGCAACAGGACGGCGTGCGCTCCAACCAGGTGAAGCAGGTGCGCGGCTATGCCGATCAGTTGCTGCGGGTAAAGACCAACCCGTACGACCCATCGAACCGCAGAATCTCCATCCTGGTCAAGAACATTGATGGCCAAACGCCTGCGCTGCCCGCAGCCAGGAAGGAGCCAAGTCCACCCGCGCCGACCGCCGGCGCCAAGCCCGCTGCAGCAGGTTCCGCGCAATCCAAGCCACCAACGACCGCTCCAGCAGCCAAGACCGGGCTGTTGGACAAGCTTAAAGGAATGATGCCTGGAAAGAAGAGTTAACCGGTCAGGCAAGCCACTTCAGCGCGCCCTCGAAGCAAATTGATCACGCCATTTTTTGGCGACGGAAGGGAGAAATGGTGTAGTCTTGTTGGCGAGCTAGAAAGCGTTTACTTGGGGGTATTTCATGACTATCGTTGCCGGCGTTGATTTCGGCACATTGAGCGTTCGCGTAACCTTGGTGGACAGCGAAAAGGGCCCGATCGGCACTGCCTCGGCCTCTTATCCGCTGCACCGCCGCCGCGAGGACCCGAATTTTGCCACACAGTCCCATGCGGACCAGATGGCGGCGCTGGCCGCGGCCACCCGCGATGCGCTGAAGACCACCGGCGTGAGCGGAGACGCGGTTGCGGCCATCGCGCTCGACACCACCGGATCAAGCGTCATCCCAGTGGGCGAGGGCCTGGAGCCCCTGGACGACTATTACCTCTGGTGCGATCACCGCGCCTTCGCTGAGGCCGAGGAGATCACGACCAAAGCCCATGCGCTCCATCTCGAAGCCATCGAGTGGTGCGGCGGCGTGTATTCGCATGAGTGGGGCTTCGCCAAGCTGCTGCACTGGCTGCGCCACAATCCGGACAAGCGCGACCGCTTTGTCACCGCTCTCGAACATTGCGACATGGTGGCGGCCACACTGGCGGGCATCACCAAGGTCAGCGACCTGAAGCGCAGTGTTTGCGCCATGGGCCACAAGTGGATGTGGAACCCCAAGTGGGGCGGCCTGCCGTCAGAGGAATTTTTGGTCGCTGTGGACCCGTTGTTTGCCGGCATTCGCGCCAAGCTGGGCGGCGAATACCTGACCAGCGATCATCTCGCCGGGCATCTTTCACCCAAGTGGGCTGAGGCGCTGGGCCTGAAGCCTGGAATTCCCATTCCCGTTGGTGCCTTCGACGCTCACTGGGACGCTCTGGGCTCGAACATCCGCGAAGGCGACGCGGTCAACGTCGTCGGAACCTCCACCTGTATCATTGCGATGGCCCGCAAGGCTGAACTGGTTCCCGGCGTCTGCGGCGTGGTTCCGGGGAGTGTGCATCCGGACTACACCGGCATTGAGGCTGGCCTCTCGGCCGTGGGAGACATTTTTGAAGCCATCGCCAAGCGCGCTGGAACCACGGTGGGCGCGCTGTCCGACGGGCTGGACGACTACAGGGCCGGCCAGACCGGCCTGTTGCGCCTCAGTTGGGACAACGGCGACCGCACGGTTTTGGTGAATCCTGAACTCGGCGGCGTCACGCTGGGCTGGAACCTAGTGCATACGGCGCAGGACGAGTTGTTTGCGGCCATCGAGGGCACGGCCTTCCACACCCGCATTATTCTCGAGCGCATGGCCGAGCACGGCGTCCGCATCGATCGCGTCATCAACGCGGGCGGCATTCCACAGAAGAGCGAAGTGCTCAACCGGATCTACGCCAACGTGCTGAACAAGCCCATCCTGGTGCCGGCCGGAGTTCCCACCAGTCTCGGTTCGGGAATCATCGCGCTAGTAGCTGCTGGAGCCTACAAGACCATCGAGGAGGCGCAGACGGCGGTTTGCCTGCCCTTGCGGACGGTCGAGCCGGACCCCAAGGCCGCGGCTGTGTATGAGCAGTTGTACCAGCTCTATCGCGACGTGTATTTTGCTCTGGGGTTGCGCAACGCGGAGCCAATCGCGCTGGGCCGGGTTTTGCCGGAACTGCGCCGGATCGCCGCCGATGTCCAGAAGGCGGGGTAATAGCAGGTGGTTTCCCAGGTCTCAAACGCGAGACCTGGAAAACCTGGCACCGGGCCTTAAGGCCTTTGAAAAGATGAGTTTGAGAGTGGGAATACTGAAGTACTGGTTCTGTAT
>Ga0255352_1001434_pt1 | contig 11821 bp, 10 predicted proteins | sample HBST0metaG_FD_189939 | JGI IMG/M metagenome (GOLD analysis project Ga0255352, IMG submission 189939) | Peat soil microbial communities from Stordalen Mire, Sweden - H.B.S.T0 | ecosystem: Environmental > Terrestrial > Soil > Wetlands > Peat | place: Sweden: Norrbotten County, Stordalen Mire...
AAAAATCGTACTGTTTTCTTCATGACCGGTTCCTCTCCGCGTCTGGCTCTGAACTGTGCTTCTGTCTTGATTCACAGCTTAACCCACGGTCAGCGCAGTGGTGCCGGTCACTCCATTGTGACTAGTGAAAGTCATGGAAAGAGATTGCGACTTCTGGCATCTGGAATGGAGCAATGGTTTTGGCCTTCACATGCACTACGCCATCATTATTCTGGAGTAAGCCGTGGATATGAAGGAAACGATGGTGCGTTACGGTCAGTCGTGCACGCTCGAATAGATCGGGCGAGAGAATGATGTTGGCGATGCTGGTTTCATCTTCCAACGAGAGAAAGACAAATCCCTTGGCCGTTCCAGGACGCTGGCGTGCAATCACTCATCCTGCGATATTGACCATTGCGTTCTGCGCGCAGTGGACGAGATCGGCAGCAGCTACGCAACCCATCGCACGCAGAGAACTGCGCTGATAAGCGAATGGATGTGGCCCGGTAGTCAGGCCGATGCCGGAAAAATCCGCGCTCAGACGCTCGCTTGTAGTCATGGCTGTGAGCGGCATCGTATCCTGATCGCGATCTGCAATGCCGCGTAAGAGTGGACCCACCGGGCGACCATTCTCCACCTGCCACAGCGCATCACGCCGATGCGCAACGCTGTTGATGGTATTGAGCGCACCAATGCGCGCCAGGATGACCAACTCGCGGCTATGGTCCGCCGCTTTGTCGCAAGCGAAAAATGAAGGTGACAGGTGGTCTGCGCATATGTATAGCGGGGAACGCGACATTCGTTTCCGCACGACTACGCTGCCCTGAAGGTCAAGTCCAACCAAGTGAAAAACTTGTCTTTCCAAGACCAATGCTGAGCATTTGCAGTTCCATTGGGATACCTCCTCCGCTTACCCCTTATACCTCACCAGAACTGAGATAGAGGCGGCGGACCATCCTATTAATTGAAAGCGTTTTGCCGGGGGTATTGACTGTCGCGCCAGAAGAAGCAGGTATTTGCCTGGGGCAACGGCAAAGATCCCCACCCGTACAATTTGGATTTCGGCCTGTGGACGTGGGCCAAGAGTAGCGGCCAAGAGATCATCCCTCGGTCTCTACCTTTTCGCCTTCCGTCCCAGTTCAAGCAGGGACTGGGTGACGCGGGCCGCGTCGTGGCGGACAAAGCCGTCCTCGCGCGCGAAGTCTCCGGTAATGACGCGGACGCCGAGCGCTTCGATGCGTTCGATGTCCGCCACAATAGGCTCCGCGCTTTCGGCGGCGTAGCGGGACAGGGTCTCGGGCTTGAAGGGCGCCGTGTTGACCAGTGCGTAGTCGAAGATGGGCGCGCCGGTGTGCGCGTAGATGCGTTCAATGTGGTCGGCGGCAGACAGGCCTAGGCTCTCATTAGCCTGGGTCATCAGGTTGCAGACATAGACGCGCAAGCCGCGAGCCTTGATGAGCGCCGGAGCAATGCCGTCGACGAGCAGATTGGTGATGAGCGAGGTGTAGAGCGAACCGGGGCCGACAGAGATCAGGTCGGCGCGTTCGATGGCCGTCAGGGTTTCGGGCAGGGGCTTGGGCGAGGGCGGATCGAGCATCAGTTCAACGATGCGGTGATGGCTGGCGGTGATCCTGGTTTCGCCGCGCACGATGGAGCCGTTGTCCATCTTGGCCACCAGCTTGGTGTTGGCCGTCGTGGCTGGATAGATATGGCCTCGGGTGGCCAGAATCTTGGAGGAAAGCTGGATGGCCAGGGCGAAGTCGCCGGTGATTTCGGTCAGCGCCGCCACGAAAAGGTTGCCGAGCGAGTGGCCCTTGAGCGAGCGGCCCGAGCGGAAGCGGTGATTGAAGAGCCGGGTAAGCAGATCCTCCTGGGCGCTGAGCGCGACCATGCAGTTGCGCAGATCGCCGGGAGGCAGCATGTTGAAGTCTTCACGCAAGCGGCCCGAGGAGCCGCCGTCGTCGGTGACGGTGACGACGGCGGCCAGGTCGGAGATCAGCCCCTCGCCGGGTTGGCTGGGGTCGACAACATAGTTGCGCAGGCCGCGCAGCAGCGTGGAAAGCCCCGTGCCACCACCGAGAGCAACGACACGCAAGGGCGCTACGGCAAGCTCCGAAGAGCTGCCGACAAGAGGAGAAGCAACGGGTGTTTCAACAGAAGAACTCAAGGACTCAGCGTGCCTTATGGAACTTCGGGGTACAGAAGCTCCGTGAAACGTGGATCGTCGACGATATTCTGAAAATCGTTGTCGACCCGGGCTTGGAGCCGGTTGCGCGGATTCAGATCGATGGCGCGCGACAGATGATCGAGACAGTCCTGGATTTGGCCGGTGAAGGCGTCAAGGATTGCCAGACCATAGTAAGCGTAATCGGCCTCGGGATACTTTTCGAGGATGGAGGTGAACTGCTCGCGAGCCTCCTCATAGTAGCCGGTGTTGAGCTTGGAAATGGCGTAGTCGTAGTGTTCCTCGGGTGTGAGGAAGGTCAGCGACGTCTTCTCAAGCTGGCGACGGCAGGTGGTCATGTACATCTTGCAGCGCTCGATCAGCTCGGGAGGCGCCGTAGGCAGCAGCTTGTCAAATACCGCAAGCGACTTCTCGAATTTTCCCTGCTGGAGAAGTTGGACAGCGGCCATGTAGCTGTGAAAGGCCGAGGGCGAAGCCGAGGCCGCATGACCATCGGGAATAGCCGCCGGGGGAGAGGTTTTTTTGCGGCTTGAAGCCGCGGTGCGCGCATCTTGTTTCATGATTGACCCGAAGCGCATTTCCTTTCTTCAGGATACTGCCAAGTGGGAAAAGAATATTACTGACTCGTCAAAACAACACATTACTACTTAGGCCATTTTTATACGCACAAGTGCGACAAACGTCAATAGGGCAGTCTTCAGAAGTGCGTTGTGGGCCCTGTCTGTGCGTAGAGAACCGGATTCAACGCCGGGTCATTGTACATCTTCAATTGACGATAGATCTTGAAACGGCGCGTGCCAGCCAGAGCTTCCGACCAGAGTGCATCGAGACATTCAGCCAGATCCGCGCGCTGTTCAACGAGAATGGCCAGTCGGCCTTGGTTGCGTTCGGCGTGGCCGGCCGGAGCGTTCGCCCGTTCAGCCTCCTCGCGCGTGTGATAGAGCTTGAGTGAAAGAATCGAGAGCCGGTCGATCATCAGTCCGGGCGATTCGGAGTGCAGCGCGGCTGCTGAATTTGGCAGTGCGCGCGGCGCAAGTTCATCGAGCAGAAAGCGGTCAAGCTGCTCGGCTAGATCGTTGCGGCGCTGGTTGGTGCCGTCGATGCGGCGCTTGACCTGGGCCAGATCGGCGTCGGTGGCCCGTGGATCGCGCGCCAGATCCTCAATGTGCCAAAGCTCGAAGTTGGCACGGTGCTGACGGGCAACCAGCGCCAGCCAGGGATCGGTCGGAAGCGGCAGCGCGTCAAGCGCGGTCTGGTGCGCGGCGCGGGTGTCGGCGTCATGAAGCTCGGCGATGGTTGTGGCTGAAAGCATAAGTAAAAAGGTACACGGCCGTGGATTCCTGATTGCCGCAGTTGCGTCTATGGTAAAACCATCATCATTCAAACTCCAAACCTTTGAGAATGTATGGAATCGGCTCAGACCCAAAATGGGCTGGCAGGAACAATGGGACGCGAGGCGGGAGCATGAACGTCGCGGGCGACGGTCGGCTACTGCCTCGGACCGTCTTTGTGGAAGCGGTTGCGCGGCATTCTACACGGGGTGGCCGCGGAAGGCGTAGTACAACTCGATCAGCAGGATGATGACCACCGTGACTTCGAGAAAGAAGGCGCGGCTCTGGTTGAACTGCTCCACCATGTACTGGTAGAGATCCTCGGCGGTCTTGAGCTTCTGCGCGACCAGATTCTTGTAGTCGGGCACGCCTACCCTGGCCGCTGCCAGACGGTAGAGGCGGGCCGAGAACATGTCGCTGAGGAACTTGATGGCGTTGTCGGCGCGCTCGGTCAACTCTTCGACATCCAGCAGCACGGTGTGCAGCTTGGTGGCCGAGCCCGACATGCGCCAGCGGGCGAACATGCCGCGCTTGGCGTCGATCATGTCGTAGACGCCGTCGAGGATGGCGGTGAGCATTTCGTCGTAATGGCGGAACTCAAGCAACTGCGAGTTGGCGTACTCGAGCAGTTGGATGGCGGTTTCGGCACCGGCAATCGAGTCGTAGAGAAAGGCTGCGTTCCAGCCGATGACGGCCACGTCGCTGGCGTAGTAGGAGATCTGCGAGCCGAGCACCTCGGCGCACTCGCCGGGGGCCAGTGTCTGGCGGTCGCCGCGCACCAGTTGCGCAATCTCCTGCCCGCGCTTGCGCACCAGATCCTCGGCCGTGGGGCGGCCTTCGGCCTCGCGCACGTGGAAGATGAAGTAGTCTTCGCTGAGCCAGCTCTCGTAGGGCTTGACCATGGCGATCTTGGCGTTGGCCAGTCGCTGGCGCACCAGCGGCTCCACGCGCGAGGCGAAGTCGATCTCCCAGATCCAGCGGCTGGCCATCAGCGTCAGATCGGACCAGTTGCTCGAAAAGGGCAGATGGTAGATGACGCTGACCACGCCGTAGTCGTAATACTTGATCTCGCCTTCGAGCCGGTCGCCGTTTTCCAGCTCCAGCGGTTCGAGCGGTTCGGTCAGCGGCGGCCGCACGTATTGCACGTACGAGGGCACGGTAGGTTTGACGGCCGGTGGATGGATGGGGCGAGCCTTGGCGGCCTGCTGCAGGACATCGAGGCGAAGCTCCTCGCAGACGGCAAATTGAATCATCGCCAGCGCTGTGCCCCGAAGCGGCTGTGCGAAGTTTTCTTGTATGTCAGACATAAATGGAGGGTGCGCCGTTAGAGCAGGCAGAACCCGTGCAAGCATCATACACTGCGGCGTAGGCAGTTCTGAGGAATGCTGCCTTGCATGATGCGGGCTATTTGCCGGGGAAGCGCATTTGGATTTCCCAGAGACCGCTCTTCAATTTTCGGTTTTCCCCGGGAGGGAGCAGGGACATTTATGTCCCTGAAACCATGTTGGAAGCGACAAGGCTTTAGCCGTGGGCCTTTGACTTCCCAAAATGAACAGCCCGCGCCTAAAGGCAAGAGTCTTTGCCTGCCTTTTTCAGGGACATAAATGTCCCTGCTCCTTCCCTGAAAAAATGTGGCACGGCTCATGCAAGAGCGAGCAGTTCTTCGGTCGATTGAATGAGACGAGCCTGGAGGACGGCGAGTGCGGCTGTCACGGTGGGGCTGAAGCTCTCGCCGAGCGCAAGCGAACCGGCGCCGACGGTCAGTTGCAGTGCGCGCGCGGGAAACACGCCATAGAGATCGCGGCTGAGCGCAAGCAGGGAAGCCGCGTCAAGGTGATGCACACCGTAGAGTGCGCTCATGGTCGAAGGCTCCACGGGCAAAAGAGAAATTTCACCGGGCGCCGAGGCCACGGAGCAATCGAGGAAAAGAGCGGCGCGGGCCTGGGCAAGGTCTTCGGCGAGGTCGGGCGTCCACTGCTGGCGGGCGAGGATGCGCACCTCGTCGCGGTCGGCGAAATATGTGGCAGCCCGGTTGGCCAGCCAAGGCCCGAGGCCGTCATCGGTGCGCAGCGTGTTGCCGCAGGCAAGGATGAGGCAGCGGGCCGTGGGGGGCATCTGGGAGCCTTTCAGCCGCGCACCAGACGGTCGGAGACCGAGCCGTCGGCGGTGAGCAGGGTGACGGCCAGCGGCATCTGGCCGAAGGCGTGGGTGGAGCAGCTCAGGCAGGGGTCAAAGGTGCGGACCACGGCTTCGATGCGGTTGAGCGCGCCCTCGGCAAACTTGCCGTCCTTCACGTAGGCCTTGGCTGCGATGAGCACGCCCCGGTTCATGGCGTTGTTGTTTTGGCCGGTGGCGATCACCAGATTGGCCCAGGTGATCTTGCCGTCGTCGTCGACCTTGTAGTGGTGGTGGAGCGTGCCGCGCGGAGCTTCGGCCTGCCCCGTGCCTTCGAGCCGGTTGACGCCGGCCTGGGCGCGCACATGCTTGTCGAGAATCGCCGGGTCGGCCAGAATCTGCTCGATCTTTTCGATGCCGTAGAGCATGTCGATCAGCCGCGCGTAGTGGTAATAGAACGAGCCCTGCACGGGACCCTTGGCCAACTGTTTGAACTCGGCCAGTTCCTTGTCGGCCAGCGGCGTTCCCATGGACTTGGCGATGTTCAGCCGCGCCAGCGGACCGACGCGGTAGCTGCCGTCGGGGTAGCCAAGTGGCTTGTAGTAGGCGAACTTCGTGTAGCTGTAGGCCTCGACGGCCTCGCCGATCACTTCGGTGAAGCGATTGGCATCGATGTTGTCTTCGACGATCTTGCCCTGAGCATCGATCAGCCGCAGTGCGCCGTCGGTGAACTCGACCGACTCATCTTCGTTGATCAGTCCCAGGTAGAGCGACGGGAAGTTGGCGAAGACCTCGATCTCCTGCTGGAAGCGACCGGCGACTTCCTTGTAGGCCTTGAGCGCGAGCCGGATGTTCGAGAAGGCCTCGGGGATCATGGCGAGAATCTCGTCGCGTTTGGCGGCGAGCAGCGGTTCGGTGACGCCGCCGGGAATCACCCATCCGGGATGAATGCGCTTGTCGCCGAGCAACTCGATGATGTGCTGGCCGAAGCGGCGCAGAGCCACGCCGGCGCGGCCCAACTCGGGCTTGGCCGCGACCACGCCGAAGAGGTTGCGGGTCTTCGGGTCGGTGTCCATGCCCAGCAGCAGATCGGGCGAGGACAAATAAAAAAAGCTGAGGGCGTGCGACTGCACCATCTGGGCGAGGTTCAACATGCGCCGGAGTTGCGCGGCGGTGTGCGGAATCTTCACCGCCATGATGGATTCGCAGGCCTTGGCCGAGGCGATCAGATGGCTGACCGGGCAGATGCCGCAGATGCGTGCCATCAGCGCAGGCATCTCATAGAACGGCCGGCCTTCGCTGAAGCGCTCGAAGCCGCGTACCTGCGTGACGTGAAAGTGCGCGTCCGAGACTTCGCCCTGCTCGTTGAGCTGGATGGTGACTTTGCCGTGGCCCTCAAGCCGCGTGACGGGATCGATGGTAATCGTCTGACTCATGGCCTAGGCTCCAAAACGTGTAAGTGCCGGAATGTCCAGAGGACCACCGGTGACCAGTGCGGTGAGTGCTGCGTAAAAGGTATCGGCCGAGGGCGGGCAGCCGGGCAAGAAGACATCGACGGTCACGAATTCGTGAATGGGTCGGACGGTCTTGAGCAGCTTGGGCACAACGACGCAGGGAATCTGCGGTTGCGCGCTGACGTTCTCAATGTAGGCGCGTTCGAGAATAGCCTGTGGGCCGATGGGGTTGCGCATCGAGGGCACATTGCCGGTGATGGCGCAATCGCCCATGGCCACAAGGGTCTTCGAGTGGGCGCGGATCTTTTTGATCTTCTTCTCGTCGTCGACCGAGGCTACGGCGCCTTCAACAAGTGCGATGTCGACCGCGTCGGGAAAGATCTTGGTGTCGACGATGGGGCTATAGACCACATCGACCAGTTCGGCCAGTTCGAGCAGACGCTCGTCCATGTCGAGAAACGACATATGACAGCCCGAGCAGCCATCCAGCCACACGGTTGCCAGTTTCAACTTGCTCATTGCGCCTCCCGCATCAGGTTCAGGTACGGCAGAAAGTCAGGATTCTTGGGATGTGCGAAGCCGATCTTGCTCTTTTCGAACAAGGCTCCGGTGGGGCAGATCTGCACGCATTTGCCGCAACTGGTGCAGTCCGACTTTCCCCACTCCTCATTCAGATCGGTGATGACCGTGCAGCCTTCTCCGCGACCCTTGAGGTCCCAGATGTGAGCGCCCTCAATCTCCGCACAGACGCGGATGCAGCGCGTGCAGAGCACGCAGCGGTTGTGATCGACGATGAACCGTTCGTGCGAGGCGTCCACCTTCAGATCGGGATTGCGATAGGGCAGGCGCACATGCGTCAGGCCGAGTTCCTGCGAGAGCGACTGCAACTCGCAGCGTCCATTGGCCACGCAGACCGCGCAGATGTGATTGCGCTCGGCGAAAAGCAGCTCCAGAATGTTGTGGCGGTAGCGTTGCAACCGCGGCGAGTTGGTGGTGACCTCCATCCCCTCGTAGACCGTGGCCACGCAGGCCGGGAAGAGCTTGTTCGAGCCCTTGACCTCAACCAGACAGAGGCGGCAGGCGCCTATGTCGCCGAGGCCGTCGAGATGACAGAGCGTCGGGATGTGGATCTCGTTTTCGCGGGCCACTGCGAGGATGGTTTGATTGCGGCTGGCGCTGATCTCGTGCCCGTCGATGATGAGTGTGATGACTTCGGCGGTGTCGCTCATGCGGTTACCTCCTGTTCGGCGGCCACCATGGAACAGACGCCGGCCGGACAGCGCTTGTGCTCGATGTGCTCGATGTATTCGTGGCGGAAGTAGCGCAGGGTGCTCAACACGGGGTTGGGCGAGGTCTGGCCGAGTCCGCAGAGGCTGGTGCTTTTCACCGTGTCGCAGAGTTCCTCAAGTAGTTCGAGGTCTGCCAAGGTGCCGGTGCCGGTGCAGATCTTGTTCAGAATCGCGTGCATCTGCGCGGTGCCGGCGCGGCAGGGAATGCACTTGCCGCAGGACTCGGTCCTGCAGAATTCCAGGAAGAACTTGGCGACGTTGACCATGCACGAGGTATCGTCCATGACGATCATGCCGCCGGAACCCATCATGGCGCCGACCTTGACCAGGCCGTCGTAGCTGACGGCGATATCGAGCAGCGACTCGGGCAGGCAGCCGCCGGAGGGGCCGCCGGTTTGCACGGCCTTGAACTTGTGGCCGTCGGGTACGCCGCCGCCGATGTTTTCGATGATCTCGCGCAGCCGGATGCCCATGGGGACTTCAACCAGACCGGTGTTGGTGATTTTGCCGGTGAGGGCGAAGACCTTGGTGCCCTTGCTGTGCTCCGAACCCATGTTCGCGAACCACTTGCCGCCCTTGCGAAGGATGGGCGCGATGTTGGCGAAGGTTTCCACGTTGTTGATCAGCGTCGGCTTGCCCCACAGACCGCTCATGGCCGGATAGGGGGGCCGCGGCTTCGGCATGCCGCGACGGCCTTCGATCGAGGCGATCAGGGCCGTTTCCTCGCCGCAGACGAAGGCACCGGCACCGAGCCGGATTTCGACGTCGAAGCAGAAGGGCGTGTTGCCGATGTTGTTGCCGAGCAGTCCGCGCCGCCGCGCATCGCGCAGGGCAGTTTGCAGACGCGAAACCGCCAGGGGGTACTCGGCGCGTACGTAGACGTAGCCCTTGCTCGCGCCGACCGCATAGGCCGCGATGGCCATGCCCTCGATGACCCGCTGCGGATCGCTCTCGAGCACGCTGCGATCCATGAAGGCGCCGGGATCGCCCTCGTCGCCGTTGCAGATGACATATTTCAGGGCGCCGGCAGACTTGGCCACCGTGCCCCATTTGAGGCCGGTCGGATAGCCGCCGCCGCCACGGCCGCGCAGACCGCTTTCGGTAACTTGGCGAATGATGCCCTGCGGCGTCATGTCGCTGAGCGCGGTTAGCAGTGCCTGATAGCCGTCGCGCGCAATGTAGTCGTCGATCTTTTCCGGGTCGATGTGGCCGGAGTTTTCAAGCACCACATGCACCTGTTGGTCGAAGTGCTCGCGCAGGTCGCACTGCAGTTCTTTGACCGGCTCACTATCCAGGTGCTTCACAACGTTCTCGGCGTTCTCGGCATGGAGGTGCTGATAGAGCGTCTCCTGCGGATCGACCAGAGCCAGCGGTCCGGCCGCGCACAGGCCCATGCAGCCGGTGCGGCGCACGAAGACGTTCTTGCCCTGCGCCTTGACCTGCTCTTCGAGCGCGGCCTTCAGCTTGTCGGAGTGCTGGCTCAGGCAGCCGGTGCCCATGCAGACGTTGATCTCGTGGTCGTACTTGTCGTATTCGCTTTGGGTGGCCTTCGCGATTTGATCCAGTTCTTCGAGCGTCATTCGACGGCCCACCTTTCCAGTTGTTCGATCATCTGATCCTGGGTCATCTGGCCCATCAGTTCTCCGTCGGTCAACACCACGGGCGCGCGTCCACAGGCTCCCACGCAGCGTGCCGTGGTGAGGCTGATGTTTCCGTCCTTGGTGGTTTCTCCCTGCTGGATGCCCAACTTCTGCTCGGCGGCGGCAATCAGCTTGTCGGTGCCCTTGATGTAGCAGGCGGTGCCGGAGCAGATGGTCATGGTGTGCTTGCCGGGCGGCTTCAGGCTGAAGTAGTGGTAAAAGGTGACGACACCGTAGGCCTGGCTCAGGGGAACGCGCAAGGAGCGCGCGACGAATCGAATGGAGTCGTCGTCCAGGTAGCCGAACGAAGATTGCACGGTGTGCAGCGTTTCGATGAGCGCGTGACGGGCATAGCCGTTCTTGCGCATGGTGCCGTTGACGATCTTCCAACGCTTATCGTCGCTGGGCAATGGTGGAGGCGTATAGGCTGGCACGGTTCCCTCCCGAAGGGTTTGGCCGTTTCTACGAAACAGAAATTTGTTTGGTGGCTTTTCTGGTTCGATTTTTCGGCCACACACTTTGTAGTTGAATCGAGGCAGTATGAGCCGTGATTGTTGTCACGTAGTGTGAGACGAAAATAAAAATGGTATCGTATTGTGGTATTCAGTCCCAACTAAAGGTGGTAAGAATTTTGCAGCCGCACCCGAAAATGGGCAGGAAGAGCGGAAAACCAGAGAAAAGCTCTTCCATGCGGTATGCTGACAGCGGCAATGGCAAACCGGGAGAAGATCGAGCGGCGTGTGGTGCGGGTACGCGGCGTGGTGCAGGGAGTGGGTTTTCGGCCCTTTGTCTACCGGCTCGCGCTCGAAGAACAACTGGCAGGCTCGATTGGCAATGACACCGACGGAGTGACGATTGCCCTTGAAGGCGTGCCCGCGCGAATAGATGTTTTTTTTGTGCGCCTGCAAAAAGAAAAGCCGCCGCTGGCACGGATCGATGCGGTCGAGGTGTGCTCGGCTAAACCGCTTGGTGAAACTGGATTTCGCATCGTATTGAGTGCTGTGCTCGGCAAGGTGGCCACCGGCATTCCCGCCGATGCGGCCACCTGCGACGATTGCCTGCGCGAGTTGCTCGATCCCGCCGACCGTCGCTACCGCTATCCGTTTTTGAATTGCACCCACTGTGGGCCGCGCTTCACCATTATGCGGCGCATTCCCTACGACCGTCCGCAGACCTCAATGGCCGTCTTTCCGATGTGTCCCGATTGCCAGCGCGAATATGAAGACCCGCTGAATCGCCGCTTCCACGCGCAACCGAATGCCTGCGCCGTCTGTGGACCGCGGCTCTGGCTGGCGCGGGCCGACGGCGAAACGATTGCTTGTGACGATCCGGTGCAGGAGACGATTGAGCGTTTGCTCGCAGGCGAGGTCGTCGCTATCAAGGGCATCGGTGGGTTCCATCTCGCCGTAGATGCGACCAACGAAGCGGCCATACAGAAATTGCGCCAGCGCAAGCATCGCTACGGAAAACCGCTGGCGGTGATGGTGCGCGATCTCGATGCGGCGCGTGCTTTCTGTTCGTTGACGGAAGAGGAAGAAAAACTCATTAAAACTCCGGCGCGGCCTATCGTACTCGCGCGTCGGCGTGCGGAGTCGCTGCTGGCCGCTTCTGTTGCTCCCGGTCTGCCGTGGCTCGGAATCTTTCTGCCGTATGCGCCGTTGCAGCATCTGCTCTTTGCCGACCGCCGCGTGCGTGCGCTGGTGATGACCTCGGCGAACCTGAGCGAGGAGCCGATCTGCATTGCGAACGATGAAGCACGCATGCGGCTGGCCGCGATTGCCGACGTGTTTCTGCTGCACAATCGCGAGATTTTGCAGCGTTGCGACGA
>Ga0255352_1001445_pt1 | contig 11767 bp, 13 predicted proteins | sample HBST0metaG_FD_189939 | JGI IMG/M metagenome (GOLD analysis project Ga0255352, IMG submission 189939) | Peat soil microbial communities from Stordalen Mire, Sweden - H.B.S.T0 | ecosystem: Environmental > Terrestrial > Soil > Wetlands > Peat | place: Sweden: Norrbotten County, Stordalen Mire...
TGTCATTCTTGGTTTCCCATGCAATCAGTTTGGCAACCAGGAACCGGGCAGCGCCTCCTCGATCAAGGACGTTTGTTTGCTCAACTACGGTGTGACCTTTCCGATGTTTGAGAAAATCGAAGTGAAGGGGCCGCACGCCCACCCACTGTTTGTCTGGCTCACCGCGAGACTCCCCGACATCTTCGGTCGCGCGGTGAAGTGGAACTTCACCAAATTCCTCATCGGGCCGGACGGAACGCCCTTGCGCCGGTTCGCGCCGCTGACACGGCCGGAGAAAATGGAAAATGAGATCCGGAAAGCCCTTGAGAAGTGAAACGAAGAAAACGCCACCGCAGGCCGCAGCAAAAGAAGATAGCCTGCGCCTTGACCGCCAGCTTTGCTTTCCGCTGTACGCAGCCTCACGGCTGATAACGCGTTTGTATCAACCGCTGCTCAATCCGCTTGGTTTAACGTATCCGCAATATGTAGTGCTGATGATTTTGTGGGAAGATGCCCCATGCTCGGTTTCTCACGTTGGCGTGCGCGCGCTGCTGAACTCGAACACGCTCACGCCACTGCTTAAGCGGCTCCAACGCCTCGGCTACGTGCGGCGAACACGCAGCGGCAAGGACGAGAGGGTCATGAAGATCAGCCTGACGGAGGCCGGAACTGCGCTAAAGGGGCGATGCGCCTGTGTGCCGCAACATCTGTTCGAATTGGTAGGCTATCCAGGTGAGAAAGCCCTTGAACTGAAAAAACAACTGGAAGAGTTGGTAACCTTGTTGCAGGCCGGCATGCAAGATGAAACAACTTCCTAAGAGAGGATGCTGACCCTGCGCCTGCAGTTGGAGGCCTGGACGAAGGAGCAAGTCTTTTGTTGTCAATGCAAATATGCCAGATCGTCCGCAAAGCCGTCCTTAGTGATATCAACCGCCGTTAGGCATACTCCACTTACGGCAACGCTGTCTCCGATGCCGAGATTCTTGTGGATCGTTGGCGCCAAAATCTCCAGCCAGCGCTTGCAGGCATTGGTATGAATACTTTTAACGCGCCCCATTTCTTCGATAATGCCCGTAAACATAAACCGTTCCGCCTATTACATTGTGATTCACAGGCCGAGTGCTCAAACGAGCGAGAGCGCATGGCCCAGCCGGAGTTTTTTGGTCAACAGGTATCTCCTGGCATGCGAGTTAGTAAGAATCTCGCATGGAATGTGCTCCACAACTTGGATGTCTCCGTGGAGCAGCGCGGAGTACTTCTCGGGATTGTTCGACAAGAGCCGTACTTTCCCAACACCGAGATATTTTAGAATTTCAACAGGCAGCACATAATCGCGCTTGTCTACGGGCAACCCGAGGTGTTCGTTCGCCTCCACCGTATCAAGCCCCATATCTTGCAGCGCGTATGCTCGTAGTTTCGCCATCAGACCGATTCCACGACCCTCCTGGAATTCATAAATCAGGATGCCGTTGCCTTCCAAGGAGATAGTTCTCATGGCCAATTCCAACTGCCCCCGGCAGTCACAGCGTACCGACCCGAGAGCGTCTCCGGTCAGACATTGCGAATGAATCCTCAGCAATAATGGTCCATCCGTCAGCTCGCCCATGATGAGCGCCACCGCTGTTTCGATCCGCGTGCCACACTCTGAATCGACTTCCCGCTCAAATCCAAGAATACGAAATAATCCACACTTGGTGGGCAATGTAGCAGATGTGATTTGCTGGATTTTGGAGTCGCACACTTCGACACTATTCATAATAGTTCTGACTAACTTTCTGCTTACGATAATTCATGCAATGCAGGCAGCTACGACAGGCCTGCCGAAAATGAGATCGCTTAGCTCACCTATCTCTCGATAGCTACCCAGTAGCGATATCGGACAAGTTCCTCGATTGTTAGAACGGTCATACCATGGTGTTCTGCAAAATATTGGATTTGTTCTCCTTTTGTCATCGTGCCGTCGGAATTAGTAATCTCGCTAAGCACGGCGGCAGGCTTCAGACCGGACAGGAGCGCGAGGTCGACTGAGCCCTCCGTGTGGCCCTGGCGGCTGAGAACGCCGCCTACTACAGCCCTTAATGGGAAGACATGGCCGGGACGCACAAGGTCTGAAGGCTGCGCATCGTCGGCAACCGCTGCACGAATAGTCGTGACGCGGTCCTGTGCCGAAACCCCTGTGGAGATACCATGGCGGGCGTCGATCGAGACCGTGAAGGCAGTCTGGAAGCGGCTCTCATTGTTGGACACCATCTGGGCCAGATCGAGGCTGTTCAAAACATCGTCGTTAAGACATAAGCAGACGATGCCGCTGCACTCCCTGATCATCAAAGCCATCGTCTGGGTCGAGATCATTTCTGCGGCCACAATGAGATCTGCCTCGTTCTCACGGTCAAAGTCGTCCATGAGAATGACCGGATAGCCGCGCCGCATATCGTTCAGCGCATGCGGAAATCGTTCTTCGAAAGGGAGTGCTGCTAACTGAGGAATGATGCTACTGCTTAAGATTGCTGACATTGAAACGCTCCTCGCAAAATACGGCTCACGAAAAACGTTTCAGGGCGAAGCTTCGCGCCATCAGCTCCAGTAGGAATGGAAAACTGGTATTCGGCGTTGCAGTGGCACATCTTCTTTTATCCGGACTGTAACCGTCGGCTCTGAAATTTCACCAGATCTGCTGACCCTGCATTCGCAGGCGCTCGCGGGCTTTAACCGCCGGTGGGGAGTTGCACCCCGCCCTGAAGACGTATGCCTTGAGTTCAATTATTCTATAAATAGAATAACTCACGGTCCGTGTCAAGCCTTCCGCTACGCTTATCGATCTGGCAGAAGCTCTCTGACTGCAAGAGGGAACTTCATCCGAAATGCGCGATCTGGCCGACCGCAGCGCCTGAAAGTGGCGTCTCCCTATACGCCAGAGCTGTTGTGGGTACCCTTCAGATTCCACCTAACGGTGGACACCCTGTCCTCTGGAGTAACGCTGAAAGTAGCTTCAGGTTGACCTTGGCTGTATCAAGCTTTCGCCTTCGTGCTCGTTTAGGTTTCTCCATACCTTCTCTCCTCTCCGGCAGCGAGGCGTTACCCCCGCCTTTGGATATAGCGTCCTCATCTGGGTGCCTGAGGGACTTCAACCCTCCTGAACAATGGCTCAGCGCACACTCCGAAGCCGTCCGTCTCTGATCAGAGCCTCGGTATTTCCGCCTCGCTGCTCTTCCGCTTGTGCATTTTCCCTTGACACCTCCGACCAAGTTCTCAAGTTCCATATGAACGCCTGAATGAGATTCGCGCCCCTTATACACCGGACACCGCATGGCCAGTAGGTAAGTTTCCTTCAATGCCTATCCCAGGGTCGGAAAAAGATCCTGGTTTCGATGTCGTCTCACGGTGTTTCGATGCTTCCTCAGAGGTTCATTCGCATTCGCCTCTCTCATTCACAGCTGACGTGATCAAAGGCGAGGCATCGAATGGAAGTTCACGCGCCAAGTAGCGGATCGCAAATTGCGCCACCACTAGTTTCGTACTACTTTGTCTGCATACTAAATGACAATTACTTTGACCAATCCAAGCCCAGCGCCACCAGCATTACTTCGCGAAATACCTCGGAGCACTTGGACTTTAGATCAACATTCTCCCGGTGGAGGAAGCAGTGTAGAAGAGGTAATTGCGAGAGAGAGAAGAGAGAGTAGATCGCAGACATCATTCCATTTTCTGATTGGTATTATGCGATCTTTTGATTGACAGACGTGTGAACACCGCCATAGGCTCATTTCCGAAGTTCGAAGGACAAACTTCACAATTCGAGAGACAAACTCCTTGATATTGTCGACCATCCGCTATGGGCGCTCGGCTTTCCTCTGGGCCAATGCTTCAAGCGTGGAGTCCGGCTGTACTGCCACGCTTGTGAGTTTTGTCGGTCAGTTTTTAGAGATGACGTCTACGTCAAATCCGCCGGTTGCGGAGCGGGGACCGGTACACGCATGTACAACAACAACTCTTCTCAGAAGGGAGAAAAGAAATGAATCCGAGTGGTTGCGGTAATTTCGGGAACCTGTTTCCTTTGCAAGTGCATCAACTCGCACCTCCACAAATACAACGTTGGCAGCTCTTCTGGACTCTTGGAATGCTCGCGGTTCTTATAGGCTATTCCCTATACAGAGCGTTAGGCCGCAGGGATACGGTGATTTTGGCCGCACTGGGCGCCGGTTTCTTCGCTTTCTTCAACGAGGGAAACCTTGAAGTCCTTGTCCACGTCACACAGTCAGCCAACGGAATGTTTCCTGTGTACTATGCGTACGGCATGCCTATCCCTGCGTTTGAACTTACCGGCTACCTCGCAGTATTCCCGTTCGTGTCGTACATTGCTTACCGCTACCTAATCAAGGGGATAAGCACCAGAGGTTTTTTCTTTCTATGGATTGGGATCTGCCTAAGCGACCTGTTGATGGAACTTCCTGCCACACAACAAGGGCTATATGTCTATCAACCTCCCCAAGTGTTTACTCTCCTCAATTTTCCGTTGTATAACATTTGGGTGAACGGGACTTCATGGCTGCTCGGTGGCGTCCTGATGTACTTCTTTGAACCGGTGTTGAAGGGCTGGAAGCGGCCGCTTATTTCCTTCCTTCCTGCGATTTCGATGTCTTGGGGGTGGGGCTTCCTCGATGTTCCAATCGTCTGTGCGCTGAACATCGCTGGGATGCCTGTCTGGGGCAAGTGGTTGCTGACGGCTACCTCGTTCGCATTTAGCATTCTCTTGGTCTGCGCAATGAATAGTATCATCGCGGCAGACTCCAAGTTGAGATGGAAATTGCCATATCCGTTATTGGCTGCGGAGTCGTCAGTAGCCTCTGCGCATGCCGTCGTCCGTTGAGTCAATGGCGAAGGCCAATCTAGTGAGGCTTATCTTGGTGTATCTCAGGATGGAGCCTCACCGGATGTGGTTCGCTACTTGGCTTACATCGTCGACGCATGTAACCGCAAACGTGGAGATCGCTTGAGTTCGACAAGCAGGAATGATTGCAACTGTACCGCGGCAAAAGAGTCTGACTCCCACGAGTATTCTGTGCATTGTTGTATATCATGCTCGTCATCCACTTCGTTCCCTGTTTCCGTTAAAGGAGTGTGCTCGACTGTGTGAAGTGAAGAATGTTTCTGGTTTAATAAAGTTCCTATTAGTGAGCGGCGAAGCACAAGCGGTTCCTTTAGAGCCGCTCACTCGAGGACCGGAATTGCAAGGGGAGTGTCGCTGAGTTGAACAGGGCAAACGCACCTCATAAAAGGAGAGCATTTGGCGTCTATAACGGTTGGCTGACATATGTGTCACGCGATGAAAACTTTCCCAACCGAGAAGGCCAAAGAGCGAGTAGCTGCGCCAAAGAAATCGCCAACCGCAAATGAACAGGGAACAATTGGGATGCAACTACATGTTGGCTACTCGTGAGGCAGGTCCGCCGAAGGGAGGGGGCAGATTCCCATTATGCGGACCATGTGCAAAGTTGGTAACTGGAAATCTAGGTTCTCGAATTAACGAAACGGAGCGGTCAAAATGAAATACAGTAGACACTGGATGGTTGCTGTCGGCGCTGCCTTTTTACTTGTAGCAACGTCATTAGGTACAACCTGCTTGAGTTTCTTTGTAGCACCAATTACAAAGGAGTTCCAATACTCGCGAAGTAGTTTTACGATTTACTATAGTTTAATCAATATTGTCGCAATGTTCACCATCCCCTTGATAGGCAGGAGCATTCAAAAGTACGGTATCCAGACGATAGCAACGGTCGGCGGCATTTGGTGTACTTTAGGATTCATTGCTCTATCTGTTTGTTCTTCCTTAGTTTCCTTCTATATCGTAGGAGCTCTGATGGGTGTTTTCCTGATAGGAAGTACAACCATTAATGCCGCTATCGCGGTCAATACATGGTTTGTAGCAAAGCGGGGAACTGTCATGGGGATTGTTATGTCAGCTTCTGGACTTGGCGCTGCCGTGTTTAGCATGATCCTACCAAGCTTTATCGCCTCGAATGGATGGAGGAAAGGGTATTTGCTGCTTAGTGCATCGTGGTTTGTATTTACTGTTCCAGTATCAATGTTCCTTCTCAGGAACAAACCGCAGGATTTAGGTCTCGTAGCTTACGGTTATTCTGAGGAAGCTGCTCGGAAAGCCAAATCATCAGAAGTAGGCGGAGTACCATACAGCGAGGGGCTCAAAACATCTCAGCTTTATCTGTTGGTGTTCAGCGGCGTGCTTATGGCTTCGGTAGGCGGCCTACTGCAGCATCTGCCGGCATTCTATGTTGGGAATGGAATGACCATGCTCCAGGTAGGCACGCTGATGTCCATTCTGAGTATTTCAATGATAGGTGCGAAAGTCCTACTTGGAATGACTTCCGACAAGATAGGACTCCAACTGCCGCTGCTTGGGGTAATAATTCTTTCTGTATCGGCTTTTCTATTAATGCCTTTCAAGTCCTATGCGATTCTTGCATTGAGTATGGTATTCATGTCTTTCACATTTGGATTTCAGACCGTCCTACCGCCATTATTTACAGGAAAGATCTTTGGACAAAAAGACTACGCCAAAATCTGGGGAGTTGTAGGAATGTCAGGTTCCCTAGGAACCGCCGTCGGACCACCGATATGGGGAATGGTATACGACATTACGAAGTCCTACTACACGGGACTGATCATTGCTCCGGGTTTAATTATCATTGGGGGCCTCTCCTATGCATATGCATTGAAAACTGGCGAGAAACTGGAGGTCAATTCTAGTGATTGACTACATAGGTTCAGAATGGTATTGCGATACTGCATCCATTGACTTCTTGTTTTCGCCAATGGAAGGGCTTCAGGACCCGTTGGTCCTAGATACGGATACCTCGATTGCGGGGTGGAGATGATCTTTGCTTACGAATCTGGCGCCTCATAGCGTTTGCAGGTGGGTAGTCCGAGGCGGATTTCCATCTGATTGAGACAGCTGACTGAGGTTGGAATGAAATAGGACTAGGCGTGGTCCTCGTATTTAGCCAGCCAGTCTTGGTCTCGCTTGTCGATCGAATAGTTGTCCAGAATCAGGTAAATGGTATTCATTAGAGCAACCTTTCAATCGCCCAGAGCTGTTGAACGATGAGGAAGCCGAGATGAATACCTGCGAGGTGTGCGAAACCATGCTATGGGATGAGATTGCCAGCGGTAGGTTGTCCCTCGATCCGGGGTTACACAACGACATGGGTGTTTCGTATGTAGGGCGAGACCAGACTAAAGCCGAGGACTGAAATGCGCCAAGAGCGTGCCAGAACTGGCGCTGATTTGAAGCGCTCCGTTGGGAGGCCTCGGAGCGAAGTATCGCGCGTCTCCATACTGGATGCAGCATTCAGCTTTCTCAAACGAGGACCAGTCTCATCGATATCGACGGTTAAAATCGCCCGGGAAGCAGGCGTAAGCACTGCTACGGTATATAGATGGTGGTCAACGAAAGAGGTATTGTTGTTCGATGCCTTTCTTCACAAGACAAACCAGGAGCTTTTCCTCAAAACAGAAGGACCTCCCTTGGAGCGCCTCAAGGAGTGCGTACTCCAGGCAGGACGCTTCTTCACCGGCGCAAACGGCATCATCGTGACCCGCCTGCTGATGGTCATTCAGGACAATCCGATCCTGCGCAAGAAATTTCTGGAACGTGTCTACTCACCGAGCGACAGGGAGTTTCGGGCCATCGTGCAAGAGGCGATCCAGAAGCGGCAATTCCCTCCCGATACTCAAGTGAGCGTCTTTTGGGACTCCATCATTGGGCCGCTGCTCACGCAGTTGCTGATCCGCCATAAACAGATCGATGAATCATTCGTGATATTCGTATTTGATCGTGTCGTTGCGAGTGCGACAGCTCAACATGTGGCGGGAAAGACTCCAGGTAGACCGGTCAAATCCAGCGCCTTGCCATGTAGGGCAAACCGCAACGGCAAGCAATAGTCCAAAAGAGTGGCGGAGTCTGCTCGAGCAGGTTTTAGGGGCCGGGACTGACGGGCGATAATTAGGATTCCCAATCGGAAAGACTGTTGACGCCAGACACTGGGACGTATTACTCAAAGATCAGAGAAAAACCAGAGTTGCTGTATCCCTGAAACCGAAGATCTCAAGTCGACGCGACCAACAGGAAGCGGCGACCTTCGTGAAACTTATAAGGCTACACCTACTCTGGTTTCGCTCTAGCATAGCCGGACTGGGAACCAGCAAATCCATGGAACCTCCCTACGCAGGGATTCCAACCAAGTAGACCCACATCGACACCACCTTTTTGAAAGAGGGCTTCTGGGTCTTCAGAATGGCATCAACCTTGTTGAAGATGCTCAGTAACTATCCTCCGGCAGCCAGGGGCTTTACGGTGTGAGCCGCTCAAGGCTGCTTGAGCTGGGTCGCTGACTGACGCGGCCCCGGTTTAGTTGTACGCCGTAGGAAAGCGCGTCTCATGCGTGGCTATGCGCCAGTCAATCAGCCTTCGGGCTGAGCTTGAGCGAGTGGGGAGAGGTGAAGCCTGCAAGGAAATTCGACGAACGGCGAAACCACCATCGGCGGTGCGTTCTCTGAACCTCTGGCCTCTGTGCGGTACAGCAGGGGATCAACTCATCGAACCGCCGGATACGGACCCGCTTGCACGGTGGTGTGGGAGGTTGTGCCTTAAAAGCTCTTGTAGTCCAGTCTCCTGAAATGGAGGCCGCGGTAAAGCCTAGCTCGTAGCCGAGAACCAAGTCTTGCGTGATGCCCGGCAACGGTCATTGCGAAGCGTAGACCGGGAGGTTGTAGGCCGGAACGCCAGTGAACGGCAAGATAGCCCCGGAATCGGTCGGATTGAAGTAGCCGACCATATCCTCCAAGGGGGAAGGCAGAAACTCAGGACGCGTCATGGTGAGTGTTCGGAGTTGCTTCCGGGGTTCGTACCGCTAGTATGAAGGCCTGTTAATTACGAAACATAATGTTGACACAGCTTGCGATCTGCGTCCTGGCGCGTGAATTTCCATTCGATCCCTCGTTCCGCAGCGTTGCGCTGTTGTTGCCACTGTCCTACTTCTGCCTCAAGCAGCTCCGCCGTGGCGATGCGTTGTCCGGTGCATTGCCGATCCATAATCCCAATTTCAATCTCGGCCATGTTCAACCAACTGGCGTGCTTGGGTGTGTAGTGAAACTCGACGTGCTCCAGCAGCGCCAGTGCGGCCGGTGCGCCCAATACATCCACGAAAGTCTGCCTGAAATGCGTATTGAGGTTGTCCAGAACGAGATGGATGATGAACGCCGCCGCATACACCGTCTCTACACGGTGCTTGACGAAGGCCACAAAGTCCACTTTAGTGCGGCGGGCGGTGATCGCGACGCACCGTCGTTTGCCCTTGGGTTCTATGGCTACAAAGAGATTGCGCGTCCCGTTGCGCCGGTATTCGTAGTCCTCACGGGCATACCGGCCCGGCTCGGCGGCGATCGGCATACGGGTCTGGCGGAGCAGTTGCTTGCTCTTCTCATCGACGCAAACCACGGGCTCCCGCGCATCGTATGGACGAGCATAGAGCCCCAGCAACCCATACATCCTATCGCGATACTCGGCCGTGATCCGGCCGATGCACCACATCAGCTTGCGCCAAGGCTTGCAGTCGTTTTTTTTAACATCAGACGCACTGTCTCCCGACTGATGTTAGCCAGCCCGGGACGTTCGCAGGCCGCGGCCGTCAACAGGCGGATCGTCCACCGTTTGTGTCCGCTCGGAGGAGCACTACAAACCAGTGCTACCACCTCCGCCTCCTCGTTGGTCTGGTACTTTCGTGGTTGCCCCGGTCGGGCTTCATCGTGCAGCGCAAATTCCAGGCCGCCCTGCCGGTAGGCGGCGCGAGTCCGCCACAGCGCAGTGCGCCCCAGTCCCAACACCTGGCAAATCGTTGCCTCCGCGACTCCGTCGTCCAGCGCCATCAACAAATGCGCGCGGTTGACTTCTCTTGCCGGATGCACTCCTTTACCGCGAAATCCATCCAGGACAATCCGATCCGCAGTTGACAAATGCAACTCCGTCTGCTTCATGTAGACAGTATATATGGTTCGTTATTAATATGTCATTGTACTAGTATGCTGCCAAGGGATTACATGGGAACAAGGGAGATACGTACCATCATCCGAGAAGTGCGTTCAGTGCATTGGCGCCTGTCGGCAAACGCATTTCCTGGAGAATGAAGCGCACGTCATTTCAAAGCCTTTACGAAAGCTGCCACCAACTTCGCCTGCTCTGGGGTTAGACTGCTCATCGGCTTAACATGCGGCGCTTTAGCTCCGCCACCTTTGGTGAGGACAGCAATAATATCGGCTTCGCTTTTGGATGTGTCTGCCAGCTTGACGCCCAGCTTTGGCTTGCCCTGCCCTTGATCGCCGTGGCAGTTTGCGCACTTCGTTTTGTACAGAGCGCTTCCATTTTGCGCCCACGCCAGCGTAGACATTGCTGCCAACAGAACTATTGATGCAAAACGACTTTTCATGAGTTTACCTCTCCTTTGGTCTTTGAATCCGCGATTCGTGCAATATCTCGACTTACTTGGGCAGCAGTTCCAGCTTCAGGCTTTGCCGCGGCATCCCCATCGGGATTGTCAGGCGCGGCTGTGGAGGCTTTCGGGGCAGCCTCCACCAATGTTTCCGTGTCCAACGCGTGTTCCTCGTGATAGTGCTCGACGGGCATCTTGCCGTTCCACCATGCCCAGTTCATGGGATAGATATCGGGATCGAGGAATACCTGATAGAAGTGCCAGACGATGATCGCCAGCGTCGCCAGGATTGCTTCGTAGAAGTGGATGGCGGTTGCAATGTCGAGCCACCAGCGTGCCAGTAGGTTGCCAACGAAGACCTTGGCCCATAGCATGATGCCAGTGATGGCCATCAGCGCCGTTCCCCACACCAATGCCCAGTACTCCGCCTTTTCGGCGTAATTGAATCGGCCAAACTTCGGCTTTTCGCGGCTGAGGCTTAGGTAATACTTCATGCTTCCCCAAGCATCGAAGGCATCCTTCGGTTCTGGCGAGACATCGCGAATCAATCGCCGCCCTTGCCTGGAGATCACGATGTAGGTCAGGTGATAGATGCCTGCGCCGATCAGGATAACTCCCGCGACGCGATGCGTCATGCTGCGAAGCTTCTCGCTCATGCCGAGCACCTCGGCAAACCAGGAGTTAGGAAATTTGAGCGCAAAGCCAGTGATGACCAGGATAATGAAGCTTGTGAGCAACACCAGGTGCTGCCAGCGCTGGTTGGCGGTCATGCGGACCATACTGGGATTTTGTATCTTGCGGCGCGCAATGGCCTTGCTGCGCCAGATGATGGCGTTATGCAGAAACATGGCGCCAATCACCGCAAAAATCAATACCAGATAAATCCATCTCACCCACCGCACGGCCACCGACCCTATATCGGGAGACCGGCCGCCGTCCATGTGCACCTTGTTGAGAGTGAACTTCTGGGTAACTCCTTTGTGGCATTTTCCGCATGTTACATCCAAGTTGGCGCGATTGATGGTGGAGCGGAGATCGCTGGATGGCAGGATGTTATGCACTCCGTGGCAACTGGCGCAGTTAGCCACAACCACCGAGCCGCCTTCTGAAGCCAGTCCGTGATAACTGTCAAGATAGGTTGAAACACGGTTGCCGACAATCCCCAACTCCTGAGAAAGCCGTACCCCTTCGTGGTAGCGCGCGCAGGTTGCGCGAGCCAGATTCTGCTCTGAAACGGGCGAGTTGGGGTCGATGTGAGCCTTGATCGAGTGGATGCCGTGGCAGTC
>Ga0255352_1001451_pt1 | contig 11708 bp, 16 predicted proteins | sample HBST0metaG_FD_189939 | JGI IMG/M metagenome (GOLD analysis project Ga0255352, IMG submission 189939) | Peat soil microbial communities from Stordalen Mire, Sweden - H.B.S.T0 | ecosystem: Environmental > Terrestrial > Soil > Wetlands > Peat | place: Sweden: Norrbotten County, Stordalen Mire...
AGATGCACCTGTACCTCAACTATGCTCGGGAGCACTGGATGAAACCGGGAGAAAACCCTCCAGTGGGTCTTATTCTCTGCACGGAAAAGGGCATAGCAGAAGCCCATTACGCGCTCGACAATCTCCCCAACAAAGTCCTTGCTGCGGAGTATCGGACCGTTTTGCCGGATGAAAAGCTGATCGCAGAAGAATTGGAGCGATCACACGCGCAGCTTCAGGAGCGGCGAGTGAAACTACACCTGGACGAATGAGGATGCGTCTGCATTGAATACATCACGAGTTCGGGCTGTGGACTGCCGAAGAGTTAGCTTTTGCAGAGTCCCTTGGCGGTCCATCTGGGTTGTATAGACGACCCCATTCTGCAAGCTGATCCAACAGCGCTGAAAGCGGTTCGCGGATCGTGTCTGCAATTTCATACTCAACACGCAACACGGAACTGCTCAGGTCTCGTCGCAAGACGATATGCGCAGCTTCTAGGGAACGTAGACTCGCTGTGAGGGCTTTCTTGGATGCAGAAGGAATTTCACGTTTGAGCTCGCTGAGGCGCACTGGACGTGCACGCATCGCACAGAGGATTTGGACCGTCCACTTTCCTTGCAACAATTCGATGACCCACGAAAGCTGTCTTGCTCCTTCAGACTTGTCCATTGCCAGACACCTTACATCCGGGCTAGTTCCAAAGTCGTGGCCCTATTCTTTTTGATATTCCTTGTTGCTGACGTGCTCCAGCCAATCTACGACCTTGCCGTCAAGCTTTTCCTGGATGGCGATGTGGGTCATGGCCGTCGTGGGCGTTGCGCCGTGCCAATGTTTTTCCATAGGGGGAAACCAGACTACGTCGCCAGGATGAATCTCCTCGATTGGGCCGCCCTCCCGCTGCACCCAACCGCAACCCGACGTTATGACTAGCGTCTGCCCAAGTGGGTGCGTATGCCATGCTGTGCGTGCTCCCGGTTCAAAGGTGACAAGGCCGCCGCTCACCCGAGCCGGGTCCGCCGCTTGGAATAGCGGGTCGATCCGCACTGTGCCGGTGAACCAATCCGCAGGCCCTTTTCCTGATGGTTGCGATCCAGTTCTTGTGATTTCCATTCCTGATCTCCCTGCTTTCTGGTGTGACATTCAAGAGCACATCGCCTTTGCTCGACAGGTTAGTGTGTTCGCTTTTCTATGACATCTTTCACAACCGGAAGTGCCGAAAATGCATTAGGCCAACCGGCATAGAAGGCCAAGTGAGTCACGACCTCACCGGCCTGCTCCTGCGTCAAGCCGTTATCCATCGCTCTGTTGAGGTGATACGTGATCTGCGCAACTTGACCACTGGCGATCAGGGCGCTCACCGTCACAAGGCTGCGATCTCTGGGAGAGAGGTCCGGTCTTAGCCAGAGGTCACGGAACAAAACGTCTGAGGTGTACTGCACGATTCCGGGAGCAATGTTTCCGAATTGCTGGGAAACGCTTGCTACACGTTTTTCCTCTGTTTCTTTGTCGAGCGGAAGCAGCCCCGGCGAAGCTGGAGCAAGCTGATCGATACCGATGTTTCGAGCAGCAAAGACATCCTTTGCGATCGCAACGGCGGACATCGTATTTGCCCAACCGGAATAGAATGCAAGATGCGTGATGATCTCAGAAATCTCGCGCGGCTTAACGCCGTTATCGAGAGCGAGGTTGAAATAGTAGGGCATTTCGACGGTCTGATTGCGAGCGATTAGTGCGGCAATGGTGACAATGCTTCGATCCCGTGGTGTGAGTCCAGGGCGTTTCCATAGTTCGACAAGAGGGCCTTCGGCATACTTTTCAAGTGCCGGAGCCACCATCTTGCTGTCATTTACTGTCTGCATCGGTTTCGATTTCCTCCTGTCGCTTGTTTGTCCATCCTGCGCCAATGATGTGGTGATCAAAGAGAACGCGGTAATGATCACAGCCATCCATTTCATCTGGACCTCCTACATTTCATATGAGGGTAAGATCACTTGCGGTATTGCTCGCCGGTGACCTTCTCCAGCCACTCCACGGCTTTACCATTCAGCTTTTCCTGTATTGCGATGTGGGTCATCGCTGTATTTGGAGTAGCGCCGTGCCAGTGCTTCACTCCCGCCGGAATCCAGACAACATCGCCCTTTCGAATCTCCCCAATCGGGCCGCTCCATTGCTGAATCCAGCCAGTGCCGTCCGTCACGATCAAGATCTGACCAAACGGATGCGTATGCCAAGCAGTCCGCGCACCAGGCTCGAACGTGACCTTTCCTGCGGTTGTGCGGGATGGATCGTGTGCAGGAAAAAGCTCATCAACCATCACTGAGCCGGTGAAGTATTGGGCAGCCCCTTTCCGCGGCTCTTGCGAGCCGCTTCGTGTGATGTTGATCGTCTGCGAGTCGGGGACTGTCACTGTCGGCGTAGCTCCAGATGACGAGGTCGATTCAGTCTGCGCAAGAAGCGCAGACTTGGGGTATTGTTCGTCGGTGACCTTTTCCATCCACTCTACGGCTTCGCCGTTGAGCTGCTCCTGTATTGCTATGTACGACATCGCTATGTCTGGAGTAGTGCCGTGCCAGTGCTTCACTCCCGCCGGAATCCAGACGACATCACCTTGTCGGATTTCCTGGATCGGGTCGCCCCGCTGCTGAATCCAGCCGACGCCTGAGGTAACGATGAGTGCCTGGCCGAGCGGGTGCGTATGCCACGCTTCGCGAGCGCGGGGTTCAAATGTGATCCTCGCAACCGTGATGTGCGATGGATCGTGCGCAGTGATGAGCGGCTCGATCCGTATCGATCCCGTGAAGTGTTTGGTTGACCCATTACTTGGCTGTTGCGTGCCACTTCGCGTGATCTGGATTGTCTGCGAATCCTTGATTGACGCGGTCGAGGCGGCAGGAGATTCTGATGTGCCTCCTACTTGAGCGACGGCTCCCTCCATTGCGAGCATAGAAAGCGATATGACGGTAGCGACGAGCAGTTTCATTTCCGTCCTTTCGAGTCAGCGACGAATGGTTGTACCCGAGGTATTCATGAGCGCGGTTGGCTCCCGGCCTTCAGTGAAGCCATGTCGATGACGAAGCGGTAGCGCACGTCTTTGTTCACGACTCGCTCGTAAGCCCGGTTGACGTCCTCGATGCGAATTAGCTCGATGTCTGCTTTGATATTGCGGGTCGTGCAGTAGTCGATGACTTCCTGGGTTTCGGCGATGCCACCGATGATCGAGCCAGCAAGGCTCCGCCGGGCTCGTGCGAGTCCCAAGCCATGTACATCCTCAAGCGGATTCATTGCTCCCACATTGACGAGAGTGCCGTCAAGTTTGAGGAGATTGATGAACGGCTGCATCGGGAAGGCTTCTGGCACAGTGGAAATCAAAAGATCGAACTTGGCAGCGAGTCCTTTCATCGCCGCAGTATCAGTCGATAGCACTGCTTCCCGCGCGCCCAGCCGTTTGGCGTCAGTGATCTTGCCCTGTGAGGTTGTAAACACGGTAACTTCGGCTTTGCGAGCCACGGCCAGCTTCACCGCCACATGGCCCAAACCGCCAAGCCCAATGACGCCCACGCGCTGGCCAGCCGCGAGCTTCCAATGCTGCATGGGAGAGAAAGTTGTGATGCCGGCACATAGCAGGGGTGCTGTGGCAGCTAAATCCGCTCCTGGCGGAATACGGATCACAAAATGCTCTGTGACGACGATCTTGTCGGAATAGCCACCAAGCGTGTGACCTGCCTTTGAGGAGTCGGGAGAGGCGTATGTAAGGGTGAAGCCGTTGAGGCAATACTGTTCAAGATCGGCCAGGCAGTTCTCGCAGGTGCCGCAGGAATTAACCAGGCAGCCCACGCCGCCAATGTCACCGACTTTGAACTTGGTGACGGCTTTGCCCACTGCCAGCACTCGACCGACGATTTCGTGGCCGGGAACACAAGGAGACGGGGTCGGTCCCCATTCTCCGCGCACGGTGTGGATGTCGGAGTGGCAGACTCCGCAGTACAGCACATCAAGTAGCACGTCTTTCGGACCTAGCGCACGACGCTCAATTTGCAGAGGCACCAGGGGACTGGTTACGCTCGTCGCACCGTAGGCGTGTGCGGGAAACGGGCCATCTCCGGCTGAGGTGCTGGCTTCTGCCGCATACGCGGCAGGAATCACACTCGCCACCAATGGCGCTGCCAGCAAGCCCGCGCCTATCATGAGCGCGTCACGTCGAGTCTGCATCGCGGATTCGGGATGTTGCGGTTCCTCATTCAATCGTTTGCTCATACTTGGTCCTTTCGTGAAGATTGCAATGGCAATGCTTTCCCGTTGTAGTAACGCTCCATCAACCGGCGCTTTCGCGCGGCACAATCTTGACTGTCGCTGCACGGGCGCGAGCACTAATCATCGGCTTGAGATATGGGCTGCTTTTGTACTTCGCCCGATAAGCATCGTCTATTCTGTCGTTAACGGCACCATCGACCGGCTCAAAGGAAACCTCACTCGTTATGCCGGCGGCAGTGATCCGCCCAGCCTTTTGCTCCTTCGCGGCCTTGTACCAGCGCGAGTTTTGCCCGTTGTAGGCACGCACGTAGAGTGTGTCGCCAACCACAACGGACCAAATCCATGTCGGTGTACCGTATGTCACGCCGTCTTCACGGAATGGTGAAATATGCAAATCATTGGACTCAGCAATCTTGCCGAGTTCGTCTTTTGCCCACGTGGTCATCTTGTTAACTCCTTAGCTTATGTTTGGTCATGTAACCTCATGGACGCAGCAGAGTCTTGATGGCGCGCCGCTCATCCATTGCGCGATAGCCCTCCGCCACTTGATCGAGAGGCAAAGTCAGGTCAAATACCTTGCCGGGATTGATAAGCCCTTTCCACACCAGATCGATAAGTTCAGGCAGATAATGACGGACCGGCGCAGGACCGCCGTGCAGGTGAACGTGCGCAAAGAACAATTTCTCGCCGTCGAGTTCGACTCCATGTGGAACACCGACATAGCCGACGTAGCCGCCACGGCGAGTGGACTGGATCGCCTGCATCATCGACTCCTGCGTACCGACGCATTCCAGCACGGAGTCAACACCGATTCCGCGGGTTAGCTCCATGATGCGAGCCACGCCCTCATCACCGCGCTCTGTCACGAGATCGGTGGCACCAAACTCTCGTGCCAATTTTTGTCGCGATTCATGGCGGCTCATCGCAATGATCCGCTCGGCTCCCACTTGTTTCGCGGAGAGCACGCCGAGCAACCCAACCGCGCCGTCGCCAACCACCGCAACCGTCGAGCCTGGCTTTACGTTCGCAGCACTCGCGGCAAACCATCCAGTTCCCATCACATCAGAAACTGCCAGCAAATTTGGAACCATAGACGCTGGAGGATTATCCGGCGTGCTGACCAGAGTGCTGTCTGCAAGCGGGACGCGTAGGAACGGAGCTTGAGCGTCGCCGACGAACTCCCTGTGCTGGCATGAGGACTGGTATCCGTGGTTGCAATTCGGGCAAGTATTGTCAGAAGCAAAGAATGAACCGATGACAAACTGTCCGGGCTTGATGGATCTGACCGCGCTGCCGACTTCTTCGACAATGCCGCAGTACTCGTGCCCCATCGGAGTTGGCTGAGCAATCGGCTGGATGCCACGGTATGGCCACAGGTCCGACCCGCACACGCACGTGGCCGAGGTCCGGATGATTGCATCGGACGGTTTGAGAATCTTTGGCGTGTCGCGTTCTTCGAAGCGCACGTCGCGCGGCCCATAAAGTACAGCACCTCGCATGTCTGGTCTCCCTTTCTTGCTCCCGGCCTACGGTCTCCATCATCTGGCCACCGGATGTTCGACTACATTGATATCCACTCGTCCTCAGTGTTGGACCTGTTTCTCCTGTTCTGCCGGATATCGAGCCCCCACGATCTCAATGTTTGAAACTGCGACTTCGAGTTCGGTCACGTCGCTGGCTGTCAATTTTTGGTTCGCAGCTCTGAGATTCTCTTCCAGGTGCGCCATCTTGGTTGTGCCCGGAATAGGGACAATCCAAGGTTTCCGGGCAAGCAGCCACCCCAACGCGACCTGGGCGGACGTCACTCCTCGTGTTCTGCCAAACGCATTAAGCACTTCCACGAAAGCCATATTGGTTCTCATGGCTTCCGGCGTGAAGCGCGGCAAAGTAGCACGGTTATCGTTGCTGGGATCGAATCTTCTATATTCGTTTAGCGTCCCGCCGAGGAATCCGCGGTTCAGCGGGCTATACGGAACAAACCCAATTCCAAGCTCTTCGAGAACTGGCAGAACCTCCTTCTCTGGCTCCCTCCACATCAGGTGATATTCGCTTTGAACGGCGGTGACAGGCTGAACGGCATGGGCGCGGCGAATCGTTTGCGCTCCAACTTCACAAAGGCCAAAGCGTTTCACCTTGCCTTCCTGAATTAGGTCTTTCACCGTTCCGGCTACATCTTCGATTGGCACTTCTGGATCTAAGCGGTGCTGGTAGAAGAGTTCAATGACTTCGACTTTGAGCCGCTTGAGTGATTCCTCGGCAACCTTGCGTATGTTCTCGGGTCGGCTATTCAATCTGCCGACCTGATATTTCCCGTCGACGATGCTGTGCCCGAATTTGGTTGTGACGGATACCTTGTTTCGATAAGGATAGAGGGCTTCGCCGGCCAACTCTTCGTTAATGAGAGGCCCGTAAACCTGGGCGGTGTCGAAAAGCGTAACCCCGTGTTCCACGGCCTGGCGAATCACATCGATCAGTGCGTTTCGATCGGGATGGGGACCGCGATTGTAGCTCATCCCCATCAATCCCAGCCCCAGCGCGGAGACCTCCATGCTGTATCTTCCCGTTCCCAAAGTGCGCCTCTGGGTAATCACGGGCATATTCAATTCCTTGGTTCTGGATGACATGTTCACCTCCGGCACGTTGTGTCCCGCCAGAGCACCTCCTGTGGCAGACGACAAACACATGGCTGTTCCCAGAAGTGCTCCTGTTTTCAAGAAGCCGCGGCGAGCCGATAGAGACGAATCGTTGTGCTCACCTGTATTCAGTGGAGTCTGTATTTTGACTTTTCCTGCCATCGCTGTAATTACTCCTCTGACTTACCTTTCAGCGCATGATGAAACCGCCGTCCACCGAAATGGACTGACCGGTAACGTAGCTTGCAGCATCGCTCGAAAGCCACAAAACAGCATCAGCAATCTCTTCGGGGCGGCCCACACGTCCCATGGGAATGCTCTTTACAATCGCCTTAAGAGCTTCACCCTGACCGGAAGCGACCATCTGATCGACCATCGGTGTGTTTATGGTTCCTGGGCATACGGCGTTGATGCGAATGCCACGCGCGGCATATTCGAGAGCCGCGCTCTTGGTGAACCCAAGGATTCCGTGCTTGGCGGCGTGGTAGATCCCGCGCTCAGCGCCTCCCACAAGTCCCCCAAGCGAAGAGCAATTGACGATCGCGCCACTTCCTTGCTTGCGCATCTGTTGCAACTCAAACTTCATGCAACTCCATTCACCGCGAAGATTGATCCCCATCACCCGGTCATAATCTTCCCGCGTAGTATCCGCAGTCTCTGCGAGGATATTTTGAACGCCGGCATTGTTGAACGCTGCGTCGAGCCGTCCAAACGTCGCGACGGCCTTGTGAACCATCGCTTCCACCTGCGCATCATCCGAGACATCGCAAACAATAGCGAGTGCTTTGTGGCCCTGGGCAGTCAATTCGTCGGCCGCAGAGCGCACCGCCTTCTCATTCCAGTCCGCCAGCGCCACGGAAGCGCCTGATTCAGCAAATGCCTTCGCTGTCGCAAGGCCCATGCCGGAAGCGGCGCCTGTAACGAGCGCCACTTTGTTGGCGAAAGATATGTTCATAACGATCTCCTTAATACTTGTCGAGTGGCTCGGAATCCGATGGTCGACACTTCCAAGTTGCTCTTCCCAGGTTTCCGCTTTTGCATTTCTTATCCGTTGCACAGATTTCTGCGTGCAATCACCAAGCGCCGATGCAAATCGATCAGTAGTGCTTCCACGCCACCGACCAGTGTTCATCGGGCCGAACCGAGCGAATAATCAGGTGCCTCGCCTTGGTGAACTGGTAGACATGGGGAAGGTCCTTACCGACAAGCAGGTCGTCTGTCACCGATCCTTGCACGTGGTGAGTTAGCGTGTGCGTTGTTTCGTCGATGTCATAGCTTCCGAAAGAAGCTTCGTACCCGTTCAGGACATACTCGTTGGAGAGAGCGCGGGCCGACTTCGGATACATGAGTTGTACGGACATGTGGCCATCGCGCGTGTAGATCAGCATGCCTTTCGGCTGAGGGCAATCTTTCGCCTTGCCATGTGTTCCTGGCGACTCGATGTGCACGAGATGCCACGCGCCAATCAGTCTTTCGCGGTCGGATACATGGCTCGTCGCCTGAGTGCTGGCAGATTGAAGCTGCACAAGTGCGATGATTGCCGCAACTGCGACTCCTGCGCCAGAACGCAAAACCTCCATTTTGGATTCTCCCTGGCGGCTGACACTCAGCGGCCCGCTAGTTGCTCATACCCGTTCAGGACATACTCATTGGAGAGAGTACTTGTTGCTCAGCTTTGCAATGTCCTCGTCGGTGCGGTTGCCGTGGATCTCGATCTTTGCCAACTCCGTCTCGATATGCTTGAATTCCTCCTCGGTCAGGTCCACATCAGCAGCGCCGAGGTTCTCCTCGATGCGCTCAAGCTTGCGCATGCCCGGGATCGGCACGATGAAGCCCCTCTTGTGCAGCATCCAGGCGAGGGAGATCTGCGCCGGTGTGGCGTCCTTGTCTTTCGCAAATGCGGCGAGTAGGTTGAGCAGCGGCTGGTTCGCGCGGACATTGTCTTTGTCGAACCGGGTGATCGCGCGCCGGACATCATCGCCAATGTACTTGTCGTGCGCAGTGATTTTTCCGGACAGGAATCCGCTGGCGAGCGGACTGAACGGCACGAACCCGATCCCGAGTTCTTCGCAGGCAGGGATGACGTCCTTCTCGAACATGCGCTCCATCATTGAGTATTCGCTCTGGATGGCTGTCAGAGGCGTGATGGCGTGCGCGCGTCGGATCTGCTCCTCGGTCGCCTGGGATTGACCCCAGCCGAGGATCTTGCCCTCGGCGATCAACTCGCCCATGACGGAGCCGACGTGCTCGACGGGAATCGAATCCAGCACCCGATGCTGGTAATACAGTTCCACGTGATCGGTCCCGAGTCGTGCCAGGGAGGCATCCAGATGTGCCCGGATCTCTTTGCCAAGTTGGGCGCGTGACATAGGGCCGGTCATATGGAACTTCGTGGCGATTACGACCTGGTCGCGGATGGGCGCCAGCGCGCGACCGACTAACCGCTCGTTTTTACCTGCTCCGTAGACTTCCGCAGTGTCGAAAAACGTGCATCCCAAGTCGAATGCCTTTCGCATCAGGTCAATCGCCTCGTCATCGCTCGGCCCAGGCCCGTATCCATGACTGAACCCCATGCAGCCGAATCCGATGGCCGAGACTTCGAGATTGTTCTTTCCCAATGTTCGCTTTTTCATAATTGCTCCCGTCATCCCTGGCGGTGCCACGCCGTCGATGACAATTTCAATGTCTCGACACTACTGCCCGCTTGCGGTTTGGCGGTAGCCCAATCCCACCAAATCATTGCCTAATCCGATCATCGTGTGTGTTTCGGGTACATGCCATCCGGATATGGCGTTACAGTACAATTGTCAAAGGAGCATGTGCGTGGGGCAGACAGGCAATCCGCAAAGTGCGAAACGTGAGCCGGCTTTACGGTTAGTTGAACTTCGGATGGAGCTTGTCCACAGGGTTGTTGAATACCTTCCAGTGGAAGGTGAAAAGAGAACCGCCATACCAGCGCTGTCTCTGCATCGGCATGACACCCCGACTCCGTGCAACCCTACAACCTATGGACCGAACCTGTCGGTATTCCTACAAGGCCGAAAACGCCTCACCATGGGACAAGCGGCATACCTCTGCGATGAGTCGACATTTCTGTTGACTTCGGTAGATGTGCCCGTCGTTAGCCAAATCTTTGCCACCGAAAAAGTGCCATACCTCGCATTGCGACTGGCTCTCGATATGCCACTGGTGCGAGAGATCATCAGCCGGGAAGACTTGCCTGAGCCCGCAGTATCCTCTCAAGTTCGTGGCATTGCCGTTGGAAAAACTACTGCCGAGATGTTAAGCGCGTGCTCGCGGTTACTGGATCTGCTCGACACGCCAGAGGATATACCGTTCTTGAGCAAGACGATTCAGGGTGAGATCATCTACCGCTTACTTCGCGGCCCACAAGGGGAGCGTCTGCGTGCGATCGCCACCGCGGGGGACCAGAGCCACAGAACAGCGAAGGCAATCGCCTGGCTCGTGACTAACTTCGACAAGCCATTGCATGTAGAGGAACTCGCTGATATGGCGCGTATGGGAACTTCGACGTTCAATCGCCACTTCCGCGTGCTGACCGCAATGAGCCCGCTTCAGTACCAGAAGCAGCTCCGGCTACATGCTGCTCGCGAACGAATGCTCAATGACAAACTCGATGCTGCGAGTGCGGCATTCGAGGTCGGATACGAAAGCGCAAGTCAGTTCAGCCGCGAATACAAACGCTTTTTTGGCCAACCACCGATGCGCGACATCAATGCCCTACGGGATAATAAAGTCGTGGCGATTGATGCCAAGTAGCGATAAGGAACTCAACACTTTCAAGCTGATCCAGACGTCTATCGTCAAAGTCGCGGCGCGGATTGCTCTTCGATTCGTTGAGTTGCGAGAGTGGAAGTTCGCGGTACTCGGTGGCATTGATAACAGTCGTTTCCATTTGAATAAGCTCCTTTCGAGCGGTTGAAAAGTGGAGACACGCAGAGCGGGCAAACGTCGGGCTTGCAGTCCGCTCCGCAGGGAGCGGACTAGCCACGAATCGACTGGTCCGTAAAGGCTTCGAGAAACCCCTGGTCGCGCAGATTCCGGCCCCACTGCCGCGCGAACGCTTCGTGCTGCTCGTACAGGTCGGGCAGGAAAACGTAATTGTCCTCATCCCGATAGCGCGAAACCTGCTCGACGCCGAGATAGTCATTTCTGAAATAGAAACTGGACAATCCCAAGCCGCAGAGCGGCGGTTTCGACAACTCGAAACACATCTCCGGGTCGCGCATCAGGTCGCCGTTCTGTTCCCCGTAGTGCGCAACGGAGATTGAAGGCAGTCCGCACGGTCCCGGCTCAGGCGTGGCTTCGATGACGAGGGCCATGTATGGCGGGTTCTCAATTTTGAGATAGAGCGCGGGCCGGTAACCTCCGGCCCGCTCAAGGATGCGGAGAAGGGTCTGCATTACGCCACCTCCGCGATTGCGTCGATTGTGTCCTGCGCCTCCGGCGAAGATGCCGAAGGCGCATTCTGCGTGGTGGCCGATTCCCCAGTGATGGCGTCGAGAATCACCGCAGAGGTACGCTGCACGACTTCAAGGCTTTCCGCCAAAAGCGCCGCGTTTCCCGCGTACATCTGGATGTAGTCCGAAGATGCGCGGCCCATCTCAAGGCCGATAGCTTGGCCCACGATGAAAGCCACGGCCTCGGCTTCCGTTTCGCGCACGGTGGCGGTGGTCATGGTGCGTCGTTCGCTTTTGTGGAGGTATTCATGCGCTTATGTGGTCGACAACATAAGGGCACTTATGTGGCGCGGAGATTTATGTGGCGTTCATGGCGGGGCGGACGTAGAGACGCGTGGTTGGTTGCGCACGAGCGCCACATAAG
>Ga0255352_1001453_pt1 | contig 11695 bp, 12 predicted proteins | sample HBST0metaG_FD_189939 | JGI IMG/M metagenome (GOLD analysis project Ga0255352, IMG submission 189939) | Peat soil microbial communities from Stordalen Mire, Sweden - H.B.S.T0 | ecosystem: Environmental > Terrestrial > Soil > Wetlands > Peat | place: Sweden: Norrbotten County, Stordalen Mire...
TTTTAATTGAATCAGCTTAGCTGAAAATTCACTAAGCTAACGCTGATTTAATAGTTTACCCCGCTAGTGTCCCATGCTTGAATCGATATTACTCATTCCTTGAATGAGTAATAATGTATTGAGTTACTGCCGCTTATTCTTCAACAAAGGCATAGCACATGAAACGGCGCTTTATCGCGATGTTATCGGTGGCCCTGGCTATTGCAGCAGTCCTGGGACTGTCTGTTCTGACCGTCGCCAATGCGAGCGATCAAAACAAAATCATCAGGCTCGGTTTCAATCCCGGTCCCTATAAAGAACAGTTTCAAAAAGGGGTGGCGCCATATCTGCAACAGAAGGGCTATCAGTTGGAGTATCGGGATTTCAGCGATGGCATACAGGTAAATAATGCGGTGAGTACCGGCGAAATCGATGCCAATATCATGCAGCATCCGGTTTACCTGCAATCGATAAACGATCGTTTGGGCATAAACAATATCGGCATTGTCCAGGTGCCGACGCCGCCGATGGGCCTATATTCGGTTAAACATAAAGCGGCTGACGTCCCGACCTCGAGTACGGTAATTTCGGTTCCCAATCAACCATCCAATGAGTACCGGGCGGCATTGCTGTTGCAGGATCTTGGTTGGATAAAAATAGCTCCCAACGCCGATCCTGCGACGTTTTCACAAAAAAATATCAGCGACAATCCCTATAAAATCCAGTTGAAGGAATTGGACAATGCGCAACAGGTCCGGGCGTTGCCGGATGTGGACTATGGCGCAATCCAGGGTAATTTCGCTGTCTCCAGCGGGATGAAATTGACTTCGGCGTTACGGTTGGAGAATCCCGTCAAAGGATTTATCAATGTGGTCACCATAGCGGGTAAAAACAAGGATGCTCCGTTTGCCAAGGATATTATTGCCGGTTATCATTCGGCGGCGTTTAAGCAGTATATCCTCAATAATAATCAATATAACGGCTATTTATTGCCGGACTATCTAAAATGATAAGCCGGTTTCGGCCCTGTCTTTGTCATTAGGCCGTATTGATACACGTATTGAGAATCAATAATGATTGAATTGCGAAACGTCAGTAAAACGTTCGAGCGTAAAGGAATGAAAATTGACGCATTGCATGATATTCATCTGCGGGTGGAAAAAGGCGATATCTTCGGTATTATCGGTTATAGCGGCGCAGGCAAAAGCACCTTGCTGAGAATGGTGAATGCATTGGAAACGCCTACCCAGGGCGAGGTGATCATCAATGGCGAGTCGTTAAATACCTACAACGAAAAACAGTTGCGTTTGATTAAAAAAGATATTGGCATGATCTTCCAGCATTTTAATCTACTGCATTCTAAAACGGTTTTCCAAAATGTAGCGATACCACTGATATTATCCGGTAAGAATAATGAATTTATTCGGCGCAGGGTAGCCGAGTTATTGGATTTTGTGCAACTTGGCGATCGGGCGCGCAGTTTTCCCGATGAATTATCAGGCGGGCAGAAGCAACGGGTCGGTATCGCCCGCGCCCTGGCCACCAATCCGTCGATATTGTTGTGCGACGAAGCCACTTCGGCCCTGGACCCGCAAACTACCGGCCAGATCCTGTCGCTGCTCAAACGCATTAACCGGGAATACCACATTACGATCATAGTGATCACCCATGAAATGTCGGTGATACAAAAGATATGCAATAAAGTGGCGGTCATGGAATGCGGAACGATTGTCGAGCAAGGACCGGTAATCGGCCTGTTCGGTCATCCCACCCATCCCGCCACGGTGAATTTCGTCCGCACCGTCATCCAGGATAGCTTGCCTGGGCATTTGCAGGACGCCTGGCCGGCTAATCCGGATAGTCGCCGGCTACGGCTGGAATTCGTCGGCCAGGCCGCCAGCCGGCCCATTATCTATGAGCTGATCAAAAACTACGATCTGGAGATCAATATCCTGTATGCCAGCATGTCCGAAATTCAGGACAATATTCTGGGTTTTATGATGGTACAGCTCAATGGCGATCGACAGCAAAACGAACTCGCCATCGCGCATTTACGCGCCGCCGGCGTGGAGATCCAGGAGATAAGTCCATGTTCGAAACCGCAATAACCGCTGATCAGTTTTTGCTCGCGCTACACGATACCCTGGTTATGGTCAGCGTATCGCTGATGGCGGGATCGTTAATTGGCATCCCGCTAGGCATCTATGTGGTGGTGGCCCGTCCCGGCGGATTGGTGGAGAACGCGTTGATTTATGGTTTGATCAACCCGGTGGTGAATATTGTTCGCTCGCTGCCGTTCATTATCCTGATGATCACCATCATTCCTTTTACCCGGCTGGTGGTCCATACCACTATCGGTACCGCCGGAGCCATTGTTCCGCTGATTATTTTTATCGCCCCTTACATTGCCCGCCTGGTGGAGAATTCGCTATTGGAGGTGGATGCCGGAATTATCGAGGCCGCGAAATCCATGGGAGCGACGCCCTTGCAGGCCATCTGGCATTTTTTACTGCCTGAAGCGCTCTCTTCGCTGATCCTGGCGCTCACCACCGCCACTATCGGACTGATTGGCGCTACCGCCATGGCCGGAACGGTGGGCGGCGGCGGTATCGGCGATCTGGCCATCACCTATGGCTACCAGCGTTTCGATACCTTTGCCACGGTGACCACGGCGCTGGTATTGATCCTGATCGTGCAAACATTGCAATCGCTGGGGAATTTTTTAGCCCGCCGTATCCGGCGTGAATAACGGACGGCATTGGGCGAGCCGCAGCATCGCCGCCGCCCTGAACGATTTATAACCCACCGGGGACAACACCCGACGGGTTCCATTAATAAGGAAAAGATCATGGCAAAAATTGAAAGTTTTCATTTGGACCATACCAAGGTCAAAGCGCCCTATGTTCGTCTGGCCGGTACGGAAATCAACGAGCAAGGCAGTATCGTGCAAAAGTATGATCTGCGTTTTTTGCAACCCAACACCGACGCTTTGCCGACCGCCGCTCTGCATACGCTGGAGCATTTGTTGGCCACCGGTTTGCGGGACCAGCTTAAAGGCATTATCGATCTTTCGCCGATGGGATGCCGGACCGGGTTTTATCTGATTATCTGGAATGAACATAATCCGGCGGAAATCGCCGGGGCGCTGACACGGGTATTGGAAAATGTACTAACCGCCGATACGGTACCGGCGGTTTCTCCGTTGGAGTGCGGTAATTATCGTGATCATTCGCTGTTCTCAGCCAAAGAATATGCGAGGACGGTATTGCAGGCCGGCATCAGCGACGATCCCTTCCGGACCTAACCCGATGCTTATCCTTGATTTTAGCGGTAAAACCGCCGTGATAACCGGCGGCTTGCAAGGCATTGGCCGGGCGATTGCCGAACTCTTTTTGCAAGCCGGCGCCAATGTGGTGATAGGCGATATCCTCTGCCCGCCAGGGCAGCGGGATATCGGCGAACAGTTAGTCCATATCCGTATTGATGTCACCCGATTTCAGCATGCCGCGGCGTTGATCGATTGTGCGGTGGCTCATTTCGGATCAGTGGATTTCCTGATTAACAATAGCGGCATTTCCGCCATCGCTCCTATTACCGCGGTACGGGAGCGCGACTGGGATCGCGTGATGGATGTTAATGCCAAGGGGGTATATCTGGTTTCCCAGGCCGCCATCGGCCAGATGAAAAAGCAGGGCAGAGGACGGATCATTAACATTGCTTCCCAGGCGGGAAAAAACGGCTACCGCCTGATGGCGCAATATGTCGCTTCCAAACATGCGGTGCTCGGCCTGACGAAAGTGATGGCCATCGAACTGGCCCGCGACAACATTCTGGTTAACGCCGTCTGTCCCGGTATCGTCGAAACCGAGATGAAATGGCGCGAACGGGAAGAAAGCGCGGTCCTGCGCGGATTGAATGCCGCTGATATTCTGGCGGAAGACTGTTCGCAAATACCGCTCGGGCGCACCGCGCAACCGGTCGATGTGGCCAATGTGGTCGCCTTCCTCGCCAGCCCGCTCGCCGCGTATATGACCGGTCAGGCCATTAATGTCACCGGCGGTATGACCATGCATTGAGCCACTGGCTATTTCTCAGTGGTCTAACGCGTGATGCCGTCAAGTGATAGTTATTTCACCACATTGCGGGCCAGTTGGTAAAAACCAGTTTATTTTTGCGATAGTGTTAATAGGTTAAGACAATGAGTAAAAAAACGTCCGAGGACTATACTTTCCTCATAAGCGAATTGAGGCGTGATTCAACCCCCAATCACAGGACGGGTCTTTTCCCTCCATTTTTGCTTTTTAAACAGGACACTATTTACCATGCACGCACAAGCAACAAAATCCAAAAAAGCAATCAAGGTATCACCGATTAAAACCGTCAATCCAGCCACCAACAAACTCGCCAAAGAATTCGACGTCATGTCCCATGATAAAATTGATGAAATTTTGGCGCAGGCGGATAGCGCGTTTCAGCAATGGAAAAAAACCTCTTTTGCGCAACGGGCCGAGTTATTGCATAAAGTCGCGGCCATTATGCGTGAAAGAAAAGAAGAACTAGGCAAGCTATGTACCATCGAAATGGGCAAATTATTGCAGGAAGGCATTGGTGAAGTTGAACTTTGCGCCAATATTTTCGATTACTATGCCGACAATGGCGCTAAGTTCCTGGCCGACAAGCCCCTGGAAACCGCCATTGGCACCGCGTTTCTCAGCTACGCGCCTATTGGCGTACTGCTAAGCGTCCAGCCGTGGAATTTCCCGTTTTATCAAATCACCCGTTCAGCGGCGCCCAATATCATGGCCGGGAATACCATGGTGCTCAAGCATGCCTCTAATGTCCCGCAATGCGCGGCTATCATGGAAGACATCTTTGCCGAAGCCGGAGCGCCGAAAGGCGTCTATACCAACCTGTTTGTCACCGGCTCTCATGTATCAAAACTTGTCGGCGATGTCCGGATTAAAGGCGTTTCGTTGACCGGCAGCGAGCTGGCGGGTTCAAGCTTTGCCGCCGAAGCGGGCAAGTTTGTTAAAAAATCGACGCTGGAACTGGGCGGCAGCGATGCCTTTGTGGTGCTGGAAGATGCCGATCTGGATCTGGCTGTGAAAACCGCCGCTCTGGGTCGCCTGTGGAATGCCGGGCAGGTCTGCGTATCGCCTAAACGTATTATCGTGCTGGAGACGGTCGCCGCGGAATTCATCGCCAAAGCCAAGGCGATTTACCAGGATATCATTGTGGGCGACCCGCTGGATGCCGCAACGCAATTGGCCCCGCTGAGCAGTGAAAAAGCGGTGCAGGATGTGATACAGCAAGTGAAGGTCGCGGTGAAAGACGGCGCTACTCTGGTGTATGGCGGTAAACGTTTGGATCGTCCGGGCGCCTTTATGGAACCGACTATCCTTACCGATATCAAGCCCGGAATGTCGGCGTATTCGGAAGAAATCTTCGGGCCCGTTCTGTGCATCTATGCCGTCAAAGACCAGGAAGAAGCGATTCGATTGGCCAATGATACGGTGTTCGGGCTCGGCGGGACCGTGTTCGGCACAGATACCGCCAAGGCGGTGGCGGTGGCGCGGCAAATTGATACCGGCATGGTCTACATTAACCATACCACCGGCATCGCCCCGGAACTGCCTTTTGGCGGCACGAAGAATTCGGGTTATGGCCGCGAACAATCGCCCGCCGGTATTTATGAATTCGTCAACGAAAAACTGATCCGGGTAACGACGGCGGATGCGCCTTATTAAGTTGCATTAACCGCGGCCGCCATCGACAATCGCGGCCGCAATCGATGGCACGGCAGACATGATATTAGCCGGCGAACGCTGCTGGCGAAGCTGTTGTGCCATCGCGTTCATATACGGCGTCACATGTTGGAAAAAAGCACGGTAGCCTGCGCATAAGTAATTATGCGCAACCTTGCCTCGGGTTTCGATCCGGTGTTTGGGGCAGCCGCCATGGCAGGCGAAACGATACTCGCATTGCTGGCAATCCGTGGAAAGCATGGATTTTTGTTGCCCGAAAACGCGTTGCTGTTTGCTATTGACCATCTTGGTCAGGTTTTCGGTCAAAATGTTGCCTAACCGATGTTCAGGGTAGACGTAGTGATCACAGCTGTAGATATCCCCGTTTTGTTCAATGACCAGCGCGCCGCCACAGGTAGGTTGCATGACGCACAAACCCGGTGATTCGCCCATCCACGCAGCCAGAGTACAGTCAAACATCTGCACGAAGACCTTGCCGACATCCTGTCGCACCCAATCATCGAATAATGCGATAAGAAAATTGCCGTAGGCTTCTCCCTCCACCGACCAAGGCGTGACGCGGTAGTTCCCTTTGGCGCGAGGCGTGATCAGCTCGCCGGACTGGTTCCCTTGCAGCGGATCATAGCGCTCCACTATCGGAATAAACTGGAGATACTTTGCGCCCAATTCCCGGGTCAGAAAATGATAAATTTCCCGTGGCGCTTTGGCGGTGGCTTGATTAACCGTCGCCAGCAGATTGAAATCCACGCCATTGCGCTCAAGCCGTTGCACCGCGTCGACCACGTGTTGGAAAACGGAATTTCCGGCGCTGTTTTTGCGATAAAGATCATGCAGCGATTTGGGTCCATCAATGGATATGCCGACCAGAAAATGATGCTCCGCCAGAAAAGCGGCCCACGTGTCGTCGATCAACACCCCGTTGGTTTGGATCGTGTTGCTGATGGTTTTCCCATTACGGTATTGTTGCTGATAAACCAGCACGCGGCGATAAAAATCCAGGCCCGCCATCGTCGGTTCGCCGCCTTGCCAGGAAAACGTCACTTCATTCGCCGGCGAGTGGGCGATATATTGTCGGATATACTGGCGCAGCACCTGATCATCCATATGGCGAAGCGGCCGGCCCGATTGCAGGGTGCCCAACCCCTTATCAAGATAAAAACAATATTCACAGGCCAGATTGCATTGATAACTGGCGGGTTTCGCCATCAGATGGAAGAATCGCTCCATTCCATTTCTATCCTCAATAATCGTTGGTCATATCGGTAACGTCGCACCCTGTCGTCCACCATCATAAGGACTACTTGTCGGGTTGTCGCGGCAATGCGGCTGACATCCAGGTTCTTTGCTTAGCAAAAATCATACGTTAACAATCTTTATGGCCCTTGCTAGGGTGAATAACATGATGATCAATCTAGCCGCCGCAATCAATGCCCGTGGCTAAAGGCGCCCTGATCGGATCATACCGTTAATCGCCTTTAACCGGAGCGACATCATGAGCAACGCTCTTCTTGACGCTATCAAGACCCGTCGTTCGATTTACGCCATTGAAAGATAACCATGGGGAAATGCCATGACGCTTCTCAACGAGACATCGCAGCCATCAAAAACCAACAGTCGTAAAGTGGCGTTTGCGGCATTTATCGGAACCACGGTAGAGTGGTACGATTTTTATATTTACAGCACTGCGGCTGCCTTGATTTTCAGCCATACCTTTTTTCCGCCATCAACGACGCCGCTGGCGGGATTGCTGGGATCTTTCGCCGCTTACGGCGTGGGATTTTTTGCCCGTCCGTTGGGCGGCATTGTCGCCGGGCATTTCGGCGACCGAATCGGCCGCAAACAAGTCTTGGTTTATTCACTGGTGCTGATGGGCATCGCAACTTTATTAACCGGCTTATTGCCATCCTATGCGGTTGCCGGGTTATGGGCGCCGGTGCTGCTGGTTTTGTTGCGGTTGTTGCAGGGATTGGCCACCGGCGCCGAATGGGGCGGCGCGTCTTTGCTGTCCGTTGAGCACGCGACGGTTAAAAACCGCGGTTTTTTAGGATCATTTACCCAAATTGGCTCCGCGGCCGGCATGTTGCTGGCTTCAGCCACCTTTTTGATCGTCAAGGCTTCGCTTAGCGGCGCGGACTTCTCTTCCTGGGGCTGGCGCCTGCCTTTTTTATTCAGCATCCTGCTTATCGCCATCGGTATTTTCGTCAGACTACGGATCGACGAACCGCAGGCCTTTCTGCAAGCTCAAGCCGAGGGCAAGATTAAACGATTCCCAGTGGCGGAGGTGATCCGCAGCTATCCCCGAGGATTGCTGGTGACTATCGGTCTACGGCTGGTGCAGCCGGCGATGTACTCGATCCTCACCACTTATGCGTTGAGTTATCTGGCGCTCAAGCGCGGGGATACCACCATGGCGCTGACCTCCGTACTGATAGGCTCGGCGGCGGCCATTATCACCACTCCGTTCTGGGCGTTGTTGTCGGATAAAATCGGCCGGCGCGGGCCTGCGGTCTTCGGCATAATCGGTATGGGCATCCTGGTGTGGCCATTTTTTCTCTTTCTCGATCGGGGCAATTTGCTGTGGCTGCCCTTGGTGGTGGCGGCGGGACTGGCGATCTTCGATGCATCCATTTACGGCCCTGGCGCGGCATGGTTTTCCGAACAGTTTCCCACGGAGGTCCGTTACAGCGGCGTATCCATCGGCTACCAAGTGGGAACATTGATCTCCGGCGGACTGACGCCCTTTATCGCCACTTATTTGTTTTCCATCGGCGGCGGCTCGCCCTGGCTTATCAGCGCTTTTATTTCGTTTTATGCCGTCCTGAGCCTGTTCGCCGCCTTTGCCGCCAAGGATCCGGTGCGGGATAACCGACGGGCTTTGCTCGATATTCACGGCTCGTCCGCCGACACTGACTATGCCGCACAACCGATAAACAGCCAGGATCTATTATGAATCACGAACAGGATGCCGCCGTGTTAAGGGCACTGGAAACAGAAAACGCGCAGGCGAAAGCCTTCAGGACATTCTCGCGCCAGCATTGGGGCGACGGGCTACTCAGTAGCCGCGACAAGCATATTGTGGCGGTGGGAATAGCGCAGGTGACGCGCTGTGAATACTGCATCGAACACCATGCGCGTATCGCCCGGCAACTCGGGGCATCGCGGGACGAACTGCTGGCCGCCGCCTATATCACCGCGGCGGTGGAAACATTGCTTTATGGCGCCATTGAGATTGATGAAGCCTGGCGCCTGCAACCCCAGCCATCGGCCTTGAGTGGAACCAGCATCGAAGCGGGTAGGGAGCGCTTTGTAAATAGTGTATGGCAAGAGAACCCGCTTCCGCTGTCGCTGCGCTATGTCATTGCCGCTTCGGCAGCCTTGGCCAAAGAGCGTGAAGGGCAGCGGCTAACCTTTCACGAGGCGGCGCTCAGGGCGCAAGTCCCCTTGGCCGCGTTGGAAGAGGGCTATGCCATTGCGGTTATCCTCAAGGCGGGTGCGGTTTATGCGCATACGCTTGGCATCGCCAAGGCTTTTGCCTGAGACATCCTGAGACAGACAGGCTATCTATCGCTAACGCCTGTCATCGCCGGCACCTGGCGCAGGTGCGGCAACACTATTTCTTTATGATCAAGAATCAAAACCGACCGCGGTATTTTTTGCCAATACCGAGGTCGGATGAAACTCATGCCAGCTATAGTTATTCGTGAAAAACGGACAGGATAAAAGCGATTAATTTTGCTTTAAATAGATGAAATAGATATATATTGCCAGTAGATCACTGTCCAATGCCGTGATTCCTCTTCCACCATTTCAGGCCTGTGTTAACGCGCCGACAGGTTGGGTCGTTTAACCAGACTGGCGGAAAGCCGGTCCAGCAACATGGCCATCAGCACCACCACAATTCCGCTTTGCAGCCCCTGTCCGATATCAAGTTGCTGGATGCTGGTCAGCACATCGTTGCCCAAACCGCCGGCGCCCACCATGGAAGCAATGATGACCATGGACATGGCCATCATAATGGTCTGGTTGATACCCGCCATAATGGAGGGCAGCGCATTGGGCAATTGGACTTTCCATAACAGCTGCCTGCGTGTACAGCCAAACGCCAGACCAGCTTCCACCAGGCTTTTATCCACCTGGCGAATGCCTAAATCGGTTAAACGCACCACTGGCGGCATGGCGAACAGCACCGTGGCGAAAATACCCGGCGGCCGGCCAAGGCCGAAGAGTATGGTGGCGGGAATCAGATAGACGAAGGCGGGCATGGTTTGCATAAAATCCAGCATCGGGCGAACGACAATGCCGGCCCGGCGACGGCGGGCGATCATAATCCCCAGGGGCAGGCCCGCCAGCAGGCTGAACAGGGTGGATGATAGGGTGAGCGCCAGCGTTACCGTGGCATGTTCGCCATAGCCGCTGTAGATGATGTACAACATGGCGGCGGCGGTGAACAAGGCAAAACCTTTCCCGATACGCCACAGGCTAAGGCCCACTGCGATAATCACCAGGCCCCAGGGATAAAGCCAGCCCAATCCCTGCTCCAGGGAACCGGCGAAGCCATCGATTACGCGTGCGACCAGATCAAAAAACGGGCCGCAGCGATCAAGCAGGTAACGAATGCCGTTATCAATACCGGCGCTGAAATCAAAGGGTTTTAACATGCGCGGGTTCCACTGCCGGTTGGCTGAACGCGCCGGCAAAATTTTCCGCCAACACATAACGCGACGTATCGACGCCGGCAAAAAAACGGCGTACATAACCGTTGGCCGGGGTATTGATAATCTCTTCGGCGGTGCCGGTCTGGATCACCCGGCCTTGCTCCATGATGGCGATGCGATTGCCGATACGCAGCGCCTCTTCAATATCATGGGTAACAAAAATCAGCGTCCGCCGCTGCTGCGCCTGCAGGCTGAGCAAAAGATCCTGCATATCCCGGCGGTTGATGGGATCGAGCGCGGAAAAAGCCTCGTCCATCAGCAATAACGCCGGATTCACGGCCAGCGCCCGGGCCAATCCTACCCGTTGCTGCATGCCGCCCGATAACTGATGGGGCATTTGCCTGGCCACCTGCGCCAATCCCACCTGTTCCAGCACCGCCATGGCTTGCCGGTGGCGGTTCTTGCTATCGATTCCGGCCAGTTCCAGCCCAAACGCGGCGTTGTCCAAAACACTCCGGGTCGGCAGCAAGGCAAACGACTGAAACACCATGCCCATTTCATGCCGCCGCAATTGGATCAGTTCGCTCGGCGTCAGACTCGATAGCGCCTGGCCTTTGAAAAACACCTCACCGGCGCTCGGATCGATAAGCCGGTTGATCATTCTGAGCAGGGTGGATTTTCCTGATCCGGACAAACCGACAATCACAAAAATCTCTCCCTGATTGACCGTCAGGGAAATATTATTTAGCGCCACCGACCAATTCCGTTGAGTGAATAAATCCTTCGGGTCCGCCCCAGCGCGCAATTTCGCCAAAGCGCTAGGTACGTCAGAGCCGAATATTTTATACAGTTGGTCGATTCTAACCAGAATGTCATTCATGGGATGTGGACACTAAACCCTATTCCTATTATCGCCAAACCGACAGGCTAAGTGAAAATGGGGTCTGCGCTATACATTTTTATCTTATGAGATATAACGAAAGAGTTTAAACAACATCGGCCGCGGCCATTTTATTTTCCTCGTGGCGATAAGAACGTTGGGCTTCATTTATTAACCATTCTTTAACTTGCAAACACAGCATATTGTCGATGTTTTGCGCTGGCTGAATTAAATAATAACCGCGATCGGTTTTACATTCAGGGCCACAGACAACCAGCTCGCCGCTGGCTAAAAACGGATCGACCAGCGGTCTCCATCCCAAGGCGATACCCTGGTTTTTCAACGCCGCCTGTATGACCAGGGTATAAGCGTTGAATGTCAGCGAGGTAACGCCTTGATCCGGTTCCACCTGTTGT
>Ga0255352_1001457_pt1 | contig 11678 bp, 16 predicted proteins | sample HBST0metaG_FD_189939 | JGI IMG/M metagenome (GOLD analysis project Ga0255352, IMG submission 189939) | Peat soil microbial communities from Stordalen Mire, Sweden - H.B.S.T0 | ecosystem: Environmental > Terrestrial > Soil > Wetlands > Peat | place: Sweden: Norrbotten County, Stordalen Mire...
TCTCATCACCTTCCAGTTGAAGGATGGCACTTACATCCTCCCCAAGGTGGTGGACAAGGGGTATCTCGAAATCGGCAAGCATCGGCTCGAATTCCAGCGGAAGGGACAGTAGGTGGCGCCGATGGCAGAGGAAAAACAAACATCCGAAATACAGTCCGCGCCGCAGCCGGAGGCAACGGCCCCGGCAGTCCACGACAAGCGCATCCTGCCGGAAGGCGTGGTTCCCAAGCAGGCGCAAGGCTACGTGGTGGCTGGCCTTGCCGTGCTGATTCTGCTGGCGGTGATGTTCTCGAAGAACCATCCGAAACCCACGCCGAAAGAGGCAACCTCGTCATCGGCGGCAGCTTCTACGGACGCGAATCAGCGCAAGATTCAGGAACTGGAGCAGGACTTGAGCGCGGATCAGCGCCAGAGCCAGCAGCAGGCTCAGGCGCAGCGGGCCGGAACAGCGGCGTCGTCTGTAACTGCGGCGACGGCAATGAATACCGCGCAGGCTGGTGGTGCGGCTCCTGCTGCGCAGTTGCCGCCCGCGACCGAACCGCCCCGCGATCCGGTCGCCGATGCGGAGAAGACACTGGCATTCAAGGCCCGCTTTGCCTCTAACCTCGTCTCCGCCGATGGTGGGGTTACGCGCTCATCGGCGGAATTCACCGGCCCCAGTGACAATGCCCCGGCCCGCTCTGCGAGCTTGCCGCAGGCCGCTGCTGCGCAGCCCGCCACGACCGCAACTGACAAGAAGCGTACGCCCGAGGTAAATGTCAACGCAGCGCACGGCCAGCCCTTTGTGGTCTTCGAGGGAACCACTATCGACACCGCGCTGGTGAATCGCCTTGACGGTGAATTTGCTGGGCCTGTCAAAGTCATGGTGACCAATCCGGTTTACAGCCAGGACCGCCAGCATGTGCTCATCCCGGAAGGCACGTTCATTCTTGGAGATGCGCAGAAGGTCTCCGGCTTCGGTCAAAAACGCCTTGCCGTCGTCTTTCACCGCCTGCTGATGCCGGATGGGTACTCCGTCGATCTCGGCCAGTTTCACGGTCTCGATCAGGTGGGCGAAACCGGCCTGAAAGACAAGGTCAATAACCACTACCTGCAAATCTTTGGGGCATCCATCGCTCTGGGAATTATCTCAGGCGCCGCCGAGGCCACGACCAACGGCGGGTATTCCGAAAGTGGTTCCGATATGTACCGGCAGGGCATGGCATCCAGCCTTGCCGCCTCCGGCGCCAACGTGCTCGACCGTTTCATCAATATCCCTCCGACGATCACGATACGCGAAGGCCATCGCATCAAGGTTTACATCACCCAGGACATGCTGCTCCCGGCTTATGAAAACCACGACATGCCAGGAGTGATGTGATGCGTGTCCTTTTCTGTGGTTTCTTCGTCTGCGCGCTCATGGTTGGCTGCACCTCCCCCTCGCGCCCGCAGAAGAAGCCGTCACCCTGCCACTACCCACAACCCGCGCCGGCACAGGCCCGGCGCTGAATAGGAGTCCTTATGAAGTCGAGATTGACGTACTTGCTCATCGTCCTCACTGCTTCGCTCGCGCCTATGGCGCACGCGCAGTTCGGCTCTGGCATTGTTTACGACCCGACCCAAAGCGCCCACGCCATTCAACAGCTCTCGCAGGGAGAACAGGAACTCCAGCATTGGGCGACAGAACTCCAGAACTGGGAACAGCACCTCCAAAAAGAAGAGCAGATTTACACGACCGCGTACCAGACCATGAACCAGGTCATCGCGGCCTACAACCTCGCTTACCAGATGTCGCGGATGCCGCAAAACCTCGCGGCCCGCTACCAGTCCGATTTCTCCAAGTGGACCGCTTTCTCGAATCCAAGTCTTGCGGCCTCGAACACATCTGGCATTACCTCGGCGTGGCTCAATGCGCTCGATCTAGGCAATCCCACCCGCGCCGCATCCGCGTACAGCGGCGCGGTGATCCAGGTGCAGAGTTATCCATCGAGCAGCCTGTCGGCGATGGATTCCACCACTCAGACCGTGGTCCAGAACCAGTATGCCTCCTCCGAAATCGGCCAGGCCAATGTAACCAATCTGCTCTCGACGCTTGGCACCATCCGGTCCGACTCGCAGACCTTCCAACAGAAGCTCGCCAACCTTGAATCCGATACCTATTCGACCGATCCCAGCCAGCAGACCGAGGTGGGTGTGTTGGCAAAGATCAACTCGGCAACCATGCTTCAGGTTCACTCACAACAGGACGCCAACCAGATCCTCGCCGCCGCTGCCGCGCAGCAGGCGCTCGACGCCAAGGAAAAGCTGGACGAGCGCAATCGCCTCATCAATCGGGCCATTTACTTCCAGCAGAACTTCTCCAACGTAATGCAACAGGTGACCGGAGGCATCACCGATGCCATCCAGTCCATTTCTCTCAGCCCGGCTGGAAGGTGAACCATGTCCCAGAGCTATCTCACTTTTCTGTCGCAGGCCATCAATGACCTGCTGACCACCAAAAGCGCGGCGATCCAGGCCACGGGGCTCGACATCTTCCGTGGCCTTGCCGTGATCCTCATTGTGTGGTTTGGCGTGAAATCCGCCCTGTCCGCCGCGCAGGGACATGGCGGCGGGTTTCACTCCGCCAAGTTTGCCGACCTGATTCTGATGATCTCTTTCGGTCTTGGGATGCTGACCTATTACTCGTCACCCATTCCTGGCGTCGGTTACAGCTTCAGCGACCTCATCACCAAAGAGGCCATTCAACTCTCGGCCCAGATTCAGGCCGACAACACGCAGCAGATTGTCGATTCCATCACTGCCGCTGAAAAGCAGTTGGGTGCGCCTCCGGGCATATTCAGCTTCTCCGAGGACCTGACCTGGATGATCGCCAGTCTTGCGCTGATGGTGATGCAGGCGTTTGTCTTCGCCGTCATCGCCTACGGTTATGTCGCCACCGCGGTCTGTGTGCTCATCGGCCCCATCTTCATCCCCTGGTTCATCGTGCCCAAGCTGGACTGGCTTTTCTGGGGCTGGTTCAAAGCGTTCATCGGTTTCAGCTTCTACCAGGTCGTAGCCGCCGCCTTCGTCTTCATCTTCTCGAAAGTCGTCGTCGGGATGTTCGGTGTGATCGGCACGCTCTCGCTCTCGAACATCGTCACGCTGCTGCCCGCACTGCTCACGCTGGCCTTCGTCTGCATCTACGGCCTCCACAAGATACCGGAACTGACAGGCGCGATCCTTAGCGGACGCGCCGGAACCTGGATCGATCCCTCGGGGAAATAACACCATGACAAAAACATCGTTCACCACGACTGAAGCAGGACACAGATTCCTCGAACTCTATGCCGAGCCTGTCGTCACCAACAGCTACTTGAAGGTAGCAGTGCTGGTTCTGTCTGTCGTCGCGCTCGTGTTGCTTGCGCTCCTCTACCGGGCACAGACGGCTGCCTTGCGGCTAAAGCCGCTCGTCATCTCCATCACCGATGCCGGGCGCGGTCAGGTCGTGAACTATGCCGATTTTTCCAAGATCCCCGTGGAGCGCGTCGGCAAATACTACCTTGCACGTTGGGCGCAGCTCTACTACGGGCGTAACCATGCCACGCTCCAGCGCGACTTTTCCGAGTCGCTGAGTTTCTTCTCGAACGACATGCAGTCCGCCACACTTGCGCGGGTGAACAAAGCCAAGACGCTGGAGACGTTTCTGCTCGACCCCAGTGCGCCCAATGTGGACATCGAGATCAAGGCAGTCGTGCTCGACGATACCCGGCAGGCTCCTTACCGTGCCCACATCGAATTCGAAAAGGTCTTCTATTCGTCCGGCGACCAGCAGGAGCAGAGCCGGGAACGCTGGACCGCAAACGTCGTTTATGGCTTCCGCGACGAGGTGCCGAACGCCATGCTGCTGACCAATCCGCTAGGCGTCGTGATCAGCTACGTCCACGAAGACCAGGCGTTCGGGAGTTGATGATGAACGCGAAGAATCCCATCCTGCTTTACTGCGCCGACCGCGAACTGCTCTCGAGCATGGCGTTCGCGTTGCGGCTGCATCCTTATCAAGTCACCGCGACAGAGAACAGTATGGAAGCGTCTCTCGTTGCTGGCGACCGCTGTGCGGGTTTCGTCTGCGGCGTACTCATCCACGCGCAGCAGGGTGACCTTGCCGGGAGACTCATCCACCGCATCCTCGAAGTCGCAGACCACATGCCTTTGCTGCTGGTAGACCGCGCCGGCGATCTGGCGCCCGTCCGCTACGCGGACATGGTGCTGTATGGCCGCAACACTTCGATGCAACACATCCTCGGCGCGCTTCAGGCGCTCTGCGCTCGCAAGCGTGGGCCGCAGCCCCGGAGTGCCGCGTGAGTGAGCTTATCTACATTGGCGGATTCTCAGGCGGCATCGATTCGCAGGCCGCCACGCGGTTCATGCTGAACCGTCACGGCGCTGCCCGTGTCGTCCTCGTGAACTCGGACGCTGGCGGCAACGAGCATCCATTAACCGTCGAGCATATCGGCTGGTACTCAGCCCATGTGCATCCGGTCGTGAGGATCACGGCAAAGGTCGGCGACTTCCGCACCGACGAATGGTGTGAGAAGAAAGGTGTTGATCCAAAAGCAGACCTCACCTTTCCGGAACTTGCGAAGATCAAGGGTCGATTCCCATCCCGCAAAGCGCAGTTCTGCACCGAAGCATTGAAGCTCGCGCCGATCCGCCGATGGATCGCTGAGCACTATCTCGATGGAAACTATGCCCGCTTTACCGGCGTGCGCCGCGATGAATCGCTGGCACGTTCTCAGCGCGAATGGATGGAGTGGGACGGCTACTACGATTGCAAGTTGTATAACCCGGTCTACGACTGGTCGAAACAGATGTGCTTCGACTATGTGAAACTCCATCGGGAACAGATCAACCCGCTTTATTCCCTTGGTTTCACGCGCGTGGGCTGCGCCCCCTGTATCAACTCCGGCAAAGACGACATCCTCAATTGGGCAACACGCTTCCCGGAAATGATCGACAAAGTCCGTGCCTGGGAGCGGCACGTCGGACGCACCTTCTTTGCGCCCTGCGTGCCGGGCATGGCGATCAATTGGATTGATGACGTTGTTGCATGGGCCAAGACCGACTATGGCGGCAGGCAGAACAATATGTTCCGCATTCTGCCGCCACCGGCTTGCGAGTCGAGATACGGGCTGTGCGAATGAGATACCTCTCCGTGTGCTCGGGAATCGAAGCCGTCTCGGTTGCATGGCAACCTCTCGACTGGCAGCCCGCTGCCTTTGCGGAGATCGACCCTTTCTGCTGCTGGCTGCTGCGCTCGCGCTATCGCGCCTCGCGGCCGCAGCACATGCCCAGCCCGAACGACGCGCCGACGCGCAAAGAAGCCAAACAGCGCGCGGCGGCCATTCGCAACATCGTTGCTCTGCCCGCCGATGGCGCCGTTGTGAACTTCGGAGATTTCACGAAGATTGGAGCCGAGCATGTGGGAACAATCGACCTTCTGGCCGGAGGAACACCTTGCCAGTCTTTCTCCGTCGCCGGTAAACGAGCGGGACTGGATGACCCGCGTGGCAACCTCACCATCGAGTTTGCTCGACTTGCTGATCGACTCAGGCCCTTATGGCTGGTGTGGGAGAACGTGCCCGGAGTCCTGTCGATTGACGACGGACGGACGTTTGGAGCCTTCCTCGGCATGCTGGTCCAACTCGGGTATGGCCTCGCCTGGAGAGTCTTGGATGCTCAACACTTCGGAGTACCCCAGCGGCGGCGCCGCGTCTTCGTTGTCGGATGTGCTGGAGACTGGCGAGCTGCCACGGCGGTTTTATTTGAGCGGTCGTGCCTGTCGGGGTATCCTCCGCCGCGCCGAGAAACGCGGAAAGACCTTGCCCCCACCCTTAGCGCACGCGCTCATGGCGGTGGCGGCCTCGGAACAGACTTCGACCTCGACGGCGGCTTGATTCGCCAGCTTGCATTCGGCGGGAACAACACCGCTGGTCCCATTGATGTGGCGACGGCCGCCAATGCCTGCGCCAGCGCGTCAGGCCGCATGGACTTCGAGACTGAAACTTTCATCGCGCATTCGCTCTCCGCCGAGGGCTTCGATGCCAGCGAAGACGGCACCGGGCGCGGCGTGCCGCTGATCACGGGAACGCTGAGCACGCGCTATGGAGCGTCCTCCGGCCGGGACCTCTCTGACAGTTCCGCAATCCTGCCCTTGGCCTTCAACCTGCGTGGACGCGATGGCGGGGCCATGCCGGAACCGGCAGATGCTGCCAGTGTGCGTGCCGCGTCTGGCGGCAGCAGCAACAGCTATGTCGCGTTCTCCGCGAAGGACTACGGTGCGGACGCCGATGAGATTGCGCCAACGCTGCGCAGCATGGGGCATGACGACAGCCACGCGAACGGAGGTGGCCAGGTGGCCGTTGCTTTCAGCACCAACCAGCGTGGTGAGTTGCGACAACGCGAGGTGCATGGGAGCCTGAATGGTTCCCGCAGCGGCAAGCAGGTCGATGGGGTGCTCCAGCATGCTGACTCACCCCCGGCGGCTTCGTCATCCGCATATACGCTTCACGGCAGTGATGGAACGGTGAGCGCTGCGACCTCAACCGATATTGCTGGAAGCCTTCGTACACGCGCGCCGGGTAGTATCGAGAACAGCTCGACGACCGCGGTGTTGCAGGAGCAATCCGTCGCCTCTCCACTGACCGCCTCTTACGCCAAACAGGCCGATAGCTCCGACACCAGCAGCGGCCCCCCGAATCTGTTGCACTCACAGATGGCCGTGCGGCGTCTGACTCCGCGTGAGTGCGAGCGCCTGCAAGGTTTCCCCGATGATTACACCCTGGTCGAGTACCGCGGCAGGCTCGCTGCCGATGGGCCGCGCTACCGTGCTCTCGGCAATTCGATGGCCGTGCCCGTCATGCGCTGGATCGGACAACGCATCGCGGCAGTCCACGAGATCGTCTCGCGGAGGTCCTCGTGAGCCGGCAGGTGCGAACACGCGCAATGCCAGTGCGTACCTCCCAATGGATACGCGGTGCCGAGTCTATTCCTGCCCTCGCCGATACGTCGCAGAGTCTGTGCAACTGGTCTTCGATTCCGTCGACCCCAGTTGAGGCCCCTCGCATGGCGGGATGCGGAGAACGATGCGAACCACTGGAACGTGCGGTCCACCCGCTCTCTGCTCTTGCGGCCGGAAGCATGGCAGGCAACAGGTTATGGTTCCTCCGCCGTGTAGCTGCATCGGCATCCTTATATAGGCGCCCTTCAGACAGGCATTTCCATAGAGTGCCAATTCTCCCGTATTTTCCCTGCTCACCCTCGGTCACTCGCTTCGGTGCTTATCCCGCGCCCTGCGGCACGGCGCGGCTCTGCTTCGCATGGGCCAGAACGACAGCGAGGCAATGCACGGAGAGGTTCTGGCCCATGCGCCCTGCGGGTTTCGGCTTTCAGAAAATCTTTGTGCAACGAACGCAAAAAGATTTTCCGAACCTTCCGAAAAAGACGCCGCTTGTCCTTGGGAGCGGGGCACACTCGCGTCGCTTCGCGCAAGAGTGTCCCGAGGGTAATCCGGGCAAATACAAACAAGGAGAACTAACATGGCACTCTACGAAAACAAGATCACTCTGAAAGGCTACCTGGGTAAGGACGCCGAGAACATCGCAACCAAGCAGCAGCGGACCTTCACGGTTCTGTCGCTGGCCACCAAGTCCGGCTACAAGGACAAGCAGACCAATGAGTGGGTGAACCACACCGAGTGGCATCGCATCGTCGCCTTCGGCAAGCCCGCCGATTACGCGAAGGGCCTGAAGAAGGGCGACTATGTGGAGATCGAAGGCGAGTTGCGCTCGACCGAGTATGACGCCCAGGTCGGCGATGGCAAGAAGAAGACCACGGTCAAGCGCCGTGGCTGGGAAGTCCGCGCCAGCATCGTTCGCAAGCTGGCGCAGCCCGAGAGCTCGCGCGAAGAAAACCTCGACGCCGAGCCGGTCACGGAGGACGACGCCGCGTAAGCGGCGTTGTCCTCCCCAGGAGGTGCAACCATGACTACTCTTTTTGAAAACAGCCTCAAACTTCGCGGGTTCCTCGGCAGAGATGCCGAGGTGCCTTCGTCGGAAGGCATCACCGATGATGCTTTTGCTGTGCTCACACTGTGCGTGGAGTCCGGCGTGTGGTGGCGGCCTTCCAACGAGTGGATCTCGCGCACTGCATGGTATCGGATCATCTGCCCTGGACCGTTCTTCTGCGGCTTCACGCGCGGCATGAAGCAGGGCGATTACATCGAGATCGATGGACAGCTCGTGATTCACCATTATGGTTCGCTGCATTTCACAGAGCCTGTCTACGAAATTCACGCCACGCACATCCAGAGATTAGAGATTCCTCTGGTTGGCGTGATTGAGAAGTATGACGGATAGGATTGTCATGCTTTCGCGGGGAGGCTTGCGCCTCTCCGCTTTTTTATGACCATGCCGCTCTTTCGTTACGGCAGAGAGGATACCAATGATCGCCAATGCCGCTTTCGTCGCCACGCTGATCTTTCTTGCATCGGGTTTTGGCCTGATGCGTGAACTGCATTTCCTCGTGCCGTGGCGCAGCCTCATCCTGCATAGCTACCTCCAGAGCATCGCGCTTTACTGCGCTCTGCTCTTCGCCAATCTTCTCGGCCTGACCATCTGGATCGAGCGCAAGTTCTTTCTGCGCGACACGGGCCGCAAACTCAGACACCTCGATCAGGAGATACACAGTGGACACTCAGAACTCTCAGAAGAAATCACCACGCAGTTCGGCCAGGAGTAAACACGAGTCGGCTGGCACTCCTGCGCCGCCGCGCCCACATCGGGGCGGGTTCGGCGATCTCGACGACGAATACATGGACCGCTCGATCGACCACGTGGCCCGTGTCCGCGCGGCCCGGGAGGCTGCCCAGCGCGAGATGGAGTCGTTCGGCGATGTCTCCGAGTACGACGTCACCATCATTCAGGGCCAGCTCAAAGAGGAACCGGCTGGCGCTCCGCAGGCATCGCTCGACTTCTCGGCTGATGTCACGCCCGAACAGCAGGAGGCTGAGTAGTGCGGCTCGATGTTCCCCACGAGGTCCCGCGCCGGCGCACGCCAGAAGCGGCGCCTTCGCTTGAACCCTCTCCGGTCGAGAGACACCGGGAAAACCTTGCGGCTCGCGCCGATGACCGCCGTGGACCGCAGGTTCCCCATGTCAAACATGACAGACCAGCGAGCCATGAGCGTCCCCGCGAACCACGGGAACGCACAGCGGCGCATGACCGGCCTATGGATCAGCGCACCCGCAGACAGGTAATCCCACAGCAGGCCGTGGGACTGCCGCTGCGCGAAGAGGAACGGAAGGTCCTCGCCGAGGTGGGACGCTTCCGTGTCGTCACTACCCGCGATCTTGCCGAGACAGTCTATGACAACCGGCGCTCCCGCATGGAGCGCGACCTGGCCTTTCTGCGCGAAAAGGGACTGGTCCAGGTCGATTCCGTGAACGCCCGGCGCGATGGGCGCGGCGGCAGAGTCGAGCGCATCGAGGTTGTCACGCTCACCCGCGCGGGCCACGACGTAGCCCGTCAGACCTCGGGATTACCGCAGGATCAGAAGCTCTACGCAGGCATGGTCAAGCCGCGCGAGGTGGAGCATGACGCCCAGATTTATCGCGCCTACCGCAAAGAGGCGGAGCAGATCGAGCGCAAGGGGGGTACGAACCTTCGCGTCCAGCTCGACTTTGAATTGAAGTCGCAGATTCAGAAAGCCATCTACGCCGAACGAAAAGCAGATCCCCAGCGGGACATGGCGGAGATCAAACAGCAGGTCGCCGAGAAATTCGAGTTGCCATTTGTCGATGGCAGGATTCAGATTCCCGATGCGCGAATTGAATACGAGCAGCCTAGCAAGAACGATCGAGACATCGAACAGGATCAGGATCAAGGCTCCCGCACCGGCCACGAGGACATCGAGGTCCTTACCGCGGCCTACCGGCCCGGTCACCTTCGCAACAAGGCGCAGGCTGGCTTCCATGTTTACGCGTCGTCCTCTGACCGGGCCACTCTGACCTCAAGAATCGAAAACGATCATCACCTGATGGAAAACATTCTGGAGTTGTGACCGTGACCGTTGATCCCATCGCAGCGTTCGAATCGCTCGGCTACACGGAGCGCGAAGCCACGTTCCTGTACCTCGTGGCCGTGCACTCCGGCTATTTCGTGCGGCGGCAGTTCGATTACTTCACCGACCGCAACAAGGGCGCTCTCGTCATGCGTTTTCTGGAGAAAGCGCGTGTCGCCGGCCACATCGAGTTTCTGGATTACAAGCAGGGGTGGCATGTCTACCACTTGTTCTCGCGGACCATCTACCGGCTGCTCGGCAATGCGGAGTCGCAATTCCGGCGCAGGAAGGGCGACGCCCAGGTGCGCGCGCGTCTCATGGCTCTCGATTATGTACTCGAAAATGACACGGACCATTACCTCGAATCCGATACGGAGCGGGTCCGTCTCTTTTCGGAAGGTCGTGGAATTGCTCCCGGCATTTTCACGGATGGCGATGGGCAGTTGCTGCCCTTGCTCGCGTCGTTTCCCATTTCACTCGCAGACCGCACGCAGCCAGCACGCTCGGCTGTGCGCTTTGTCTTCGTTGACGAGGGACTCGCCACAACCGAAAGGTTCCTGCGCTTTCTCTTTGCCGCCGATCCTCTGCTGCACGCTGTCGGCAACTTCGAACTGGTGTATGTATCCGGCTCCGACTTCAATTTCCCCGCCGCCAAAGATGCTTTCTGGAACCGCTTCTCCGATGCTCCGCCCCGGAGTGCGCGGCTCTTTGACGATGGAGTGCGCCCGGTTGCTGCGCAACCTCGCGTTGCACTCCAGGCCCGCTTCACCACTGTGCTGCTGGAGTACAGCTACCCCAAACTCCAGCGAAGTGAACTCAGGGGTTCACAGAAGGGTTCACATGCCCGCAGATAGAAAACAAAATAACCACTTTAAAAACAAATATATAGCGGAACAAGACGTGGATAGTTGGGTGGGGTGTGGGCGGGAGCGACCCGGCTTTCAGCCTGCCGCGCCGGCTCCGCCGCGCTTGTCGCTCCCGCCCACACCCCAGAAGAGCGTTCTGGAAAATATCTGGCGCCGATCTCGAACCGATCTCTGTTGGATATGAATGCTATCCGATGCCGATCATTCGTTGATCCATCCGGCATCCGAGAATGATCCAGCTTTGATCCACAACAGATTCGTTTCGAAGTAAAGGAGGGATACACCATGAGCAAGCTGAAGATTGAACACGGAGTCAGCCGGGTACGCCGCGCAAAACTCCAGGCATCCATCGATCAATCTGTGGCGGAGGACATTCAGTTGCTGGCCGACTGGTCCAACAACGAGCCACAGTATGTCATCAATCACTTGCTGCGCTTCGCACTGGCGCGGGAAGAAGACTTCCAAAAGTACAAGGTGGGTCTTGCTACGAGTCCACAAAAATCTTCCAGCAGCGTGAAGCCGGGATCGTCGCCAACCAAGGCCGGTCCAGACGCGATGCCGAAGGCTGACCAACCAACGACAGTTCACGCATAAGTGAGGTGACCTCCCCATGAAACTTCCTTCGTCTCTTCAGGACGCGCTTCATCTTCTGATCGAGTACCGCCTGTTGCTGTCCATCGGATTAAGCGCGGCCTGCGGCATCGTGCTCCAGACGCTCTATCCGGTCCACAATTCCGA
>Ga0255352_1001458_pt1 | contig 11674 bp, 12 predicted proteins | sample HBST0metaG_FD_189939 | JGI IMG/M metagenome (GOLD analysis project Ga0255352, IMG submission 189939) | Peat soil microbial communities from Stordalen Mire, Sweden - H.B.S.T0 | ecosystem: Environmental > Terrestrial > Soil > Wetlands > Peat | place: Sweden: Norrbotten County, Stordalen Mire...
GTACGTGGTATGGGGCTATGGCGACCTGCACATCGCGCAACTCAACAGCGACCTTACGGATATCGTTCCCGGTACGGAGCGGCAAATGCTCGCCAGAGATTCTGGCGTGGGCGAGGGCTCGCACCTCTACAAGATTCACGGCAAGTACTACCTGACGAGCGCATGGTATATGGGGGTGATGCGCCTGGTCATGGCACGCGCCGACAAGCTGACAGGACCTTGGGAGGTAAACCGGAACATCAGTGTAGGCGAACAGTTCGGGCAGGCACTCGGTTGGCGGCTAAGCACCTTCCGTCCACCGCTCACAACAAAACCGCCGTATAAGATTTCCCCACCCGACGCATCCGCCTCCGCCATCGGCCGCATGGCCATCCATCAGGGCGGTATCGTGGACACACCGACCGGCGAATGGTGGGGGTTGAGTATGGGCGAGGAAAACGCACTTGGGCGCGTCGTCACGCTCTCGCCCATCACCTGGGTGGACGGATGGCCTTACTTCGGGCTACCGGGCAATCTGGGAAGAACTCCACGCATTTGGGTCAAACCCAATACTGGCTCCGGCGAAAAACCGCACGCTCCGTACGCGCGCAGCGACGACTTCTCAAAGCCTCGGCTTAAGCCTGTCTGGCAATGGAACCACGTGCCCGTCGACGGGAAATGGTCACTCACAGAACGTCCGGGCTATCTGCGCCTCCACGCCCTACCTGCCGATGACATCTGGCATGCGCGGGACACGCTGACGCAACGTGCGATTGGACCTCACTCGATTCCGACGGCTTTGATGGAAGCTTCGGAACTCAAACCAGGCGATGTCGCAGGGTTCGCGCTGCTCGTTCAACCGGACGCATGGATAGGAGTGGAAAGAACTGGCGATGGCCTGACACTTGTGCAGCACGACGGCCAGACCATGCTGGACCAGCGCGTCCCCTTGCCCGGAAGCCGCGTCTGGTTGCGAGCGGATTGCGAATTCACGTCGCAACTCGCCAAGTTCAGTTACAGTTTCGACGGCAAGGCATTCCACGACATTGGCGAAGCGTTTCGAATGGTGGGCATCGGAGTCACGTTCCAGGGCGTCCGCTATGCGCTGTTCAACTTCCATCGCGGAACCGGTGTGGCAGGATTTGCAGACTTTGATTCCATCACAATCAAGGAGCCGAATCCACATGGGATCACGCGGCCAATCCCGTATGGAAAGCAAATTGAGTTGAGCACACAGGGGCATCAAGCGAAATTCACGCTGTCGTCGGCAGACTCTTCGCTACAAGCTCGCGCGGAGAGTGCATCTGCATACACGGTTGTGGATCGGGGGCTCGGCCGGGTGGCCTTGCAAAAGGGCGAGAAGTTCATCTCAGTCGCACCGGATGGTCGCGCTTCAATGAGCAGCGGCGCACCTGGACCAGCCGAGACCTTTCAATGGATCGAAACCTTCACAGGAAAACTCACGCTGATGTCGCTCACGACGCACCGTTATCTCCGCGTCGAGTTCGATACAGGCGCATTATTGGCCGATAGCCCTGGGCCGGAGCCCAACGGACCGGAAGGCGTTTGCTTCGACTGGAAGCAAATCGATACAGTGGGTACAGTGAACCGCCCCATCAGCCCTGCTCATTCGGTCCCCGCTCGATAAAGTCCATCAAGCCGGGCCTCGACAAGCTCACCGAAGTCCGGCTTGATGGCGCAACCTCACTGACATTTGAAGTTATGAGCGTCGTTCGTGTCTCCATGCCCCAAGTACTGGGCGTGTTTGGGATACGCGCCCAGCGGCCGGCTTCGACCAGGAAATGCCTGCCCCGTAGCGATGACGAACTCCGGTACAGTTCCTTTCTCAACCCAGTTCGCCACTGCTCCGAGCATGTCGAACTGGGCAAGCGCCGGTCCTCCCCCGAAGTGGCGCATCCCCGGTGACAGGAACATTTCGCTCCACTCGAACACCTTCTCTGCACCGCCATCGGCATTGCCTGATATGCGAAATCAAGATACGACTGCTGATCGCGCATGAATGAAAAATCAAACGGCCCGGCCTTGGCCTTGTGTCCCGTATCGGTGCTGGCCACCGCGAACCCGCGGACGAGAGCGGGTTTGTCGCCCGCGTACGATGCTCCAAGAGGGTAGGGCACAACGCCGTTGCCGTCGCTACCGCTCTGCATCATGAAGTCCCCATTCCATGCGGTTGCATCAGGCATGACCAGCGCGAAACCGACACTGAACTCCTCGCCGTCCGCACCTTTGCTCCGGTTGATCACGCCATCAACGCGGCAGTGCGCAGGCAACGGGCCGATAGCCGGAGCACCGGGATACGCAGGCGGAATCTTTGTGCCTGCCGGAATCATAGCCGCCTTCGCGATCTCGACGCCATCCATCTTGAGATGGCCTAGATCCGCACAGAGTTTGCCGAGCGCAACCCCTCGCAGCGAGATCAGCACATTGTTTCGATTGCGGATCGAGGAAGGCTGAGCTGGCAAGAGGAGACCAGACTAACGCCAACGCGCTCTGGTTGAAACCGCGATGGGCCGATACAAGGCCATCATCGGTCGTTGCCTGCAAGGACGAAGCTTCTCTGGCCGGAAGGTCAAAGCGGCGGCCGGAGTGGCCATCCTCAATAGAATGCTCTACGCAGGCCGCCCCGACTCGGTCCGCCGTCTAACATATCGCTGCGTAAACACACTTGGAAAATGGAACGCTCGGTCTTCGCTCGATCCATGCAACAACGCCCATCCACGGCGCCGCCGCGATCACGATTGCGAGCAAAGCCGATCTAATGATGAGATTCCTCTCTTCGTCGAAAGTGCTGTGTGTCTGATGCAGCCGCGCAACAAGAATTACTTGGGATGCGGAAGAATGCGGACCGCTGCAACTCGTACAGGGCAGATTCGCCAATCTCATTCCACAATTCTCGATAGTGCTGAAACCCGCCCTGCACTCATCTGCTGCTATTTCGGCATCCAGATCTTGAAGTTTCCACTGCAGTGAAGCATACTCATCATATACAACATACCGTCAAAGTACCGTTGTTCTCCAACGGGAACGGGCGTGCGCCACAACTCCTCGACAAAGTCTCTGACATTCTTTTGATTGCTGGCTGCCAGGCCTCCCACCGTTGCCGCAGCAACCATGCCAATGGAGTGGCGCGTGGAGAGAGGTGCTCCATCAAGCGTGTACTGGTCTGGGAAGGTGCTAATTCCCTCGTGAATCAGAAAGCTCTGCACTCTGTTGCTCAGTTCGATTTCATGCGAGTCCTTGCGCCACCAGGAATAGTCGACCGACCAGTTACTGACGGTTCGCCAGGAATCATAACCGAACTCAACCGGTTTGCCATCCCAACCGCGTAGTGGAGAACCATCCATGTTGTTCCGGTCCGGGGATAGACCTGTTTTCTGACCTACCACTCGATAGAACATCCCCCGGCTAGCGTCCGCCGCGGTCGTCCAGAACTGTCTGTCTTCCTCGGGCCCCCAGCGCGCAAACAACTCGTAAAAGGCGGGCAGATGATAAGAGGGGTCGGTGTCGATTGAGTCTTTACTGGCCAAAAAGCGCACCATAAAGTAGGTATCGTTGACCATCGGTCCTGACCACGATAGGCCATTATTCCCCCCGAAGCCTAACCGCGGAGAATTTGGGGCGGGGGGCTTCTCGCCACGCTCGATAGCCAGATTGGTGTTTGCTTGTTGCCGCTCGGTGTTGTTCGGACTCGTAAAGCTGGACGGCGTGGGAGCGAAAGGAGAGTCGTCGGGGTGAATCTTGAGCGGTCCCATACCGGAGAGAATGGGATGGTGCCGCATCTCCCTCAATATCCGCTCCGCCTGTTCCTGGTAGTCATATATGCCCTTTGCATTTCCCCAGCGGTGGGCGGCGAACAGAAGCGCCATTGCGTAATACTGCTCGCCATCCGGAGCTGGGCCCGTCGACCGCGGTGTGCCATCGGTGTTCATGGACCATGCATAGAACCCCTGATTTGGATTCTGCTTGTCCGTGATGAGCATGTAAGTGTTCGACCAGTTCCAAAGGGCATCGAACTCGCGCTTCTTGTCCATTTGAACCGCGATCATCATGCCATAGCTCATTCCCTCGGATCGAGCATCGTTATTGGCCCAATCCGTAATGTACGCGAGCGGTCCGTTATCGTTTGAACCGGCTTCGAAATAAACACGTTCGGAGAGTGCATCGCCATGGAACAACTGTTGGAAGGCCTTATCGATCTTGGCGCGCGTCTCTTCCGGGGAGTGCCCCTGTTCCTTGAAGAGGTTGCGATAATTGCCGCTCGCATACGCGCCCCTACCGTCCCCCGGATGCGGAACGGTTGATACAGCCCGGGAGGTGATGGCCGCGGATTGCTCCGCTTGAGACGGCTGCCCTGAAAAGTTCGGCGCGATATGGAGAGCGTCCGTGGGGGCCTGCGCGTTGCACATTTGTGCCGCAAACACCAGCAGAGCAACTCGCAAACACCAAGGGAATTCAGCGATCCGAGAAAGCATTCTTGCTCCTTTGAAGTCAGTCAAATTGGATTATAGCTATCGAAAGAACAGGCGGCAAAGGAATGAAGCCGCCGTGCGAATTCGGCGGCCGGCAATTTGAGGCATTCTCTCCGGGTTTCAGCGGAAGAGGAGCAGACACAAAGCACGTCAGCTCATGCTTGAACAGTTGCGCCGCCGCAACTTCGCCGACACAACCGTTCGCTCTTACCTGCACGGTGTGGCTCACTTCAGCCGGTACTTCCGGCGTCTGCCCGATCAGCTGCCCCTTTTTGCATTCCGAACGCCACAGCGGTGTAGATAAGCATCGCGGACGTTCGGAATACAGAGTGTACGGCTTTTCTTCGAGCGGCGTTATTGGAAGAGCCGCGGAGCGAAGTCCTGGAAGGCTCGGCGCCAACTGAGCCATTCGTGCGCGGTGCCCGGCGACTCAAAGTACACGTTGTTGATGCCGGCCTTGGTGAGCGCCTCGCTGAACTCCTTCACGCGCGGCCCTTCCACCGAGCCGGTAGACAGGAACAGCACTTTCACCTTTGCATTGAACTCCGCCGGATCGGCAAAGGCGGCCAACGCTATGAACGCACTTCAACGCTGGTAACCAGCAATTTACCCTTCGAAGAGTGGACCGAAGTCTTCGGCTCCGAACGGCTCACCGGCGCACTGTTGGACCGGCTTACTCATCATGTCCACATCCTGGAGATGAACGGCGACAGCTTCCGCCTCAAGCACAGCCGCCGCAAACGGACCCCTCCTGCCGAACGCTGAAATCCCTCACCCCGCCGAGCGCGCCGCGGGGGAGCAGGGCCTCTTTCGCTACGCTCAAGAGGCCCTGCTCCCCCGCAAATCCCTGCTTATCGTTCGCTCTTCTGGTAACCTTTTGCTCCGCCCCAGTGGTCTACTTTTACTCCGCCCTTGACAGTTAGGCCGAGCAAGTCAAAATCGATTCAAAACTCTTCACTAGGTCCTCCACGGGGACATTTGATCGGCAATCTCGCATCCGAGAAACGACTTTGAAAGTTTCTCCTCGTTCTCCTTGCAGGCCTTTCGGATTTCGTCTCGATTGCTCTCGAAGAAACCGCGCCTTGGGTCATCCTCCCCCAGGACTGCCAGTTCTTCGTGGCACCATAGCCAGCACCGCCGGTCGGCGATCGAAAGGAACAAGCGAAACGCCGCCCAGGCTTCATCCAGGTTGGTACCTTCGCAGAACTTCTTGAACCAGTAGCGTGCATCACGTTCTGATTTCACGCGTCGCTGCGCAATTCTGAGGACACTCCGATACCAGGAATCGTCATCCCTTGTTGGCTCCGTCAGCCACTCGGCATCCTCCTCTGCATCGAGAAGCCCTCGCAGGCTGACAGCCCGAGCCTGTTCATACGCAGACTCGGACTGCAATCCTTGAGCTATCACCTCATCGAGCCACTTTTCTGAGTCGCCGCCGGGCGAACAACGCATCTTAATGGCAAGTTGTCGTGTGAATATAACATAATGTGTTATATTTGGAGCATGACCGGAGCTGAGCTCAAAAACGCCCGCAAGACATCCTCGTGGACGCAGGCCCAGGCCGCGACGCGGCTCGGCGTGACGCAGGCTTATCTGTCGATGGTCGAGCGCGGAGAGCGGGCCGTTTCCTCAGAACTTGCAGCAAAAGCGGTGGATGTCTTGGAGGTTCCCGCCACGGCGCTCCCGCTCGCCGAATACCAGACGCGCACCCGCGACGCCGGATTCTTCCAGACGATGCTGGGCAACTTGGGCTATCCGGGATTTGCTTATCTGCGCGGTTCGGCCCGATTGAATCCGGCGGAATTGTTGATGGAGGCGCTGGACTCGGACAATCTGGACTCGCGGGTCACGGAGGCCCTGGCATGGCTGCCACTGGCCTATCCGCATCTGAACTGGGATTGGCTTACTGCGAATGCAAAATTGCGGGATCGCCAGAACCGGTTGGGGTTTGTGGTCGAGCTGGCGCGGCAGGCCGCCGCGAGAGATGGAAGCTCCCTGTTGGAAGAAGAGCTGGCCACCCGCGTGGCCAAGCTGGAGCCCTCCCGTCTGGCGAAAGAAGATACTCTATGCAGAGAATCGATGACATTCGCCGAACGCGCTTGGCTGCGCGAGCATCGACCGAAGTCTGCAGAACACTGGCATCTGCTGACAGACCTCACCGTGGAGCAACTCGATCATGTCACCCTCTAACCGACCGCCGGAACCGTGGAACTCCTTCTTCAAGGAGTTGGATGATGCAGTCGATACAACCGTGCGCCTCGACTGCATTGGCGGTTTCGTCGTCACGCTTTTGTATGGATTGGAACGGCCCACGGCGGATGTCGATGTCATTGAGCTTGCACCGCGCGCTGCCGCCGAGACCATGATGGAACTTGGCATTCGAGGCGGGCCACTGCATCAGAGATACCGGATTTACCTGGACCGCGTGGCCGTTGCCGTCATCCCTGAGAGCTACGAGGTTCGGCTCGTCGAGATGTTTCCCGGCGCCTACCGCAATCTCCATCTTATGGCTCTTGATCCCTACGACCTTGCTCTATCAAAACTCGAAAGAAACAGCCAGAAGGATCGCGACGACGTGCGCTTTCTGGCGCGCAGCGTTCCCTTCGATCTCGACATCCTTCAGGAGCGTTACACAATGGAATTGCGCTGGCAGCTCGGAGTTCCAAAGCGAGAAGATTTGACTCTGCAACTGTGGTTGGATGCGATCCGCGAGGACCGCGGCATGGACCCGGCAGCAGGAGAGCAGAAAGGGTCTTGAGGCATCTGGAGTCTGTCGGAGATAGACTCCTGGGGCCGGGCCTTTTATCATTCTCTGTGACAAACATCTGGAATCAAGGGACTACTTCGGAGGTGCCTTTTTCGGCTTCCCGATGCGGTTGCCGAGGAGTTCTGATCGACCGATGACTTTCCTTGGGCTGCCAAGCTTCGGTGGGGCAGAGATGCCTTCAAATGCGTTGTCCACGGGCCAGCCTGCCGCCGCATAGACACGGCCATCCCGCAATCCGATTACGCCTTCTTGCCAGGCGAGCAGCATGCGCTTGCCAATATCCCGGAAGCCGGCGTTTTCTTTCATCTTGATTCGGACCAGTGGGACAACCTCTGAAATGGCATCGCTGATGGATTCAAGGAGTACCGATTGTTCTCTGAGGGGGATGCCAAATGTGCCCGCGATGAATTTCGCCAGATTGTGACCGCAGAAAATGCCGCAAGTCTCGTGTACAAAAGGTATTTGTCTTGGAGAAAACCGACCCTCAATGCTCGATATGAACGAAATCTCTGGGTTGCATGAGATGTGCAAGGTATCGTGACTTCATCTGCCGGCTCGCCATGACCTGCTTGATGGGGGGAAGTTTGAGAATCACTCCTAGAATGGCGGCCATGGCGCGATGATTCCATTGCGCCCGATTGTCGAAGATGAGGGCTTGCAGGTTGCCGCGCTCAATGGCCATGAGCACGGCTCGGTGGGCGGTGGTGATCGGAGTGATGACACGCTGCTTGCGAGCCTTGAGCGAGATTGAAGCCTGGGGACAAGCGCGGACGCAAACTCCGCAACCCAGGCACAGGGACTCGTCGAGGCGCGCCTTTCTGCGCTTGGGTTGATGCGGATCGCGCGCAGAGACCAGCCCCATGGCCTCTACCGGACAGACCGCTACGCATTTGGCGCAGCCGTTGCACTTCTCCGCGCTAACCTCGGGCAGAAAGGCGGTGGTGGCAATGGGATTCAGAACGGCAAAGCGCTTGGCGGCCAGCATTGCCTCACAACAACATCCGCAACAGTTGCAGATGAAGGCCACCTTGCTTTGCACGTTCTCGCCAAACTGCACGAGGTTGTGTGCCTGGGCCTCATCTAGCAGGTCCATGCCTTCCTTCACATCGACCTTGCGCGCGATGCCGTGCTTGATGAGCGACTGGGCCGTGCCGCTGAAAGTCATGCAGATGTCCATGGGCGCATCGCAGGCCTTGCCCAGGTGCTGCATCTTGTGGCGGCAGTAGCAGGAGCCCACGCCCATGTGCGAGGCCGTGTGGATCACTTCGCTGGCTCGTTCGTAGTCCATCACGGTGAGCGTGTTGTCGCCGGCAATGGCCTGCTCGTTCACAAAGGTGCGTCCGAGCTGGGTTTCGCCCCCGGCGAAGAGGTTCTTCACAAAATCCTCTTCCACGTTGAGGTATTGGTAGTAGAGCTCGGCCAGCAGCTTCTGGTCATATCCATTGCCCATGCGCATCATGGAGAATTCAAAGAACCCAGCCATGGGTGGAGGCAAGACAAAAATCTGCTCCCCCTTCATTTCCATGTCGAGGAGCATCCCTTTAGAGGCCAGGCCCTCAAGAATCTTTCTGGATTCGGCGGTGGGCTTTTTCCATATCCTGGCCGCGGCGGCGATGTTGAAGGGCTTGATGGGAAGCAGCGCCACCAGCGCCGCCTCATCCCTGGTAAACAGCACCTCCAGAATCTGGAACAGAAGCTCTGAAGGCGGCGCGCCCTGCGGAAAAAGGTTGAGGCGATCCGACAGTGTCTTGTAGCTGTTCTTGAGCGTCACATGGGACATCGAAGGCCTCAGGCTTGGTTGGATTTGGAAGGTCTGGCCAATTATATGCGCCGGTGCAATACAGAGTCTCTGACAGCATGATCTTGTGCGTTGCGATGGAGTGCGGTGGTATCCCACTCAGGCGCAAAATACCACCCGACAGGCGAGGACTTGTCCGTGGGGGCCCCGGAGGCGCGCCGAGGGTGGGGCGCCCGGCGCCTTGCGTGCTCTTCCCCGGGCTCGGTATCTTTGAGAAGCGGCTTGAGCAACTCTCAGAAAGACATTCATGGACGTTCTAAAACAGCTTTTCGAGCAGCATTACCAGTTGCCAGCCGAAGACGTACGGCCGCTTCAAGGCCAGCTCGGCGCCTCGGGGCGTGCCATCTTCCGGCTTACAGGCGGGAAATTCAGCGCCATCGGCATTCTGTATCCCGTACGGGAGGAGAATGTCGCTTTCCTTGAGTTCTCAAGGCATTTTCGCCAGCATGGATTGCCAGTGCCGGAGATTTATGCGGAGGACTTGAGCCAAAACGCCTACCTTGAAGAAGATCTGGGTGACACGACGCTCTTCGAATTTCTTGGCAGAAATCGCGCCGGCGAGACCATCGCTCCGCAGGCGGTTGAAGCGTATCGCAAAGTGGTGGCTGTGTTGCCGCGTTTTCAGGTTGAGGCAGGCCGCGATCTGAACTACAAAGTGTGCTATCCGCGCGACCGCTTCGATCGCCAGTCCATTGTCTGGGATCTGAACTATTTCAAGTATTATTTTTTACGGCTCGCCGGCGTACCCTTCAACGAACAGGCGCTCGAAAATGATTTCAGCCATTTGACAAAGTTTCTGCTGGGCGCCAGCCATGATTATTTTCTGTATAGGGATTTTCAATCTCGCAATGTGATGTTGCGCGACGGGCAACCGTTTTTTCTGGACTACCAGGGCGGCCGCAAAGGCGCGCTGCAATACGACATCGCGTCTCTGCTGTACGATGGCAAGGCCGATCTGCCGCCGGAGTTGCGCCAGGAGTTACTTGACTATTATTTCGACTGCCTTGGGAGTTACATCAAGCTCGATCGCGCAGCGTTCATGGAGCACTATTACGCGTACGTTTACGTCCGCATCATGCAGGCCCTGGGGGCCTATGGATTCCGCGGGTTTTATGAGCGCAAGGCCCATTTTCTGCAGAGTGTGCCGTACGCGTTGAAGAACTTGCGCTGGCTGGCTCACCACGTCAAGCTGCCCATCGCCCTGCCGGCGTTGATGGAAGCCTTCCAGGGCATGTTGGCGTCGGAGAAATTGCAGAGCCTGGCTTCTAGCGCGGATCAACTGAAGGTGCGGATCTTCAGTTTCTCCTTCCACCGTCAAATGCCCGCCGATGAGACAGGGAACGGCGGAGGATTTGTCTTCGATGCGCGCAATCTGCCGAATCCGGGACGGCAAGAACAGTTCCGCTCGATGACCGGCAAGGACGCGCCGGTGATCGACTATCTCAATCAGCAGGAGAGCGTGCACCAGTATCTTGCCAGCGTTCTGTCGCTGGTGGATGCAACCGTGAGTGGGTATCAGCGCCGCGGTTTCAAAGACCTGATGGTCTCGTTTGGCTGCACCGGCGGGCAGCACCGCTCGGTATTTCTGGCCGAGCAGTTGGCTAAGCATCTGCGCGCGAGCAGCGGAGTGGAAGTGGTTGTTCGGCATATCGAAGCCGAGAAGATGGGCCGATGAAAGCAATGATACTGGCTGCCGGCCTGGGCACACGCCTGCGGCCACTGACCGACGACCGCCCGAAGGCGCTGGTAGAGGTTGCCGGCCGCACGCTGTTGCAGATCGCTCTCTGCCGCTTGCGCTCGTTTGGTGTGCGCGAGGTGATTGTCAACACGCATCACTACGCGGAGATGATCGCTGAGTATTTGAAGGCCAACGATAACTTCGGAATGCGGGTTGAAGTCTCTCGCGAGGAGGTCTTGCTTGACACTGGCGGGGGCTTGAAAAGAGCCGCCCATTTCTTTCTTGATGCCGGCGGGAGCTTGCAAGAGCCGTTCATCCTGCACAACGTGGATGTCATCAGCACCATCGATCTCGGGCGCATGATGCGATTTCACGCTGAACACGGCGCCCTAGCCACCCTTGCAGTTCAAGACCGGGAGACTTCGCGGTATCTGCTCTTCGACGAGCAGGCCCGGCTGTGCGGCCGTCGAACTGGGCGCGCTGCCAAGGCAGAAGATGGAAAGGATGAATTGGTGCGTCCTGCCCAACAGGTGCAAGCACTGGCCTTCTCTGGCATTCACGTGATTTCTCCCAATCTCCTCGTAAAAATGGGAGAGGAAGACGCTTTTTCCATCATTGACACCTATATGCATCTCGCGGCGCAGGGAGAAAAGATCATCGCCTATCGTGCGGATGAATGCTACTGGCGCGATCTCGGCCGACAGGAGAGCATCCTGCAAGCTGCCCGGGATCTGGGCAGCGGAAAGTACTCCATAACTTGATGCGGCAGCGCCATCCCCGGAAGACACAGGAGGGCAAGGGGCGAATGATCCAATGGAGATCAACGGACAACCGGTCAGCAGCGATTTTTTCAACACCCACGCCTGCAAGCGCCAACCGAGGATCACGCCTGGATCGTTCGCGATTCGAGAGCGCAAAGCCGCTATAGAATTGCCGCAAGGGCATCCGGCACTGGATCTTAT
>Ga0255352_1001474_pt1 | contig 11586 bp, 9 predicted proteins | sample HBST0metaG_FD_189939 | JGI IMG/M metagenome (GOLD analysis project Ga0255352, IMG submission 189939) | Peat soil microbial communities from Stordalen Mire, Sweden - H.B.S.T0 | ecosystem: Environmental > Terrestrial > Soil > Wetlands > Peat | place: Sweden: Norrbotten County, Stordalen Mire...
CATGGCAAACAGCATCTGGCGCAGTTGTTTGTCCTGTTGAATCTGCTGGCGTTTGCCTTTCATACGGTGTGCGATAGCGTGGAAAAGCTCTGGCAAGAGGCCCGTGTTGTTCTGGGCACCCGCAAAGGCTTTTTCTCCGACCTGCACACCATCACAGCCTATTTGCTCTTCCCCGACTGGCACGCCTTATGTTCGGCTATGGTACAGGGAAATGCGTCCCCTACCTAAATAGCACAGTCGTTACTGATCGGATTTCGACAGTTAGAACTGCTGCCGCCGCAGCCGGAGCAAGCACGAAGGAGAATCCTCGCAGGTTCTATGCGACAGGCTCAGCCGGACTCGCGACATTAGTCAGAGGCAGCTCCCGACGGATCAAGATTATGCGGTTCCAACCCGCGAATATCAGACTGATCAATCGTCGTTCATTCCTGCCACGGTTGCTGCTGGCCCTGCCCTCGAAAAACGGCAAAAGCAACGACAAAAACAACCCCACAGATGTGCGGGAGTAGACAGGGTCACTCTATATCAGTCTTATCAAGGAATACAAAAAGAATACAAAAAACGTCTGCTTACCTCCCCGTCTCGACTGTCGCTGCTTGCGGGAGGTTATGTATGCTCCATCCACCACCCAATGCACGAACTAGAGCAACGCTGGCTTCCATGCGCCGACGCTCGATGTCTACAGCGATGCGCTCATTTTGCAAACGCGTACTCTGCGTGCTGATCACATCAAGATAGGTCACCATGCCACCGCGATAGCGGTTCATGGCAAGTTCTTCGGCGCGACGCGCTGCTTCAACGGCACGCTTCTGTCGTGCAGCCTCCTCGGATAGGATTTTCAAAGAGGCCAGATTGTCCTCGACTTGTTGGAAGGCAGTCAAAACATTCTGGCGATAGTTGGCTATCGATTCGTCGTAGCTGGCGACGGCCTTCGCCAGCACAGCGCGCCGGTGGCCGCCATCGAAGATCGTCTGCGCGAGCACTGGTCCGACAGCCCAGTAGCGGCTAGGCGCGTCGTACCATGTACCGATGCTCTTACTGTCCATGCCGATGGCGCCGCTCAAAACAACCTGCGGATAAAAAGCCGAACGGGCTAGACCAATTTGACTGTTGGCTGCGGCAACGCGTCGTTCGGCCGCTGCGATGTCCGGACGCCGCTCGAGCAATTCCGATGGTACGCCGGTGGGAACAGCAGGCGGTGTCATGATATGCACCGCCTCGGGGACGGAAAGACCCTCGGGCAACTGGCCGGTCAACACAGCAATGGCATGCAAATAGAGCATCCGGCTATTGCTAATGTCAGCTTCCTGCGCACTGGCGGCTTCAAGCTGCGTGCGCGCCTGCTCGACATCGGCGCGATTGGCCAGCCCGCCCTGATAACGATCATCCATCATCTTTAGTGCCTTGGTATAGGCGGCAACCGAATCCTGTAGGACCTTTCTCTCGTTATCCAGGCTACACAGTGTCAGATAGTCATAAGCCAGTTCGGCATGCAGACTGAGGCGTATATTCTCCAGATCCGCAGCATTGGCCTGCGCCTGCTGCACGGATGCATTGATCATTGTGCTGATGCGTCCCCATAGATCGGGTTCCCAAGCCGCAGACAAACCAACTTTGAAGTCATTGAAGTCAGACTCACTGGCTGGTGGCGGAACGCCCTGGTTCATCGATTCCCGTGCGCGTAAGACATCGCCGCCAACCGAGAATACTGGCAGCCGTTGCGAGCGGCTCGCACGCACCAGCGCACGCGCCTCAGTGAAACGCGACACGGCAGCCTTCAAGGATTGATTGTCGGCATCGACACGCGTTTCGAGCGTGTTCAGCAGAGGATCGCCAAAGATCTCCCACCACTGGTTCTTCGGCTGCGCGTCTGCAGGCGAGGCTGTGACCCATCCTTGGGCGACGGTACTGGCCATTGACTCCGATGCGGCGTTCTGATAGACAGCGGGGACCGGAACCACAGGAACGTTGTATGGCTGCTTGACCTTGCAACCGACACAGGAGACCGCTGCCACGGTAAAGACGATGAAGTGTTTCTTCATTACCTTGCTCCCGCTCCGGCAAGTTGAATCTTCTGCCCCGAGAGGAGCGAATCGGGTGGATTGATGACGACGCGATCACTGGCCACCAGGCCGGAAGTCACCTCGAGCGAATCGCCAAAATCGTGGCCAATCGTGACCGGTTGTAAGACCACATGGTCACCGTGCACGACAGCAACAGTAATGCCTTCGGAGCGGAAGAGCACGCCGTTGACCGGCACGATCAGCGCGTTGGTCGGTGTGGGCAACTTCAGATGCACCTGCACATAGGCGCCCGGAGCAAACTGACCGTTTGCGTTTGGCAGATCTACCTCGGCACGGAGGGTGCGCATCACCGGATCAATGGCGTCGGCCGTGCGCGTGATGCGCGCCGGAATCAACTTCCCTGGAGCTTCGGGCAGCGTAAGCGCGACCGCCGTTCCAGGCGTGGCCGCGTGTGCATTCATTTGCGGAACCTGGAAATAAATACGCACCTGCTGCTCTGCCGCCAGATGGAAAAGTTCACGCGCCGTGCCGGAACTGCCGGAGCTGATCAGATCTCCGATATCGACATTGCGCGCGGTAATGATGCCGCTGAACGGCGCGTATATTTTTTCGAAACCCTGCATCTGTTCCACGCGGCGCACATTGGCGCGTGCGGCATCCTCGACCGCGACCTTCGACTCCATGCCGCCAGTCTTCTCTTCGGCCTCTTGCGGCGATACGGAATCAGTTTTGCGCAGGTTGCGCCAGCGCTCGGCGGTGGTCTTGGCCAGCCGGCTGTCTGCCTGAGCGGTGGCCAACTGCGCCCGCGCCTGATGCAACTGCTGATCGACCTCGGGCGACTCAATCACGGCCAGTAGCTGCCCGGCCCTGACATGCGCACCGATATCGACGAACCAGCGTTGCAGGTAGCCATTGGTGCGCGCGTAGATCGGTGTGTCGTTAAAGGCTTGCACATTGCCAGGCAAAACCAGTTCTTCGACGGGCGCGGCGAGCTTGGGTTGAACAGTGCGTACGGAGAACACGGCGCTGGTCTCGGTCTCGCTCGCCAGCACCGATGCGGTGTGTCGGCGCGAATAAAGTCCATACCCTACAACCAGAACCAGGACAGCAACAACACCTGCAGCAAATGCCATCAAGTGTTTTGCACGGAATTCGGAGTTGGAGTGACGATCCGTGTTGAATGCAGGCAAATCCATTCTTTTTCTCCTCGATGAATGTGTCGACAATCAGTTTTCTTGCACGGCAATGGGTTTATCGTTGCGGTGCAGAAGACTGAAAACGCCAGGAACAAAGAACAACGTGGCGATAGTTGCGGCGATCAAGCCGCCAATCACAGCGCGCCCGAGCGGCGCATTCTGTTCACCACCCTCGCCCATGCCGAGCGCCATCGGCACCATGCCGATAACCATAGCCAGAGCCGTCATCAACACGGGGCGGAAGCGCGTAGCGCCAGCCTCGAGCGCCGCGGTGATCGAGCTTCCGGTTTCCCTTAATCTCTGCCGGGCAAAGGCCACGACAAGAATGCTGTTGGCCGTGGCTACGCCCATGCACATGATGGCGCCCATCAGCGCCGGTACGCTCAAGGTGGTGTGTGTTACGAACAGAAAAAGCACAATACCACCCAGTGCCGCCGGCAATGCACTAATGATGATGAACGGATCGAGCCACGACTGAAAGTTGACAACCATCAGCAAATAAACCAGCACAATGGAGAAAGCAAGGCCTCCGATCAGATTGACATAGGCGCTTTTCATCGTGGCCAACTGCCCGCGCACATTTATTTTGCTGGCCGGCGGCAGCATGGATTTGTTGGCGTCAAGAATCCGTTGAATGTCATTACCAACGGCGCCCAGGTCACGCCCGCGAGCCGCGGCATAAATATCGATGACGCGCTGCACGTTGTAGTGAGAGACGACGGCCATCTCATTCGAGCGCTGCATAGTGGCAACGTCGGCCAGGATGCCGGGGCCGGGCGCGCTGGCTCCGCTAATCGGAATGTTCTTAAGGTCGTTGACATCCTGGATACGGTACTGCGGTGTCTGCACGACGAGGTTGTAGCTGACACCGTTCTTCGGATTCAGCCAGTAAGTTGGTGTCGTCTGGAAGCTGCCACTGAGCGAAATCAGCAGGTTACTGGCGATGTCCTGTTGTGAGAAGCCGCTCTCTGCCGCCTTTGAACGATCGATGTCAAAGTGCAACTTGGGCTGGTTAAATGCCTGTTGAATCCGCGCGTCGGCCGCGCCGGGCACATGCTGAATCTGTGCAAGCAGGCTATCGGCATAGAGACGATTCGCTTCGACGTTCGGGCCCGCGATCTGAATGTCGATTGGCGCCGGCATTCCGAAATTCAGAATCTGGCTGGTCATATCGGCTGGCAGGAAAGCGAAAGTCACATCTGGGAACTGCCGGCGTAACGTGTTGCTCAGCGCTTCGATATACTGCTCGGTCGGTTTGTGATGCTCGCGCAGAGACACCATGATGTCGGCATCGTTGCTGCCAATAGGCGCGGAGTTGTTATAGGTCAGGTTTATCGGGCTGATGGGCAAGCCGATATTGTCCAGAATTCCGTCCAACTCCTGCACTGGAATCTGTTGTCGGATCTGCCGCTCGATTTCATCGCAAAGCTTGGCGGTTTCCTCAATGCGCATGCCGGTCGGCGCACGCATGTGCAGCTTAATCTGTCCGGCGTCGATAGTGGGGAAAAAGTCTTGTCCCAACCACGGAATCAACAGAAGCAGCAACAAGAAGAAACCAAGAAAACAGGGTAGAAAAAGACGGCGCGCAGTAAGCGTAGTTGCCAATACGCGCGAATAGCCCTCGCGTAGGTGTGTGAACCACAACGCGAATCCATCCTGAAAATTGCGGAAAAGATGAAAGCGGTTTTTTTGAGCCAGGACTTCGCTGTCGCTCTTGTGCTCCTTCAGAATGTACTGCGCCAGCGCCGGCACCAAGGTCAGCGACAGAATGTAGGAGGCCAGCATTGCAAAAACCACTGATTCAGCCAGCGGCACAAACAGGTAACGTGGCACACCGGTCAGGAAGAACATCGGCAGGAAGACGATGCAGATGCATAGAGTTGAAACCATGACCGGGACGGATATCTCGGAGGCCCCAGTAAGAATGGCATCGTAGAGCAACATGCCTTGTTCGAGGTACCGCTCGATATTTTCGATAACCACGGTTGAATCATCAACCAAAATGCCGACCGCCAGGGCTAAACCACCCAGCGTCATCGTATTGATGGTTTCGTGCAACGCGGCCAAGGTCAGCAACGAACTGAGAATAGATAGAGGAATCGAAATAGCGATGAGCAGTGTGCTGCGCCAACTGCCCAAGAAGACAAGAATCATGACGCCAGTCAGCAGTGCTGCCAGCAGAGCCTCCCGAATGACGCCGCTGATGGCACCGCTAACAAAAACCGACTGATCGGCAACTGGCGTTATCTTCAGCGCCTTCGGCAGAGCAGCAGCCATGGTGGGCAGCATATTTTTGATCCCGCGGACAACGTCGAGCGTCGAGGCGTTTCCGGCCTTATAGACGATCAGCAGTGCGCCGCGCTTGCCATCTTGGCGCACAATACTGGTCTGGGGCGCGAATCCCGAACGCACACTGCCGATGTCGTGCATATAAAGGGTCGTGCCATTGGCTGCCTTGAGCGGCAAATCGCTCAACTCGGCAATGGTCTGTGGAGCACCATTCATGTCGACGTTGTATTCGTATTGGCCGAGCTTGGCCGTACCCGCCGGCAGAATGAGGCTCTCGTTTGTCAACGCACTCAAGACATTCTGCGGAGAAACATTGTTGGCCTGCAGCAGCGCCGGATTCAGATCGACCATGATCTGTGGATTTTTGCCGCCATAAGGCCAGGGTACTGCCGCTCCAGCGACCGTGGCCAGCTGCGTGCGGATTGTGTTCATGCCCAAGTCTGCCAGTTCCTGTTCGGACAGCGTATCGCTGGAAAGCGCAAGCTGCAGGATGGGAACGGTCGAGGCACTGTAGCTGATAATCAACGGCGGAGTAATACCCTTGGGCAACTGGCTCAAAACCGACTGTGAGGATGCCGTCACCTGTGCAATTGCCGTGTTGATGTTCACACCGGGCTGGAAGAAGATCTTGACGACGGACTTGCCGTTGAGTGTCTGCGAATCGATGTATTGAATGTCGTTGACCGTGGTTGTCAAACCACGCTCGTAGGTCGAAACAATCCTGCCTTCAAACTCTTGCGGGCTCAGGCCCGTGTAGGTCCAGTCGGCGGCCACGACGGGAATGTTGATATTGGGAAAGATGTCCGTCGGCATCCGCTCGATAGCCACCGGGCTGGCCAACAAGATTAACAAGGCAAGGACAATAAAGGTATAAGGCTTCGCCAAAGCGAGCCGGACAATCCACATGGGAGAGGTATCCTCCTCTTCAAAAACGAATAAATACGAAACGATATCGTTTCGTATTCCTAAGTGCTATCCTACCATATCGAGCAAACAGGTTCATTAAGTGCATGTCAGATATCATCAAACAACTCGGGCGGCCGCGGGACGAATCGGCCCGCATACGCATTCAGAAAGCAGCGATCGAACTCCTGATTGAAGGCGGCTTCCTCAATCTGACTTGCGACGCCATTGCTCAGCGTTCCGGCACGAGCAAGGCCACGATCTATCGCTGGTGGCCCAATAAGGTGCAGATCATTATCGATGCATTTATCGATGCACTGTCGCCGCAGATGCGCATTTACCCGGCTGAGACGCTCGAAGAATTCGTCGTCACGCACATCCGGCAGTTTATCAATGCTGTTAATGGCCAGAACGGCAAACTGCTGGCCGCCGTATTGGCTGCGGCGCAGGTGGTCCCGGAGTTGCACGAGGCCTACTTGACCTACTGGTTCAAGCCGCGCCGCGAGCTTTTGCGCAAGGCACTGCTGCAGTTCCAGTCCAACGGCGACCTATCATCGCGTCTTGATGTAGATGTTGCACTAGACACGCTTTACGGACCGCTGCACATGCTTCTTATGGTGCAGCGCAACCGCCTCAAGCAGGCCTATGCGAAGCAGCTCGCGCATATCCTTTTGCAAGGGATCAGAAAGCCGTCGAAGTAAATATCCCCCCGGCAGAGCCCTTTCAATTACCCACAAGTACAGTAAGCTCGAGTCGGTGTTTACGGAAGAGATTCGGCCTAAAGCGCGGTACTTTTCAGAGCAGCCTGACGTGCAGTGAACTACCGTCATGAAAGCAACAGCGAAACAAGAACACATATTGGCCGGCCATTTTCTTGCGACGCGGGAGCGAATTCCTTGCGGAGAAGAACTGTTTTTAGTCGTGCACGACACGACTGAGTTCAGTTACAAGCGCGAGGATATGGCCGCGGTGGGACTGGTCAGCAAAGACTTCGTGCGCAAGAACGCACAAGGCCGGCCGGTGTACTTCACCACCTGCGGGATTAACCTGCACTCCAGTTTGACTGGTGACTCCGGAAGGGCTGCCGCTGGGCTTGATTGCCGTCAGGTTCTCGAGCCGAAAAGCATTCAAAGGTCGGAAAGCGAAAAGAAAGGCTCATCGCGCTCCGATTGAGGAAACGGAAAGCCTTCGTTGGTCGGCTGCATCGCATCGCTGTACGGAACCGTAAGGAGTCGTTAATAAATAATGGATGCAACTTGGCTAATGCAGTGAGGGGTGAATGGTGTAATTCCATTCACCATGAAACTTGTCCTGTTTCAGGTTTACTCGCTTGATCTCTTCATTTGCTATCTTGCGGCCAATCGGGTATTTCCGCCGATCCAGGCGGCAGGTCACTTGCATTCCTTTGGCGGTTGTTGTGCGAGAGATCAGATTGACAATCTGTCTCATAATCCCGAAGCGGTTCACCGCGCCAATTCGAGGAGATGAAAGAGAACAACCGGTGTTCTATCTTGTTCCACTTGCTGGTGCCCTGAGGAAAGTGACAAACGGAAATCGAAAGGCCCGTTTCATCGGCCAACTTCTGCAACTCCAATTTCCAAAGGCGCAACCGCGAGCCATTGCTGCCTCCGCTGTCTGCCGTGATGAGCAACTGTCGCGCTTGCGGATACAGCGTTTTACCTTCTTTGCGCCACCACCCACGAATGGATGCGACCGCGAATGCCCCGGTATCATGGTCCGTCCCAATGTTCACGAACCCCGTGTTGCGCCCCAAGTCGTAAATTCCGTATGGATAGGCGCGGGGAACATCAGGTGAAGGAAAGTCGTGCCCGTTAGCCTTGACCGGTTTCTTGGCGGGACGCCACTACTGGCCGTCATTCTTATAGCTTCCGAGCAGCTTTTTTGGTGTCCACCGATATAACCGGCTTCTCTGTCGCCAAGGCTCGCTTAACCTGCGCGTTGATGTGACGGAATTGCGCATCGCGGTCGGGATGATCCGCTCCTTCCTCCGTCTTTCGGTTGCTTTGCAAACTGTAGCCCTGATCGTGCAGAAGCTGCGCCACTTTCACATGACATACCGGGTGTTTTTGTCCAGTCAGTTGCGCGGCAATATTCCGAGTGCTTTTGCATACCCAGCGCAAGGGAGACTCTGGATCACCCCGTGTTTCCGGCTCAATCAAGCGCTCCAACGAGGCCAACAGCTTTGGATCGCTCCTGACCGGCGAATGCGCCCCGGCAGTGCGGTTCCCTCGTCTATCTCGCGAATCCCGTTGGCAATGGCTTTGCGGGAAAGCCCGCTGGCACGCCGAATCTGCGAAATGCCCCCGTACCCCAACGACACTGCTTCGCTGGCAGCCATAAGTCGCCGACTCCGTTCGTCAAGCAGCGGCCACACGCTGGTGAACTTACGACGCAACGAGCTCTCGCCATTACTCATGCCGAAGTAAGTATATCTCTGTTCCCCTTTAGTTGCTACCTTTATTTATGAACTACGCCTAATCGATGCGACCGGCAGGGAATCCAGTTCATTGCCTAGCCATGAAGTCTCTTCGTCAAAGTAGCGCATGAAGTCATATATATAGTTCCCCTAAAGTTAGGATGCTCAGGCAGAGTCTTCGCATCTTCGATGGAGGAGACAATTCGAGGTTGAAAAGACGAGTTAGTGCGGGCGCACGAGCGGATCGCAGATTTGTTTGCGCGCTCGGAGGTGCGGGAACGCAGTCTGGACTATCTGGAAGATCTGTTGAGCGGCTGCGAGCGGAAGAACCGTTGGCAGGTAGCAGAGTGGCGATGCGTCGCCTTACGGGATGCAGTATTTGCTGGAGCGAGCGCGTTGGGACGCCGACGCGGCACAGGCGCGTCTGAGCGAGTATGTGAAGGACGAGTTAGGCGGCCTGGATGCGGTACTGGTGCTGGATGAGACGGGATTTCTGAAGAAGGGTGACCATTCTGCTGGGGTTCAGCGGCAGTATAGTGGAACTGCGTGCCGGATCGAGAACAGTCAGGTAGGTGTGTTTCTCTGTTATGCCGGCGAACGGGGTTTTGTGCTGCTGGATCGGGAATTGTATCTTCCCCAGAGTTGGGTGGAGGATGAGCCACGCTGCCGGGCGGCAGGCATCCCCAAAGGTATCCAGTTCGCGACCAAACCGATGCCTGGGCAGACGGATGCTGGAACGGGCCTTCAAGGCCGGTATGCCCTGCGGCTGGGTAGCCGGAGATAAAGTCTATGGTCGTGATGGCAAGCTACGCCGCTGGCTGGAATCACGCCGTCAGCCGTATGTCTTGGCGGTAGCCGCGGATCAGCGTTTGTGGCAGCAGGATATGCGCCAGCACCGCGTCGATGAGATCGCCAACCATCTGCCCAAGCGAGCCTGGAAAAGTCTTTCATCCGGCCAGGGCGCCAAGGGCGAAAGGCTCTACGATTGGGCATTGGTGCGCTGGGCTGAGAGCGAGGGTTGGGAGCATACCTTGCTGGTGCGGCGCAGTCTGGATGCCAAACCTGAGTATGCTTTCTATTTCACTTATGCACCGAAGAAGAAAAGCGCTCTGAAGACCTTGGTGGCCGTTGCGGGACGGCGCTGGGCAGTCGAAATCGCTTTCCAGATGGCCAAGGAAGAATGCGGTTTGGATCACTACGAAGTCCGACACTGGCAGGGCTGGTACCGGCACATTACTTTGTCCATGCTGGCTTTGGCTGTTCTGGCGGTGCTGCGCGCCAGAGAGGAAAAGCCTTCAGCCAACAGGGTTCCCCTCAGTGTACCGGAAATCCGGCATTTGCTCGTTCTCCTGCTGTGGCGCGGCTGGCACGATCTGGAGCAGCTTCTGCACTGCTCTGACTGGCGAAGACGGCACCAATCCCTCGCCCAGTTCTGCCACTACCGAAAACAAGGCTCCCTGCTGCCTGCCACTTTGTTACAACTGTAGTACTAGCCTCATCGTAGCCGGTTCACCATTCCCTTCCCACCGGACGTTCAGTTTTCCCGAATCCGGCGGTCCGACAGTCTTCGTCGCATAGCATGCACAGTCTAACGCTGATACTCGACGACTCTGCTCCCGATGTAGATGATGCCTCGGGCATACAGAGCCGCATTCGGGTATTTCTTCCACCCGAAGCTTCGACCTTTACTACGGAAGTTCAAGAACCGGCGAAAGCGAGTGTTGATGAATCACTGCAAGTGGCGAAATGCCTCGCTTACATTGGCGTGGCGGAAGTAATTGACCCAATCGCGCACCGTCTGATTCACTTGCCTAACTAACTCCGCAGGAGTAATTGCGCCCGACGCTTGGTGAAGTACTTAATCCGCCGTCGGATATTGCGCTGCGGCCCCTTGCTGGGAAAGATGTAGTTAGTCGATCCTGAAAAAGTTGTTTTTAGACATTCATAGACTGAGTCTGGAAAGCTGTAGCCCATTGCAGAAGCGGAAACCATCCCCAAATGTGCATCAGGCCGCGCAGAAAAATGCGCCAAAAAGCTCTTATGAGCTTCTGGAAGTTCATGGCCGCTGCCGACAGCACAGCATGGATCGCGTTACCGGCACTACCCTTCAGCCGATTGCGTTCTAATCTGTGTTCATTCTTCAGATGTCCGATACTTGGTTCCACTGCGGCCCGTCGTTTCATCCATCGCCATAGCGCTCGCGGCGTCCGGCCTCTTCGTCTCTTATCGACATGGATAGCAACGGGACCATCGTAGTCATGGCCGCGATAGCCCATATCCACGTGGACTTCTCTAACTCGGTCGCCCATCAAGTTACTCACTTGCTTCATCTGCGCACCAAGCGTGTGACCATCATAGGGATTGCCCGTAAAGCTTTTCGTGCCAACGAGCCATCCGCCGCGACTGCTTACTGCCACACTAACCTTGTTGCCAAACTCGTATGGCTTGCCCGCCTTACCCTTGGCGATGCATTCGACTTCCGGTTCATGAACACTGTAGATCTTGTTCTTATCATGCCGCTGTTGAGCGTAAATGCGATGCGCCGTTTCGAGTAGCTTAGATAACTTGGTTGATGAGGTATCGACCTGCCGTTCTATCTCCCGCATAACTCGTCCCAACTGCGTTTTCAGCTTGCGTGTGCAAGCGCGAGCACGTTTCATTTGCCGGGCATGCGCATAGCCGTTGGACTGCATCAACAAGCGACGGCCTACGCGATCATAACTCTGCTTGATCGTCA
>Ga0255352_1001480_pt1 | contig 11559 bp, 10 predicted proteins | sample HBST0metaG_FD_189939 | JGI IMG/M metagenome (GOLD analysis project Ga0255352, IMG submission 189939) | Peat soil microbial communities from Stordalen Mire, Sweden - H.B.S.T0 | ecosystem: Environmental > Terrestrial > Soil > Wetlands > Peat | place: Sweden: Norrbotten County, Stordalen Mire...
CGCTGAAACAAGTATAGTAAAAACGTTAAAATATTGCTAAGGAGTGAGTTTTGTGGCCGAAAGGGAATGGATACTTGAAAAACAGGATAAGCCTGTCACCGCATCATTGCGGTCTGCCGGTTTTTCCCGAACAGTGGCCACACTGCTCGCACAGCGGGGATTTACCGACCCCGGTGCAGTCAAAAGCTTTATTGCCTGCCGCGAGCGTCTGCATGAAGCTTTTCTGCTTAAAGGCATGGCTACCGCTGCCGCACGTATAGCATCGGCTGTGCGCAGCAGCGAAAAAATCACCGTTTATGGCGACTACGATGCTGACGGGGTTTCAGCAACCGCACTTTTATATTCTTATCTTAAAGAAGCTGGCGCTGATGCCCATTATTATATTCCCGATCGTGAAAATGAAGGATATGGGTTAAATGCGGCTGCAATTGAAAAAATAGCGCAGGATGGCACAACGGTTATTGTCACGGTTGACACCGGAATTTCTGCCTTTGATGAGGCAAAACTGGCATCTAAGCTTGGCGTATGCCTTATTGTAACCGACCATCACGAGCCGCGTCAGGAATTGCCCGAGGCTTACGCTATCGTAAACCCGAAACAGGCGGGCTGTGAATATCCGTACAAGGAGCTTGCAGGCGTGGGTGTGGCGTTTAAGCTCGTCTGCGCTCTTGAAAAATCTAAATCTTCGGACACTCCTTCAAGTGCATCAAAATCGGCTGATGTTGAAGGCTCTGAAACTTGCGGATTTTTGGGTGGTCTTGATGTAAAGCGGCTCTTTAAAAAATACGGTGAGCTTGTTTGTCTTGGTACTGTGGCGGATGTTGTGCCGCTCACAGGCGAAAACAGGCTGATGGTTTGCCACGGGCTCAAGCTTATCAACGAGGGCGGCAATTTCGGAATTGCGGCGCTCCTTGAAGTTGCGGGGGCTCGTGGCAAAAAACTTACTGCGGGTCTTTTAAGCTTTACGGTAGCACCGCGCATAAACGCCTGCGGCAGGATTTCTTCCGCCTATGATGCGCTGGAGCTTTTGATGTCACAGGAAACTGAAAATGCGGCATTTCTGGCTCAGAAGCTTGATGAAAACAACAAAGAACGGCGTGAAATTGAAACAAGGATTTTTAATGAATCTGTGGAAAAAATAAAAAACAATGAGGCGCTTCGCAATAATCCGCTGCTTATTGTTTCGGGTGATGGCTGGCATAACGGCGTTGTCGGCATCGTTGCATCAAGACTTGTGGAGCTTTACGGCAAGCCTGCTGTAGTCGTTTCATTTGAGGGCGACATAGGCAGAGCATCCTGCCGGAGTATTGCCGGCTTTAATATACATGAGGCGCTAGTCTCCTGCTCGCAGTATCTTGAACGTTTTGGCGGTCATGAACTCGCGGCAGGTTTCACGGTAAAACGTGAAAATTACGATTCGCTTTATGCGGCGCTTATACGTATCGCTGGCACAGAGTCGGATCCGCCCACACTCAAGGTTCACCTTGACATGCGGCTGCACGGTTCTGAGATCTCGCTATCGACCGCACGAGAAATACGTTCGCTTGAGCCTTTTGGCAGCGGAAATCCGACACCGCTGTTTTACATACCCGCGGCGCAGATATTGGCTGTTTCGCCTGTCGGCACAGGGCATAAACGCCTGACACTGAACTGCGAAGGCTTTGAGTTCACAGCCATGCTGTTTGGCGCTGATAAAAGCGGCTTTGATTTCAAAGCTTCTGATATTGTCGATATTGCGGCAGCTTTGGACGTTAATCTTTACAAGAATAATGAAACGCTTAGCGTTATCATTAGAAATATACGCAAATCATCCTGTTTTGCTTATTACGCCGGATTGTACAAGACATTTTTGTCGGGTAAACCTGTTGAGTCTAGCGAACTTAGGCTGAAACTTACGCCGTCAAGAGACGAATTTGCAGCCGTATACCGCTGTCTTCATAACGGCGGCGGGAAAGTTTCGCTCGAAGAAACCTGCAAGGAAGTTTGTCGCAGGTTCTCGCGTTTCAACTACTTTAAAGCGCTGCTTATTGTAGATGTTTTCTCTGAAACAGAGCTTGTCACAAAAAACAGCGAGGCAGGCACTGACATTATTGAATACAGCATAAACCATGACAGGAAAATCGAGCTTTCCAAATCGGCACTGCTCGGGCGACTGAAATAGTTTAAAGCGCATGGCAAGTTTAAATTCTCATTTTAAGGTGGGTTAATATGGATTTACTCCTTGACGGGCTTGAAAAAAAGCTTACGCAAAGCGGCATTGCCTTTGATGTACCAAAAATCATCACGGCATACGAATTTGCCTGTGCAGCACATGAGGGTCAACTGCGCCGTTCCGGCGACCTTTATGTCACACATCCCGTCGCGGTCGCTGAAATCCTTGTCGACCTCGGTCTTGACACCGACTCAATTATCGGCGGGCTTTTGCACGATGTTGTGGAGGACACGCCTGTTGACCTTCCTATGATTGAAAAACTGTTTGGCGGCGATGTGGCACTTCTTGTTGACGGCGTAACAAAGCTCGGTCACATACCATATACTTCGCGTGAGGAGCAGCAGGCGGAGAATATTCGCAAAATGCTGCTCGCAATGGCAAAAGACATCCGTGTTATACTGATAAAACTTGCTGATCGTCTGCACAATATGCGTACCATTGATGCCATGCCGCCGAAAAAACAGCTTGAAAAATCTTTTGAAACAATGGAAGTGTTCGCACCCATAGCCCACCGGCTTGGCATACGCACAATAAAAGACGAACTTGAAGACATCTCTCTGCGCCATTTGGATTCAGTTGCCTACAGTGAAATTGAGGCGGCTTTGGCAAACGGCAAGGAAGAACGTGTTCAGTTGCTTGAGCATATAAAAGAACGTATAACAGAAAGACTGTCGGACCTCAACATGAACGTGCATATAGACGGGCGGGTCAAAAGCGTTTATGGAATGTACCGAAAAATGTATCTGCACGGAAAATCTTTTGACGAAATATATGATATCTATGCGGTTCGCGTGATTGTTGACACCGTCAATGACTGCTACAATGTCCTTGGCATAATTCATGATATGATGAAACCTATTCCTGGGCGTTTTAAAGATTATATTTCGACACCAAAACCAAATATGTACCAATCACTGCACACAACCGTAATCGGCAAAGAGGGCATTCCGTTTGAAGTGCAGATACGCACATGGGAAATGCAGTATACCGCCGAATATGGTATTGCCGCGCATTGGAAATACAAGCTTGGCATATCGGCGAACAACAGCGGTTCGCTTGACCAGCGCCTGACATGGGTAAGGCGGCTTCTGGAGATGCAGCAGGAATTCAAAGATGCGGATGACCTCATGCGGTCGCTCAAAACCGACCTTGCTCCCGATGAGGTTTTTGTTTTTACTCCGCGCGGCGCTGTTATCGACCTGCCGCTTGGTGCAACTCCGATTGATTTTGCTTTTGCCATACACAGCGCCGTGGGTAACCGCATGATCGGCGCCAAAGTTGACGGCAAGATTGTGCCAATAGATTATCAACTGCAAACGGGTGAAATTGTCGAAATACTTACTTCATCACCTCCCGGGCATGGTCCGAGCCGCGACTGGCTCAAAATCGTGCGCACAAGTGAGGCGCGCAACAAAATTCGCGCATGGTTTAAACGTGAGCGACGGGATGAAAATATCGCAGAAGGCCGCTCTGAGCTTGAAAAAGAATTCCGGCGAAACGGCATTATACTGAGCGAAACGCAGTATCCTGATTTTGTTATGGGTGTCGCAAAACGCCAGCATTTTAACACCACAGAGGAATTTCTCGCTTCAATAGGGTATGGCGGAATTGTTCTTTCAAAAATCATACCGCGCATTAAAGATGATTATTTAAAAACAATGAAGCCGCAGAGCATTCAAATCCCCGAAAATATTACACAACGTCATACTATCGGAGGGGTTATAGTCGAAGGTATCGACAACTGTCTTGTCAAGATGGCACGTTGCTGCAACCCTGTTCCGGGCGACAAAATAACCGGTTTTATCACGCGCGGGTTTGGCGTGTCGATTCATAAGCTTGACTGCCCGAATGTCGCTCAAAATATAAATCTTGAAGAAAATGCTGGGCGCTGGGTCAACGTCAGCTGGGCGCAAAATGTTTCAAAAGCCTTTAAGGCTTCACTCCAGATTGTTTCGGCTGACCGTTATGGTCTGCTTGCCGATGTTTCGGCGGCGCTCGCCTCGATGCATGTTATGATTCACAGTGTCAACGCACGTGAACTCAAAAACGGCAACGCCGCTATTAACCTTACGGTAGATGTTACGAGTATCGAGCATCTGCAAAATGTAATATCCCGCCTTAACAAGATAAGCAGTGTTTTGGAGGTTTCACGGTCAGGTCAATCCTGACGAAAAAAGTTATTTTCGCTAATTACGATTGTAGGGGCGTGTTTTGCGCATAAGTGTCATAGACTGCCATAAAAAGTGTACCGCCAATGGTCGCCCCTACAGTGTTTTGATATTTCAGTTCACCAAATTTTCTTCGGAGGTTTTTATGAAAGCTGTTATCCAGAGGGTATCGCACGCGCAGGTTACTGTTGATGGCGAGATTGTCGGCTCAATTGATGCAGGTCTTTTAGTCCTTTTGGGTGTTGCAAAAGGTGATACAACAGAAGATGCCGGAAAACTTGCCTCCAAAATCGCGCGTATGCGTATTTTCAGTGACGATGAGGGCAAACTCAATTTATCATTGGAAGATATTGCCGGAGGTCTGCTGGTGGTTTCTAATTTCACACTCTGCGGAGACTGCGCTCACGGTGCAAGACCCGATTTTACAAATGCAGCAGGATTTGAGGAGGCAAGGTCACTTTACCATGAGTTTATGGGTTTGATTCAAAATCTCGGAATCACCAAATGTGAAAGCGGCCGTTTTGGCGCAGACATGCAGGTTTCGCTTGTTGGTGACGGTCCTGTTACCATTATTCTTGACACTGACTCGCTTTAGGGTTTACTTTAACTTATATAATTTCATAATATGGTGTTGAAGATATACATTACCCGTTTTGAGTTGTTGCCTTGTTATAAAAGGCGTGATACTTGCTCCAAATCGTTATAATATACAAAGCGTTTGGGAAAAGCATCAGGTTAAAGCTCTGGAACGGACATACAAAAAAAGGGGGTACCTATGTTTATAAAGTGTCTTACTGTAGGACAAATCGAAACCAACTGCTATATTGCCTGTGACAAGGTAACTAACAGGGCTGCCATTATTGATCCCGGAGCGGATGCGAACCGTATCATTACCGCTCTTAATGAAACCGGTTGTGAAGCCGATTATGTGATTCTGACACATGGACACGTCGACCACATGTCGGCTGCCCATGAGGTGCTTCGTGCCACAGGTGCAAAACTTGCCGTCTTTGCCGATGAGCTTGAACTGATTAATGATCCTGACAAAAGTCTTTATTACACTATGCACAGCCAGCCCTTCGAGCGCTTTAAACCCGAAGTTTTGATGAAAGACGGCGACATTTTGTCGTTTGGCTCGATTTCTCTCAAGGTTATTCATACTCCCGGACATACGCAGGGTTCCTGCTGCCTTATAGGGCAGGACACTCTTTTCAGCGGTGACACTTTGTTCCGCGGCAATGTCGGCCGGTGCGATCTTCCCACCGGCAGCAGCTTTGAAATTGCCAAATCTATTACGCGACTTTTGGCACTTGATGGTGATCTTCAGGTGCTGCCCGGTCACGGTGAATTTACGACACTTGAATACGAACGCCGACACAATCCATTTTCCGGGAGAAATGTGGATGAAACTATATCTTGACGGGCACGAGCTTTCTTATGAGATGCAGGCGCTTTGTTTTGCTTTTTTTCCGGGGGAACGTGTTATATGTGAAAACGTAGGGCATGAAATAACATCACCTCTGTCAACCGATAAAGACGGCACCATACGCGTGGAAACAGAAACCGGCGGAGATTTTGTTTTCACAAGGTTAAAATGTCACGCAGACGGCAGAGTTTCAGCTCTTGTCGCTGTGTCTCGCGATGGCAAAACAGCGCTTCACGGTCAGCGCGTGCTCGCGGCGCAGGATGATGCGGATTACCACAAGGAGTGCCAATATGCACTCGGTAGGGCGATTTATCGAGCGGCATCACGCCTTACCGGCATAGAGCCGCCTTGGGGTATTCTTACCGGAATACGCCCTGTGAAGCTTGTGCGTTCACGTTCTGCAAACGGAATGTCGCCCGAAGAAGTGGTAAGCGATTTCACCGCCAAGTTTTATACAAGTGAGAGAAAAACACGGCTCTGCCTTGAAACCGCGATCATAGAACAGCGAATTATTTCGCTCTCTAGACCGGATTCGGTGAGCCTTTATATTTCTGTGCCGTTTTGCCCTTCGCGCTGTCTCTACTGCTCTTTTATTTCACACGATGTTGAAAAATCGGCAAAACTGCTGCCAGATTATGTAACTCTTTTGTGTGAGGAGCTTAAAAGTACCGGTGAGCTTTTGGATGAACTGGGGCTGCGGCTCGAAACGATCTATGTCGGCGGAGGCACGCCGACAGTTTTAACCGCACAGCAGCTTGAGACAGTTCTCGAGGCGGTTAAAAAATCATTCAAAATGGACAAACTGCGTGAATATACTGTAGAAGCCGGACGCCCCGACACGATAACACGCGATAAACTTGAAGCTATTTTGGCGGGCGGCGCATCGCGTATCAGCATAAACCCGCAGACTCTTGACGATAAAGTATTGTCGCTTATCGGGCGCAACCACACCGCCGAGGATGTTTTCAGTGCCTTCGCGCTTGCAAAAGATGCGGGTGTGCCGTGCATCAACATGGATCTTATTGCAGGATTGCCGGGTGATACGCCTGAAGGGTTCCGCAAAACGCTTGAGGGTGTAATAAGTCTGTCACCTGAAGCGGTTACGGTTCACACGCTAGCTATGAAACGTTCGTCAAGGCTTGTTACGGCGGACGGCGGTGTTTATGATGCGGCGGGGGAATCCGCAAGCATCATGCTCCAGAACGCGGTGGATTTGCTGGGTGCAGCTGGTTATGCCCCTTATTACCTCTACCGCCAAAGAAATACGCTTGGCGGACTTGAAAACATCGGCTTTTCAAAACCCGGCTTTGAGGGTCTTTATAACGTCTTTATCATGGATGAAACACATACGATTCTGGCAGCGGGAGCGGGCGGCGTGACAAAAATGCGACAGCCCGGCGGCGGACTTATAGAACGCGTTTTTAATTTTAAGTACCCGTATGAATATATTTCGCGTTTTGGCGAGATAATATCCAGAAAGAAAAAGGTGAAAGAGTTTTATGCCAACTTCCCTAAAAACGATGGGCAGAGCTAAAATACGCATAAGTGATGTCAACCGCGAAGTGCTGGCTGATAGCAGCGCTTTTTTTAACTTCTGCAACCAAAACTATGAAAATAAAATTACAGATATTGCACACCGCATTGCCGCAGACACATCAAAATCAAGGCTTATCATGCTGTCCGGCCCTTCGGCATCCGGCAAGACAACCACTTCAATAAAATTGCAGCTTGCGCTGCAAAAGCTGGGCATCGGCGCTGTTTCGATTTCGATGGACGATTTTTTTAAAAATCGTGAGGATACTCTTGTTTTACCGGATGGTACAAGAGATTATGAGTCTCTCGACTCGCTCGATATCCAATCACTGAGGGACACCCTAAATGAACTTATTGAAAAAGGAAGCACTGAGCTGCCGGTTTTTGATTTTAAATCCGGGCGGCGCACGGAAAAAACGCGGCATGTTGAGCTTCAAGCGGGGCATGTGGCTGTTGTTGAAGGTCTGCATGCGCTTGACACAGGCGTAACAGGGCTGTTTCCATCCGAGTCTACACTCAAGCTATATGTGAGTGTCAGCTCTGATTTTGTCGATGACAGCGGAACACCGGTGCTTTGCGCCCGTGACATACGCCTCATTCGCCGCACTGTGCGCGATTTCCATTTTCGCGGGAGTAATCCCGATGTTACGCTTGGCATGTGGGAAGCCGTCTGCCGCGGCGAGGACCTTTATGTCAGACCATTCAAAAAATATGCTGATGTGACCGTAAACTCCGCTTTTGCGTGTGGGCCGAGCATTTTTTGCATAAAAAGTGAACATCTGTTTAGCGAAGCAACAAAAAGCGGAAATCACACACAGCTTGCAAAACATATTTTTGACGGTCTTGCTGCTTTTGAGGGGATGCCGGAAAGTCTTATGCCAGGCAGCTGCCTTCTGCGGGAATTTTGGGGCGGCAGCGACTACTATAATAAATCAGGGGACAGGCGCTGAGGCATTAACAAGTGAAAAGACCTTGGAAACATTAAAAAAACACACGGCAGTACGCACCGCATCTTGTTTTTACAGGAATTTAATGCTATACTTTTTGAAAACAGAGTTAAGTAAGGAGTGATTGTTGTGGGCGTTTTTGAAGATGCTGTAATCAAAGCAAAGGTTGCTGCGGATTATGCGGGTAAAAAAACCGGTGAATTCGTGGAGATTTCAAAACTTCGGATATCGGCTTCCGAAACAGAGAGAAAAATTGGCGATGAATATCGCGAGCTTGGTAAAATGGTTTACAAAGCCTCCAAGGAGCATACCGATTGCACGGAATACGTTCAGGAAAAGGCCACTGCTATTGATGCACTCTATGCGGAATTTACCGAAATCAATAATAAAATCAACGATCTGCGAAATGTGAAAAAGTGTCCTCAATGTTTTTATATTAACCAACAGGAAGCGGAATTTTGCATGAAATGCGGAATTAAGCTTTAACTTTGGATTCTGAAAGGCGGCTGTGATATCCCGCATGATAGATAATTGCAGGCAGAGTGCCGAATTTATTAAAAGCCGTCTTCGCGGCTCTGTGCCTGAAACTGCTGTAGTGCTGGGGAGTGGTCTGGGCGATTTTGTGCAGGGGCTTTCCGGCGCGGTAGTGCTGCCTTATGCGGATATTCCTCATTTTCCACGCAGCACTGCGCCGTCACATGCGGGCAAACTTATTGCAGGCAGTGTCGGCGGGCATAATATCCTCGTTATGTCGGGTCGCTTTCATTATTACGAGGGGCTTTCAGCAGAGGAAATTACCTATTATGTATCTGTCTTGAAGCTTGCGGGGGTTTCACGGGTTATCCTCACAAATGCAGCGGGTTGCATAAACCTAAATTTCCACCCCGGGGAACTAATGCTTGTGACAGACCACCTTAATCTTTCCGGTATAAGTCCCTGCAGGGGGGCAAACGAGCCGGAACTTGGGCAGCGTTTTTTCGACATGAGCGATGCTTATTCAAAGCGGCTTATAGCAGTAGCGCAGGAATGCGCCGATGACATGAATTTGTGTTTGCGGCGCGGTGTTTACGCCTTTATGGCGGGGCCGCAGTATGAAACACCGGCGGAGATTCGCGCGCTCAAAATTTTAGGTGCTGATGCAGTGGGCATGTCCACTGTTCCAGAAGTTATCGAGGCGGCTCATTGCGGGATTGAGACACTTTGTGTTTCGTGCCTCACCAATTACGCGGCAGGGGTCACAGGGCAAGTTTTGTCCGGTGACGATGTAGTCAAAACCGCAGCGGACGTAATGCCTGTTTTTTCCGCTTATTTAACCTCAATAATCAAGCGACTGTAAGAAATACAGGTGTTTTTTAAAAAATACACATCTAAAATCGCTGTAACCCTTGATAATTACCGCTAACTGGTTTAAAATATTACTGCTTCCTAAATTTGCTGAAATGACTTTTTAAAACGAGATTTTTCGGGGTAAACGATGGTTGATAACTTTAAATTCAAGGAAAAATACGATTTTGACGACCTTGTTGGCATAGTCACGATTTTAAGAAGCCCCGGCGGGTGCCCGTGGGACAAGGAGCAGACACACAAGTCGATTAGGTCGAACTTTATTGAAGAAACCTATGAGGCTGTTGAGGCTATTGATACCGAGGATGTCGACCTGTTGCGCGAAGAACTTGGCGACGTTATGCTGCAAGTGGCGCTGCACTCTGAAATAGAGCGCGAAAAGGGCTCATTTGACATTGGAGATGTGGCTGACGGTATCTGCAAAAAGCTTATTGTACGCCACCCACATGTTTTCGGCGATGTTACGGCGGATACGACAGGCGAAGTGCTCAAGAACTGGGATGCGATAAAAAAGCAAACAAAAGGGCAGCAATCGCATACTGAAACGCTTGAAAGCGTTCCACGTGTACTTCCGGCGTTAATGCGCAGTCTAAAGGTGCAGCACAGGGCGGCTCGTGCAGGCTTTGAGTGGCCGGATGTTTCCGGTGCGTTATCAAAGGTTCATGAGGAGCTCGGCGAGCTTGAAGAAGCCATAAAAAGTGGCAGCAAGATTGCCAGTGATGAAGAGCTGGGAGACATTTTATTTGCTGTAGTCAATGTCGCTCGTTTTATTGATACGGAACCGGAGGAGGCGCTGACAGCTTCCTGCGACAAATTTATAAAGCGTTTTGCCTTATGTGAAAAATTTGCGAGTCAATCCGGCAGTAAAATGGATAAAATGACTGCGGCAGAGTTGGACAATCTCTGGTGCAAAGCTAAAAAGGTATTGCAGTCCAAACCGGAATAGGCCGGAGGATTTCAATTATATACCCAAAAACGGAGGGAATAAAATGACTAAAACTGAACTCGTTTCAAAAGTGGCTGAAAAGGCCGGACTTTCAAAGAAAGATGCTGAAAAGGCATCAACCGCAGTGATTGACTCAATCGTGGAGGCTCTTTCGTCAGGCGATAAAGTGCAGCTTGTCGGTTTCGGCACATTTGAGGTACATCACCGTGAGGAGCGTGTGGGTCACAATCCACGCACAAAAGAGGAAATCACGATAGCCGCTGCCGATTATCCGGTATTTAAGGCAGGCAAGTCCTTTAAAGATGCTGTTTCCAAATAAGCTGAAATATAAAAGAGGGAGCCGGAATGTTCCGGTTCCTTTGTTTTTTGCACCGTTATACTAATTTAACTTTAAAAGAGTGTCTAAAAGGAAAATGCACTGTCGCAAAAATTCAAGGCAACAGCACATTTTTCATAAGTTCTTTTCGCAAAAACAACATTCTATAAAAAATTAAAGCAGTATTAAAGTTAAATAAGTATCAAATGATGCTGTTTGTCACGCCGGAGGGTTATATTCACACGCCATTTGTGCAAGGCGGTTTATATCTGGCAGGTGCTCAAGCTTGCCGGTTTCCACGCGAAGCGCAGCCGCGCAGGAAAGACCTTTCATGTACCATGAAGCGTGCTTGCGGGATTCTTTCATTCCGTTATGTTCGCCCTTGTTTTCGCAAATGAGCTTCACATGCTCCACCATAATCGCCATTCGCCCAAAAACATCCGGCGTCGGCGAATATTTTCCGGTGGCTAGAAACTCCTCAATCTGGCGGAAAATCCATGGTGCGCCGAGAGCACCGCGCCCCACCATCACAAGGTCACAGCCTGTGATGTCATACATATGTTTCGCATCTTCCGGAGTCACAATGTCACCGTTACCGATAACCGGAATTTTCACTGCCGCCTTAACCTGCCTTATGATATCAAGGTCGGCAGACGGGCGGTACATC
>Ga0255352_1001496_pt1 | contig 11460 bp, 11 predicted proteins | sample HBST0metaG_FD_189939 | JGI IMG/M metagenome (GOLD analysis project Ga0255352, IMG submission 189939) | Peat soil microbial communities from Stordalen Mire, Sweden - H.B.S.T0 | ecosystem: Environmental > Terrestrial > Soil > Wetlands > Peat | place: Sweden: Norrbotten County, Stordalen Mire...
GCTCCACACTGTGCCGCACAAGTATTTCGAATCAGGATGGCCTGTCGCGCAACAAGACGCGAAAAGAAGTAGCAGCTGGGGGGGGAAGGCTATAAGAAAAGCTTCTATAAAAGGGAAACCGGGAGGGGGGCGGTTCTTGCCCCACGCTCCCGGCCAAGATGTAAGGGCCGGGAGTTACGGACCCTGTATCTGCCAGTGCAATCCTGCTGTTTCTCAGGCGAACGAAAGCCGGCACGTCCCTATAATTGCTTTCGCTCACACTGGCAGCTGAGTCAGTTCAACTGCTTTGGTTGCGATTAGCGGGCGATCGTGACGTCCAGGTTCAGGTCCATGGGTGTCGGCTGATTGCTCACCGTGCCGGCATGGTAGTGGGCCTTTTCGACAGCCTCAACGATGCGCGCATCCCAGAACGGATTCAACGACTTGGTGACCTTGATATTGTGCGCATTGCCCTGTGCGTCCACGGTCAGCTTGAGGCCGATCTTGGCGTCGTTCGGCAAGGAGACAGCCGCGAACTCGGTGGGCAGCGTGATGCTGCTGGCGTTCTCGATCTGCGGGGCGACAACGCCGGTGCTGACGCGAATCGGGTTGGCTGGGGTTGAAGCATCCTCGGGGGAAGTGCTTGCAAAAGCGGCAGCGGGAATAAGCAACGAAGCGAGAGTCAGAGTTCCAACAAAGAGTGTACGCATATGGGTTTTGCCTCCGTGATTTAGTTTCGTGACCACCATCATTATGACCAAACATCAATACGATTGTCAACAAAAAAAATTCATGGCTGCAAAATCAACAACTTGACCAAAGTACCGCAGCATATTTTCCCTACTCTTGATGCGCGCAAAGGAAAGTACCGCTTCAGCATGTTCTATAGATAAACTCTTTCTATACATGGGGGAAGCGGTCCTCGCGCCGACAAAAAACACGCTCCGCACGACCTTTTCCACACTTTTTCCGCAGGACCCGCGCGTGACCTCCTGCAAATATTTTTTAAGCATTTTTCCAATTGCTCTAAGAGCATCTCTCCTGATGCTGTAAAGTGGCGAGAGTCTTGCCAAGTTGCCGCTCCCTGATGGTCGCGTCAACGAAGCTGCATCGACTCGCTCTATACCTTCAGGAGAGACGCTCTAGTCACGGACCAGTGCGGCCACATCGGCTGGCGTGGCCGCCATGGCATCGGCCAGCGCCCGTTCCTCGTCTGCCCCGTAGCCCCAGCCGACGACAAGCGCACGCACATGGTTGGCGCGCGCGGCCTCGATGTCGTGGATGCGGTCGCCGATCATCCAGGCGTGGGCGACGTCAATCTTCTGCTCGTCAACAAGACGCCGCAATAGATCCGGCTTGGCGTGGCTCGCGAACTCGGCACGGTCGCCATAGACAGCGCGAAAGAAGGTCTCCAGCGCGAAATGTTTGAGGATGCGCACGGCGAAGTGCTGTTGTTTCGAGGTGCAGATGTAGAGCGGAAAGCCCGCCTCGCCCAGCGCTTCGAGCATCGGACGCACGCCGGGATAGACCGAGTTGTTGGCCCAGCCCTCGCGGTCGTAGCAGGCGCGGTAAGCATCGGCCAGGGCCTTGCGCTGCTCGTCGCTGCCCTCGGGCAGCAGCTCGATCGCCCAACTTTCGACCGGCGGACCGACGAAGCGGTCGAGCGGCCCCCGCGCATCGATCCGGCGTGCATCGAGCACTTTACGCAAGCAGCCCAGGATGCCGGGCTTGGAATCGGTCAACGTTCCATCGAGGTCAAAGATCAGGGAGGACAAAGAGGTGGGCATGATGCCAGTTTCGCAAAGCACGCCGGGGCAGCGCAAAACGGCGTGCCCGCGCACGGCTCACTCGACGGCGGCCAGCAAGCATTGCGCGCCCTCGGCGCCGGAGAACCAGCGCTTTTCGAACTCGTCGACAGGCAGCGGACGGCCGAAGAAAAATCCCTGCAGGCAGTCGCAGCCAATCTGCCGCAAATACTCGCACTGCTGCTCGTTTTCGACGCCCTCGGCCACCACTGACAGTCCCATGGCGCGACTCAGCGAGATGATGGTCTGGGCGATGACGCCGCTGGTCTTGTCCTCCAGCAGATCGCGCACGAAGCTGCGGTCGATCTTCAACTGGTCAAGCGGCAACCGCTTCAGGTAGGCCAGCGAGGAATAGCCGGTGCCAAAGTCGTCGATGGAAAAATGGATGCCGTGCTCCTTCAATCGACTCATCTTGACGACAACCTTTTCCATGCTGTCGACCAACATGCTCTCGGTCAATTCCAGATTCAGGCGGCTGGGGTCGGCGCCGGTCTTGCGCAAAACCTGCAGCACCGACTCCACAAAATCGTCCTGGCGCAATTGCAGTGGGCTGATGTTGACGGCCACGATCATCTCCGCTGCCTGCGGGTGGGCTGCCCATAGGGCGATCTGGCGGCAGGCCATTTCGAGCACCTTTTCGCCCAACGACAAAATCAACCCCGAGTTTTCTGCAATGCGGATAAACTCGCCCGGCAGCAGCAAACCATGATGCGGATGTCGCCAGCGCACCAGCGATTCGGCGCCCCACAGGCGACCGCTCAGGATCTGCGGCTGATAAAACAGTTCGAACTCGTCGTTGCGCAAGCCATGCCGCAGTTCCTCCTCGATGGTGGCCCGCGCGTTGACGGCCACCTGCAGCGAACGCGCAAAAACACACACCGTATTGCGCCCCATCGCCTTGGCCTCGTACATCGCGATGTCGGCCTGCTGCATCAGTTCGGCGATATTCACCTCGCGACTGTCGAAGACCGTCACGCCGATGCTCGACGTGCTCAGGCACTCGCGGCCGTCGATCTGGTAGGGCTGCCGAATGACGGCTAAAATCTTTTCGGCCACCAGGCGCGCCTGCACGGCGGCGGTCTGCGGATCGTCATTCAGCCGGTCGAGCATCACCACAAACTCGTCGCCGCCCAGTCGCGCCACCAGATCGCTTTCGCGCACCGTCGCGGTAATGCGCCGCGCCACCTCGCGCAGCAACAGATCGCCGGTCTGGTGACCCAGCGTATCGTTGAGCATTTTGAAGTCGTCCAGATCGACAAACAGCAGCGCGCACAGCGATTGCGGATGGAGGTCGGAGGCAAGGGTTTTCTCAAGCTGGTCGAGCAGTCGCCGCCGGTTGGGCAGCCCGGTCAGCGGATCGAAAAAGGCCAACATACGAATCTCGTCCTCGGCCGCCTTGGCTGCGGAAACATCCCGGACAATCACAATGGTGCAGGCCTGACGATCAATCTCGATCCTGCTTGCCGACAACATCATCCACAGAATCTGCCCGTCTTTTTTCACAAAGCGCGTCTGAAAGTCGCGGCAGTGCGATTTTTTTTCGAGCAGGTGCAGCCAGCGCTTGCGCTCTTGCAGATCGGCCCACAGGCCCACCTCCAGCGGCGTGCGGTTGACCAGTTCCTCGCGTCGATAACCCAGCATCTCTGAAAAGCGCGGGTTCGCATCGAGAATCTGATGCATATCCGAACGCAGGATCAAAATGCCGTCGGAACTCGACCGGAAAACCGCCTTATAGCGCACCTCGCTGGTGTGCAGCTTTTTCGCCGCCGCGCCCAGCAAGGACTCAGTCTGCTTGGCCGCCGTCACATCGCGCGTCACCGATAAAACGCAGGCCATGCCGTCGATGTCGATCCGCGAGGCCGACACCTCGCCCCAAGTCTGTCGCCCGTCCTTGGTGCGAAACCGCGTCACCAGATTCCGGCACTCGCCTGTCACGTGAATCTCTTCAAGGAATGCGCGACAAACCGCCTCATCGGCCCAAATCTTCAAATCCCAAAAGTTGCGTCCGATCACTTCCTCGCGGGTGTAGCCGAGAAGCGTAAAAAACGCCAAATTGCAATCGACGTAGCAAGCATCGTCAAGGCAGGTAAGGGCAATTGCATCCGGAGTATTGTCAAAGACAATGCGATAGAGCGCATCGCTGCGGCGCAACTCCTTTTGCGCTGTGACCAGTCGCGCCTCGATCTCCTTCTGCGCCGTCACCTCGCGGCCGTAGCAGGACAAGCCTACAACCTTGCCGTTTTCCGTCCTGCGATGCAAATGGAAATCGAAGATATGCCGCGCCTGAGTCTCCCACTCAAACTGCAGTTGCCCCTGTTGCAGAGCCTGCTCCAAGCGCTCCCGCCACAGCGCCGCGTGCTCGGCCGGAAAAATATCCAACAAGAACATGCCCGGTTCCAGGGCCGCGCCATAGACCTTGAGCAGATACTCGCGCGCCACCTGATTGATGCTCACCAGTCGACGGTTGAGATCCATCGCCCAGAAGTGCTCCGGCAAGCTATCGAGCAGCGCAGCCATATCCGTGCCATCCGGAGATGACCTCTGTTCGGACCGCCTCACCTGCACAGCAGGACAAGAATCTTCGCTCTCCACACCGTCTGCCATAGGAAGAATCATTCTGGCCGCCAAGGCCATTCGCTGCCGCTTGCTCAAGGGAACCTGCCTCCCTCGCGTCTCTATTCCCCTCATCGGTGCAAACATTAAAAAGTATGAATAATTTGTCCGAGTTGTCTTAAAATACGGCGCTGCCGGTTGAGGGGACTGTACATATTCGAGACAGCCAGCACTCACGCCATATCATTTTACAAAAAAATTGGCAGCACCAGAACTGCAGGCTATAGCGAAACCAGAGTTGATGTATCCCTAAAGCAAGGTATTCAAGTCGACGCGACCATCAGGCAGTGGCGACCTTACACAACTCTCGACAGGACACTGTGACTCTGGTTTTGCTCTAGTGTGGCTTGCCCGGCAGAACGAAGTGCTCGGCGCAGCGCGGCTCGTAGTTATCGCCAGCCATGAGAACCGGACTTTCATAGAACGCAGGTTTGCCGTCGATCAGCCGCTGCGGATACAGGGCCTTGGCGCCGCAACTGCAATAGGCTACCAGTTCGGTGATGTTGCCGGAAAAATTCCGCACCAGCCAGTTCAGCGCCAGCATTTCGCCGAAGGGCAGTCCACGAAAATCCAGCTCAAGCCCGGAGACCATCACGTCGTAGCCGCGTTCGAGCAGCCGCTTGGTAAACAGAAACAGGTCGCTCACGAACTGTCCCTCGTCGAGCGCAATGCAATCGACGCGGCGGCCAATGCGCTTCTCGGTTTCGGCCAGAATCGGCAGCATCGACCAGGGATCCGATGAGAGAAACTCGATGGCCTCCATCTTGACGCAGCTCTGCCGGTTGCGGCTTTCGACCAACCCAGCGGAGGCCTTGGTGTCGTCACTCGGTTTGAGCAGCATCACGTACTGTTTGGCGTACTGACGCCGCGTTTCAATCCGTCGCAGCAGTTCGGCCGTCTTGTTGCTGCGCATCGGCCCGACAATCAATTCGAGCTTTCCCGGAAGATCCATCGCTTTCCTCATCGCTTCTTATTGTCGCCGAGAGTCGCTGGAGACGCCAGTGAGAGGCGAGGGACCAGGGAACAGGGAACAGTGGGTAGTAGACAGTAAACAGTGGACAGTCAAGATAGTTCGCAGTCCCTCGTTCCCTGTTCACGGCCATCTAATCTCTCTATACTGTTGTGCAAACGCTTTCACGACAAGGATTGCCCCATTGATGCCCACTCTCTCGCGTCGTAATTTTCTTGTGACGGCCTCGCTCACCGCCGCCGCGTTCCGTCTGCACGCCGAAGGAGGCAGCAACACCGTCGCGGCCGCCTTCGCGCTACCCGCCGAAGCTCTTGGCCCCCACATGCCCGACGACTTCGTCGGCCTTTCCTATGAAATCCAGCAGCTCTCCGATCCCGGCTTCTTCTCTCCGGCCAACACCGGGCTGATCCGCGCCTTCCGGCAAATCTCTCCGCACGGCGTGCTGCGGCTGGGCGGCAACACCAGCGAGTTCGGCTACTGGAAGCCCACGCCCGACGCGCCCGAGCCCGCGCACCCACAAACCCGCGAAGTCGTCGGCGAGCCCAAGGCCGAGTACTACGCCGTCACGCCCGAGGCCGTGCGCAATCTGGCCGGCTTTCTGAAAGCCTCCGGATGGAACTGCCTCTACGGCATCGGCATGGGCACCAACACACCCGAGCGCGCCGCCGACGAGGCCGTCTTTGTCGCCAAGGCCCTCGGCCCCAGCCTTGAATATTTCCAGATCGGCAACGAGGTCGATCTCTTCGACCGTCACTTGCGCGATCCAAAGACCTGGTCGCCCAAAACCTATCTCGATGAGTGGCTCGTGTTAGCTCGCGCCGTTCAGGCCCGCGTGCCCGCAGCGCGCTTCGGCATTCCCGACGTGGCCGGTGACGTCTTCTGGCTCACCGAAATCGCCGCGTTGTGGCCCACCGTCCAAAACCCGCCGCGCGTGACCACCCTCAGCCACCATCACTACGTCGACGGTCCGGCCACCAATCCGCACGTCACGATTCCCAACCAGTTGAAGCCCTCCGCGCGCGTGCAAAAGGATGCCGACGATGCCACTGCCGCTGCTGCAAAAATGGGCGTGCGCGTACGCATGACCGAGGGCAACACCTGCTACCGGGGCGGCAAACCGGGCGTCTCCGACGTCTTCGCCGCCGCGCTCTGGTCGACCGACTACGCTCTGTTTCTGGCCAGCAACAACTACTCGGGCATCAACTTGCACGGCGGCACCGGCAAGTCGGTGGCTAACTCCGTCGGCGGCGTGCTGCCGGGCGACACGATGCTCAAGACGCAGGGGGCGAGCGATGCCGAAATCGCCACCCATCCGCATCCCTTCTACACGCCCATCGGCACCTTCGGCGACCGGTACATTGTGCAGCCGGTTGGCGTCGGCCTTGAGTTCGCCGGAGAGTTGAGCGGCTCCACTTTTCTGAAGACCGATCTGAGCGCAACGCTGCAAGCCGCCGGCATCAATGCCACCGCCTATGCCGCGCGTCTGGCTGACGGCCACACCTCGCTCATCGTCATCAACAAGGATCTGGACAAGGACCTGTCGCTGACGGTCGACTTCGGCGCACACGCCGCGGGGCTGGTCCACGCCGAGGCCCTGCGCGCATCCGCACCCTCAAGCCGCGAGGCCCGCATCGAGGCCGAGGGCAAGCCGCGCGCGCTCAAGGCCGGCAAACTCGCCGTCACCGTGCCCCACGCCTCTGCGCTGCGGCTGACGCGCGTGACCAAATAACTCTACGCAACAAAAACAACGGCCACCCTTCCCATGGAAGAGCGGCCGCTGTTTTTGTTCCCTGTTCCCTGTTCCCTGTTCCCTGTTCCCTGTTCCCTGTTCCCTGTTCCCTGAGAAATTATCCCTGCTGTTCCACCACGGCCTTTGACAGATTGCGCGGCTGGTCGACGTTGACGCCGTGCTCAAGCGCCATGTAATAGGCGAAGAACTGCAGCGGCACAACTTCGAGGATCGGCAGCAGATATTCGCTGGTCGCCGGAATCTCAATCGTGTCGCTGGCGAGCGAGGCCACCTGCGTGTCGCCGACGTTGGCCAGCGCAATCACCCGCGCTCCCTGCGTCTTCATGTCCTTCAGCAACTGCACGGTCTTCTCGTAACGCTCGACCGAAGCCTCCAGAGAGCGATCGACCGTGGCGATGATCACCAGCGGCGTCTGGTCGCTGACCAGCGCATTCGGTCCGTGCTTCAACTCGCCGGCCGGATAGCCCTCGGCGTGTACATAGGAAGCTTCCTTCAGCTTCAACGCGCCCTCGCGGGCAATCGCGTAGTGAATGCCGCGGCCCAGAAACAGGAAGGTCGCCGCGGACTTGTACTTGGCGGCCAGCATCTTGGTCTGGACGCTCCAGCCGTCGAGTGCGGCTTCCATCGCCGAGGAAAGTGCAACCAGTTCCTTGGCGTGTTCTGCTACGGTCTTGGCGTCCATGCGCCGCAGCCGATGCCCTTCGTAGAGCGCCAGGATATAGAGGACCTCAAGCTGGCCGGTAAAGCTCTTGGTGGCCGGAATCGCCTTCTCGCGACCGGCCGCCAGCGGCATCGACACATCGGCCTTGATGGCCATGGTCGACTCCGCCACGTTGGTGATCGCCAGTGTCTTGTGGCCCTGCCGCTGCGCGGCCTCCAGAGCCTCGCGCGTGTCGGTCGTCTCGCCCGACTGCGAGATCACGATGACGCTCGGCTTGCGCTCGTCCTTTTTGCCGCGGCAGCAATACTCGCTGGCATACTCGACGTCGACGGCCAGGCCGCAGAGATCTTCGAGCAAAATCTCGCCAAACAGACCCGCGTGACGGCTCGAACCGCTGGCGGCAATCAGCACCTCACCGGCCTTGTTCGGCCAGGCAGCCAGCTTTTGGGCGAACTCCGGCTTCAACGCCTCGCCGTCCAGATAAAAGGCCAGCGTGCGCCGAAGCGCCTCCGGCTGCTCATACATCTCGCGAATCATCTCATGCGGAAAGTTCTGCATAGCGGCTCGAAACCCCTAAGAAAGCCCCATCAATGGGCTAAATGAACGTCTATTACGATCATAACCCCAGTAATTGATCAACGATTTGAACAAAGCCAGAAAATTCCCCCCGGCGATTCCCTTCTGCCCCTACAATGTAGGATTGGCGTTCTGTTCCCCCGGTTGCGCCATTTGAAAAAAATCATGACTCAAACACTCAACCGCCGTTCCGAGCAGATTCTCAAGCTATTGCTGCGCACTGGCAGCGCCACCATCGAAGAAATTCTAATCGAGGCCGGCTCCTCGGCGCCGAGCATTCGCCGCGACCTGGCGCGTCTGGAAAGCCGCGGGCTGATCCGCCGCACCCATGGGGGCGCCACCCTGGTCGAACCGCTGCTCTATGAGCCGTTCCGCTACGACAGCAGCTTTCTGGCCCGCGAGCAGCGCCACGCCGCCGAAAAACGCCGCATCGGCCTGGCCGCCGCCGAACTGGTCAAGCCCGGCGAGATCATCGGCCTCACCGCCGGCACCACCACCACGCACATCGGCCGCAGCCTGCGCCACCGCGAAGACATTCAGGTGGTCACCAACGCCATCAACATTGGCATGGAACTGTGCAACCAGCCCGGCATCCGCACCCGGATGACCGGCGGCGTCGTGCCCTGGACCTGGTCGTTTTCGCTGACCGGCGCGGCAGCGCTCAACTTTCTCGACGACGTGTTCATGGACAAGGTGTTTTTGAGCGTGACCGGCTTCGAAGCCGAACACGGAGCCACCACGCTCGAACCCGAAGAGGCCCTGGTCTTCCGCAAGATGATCAAGCAATCGCGCGAGGCCATCGTCGTCGCCGACCCCAGCAAGCTCGGGCAGATTTCGCAGGCCGTCATCTGCCCAGCCAGCGAGATTCAGATGCTGATCACCGGCACCTCGGCGCCGGAAGCGCTGCTGGCCCCGTTCCGCAAGGCCGGCATCCGCATTCTCTGCGCCTGAGTTTGTCCTGCCTGCTTTGCCACGCACCCGAGCACTGGGAATGGTAAAGCAAGTTGAGAAATACCCCGCGCGCGCGAAAGTGGCGGAATTGGCAGACGCACCAGACTTAGGATGGGATTTATACCACTTTGCATTGTGCTGAATAGAGGCTGCTAATTGCTGAAAAGTTTCTTATTCTAAACACCTTGAAAAGAATATACATTACGCATGAAACTGCATAAAACTGCTATTTCGTCAGATGCGACTGGCACCAAAACTGACACCAGGCAGCATGCATAAAACGAAAAATGCTATTTTTGGATGCACATTAGGGGCTTACATGGCAAATTTTCCGGCCAAATATCCACATTTTTTTAGAGGTCTGTGGCCTTCGCCATATAGTCACCTTTTATTCGCCCTCGCCCACGACATGACACAGGTAAGCAGCAAAGGAAAAACCCCGGCTCATTATCGGGGCTAGTTCACGCCGTTACGCGTTTACGTACTGTTCTGCCCGTCCTGACGCTTGGTCGAATAAGGATCTCTGCCGGGATTCCCAGTTGACCATGCAACTTGCGAATCATGGTAATAGACAAGCCCCTAGTCCTCCCGAGGACCTCAGAGACGCGCATACGAGACCCAAGAATGGGTTCAAGGTCTTTATGGGTTAGCCCGCACTGTTCCATCCTGAACTTCACGGCCTCGATAGGGTCGGGGGCATCCATCGGAAATTTTTTCGTCTCATAGACATCTATCAGAGTGGCCAGCACGTCTAGCAGGTCTCCTTTAGGAGTTCCGAGCTTTGCTCCCCAGAGCGCTTCGATCTCCTTGAGAGCATTTTCATAGTCTTCTGGGGAGTTGATCGGCTTAATCCCTGTCATATTGCACCCCCCTTTACATCAATTTCGTCGTACTCGGCATGGGTTCCTATCCACTTGATCCAGACAATGGCCTTCTCAAAATCAATGGCGGCAACCAAGCGGTACCTGTTTGTTAGCACATCAAAAACCGCTCGATCAGAAGAGATTACACTCGCCCAAGTGAAAGCCACTTTTACGTCGGCCATACTCTTCCAGTCAGCCTTGCTCGCTTCAGAGAACCAGCAGTTGAGGTACCTTTGCAGGGAATTTTGATCCTTACTTCCCTTACGCGATTCCACGTACTCGCGCAATGTTCGTCGGGCGATGCCCCTCATACCCAAAACTGTAGCATGTTCCCATTTTGGTTACAAAGCATACCCGACCATGTGCCCTCTGAGGTCTACCTCGGCGAGGTGAACCACCTGTGTGCTAAACAAACCTCCTTGTATTTATAAACAATAATGTTTATACTTGTTCCATGAAGAGCAGCGAGTTCAAGCGTTGGCTGTTGAAACAAGGGGTCAGAATCGAACCGGCCAAGGGCTCTCACTTCAAACTGTTCTTCAACGGCAAGCAGTCCGTCCTATCGATGCACAATGCAGACCTAAAATCCGGTCTGGTGCAAGGCATCAAGAAACAGCTTGGACTGAAATAGGAGGCTCCATGCAATATCCAGCGCGGTTCACGGCAGACAAAGAAGACGGCGGCTATGTGGTGACCTTCCCGGACATTCCCGAAGCCATCACCCAGGGAGAGACCCTTGAGGAGGCTATGGCGATGGCAAAGGATGCCCTAGAGACGGCCATGGAATTCTACTTCGATGACCGGCGCGAGGTTCCCATGCCCAGCGCCCCTAAACGGGGACAGCGGCTCGTGGAACTTGCCCCAAGTCTGACGGCAAAGGTTCTGCTGCTCAATGCCATGATTCGCCAAGGCGTGAAACCGGCTGAACTTGCCCGCCGCATCGGGACCACTCCCCAAGAGGTCAACCGGCTGACCACGCTCAAGCATTCGACCAAGATCGACAGGATTGATGACGCCCTTCGAGCGCTGGGACTGCGGCTTGAGGTGGCAGTGGCGTAAGAAAAAGCCCCTCGTGATGAGGAGCTTTCACAAGTGTGCTAACTATCCTAATCCACAATTTTCTTCAAGGTGTATCCATCTATAAGCATGGACCCCCTGAGTTTTCTGGCTCTACACGAGAATCTGGTAGTTCCCCCTGTTTTATTGGCTTTTTGCCTGCAGGGCTATCCGGGTATGCTCATCAGGATGCGAGAGAACGACTGGACGAGAATTCTTGGATGGCCCGGGTACAA
>Ga0255352_1001497_pt1 | contig 11444 bp, 9 predicted proteins | sample HBST0metaG_FD_189939 | JGI IMG/M metagenome (GOLD analysis project Ga0255352, IMG submission 189939) | Peat soil microbial communities from Stordalen Mire, Sweden - H.B.S.T0 | ecosystem: Environmental > Terrestrial > Soil > Wetlands > Peat | place: Sweden: Norrbotten County, Stordalen Mire...
CCTTGAGCAGGCGGACGAAGGTGTCGCCCAGGATCGCGTTGCGCAGGTGGCCGATGTGCGCGGCCTTGTTGGGATTGATGCTGGTGTGCTCGACCAGGGCGTAGATGCCTGTGGCTGCCTGCGGTCCGGCGTCAGTGGCGGCGGTGAGACGGATGCCGGCAGAGCGGTCGAGGCGGGCGTTGATGTAGCCTGCGCCTGCGACCTCAAAACCCGCGAAGCCTTCCAGAGTGCCGAGAGCTGCGACAATTTCTTGCGCAATGATCTTCGGCGCCTTGCGCAGTTTGCGAGCCAGTTCGTAAGCGATGGGCGTGGAAAGCTCGCCAAAGCGCAGGTCGGGCGGAATCTCCATGGGGATGTTGGGAAGCTGCAGATCGTACTTCGCCAGCAATACCGTGCTCAGATGCGCGGCGAGCCTTTTTTGTAATGTCGAATACACGTCGGGGCCTCGTTGGCGCTTCCGGAAGATGCCTGCTTCGAAGCCTAACTGCTCAAGTGGACGCAAATACTAGATGAGTGCGGCCCTGAACGAGCTCAAAACGAGGAGAATTGTCTCTGGAAACGCCCTAAAATCCTTGATTTTCAAGGGTGATTCTACCAGATGGGCGCTTGCGGCCGGGTGGAATGCGGGCGACAAGAGCGCCTGCGGCACGGCCAGCCACGCCGCCAATGAGGATGCCGTAAAATAGGTAGCAGATTCCTTTGCGCTTCTTATCCGTTCCTGGGACGGAGTGCAAACGAACGCCCCGCCCATGACCAATTCAACTGAAAGTTCAGCACGTTTCTATCTCACGACGCCCATTTATTACGTGAATGCGCGTCCGCACCTGGGCCACGCCTACTCGACCATCGTCTGCGACGCCATTGCGCGGAGAAAGCGTGCGCTGGGCATCGAGACGTGGTTTTTGACCGGAACCGACGAGCACGGGCAGAAGATCGAGCGCTCGGCCGAGATGGCCGGACGGACCCCGCAGGAGTTTGCCACCGCCATTTCCGGCGAGTTTCGCGGGCTGTGGGACCGGCTGGGCCTGAGCTACGACGACTTTATCCGCACCACCGAGGAGCGTCACAAGCGCGGCACGCAAAAGCTTTTTGCCACGCTGCGCGACAAGGGCTTCATCTACAAGGGCTCCTATACCGGCCAGTATTGCGTGTCGGATGAGCTTTATGTCGACGGTCCTCCGGAAACGCCCTGCCCGGACTGCGGCCGCATTACCGAGACCGTGAGCGAAGAGAACTACTTCTTCAAGCTTTCGGCCTTTGAGCGCAAGCTGCTGGAGTTTTACGAGGCCAACCCCGGCTTCATGGGCCCGGAGTCCACGCGGCGCGAGGTGATTTCGTTTGTGCGCGGTGGACTGAAAGACTTGTCGGTGAGCCGCACCAGTTTTTCCTGGGGCATTCCGGTTCCCGGCGACGAAAAGCATGTGATCTACGTCTGGCTGGACGCGCTGGCGAACTACATCACGGCGCTCGGCTACGGCTCCGACGATCCCGCCGACCAGGAAAGGTTCAAGAAGTTCTGGCCGGCCGACATGCACCTGATCGGCAAGGAGATCAGCCGCTTCCATTGTGTTTACTGGCCGGCTTTCCTGATGGCCGCGGGCATTCCGCTGCCGCGTTCGGTCAGGGCCAATGGCTGGCTGCTCTTCGAGCAGGGCAAGATGTCCAAGTCGCGGGGGAACATTGTGCGCGCCGATACGGTGCAGGCGATTCTGGGCGCGGACGCGCTGCGGTACTTCCTGCTGCGCGAGATTCCTTTCGGCCAGGACGGCAGCTTTTCCTTCGACGCCCTGGTGCAGCGCTACAACGGCGACCTGGCCAACGGCTACGGCAACCTGGTGAGCCGCGTGGTCAACATGGTGCACAAGTACTTTGGCGGCGTGCTGCCGGAGGCGGGCGCGGAGACTCCTGCGGAGACCGCACTGCGCGCGTCGGCCCTGGACGCCATTGCTGCTTTTGGCCCAGCGTTCGACGAGATGAACTTCTCTGAAGCGCTGAAGGCCCTGTGGACCCTGGTGGCGGAGACCGACGGTTATCTGACTGCCAATGCTCCGTGGAAGCGGCCGGAAGGCCGCTCCGAAGAAGAGCACAAGGCGCTTCAGGCGCGGGTGCTGGCCACCGCCGCTGAAGCCATCCGCATCATCACCGCGCTGGTGTATCCCATCCTCCCGGAGTCGGCCGCCAAGGTCTGGCTGCAACTCGGACAGGGCGAGATCGCCGACGCGGCCAAGCTATCGTTTTTGACCAACCTCGCGTGGGGTGGATTGAGGGCCGGGACCATTTTTGGAACGCCCGCGCCGCTCTTTCCCCGCGCGGAAAAGGACGCAGTTGACCGTATGCAGAATCTTGAAGAAGAAAATAGCCGCAGCGCAGTAGAAGCCGTCGCTACCACCAACGGCGAGATTAAAACGGAGCCGTCGGCATCGCTCCAGGCGCCTGCACACAAGCAGGAAGCACTCTCCGTAAAGCCGCCGGTCACTCCACCTTCGGTTGAGGCGAAGGTGCCGGCCGCTGTTACGGTGGCTGAATCGGCTCCCGCAGCGACGGCCGAAAAGCCTGTCGCCGCGCCCGTCGCTGCCTCCGCACCGCAGGGGTCTGCCGCACCCCAAGTGGTGGAAGAAAAGCAATACATCACTATCGACGACTTCACCAAAGTGGAGTTGCGCGTGGCACAGATTCTGGTGGCCGAGCGCATTCCCAAGGCCGACAAGCTGCTGCGGCTGGAAGTGGATCTGGGCTACGAGAAGCGGCAGATTCTGGCCGGCATCGCCCAGTACTACGAGCCGGAAAAGCTGATCGGGCGCAAAATCGTGATCGTGGCCAACCTGGCACCGCGCAAGATGCGCGGCCTGGAGTCGAACGGCATGTTGCTGGCGGCTTCGCTTGAAGGCGGCGCGCCGGTGCTGGCCGGATTCCTGGAAGAGGTTCCGCTGGGCTCGCGGCTCAAGTAGAGCGTCTAGAGCGAAACCAGAGTCAATGTGTCCTGACGAGGGCTGTGCAGGGTCGCCGCTCCCTGGTGGTCACGTCGACTTGAGAGCCTTGTTTTCGAGACACACCTACTCTGGTTTCGCCGAAGCGGTCCGTGTGTGGGCGCCGATTGCTCAATACACCTAAACAGCGCTATCCTTACACATCGGGAGGCGCTGCGTATGCGGACCAATATCGACATTGACGACAAGTTGATGCGGCAAGCGATGAAGGCTACAGGGGCTTCCACAAAGAAGGCCGCGGTAGAAGCGGCATTGCTCAAAGTGGTGGAATTGAAGAAGCAGGAAGGCATCAAGAAGCTTCGGGGCAAAGTCCAATGGGTAGGAGATCTCGACGCCATGCGTGAGGGGCGATTCATGAATTGGGAAGAGGACTCTGAGAAGGCATAGCTCAAGGAGCCCGCAGCCTAGTCCAATTGCAGAGATTGAAGAAAGAGCGCTCCGCATGGTCATCGTAGATTCTTCAGTTTGGATTGACTACCTTAACGACAGGGTGAGCGACCAGACCACCTGGCTTGAAAGCTCGATCGGTCACGAGGACATCGGGCTGACAAGCCTGATTCTTTGCGAGGTTTTGCAAGGATTCCGCTACGATCGCCACTTTCATGAGACGCACGAAGCGTTGATGGCTTTTTCTGTGTTCGATGGGGTAACGGCGAATCTCGCTGTGGCAGCAGCGCAGAACTTCAGACTTCTGCAGCGTTTTGGAATCACCGTACGCAAAACGATCGACTGCCTCATTGCTACCTTCTGCATTGAAGAAGGGCACCAGTTGCTGCACCACGACAACGACTTCGAACCATTTGAAAAACACCTGGGGCTGCGCGTGGTGCATCCTCCAACGATCCCATTAAATTAAACTGAATAGACCGAGGAAGAGACTTTCCCCATGCAGAGCATTTTGAGGCGCCCTTGCTGATCGATTCCCACGCGCACCTTGACAGCGAACGCTACACCGACGACCGCGAGGCCATGCTGCGCCGCGCCTGGGAGGCCGGTGTGGGCACGGTGCTCTCCATCGGTATCGGCGAGCAGGCCAGCGGAATGGACCAGGCGCTCGCCGTCTGCCGCCAGTTCAACAGCCATCCGGAGAGTGGATCCGGCCTGCCGCGCCTCTACGCCAGCGCCGGCGTCTATCCGCACAATACGCCGGAGATGGACGACGCAGTGCTCTCCAAGTTGGACAGTTTGCTGGCCGAGCCGGAAGTGATTGCCTGCGGCGAGATCGGGCTGGACTACTACCACGAAGGCGCGGAGCACGCGGTACAGCGCGAGGGGTTGATGCGCCAACTGGAAATCGCCGCCGCGCGCAAGCGGCCGATTCTCATTCATTGCCGTCCCAAGGATGGCACCACCGACGCCTGGGACGATCTTCTTCCGATTCTGGAGGAGCAGTGGAAGCCCACCGGGCTGGGCGGCGTGATGCACTGCTTTGGCGGCGAATGGGAACAGGCGCGGCGCTCGCTGGACCTTGGATTCCTGCTCTCGTTCGCCGGAAACCTTACCTATCCCAAGGCCCAGCCGATCCGGGATGTGGCCGGAAAGCTGCCGCTAGACGGCGTGTTGGTGGAGACCGACGCGCCCTGGCTGGCGCCCGTGCCCAACCGCGGCAAGCGAAATGAACCGGCCTGGGTGCGTGACACGGCGCAGGTTCTGGCCGGACAACTCGGCGTATCCGCCGAAGAAATTGCTGCCGCCACCACGAAAAACTTCTTCAGGCTGTTTGATCCAAGCCCTGACGTGGGAAACTGATAAAGTTCGACCGGCGCAAAATGCCCGGTCCATCGAGGAAAAGAAAGCCATGGCCCAGGAAAATTCGTTCGATATCGTCAGCAAAGTGGAGATCCAGGAGGTCCGCAACGCCATCGACCAGGCGCTGAAGGAGATCCACCAGCGCTTCGACCTGAAGGATTCCCACTCGGAAATCTCGCTGGTCGAGGGCGACAAGGAGATTCAACTGGCCTCGGCCGGGGAATACAAGCTGGAGGCGGTCAAGGAGATTCTGGGGCAGAAGCTGGTCAAGCGCGGCGTCTCGCTCAAGAACCTGACCTATGGCAAGCTGGAGCCGGCCGCCGGCCAGAGCGTGCGCCAGAAGATCAGCCTGCAGCAGGGCATTCCTATTGAAAAGGCCAAGGAAATTGTGCGCCTGGTGAAGGACTCGAAAAAGAAGGCCCAAGCCTCGATCCAAGGCGATACAGTCAGAATAACGAGCAAGGACCGCGACGAGCTGCAAGCGATTATTGCTTTGCTGCGGGCAAAAGAGTTGGGCGTGGAACTGCAGTTTACCAACTATCGTTCGAATTGAGCGCATTCCCGGCTGGAGCTGGCGCATCTGATAGACAGGCGTCGCGAAGTCCTGCCAACCAGGACGAATTCAAGTTGAGAACCGGAGAACTTTGAGCACATTGGCGACAGCGACGGCTAGGGAAATTTTCGATCTGCTGCGGGACGACCTCGCGGCCATCGAACTGGAGTTGGGCCGCGACGCCGCCTCCGGCGTAAGCACCATTACGGAGATCGCCGAGTACCTGCGCGAGGGCGGCGGCAAGCGCATCCGGCCATCCCTGCTGCTGCTGGCGGCGCACATGCTGGGCTACTTTGGTCCCAGTGCCATCCGTCTGGGCACCGTGGTGGAGATGCTCCACACCGCGACCCTGGTGCACGACGACATCATTGACGGGGCGGACTTGCGCCGCGGCCGTCCCTCGCCCAACACCACCTGGGGCAACGAGAAATGCGTCCTGGCCGGCGACTGGCTTTACATGCAGGCCTTCCGCGTGGCACTGGAAGAGAAGAACTTGCGCGTGCTCGACCTGCTGATCGGCTTGACCCAGCAGATGGTTGAGGGTGAGCTGCTGCAGATTCAAAAGCTGGGCAAAGCCGTCTCCGAGGCCGAGTATTACGACCTGATCTTTCGCAAGACCGCCTGCCTGTTTGCGGTTTCCATGCGCCTGGGCGCGGTGCTGGCCGAGGCTTCCGAGGAGCAGGAAAACGCTCTGGCCGAGTATGGCCGGGCGGTGGGACTGGCTTTCCAGATTGTGGACGATGTGCTGGATCTGACGGCCACTGAAGAGGTTCTGGGCAAGCCCGTGGCCAGCGATCTGCGCGAAGGCAAGGCGACCCTGTCGATGATTCACTCCATCGACCACGGCACGGCCCGCGACCGCCAGACCATTCAGAAAGTCCTGGACGACCGCAGCTTCGAGCGCGTCAGCCGCGAACAGATTCTGGAGATTCTGACCCGCAACGGCTCGGTGGAGTACGCCATGGCCGTGGCCGAGCGCTATGCCGAGGAGAGCCGCAAAGCCCTGGCTCCCATGCCCGATTCCGAGTTCAAGCGCGCCCTGCTTTGGGTGCCGGATTTCGTGGTGGCGCGGGACAAGTAGAGCCGCCGGCTCCATCGACTATCATTTACCAAGAGAGCCTGCAGGCGCTTTCTTCGCTTATGGAGGAAGCCGCCGTCCGGCCCATGGGGCTGGCAGCTTCCAGTAGTCCACTCCACAAAGAGACATCCAAGGACAAATGAAATGATTAGCAGACGTGTATTTCTTCGCCGGGCTTCGGCGGTTGCGGGAGCAATGGGTTTATTGAAGGGTGTGGGAGCCCAGATTCTGGCTCCTGGCGCGGGTTCCTCCACGCACGGTGACGTAACGGACTACGTCAAGATCAAGATCGGCACGGGAGGCCACGGACACACCTATCCCGGCGCTACGGTGCCGTTCGGCATGGTGCAGCTCAGCCCCGACACCTTTAACGACGGCGAGGACAAGAGCGGCTGGGACCATTGCTCGGGCTACCACATTGCCGACAAAACCATCAGCGGCTTCAGCCACACACACCTGAGCGGCACCGGCTGCGGCGACCTGCTGGACTTCCTGGTGATGCCCGGAACAGGTGCGGCCAAGACTGTCACCGGCCTGCGCGACCACGCCGACGAAGGCTACCGTGCGCGCTTCTCCCATGACGACGAGATTGCAGAGCCCGGCTACTACTCCGTCCTCCTGAAGGACCTCAACATCCGGGCCGAGCTGAGCGCCACCGAGCGGGCGGGCATCCATAAGTACACCTTCCCCAAGAGCGACACGAGCCACATCTTGCTCGATCTGTTGCACACGGACGACGACAAAACCGAGGGCATGCTCTGGTCGAAGCTGACCGTGGTGGGCAACGACGCGGTGATGGGCGGGCGCAGCACCGACCAATGGGCCGGCGGACGCGAGATTTACTTTGCCATGAAGTTCTCCAAGCCCTTCTCGTCCTTTGAGATCGTCTCTGCGGACAAGCCTCTCGCCGCAGGAACGCGCGAGGCCGACGGCAAATCGCTTCGGAGCGTCTTTCACTTCACCACTGCGGAAGGCGAGACGGTGCTGGTGAAGGTGGGCCTCTCCAGCGTCAGCGCCGAGGGCGCAGCGAAGAATCTGCAAGCGGAGATTCCCGGCTGGGACTTTTCCGGCGTCAGAAGGAATGCGCACGAGTCCTGGGTGCGCCAGCTCTCTTCCATTCACGTGGAATCCACCAACCAACGGCAGAAAGAAATCTTCTACACCGGCCTCTATCACGCGTTTGTCGCGCCAACCCTGTTCGACGATGCGGACGGCCAATACCGGGGCATGGATGGCAAGCTGCACACGCTCGCCGCGGGCGAGCACAACTACAGCACCTATTCGCTGTGGGACACCTACCGCGCGGCTCATCCTCTCTACACGCTGGTGCAGTCCAAGCGGGTCCCGAGCATCGTGAACTGCCTCACGCGCATGGCGGAAGAAAGCCCGGCGGGCATGCCTGTCTGGCCGCTGCACGGCAAGGAAACCGGCTGCATGACCGGCTACCACTCGGTCGTGGTGATGGCCGAGGCGGTGGCCAAGGGGATTCCGGGCATCGACGTGAAGAGAGCCTGGAGCGCAGCGAGGAAGCGCGCCCTGGAAGAGGACTACCAGGGGCTGGCGTCTTTCCGCAAGCTGGGTTATATTCCGGCCGACAAGGAATCCGAGTCTGCCAGCAAGACCCTGGACTACGCCTATGACGCATGGGCGGCGGCTCACCTGGCGCAGGCTGCGGGAGCCACCGAAGATGCGGCTCTCTTGACCAAACAGGCCGGCTACTACCGCAACCTCTACGACAAGGGCACTACCTTCATTCGCCCCAAGCTCGAAAACGGCGCATGGACCGAGCCTTTCGCGGCCAATGAAATGGGCCACGGCAAGCAGTGGAAGGACTACACGGAGTCGAATCCCTGGGTCACCACCTTCAGTGAGCAGCACGACCCCAAGGGGCTGGCCGAGCTGCTGGGCGGCCGTGAGGCTCTGGCGAACAAGCTGGACGGCATCTTCAGCGCCTCTTCGGAGCTTCCGCCGGACGCGCCGCCGGATATCGCCGGACTGGTGGGCCAGTATGCCCACGGCAACGAGCCGGGCCATCACATCGCCTACCTCTACAACTACGTGGGCACCCCGTACAAGACGCAGGAGCGGGTAGCGAGCCTCTGCGAGACCATGTACGACAACAAGCCCGACGGACTGGCGGGGAACGAGGACTGCGGGCAGATGTCGGCCTGGTATGTTCTCAGCGCCCTGGGCTTCTACCCGGTAGATCCAGTCAGCACCAACTACGTTTTCGGCACGCCGATGTTCGACCGCGCCGAGGTGCGGGTGGCCAGCGGCAAGAGGCTGGTTCTGATCGCCAAGCGCAGCTCCGCGAAGGACATCTACATCCAGTCGGTAACCTTCAACGGCCAGCCGCATTCCAAGCTCTGGTTCAGCCACGCCGACATTGCGAATGGCGGCACCTTCGTCTTCACGATGGGCAGCCAGCCCAACAAGGCCTTCGGCGCCAGCGAGCAGGACGCTCCGCCGTCGATGACTGTCTAATTGCTTCAAATAACAAAAAGCCCCCCACGCAGGATTTTCTGCGTGGGGCTTTTCTAGTTGGCGCGGCCTTCTTCTGTTGGGGCAAAAGCGCGAGGTAATCACAGGGCAACTTCCGGTTGGGTGAGCAAGCTGGCGCGACCTTAATCTTGGACCCTTCGGCGTTTGGGAAGGCCGGTCCTACCGATCTACGCAATACGATCCTGAGCCGTCGCGAAGTGCGTTCGGTGCTATCTACCTAGAAGGGTTTGGGAAAACCAAAGCAAATATGGTGGCGGGGATAGTCGAAGGTGATCGTTCCTGCTTCCCATAACGGAACGCCTAGCGCACCGTCCGCGATGCCGGAAGAAAACGCACCAACTTGCCGAGTCAGCGCGATCTCAATATCCGGGAAATCGTGTCGCCCGACAGTCAGGCGGCTCACCTTCACAGTACTCCCGGCAACGGCTCCGCCAGTTCCTGTTCCCACTTGCATCGGTTTGCCTATCTGTTCCAGAAGCATTCCGTCTGGCGTGTCGAGGAAAGAGCCACCTAACATAGCGGCGTAATGCCTTGTTCCAAGGTCTACGATAAGTCGAAGCGTTCGAGGACCACTCGTCGGCGTCGCCTGCAATGTCGCCAATACGACAGGTGTTCCCCCTGCAAGGCTAAACGGGATCGGGTCGACGCAAGCCACCTCTTTCCCTGGCGGCAGGAAGGAAATCTTTCGATGGGGGTAATCGATGCTTATCGCCTGTAGCAGGAAAACGGGTTTGCCTAGCAATGCCTTCACTGAGAACCCCGCCGAGGAACTGAGACTTCCCATGTCCAAGGCAATACCTGCTAATTGAGAAAGACGTTCTGGCCCGAACTCGATTTGCGCGAGTTGGACCGGAAACATGGGGACGGGGTCACCACCACCCGGGATCTTGCCGTTTTCTGCACCAGGTCGTAGCCCCAGGCTGAGAGCAAAGCTTCGATCCAAAGCGAAAGCGCCTGCGCCGCTGTCCAGTACAGCATCGACATTGCTTCCGTTTATTACAACAGGCACACGAATTAGATTGTCCTGGAGCTGAAATGGGATCTCACTCTCCTGAGCTGTAGCAAGATGGCAACCTAGCCAAAGGGCAGTGATGCAGCAGAGCGCATGCAGTTTTCTCTTGGGTAGAATTCGAGCAACCGAAGATGCCATGTCCTTCTTCTCTACAAAAAACGGGATTTAGGATCACCAGCCAATAGCAACAACTTTTCAGGCCTTCATGGAGCGAATTTCCAACGCGCATTCAATTTACTATCCGGGAGTCGCCTTCCCAGCTGTTTTCCGCGACTTCCGGGCTCTGAGCGGTTGGCCGCCAACTTGTCAGTTGATCAACGTAACAGGCCGCATGCGTCTTCAGGATTGCCGCAAATTCTCTACTCTTCCGCCATCAGCGTCCTGAGCGCTTCCTCGTACTGATGCGGCAGGTGCTTGCGCTTCATCTGCGGGTCGCAGACCACGTGCACTGTTTCGCCTTCGGCCAGAAGCTTGGGCTCCTCGCCATTCACCGCTTTGCGCAGGATGCGATAGCCGAACTTGATGACCGAACCGCGCAGCAGGGTGGGCCGGGTCTCGATCAGGATTTCGTCGTCGTAGAGAGCGGGAGAGCGATAGCGGCAGGTAGCTTCGACGACCGGCAGAATGCAGCCATGATCGACTTCCATATCGCGATAGGAAAGGCCCAGGGTGCGGAGCACCTCGACGCGGCCAATCTCGAACCAGACCAGGTAATTTGCATAATAGACAATATGCATCTGGTCGGTTTCAGCGTAGCGCACCCTCAGTTCGGTGGTGACGGGCATCGTGCAGACTCTCTCACCAGTGAACAGTGATCAGTGAACAGTCGCCGAGTCGATCTCCGGAAACTGTTCACTGATCACTGTCCACTGTCCACTGCTTTTACGGCTTTAAGTGCGTGAAGATCGGCAGCTTGGTCACGTCGTTGAAGATGACGAAAGCAAAGAACGCCAGGATCAACACAAACGCCGCCTGGTAGATGCGCTCCTTGACGGCGATGTTGATGTCGTGGCGGAGCAGGCTCTCGATCAGCAGGAACAGGATCATGCCGCCGTCCAGGATCGGGAAGGGAAGCAGGTTGAGAATGCCCAGGTTCAGGCTGATCTCGCCGGCCAGCCCGAACTTGGGCAGCCAGCCCTTCATCTCCGCCGCTTCGCCGGCCATGCGGGCAATGCCCACCGGACCGGAAAGTTGCGAGACCGAGACGCGGCGCGTAAAGATGCGCTGCAGCACCTCGACAATCAGGAACGAGTTGTCCTTGCAGAAGGCGGTGGATTTCCGGGCCGCGGCGGCCAGGGGCAACGGGTCGTTGCGAAAGGCCATCGGCGCGGGGGCAAAGCCCAGCTTCCAGCCAGCGTCGAGCTTGGCCGGATGCGCCACCAGGTTCAACGCGGCGCCGTTGCGCAGGACCACCAGCGAGAGCGGCTGGCCCTTGCCTGCCTGCATATAGGCCAGCAGGGAGGAGACGGTGTGGAAGGGATGCCCATCGACCGACTGGATGGCGTCACCCGCGCGCAGACCGGCCTGTTCTGCCGGCGTTCCCGGCTGTATTTCTTCAACCTT
>Ga0255352_1001502_pt1 | contig 11430 bp, 19 predicted proteins | sample HBST0metaG_FD_189939 | JGI IMG/M metagenome (GOLD analysis project Ga0255352, IMG submission 189939) | Peat soil microbial communities from Stordalen Mire, Sweden - H.B.S.T0 | ecosystem: Environmental > Terrestrial > Soil > Wetlands > Peat | place: Sweden: Norrbotten County, Stordalen Mire...
CGCCCAGACGGACGAGTACACGGACCGCACCACCGCCGAATAGTGCATCAAATTACCCCCTCGACGGCCAGAGCCGCCAGTTGTTTCGGCACTTGCACTTCAAAGTCGCTGAGTACACGCTCGATGTCCTGTTGGCCCTGAGCATCCTCGCTCAAGGTCAGCAGGACAAGCTGGCAACGCGCGTCGTACTTTTGTCGCGCCGTGATCTGCTGGCTGGCCGGAAGATGCAGAGCCATGCAGGCAAAATGCCAGCACTGCGAGTACAACTCCTTGACACTCGGCAACGCCGATTCCGCTTCACCGCTCTGCGCAATGCGATCGGCGATCCGGCGCACACCGCTGACCTCACGCCGTACACAGCGCGAGGCTGCATCAAGCGCGAGAACCTCCAACTGCGCTCTCTGCGCGCTGCGATTTGCCTCGTCAAGGCCATCCTCAGAGCTTTCATCGTCGGCAGGGTCCGGAGTCTGCTGTTGGGCAGCATTCTTCGGTATGGCCAGCGGCGCGTCGAGCGTGGTCCAGTTCATCGGCCGCCAGTACTTCTTGCCAAGGCCGCCGGCAATCGGATTCAGATCGTCAAGCTCGCGAACATCGTCCTGGCTCAGCCAGCCATGCTCGATGGCGATGGCGTAGCCCTGCATCCGCGTCGCATTGTCGCCGCGCAGCAGCGCGGCCAGCGAAAACTTGACGTAGAAGCGGTCATCCTGCACCAGGTCGCGCTGCAGGCACTGTTCCCAGCGCACCGCCATTGGCAGCACGCATTGCTGAACATGCATCAGGTTGAACTGCTCAACCGACGCATACGTTGCCGCTTTTCCCGAGTCAACGCCGATCAGGTGAGGCAGAACATTGAAGAGCGAGCAAATCTTGGCGTCAGAGGCCTTGATCGACTCGAGTAGCTGCATGTCGGTTGGACTTACGCCAAGAGACTTGATGTCAATGCCAGGCGGCAGCATGCGCACACGATGCCGGTTCTCTCCGGTCGAAGCCCGCTCAAACGCCGCCTGATATTCCTTCTCGTCTGCCTTGGTCTCGAAATTGGTGCCAGTGATGAAAACGCCGGCCGAGGCATCATTCTTCAGGTACTTGCCAACGTAATCCTGCTGCGCCAACGCCACCCCCATCACGTCGACACCCATCGCAATGCGCGACTGGCCCATGTGCGCGTAATCCGACCATTCGCGCAGGTGAAAGACTTCATCCTGCAGCAGAACGCGCGTGGTACGCGTCAGCGGGTCGTTGTAGCGATAGCGTAGTCGGCCATTATCGAGCAACTCGACCGTCACGCGGTCCGGATGCATCGGGACCATCTCGCCGACCACGCCGCGGCTATCAGTCAGCAACTCAGCGTAGGCATTGCCTCGCAGCTCAACATGCCCCTGCAGCATCTCGTAAAACTCGAAGGCTGTTTGCATCGAGTTTGGACGCTTGTACAGAAGACTGAAATAGGGATGCTTCTTTGCCAGCGCTTTTCCATCGGCCATATCCCTGTAAAGGAAACACGGCAGTGTTCCGATGGCGCGGCACTTGGCCGAGACGGCCGCAACCACCGTACCGAGGCGCTTGGCGTTCTCCGGCGTAACGCGCATCCCAGAAACCGAGCCTGCGCCCACCGAACCGTACCAGAAGTCATCCCAGGGTGCCGGCGCGCCGCCGATCTCCGCGCGAAGGCCGCGAAACCCTGTAAGCATCGAGCTAATCAGACTCACATTGACCTCCGCCACCGGCTCTCGACTGCCCGGCCACGGTCAAGAAATAGACCGACCGCCGCCAGCATCAGGCCACCCATGATGTACCCCAGCGGCCGCCAGGCCAGCCAAAAACCGTATGCCAACACCGCCACTCCCAAAAGCAACACGGCATCCGGCAAAAACACACTCAGTTTCTTCATCAGAGGATTCCGATCATCGGCGTTGTGTACCGGCGCTTGACCTCGCCCTGCATCGCCTGGTTGATGCCCGTGATGAGAGCCACCGCCGGGTCGATCTTGTCTTTGCCGTTCTCGATCTTGCGCGGAAAAACATTGTCCTTCGCATCGACGCGCGCTACGACGCAGGACATGGCCCAGGTCAACACCGGGTCGCCATTGTGATGCAGTCGGCCGGCGCGAATCGCCGCATCGAGTTCCTTCATCGCCGGACTTAGGTACTGCACCTGCTGCGGAACCGAAACGACCACATCCTCGCCCAGTTGCGAGGCCAGGTCCTGCTGCATCTGCATGGCTTGCCAGGGATCGAAGGCAATGCGCTGCATGTCATACTCATCCAGTTCGCCCTCGATGTCGCTCTGCACGGTCGGCAGATGAATCTCAGCACCCGGAATACCTGTCAGAAACCCATCTTCAAGCCAGCGAAGGTAGTGCTGATGCTCGCTGTCGTTGATGCGGTCGGTTGGTGCGTAGTGCTGGCCGAATACGAAGTAATGCCGCACCTCGACACCCTTGTCGTTTTTCAGCATCCGTTGGAAGATGCGTATCCGCGAGCAGAGGTCGATCTTGGCGGCCAGGTCAACACCCAGCCAGCACTGCGCTCCCTTGAACTCTTCGAGCGACAGGCTGCTATCGCAGCATTTCTCCCAGTCCACCATGTTGAAGTAGCCGTTGAGGGCATTGGTCCACAGATCAAGGTGTTTGGTCTTATAGATCGCCTGCCTTTGCGGCGACTGGCGTGCCGTGTTGAGCTGCTTCTCCAGATACTCCGGGAAGACACTCACTCCGAGATTTGGGTTTGCCTTTTGCTGCGCGACCAGAGACGACCAATCGTCGCCCTCATCCGCCGAATACATGATGCAGAAATACGCATCGTTTTCGATCAGGCCGTCGAGGATCTTCTCGGCGTCCTTCTCGGCCATGTAGCACGGGCTTGCCGTGTTGGTGCCGGCCGTCGTGATGTTGATGCACAGGCCCTGGCGGCGCGCTCCCATGCCCGAGACCATCGTGTCGTGCAGGTTGGACGTCAGGTGCTCGTGAAACTCGTCGACGATTGAGCAGCTCGGCGATGCGCCGTCGCCCGGGTCGCCGATCAGCGGCTCGAACTTGCCCTCATCGCGCAGCGAGATGATCGACTCGATGTTGATGTCGAGGTCGAAGTGCTCCTTGAAGCGCGGTGCCTTCTTGGCCATGCGGCGGGCGGTCTTGAAGACCTCCATCGCCTGCTTCTTGCTTGTCGCACCGCTGAAAACTTCCGGCGCGACCTCATGATCGGCCACAAGCATGTACAGGCCAACCGCGGCGGCCCAGGTCGTCTTCGCATTCTTGCGCGCGACCTTGATATATGCCTCGGAAAAACGACGATAGCCTGAACGCTTCTGAACCCAACCGAAAAGCGAGCAGGTCATGAAAACCTGCCACGGTTCAAGCTTGATGTTGTTGCTCTTGCCCGCCTGTACGCGCGCCCATTCGCCCTTGACGTGCGGCAAGAGCTCGATGAAGCGGCAGGCACGGCCTGCAACCGCCGGATCGAACTTATGCGGAAAACTCTTGAGGCGTACCCGCTTCAGGTCGTCAAGATGCCGCTGGCAGGCTTTGATGGCCCACTTGCCGGCAACAATCTTGCCCGAGACAACATCTCGCGCATACTTGTTGCCGACATTGGCAAACCGGCGCTCTTCCGCCAAGACCTCCAACCTACTCGAAGCCTGTCCATGGGCCGCCATTGCCACCATCCTGTTTTCCCGCGCCCACAGCGCCATCCTGGCCGATGGCCTTGGCGAGTTGCAGCATGTACGCCTTCTCTGAAGTCTTCATGTATGTGCCCGAGGTGCGGAACTTGTACATCGATTCGCAGAACATCTCAAGCAGGGCGCGCTTCATCGGCGTGCCGCGCGGAATCTGCGGAGCAAACTCATCCCAGATCGAGCGCAACATGGTGCATTTCCGACCACCAACCTCAGCCTCCGGGACGTTCCACCGCTCCGGCGAAGGACCAATCGGCGGCAAATCAACCTCGGTTTCCGCCTGCGCGATGCGATCCCGGTAGCGCTGCGGGTTCTTCGCGATTGCGCCGCTGAGCTCGAGTTCGTGCAGGTCTTTTCTAGGTCGCGACATAGCCACTCACACCCAATAAAGGGTCTCTGCGGCTCCCAAAGCCGCTAGAAAGGCCTTCAGGTGCGCTTAAAACGCCTTTCTGAAGCCCGTCATTGCTCGATCAGACAATGGCCCAAAAACATCACCTTTTTAGCCATTTTTCGTATTTTGTGGAATTAAAGATCAAGGTAGCGCACGGTCTCCGGCACGAGGCCGCTAGAGATTTGACCCCGCCCCGGGTATGCACTCGGCGGCCATCTGTTGCCGATGGCCAAAGCCACCGTCTTCTTTTGCCGTCTTCTTGTCGTGACACACCTTGCATAGTGGCTGCCAGTTCTTCGGGTTCCAGAACAAACCCATGTCGCCCTTGTGAGGGATGATGTGATCTGTTACGGCAGCCGCGCGCGGCGCGTTGCCATGATCTTTGAACGGATCAGCACAGAGAGGATGCACGAGCAGGAATCCCTTGCTTGCCTTCTGCCATCGGCGGCCATAACCGCGCGCATACGCCGAAGCACGTGCCTTCTCGGCCATCTTCTTCGGTGCCAGCGCACTACACGCCGGACAGTATCCGTTGACGACAAGCGCCGAGCAGCCTGGCCGTGCACATGGTCGTTTGATGCGACCGGTCACAGTCAGTCTCCATTCGACAGCGGAATGCCGCGCTGCCCTTCGATGTGCGAGACGCGCCTATCGAGGCCAATGATAACCACGTCATGATGCTCTATCTTGACGTCGTGGCGCTTTACTTCGCTATCGACTCCAGCCACTTTCTGATCCGTCCGGCCAGCACGATACGCCATCGCGAGCAGATTCAACAGCGCGCCCGCACCGACCGTGATCTGGATCTGCAACGTTCCATCCATCAGACGCTCTCCCAAAAGAAAAAGGGCCGACACGCTCACGCGCATCAGCCCAACTTGTTACGCAACCAATCGGTGCTGGCCAAAGTATTCGACCTTAGCTTCAAGCCGTTCCGTAAAATCTTCCGGCGGCAACGGCCAGTTGGTTCGCGCGTCGCGAGCCTTTAGCCGTTGCTCTTCGCTCAGGCCTGCCGTTTGTGATGGACGCCGAATCGCATACTGCACCATTTCCGACATCGAAATAGCGCGAGGCGATTCGTGAGTCGCATAGGCATTCCACTCTTCGCGCCGGCGTATCTCATATCCGGCGTGCTCGTTGTTTGTGTAGTAGACACGCGACCATTCGCCCTGGCGACACATGCGCTCGCCTTCAGCGAAAGGCACAGTTCGCACTCTGAGCCAATCACGGACTACAGCATACGGACCGTAGAGGTTAAAGAATTTTCCATTGACGCGATTCTTGAGCCGTTTGCCCATAGAAAATACGCCAAACGAGAGGAACACCAAAAGAAAAACCGGCTTGCGCCGGTAGGGATGATTCTCTTGATGTTGTCGAGCAGATACACGTCGACCTACTAGGTACTACGGCCACGCTGTCGCGGCGGCACACCCTCTAACGGGATGACGAGTCTCTCGACAATCAGCAATCTATCCGATCCTTCGGAAGAATGCAAATCGGACACAAAAAACGGGCGCGACCAACCGGCCACGCCTGCCATTTTTAATCAGAAATCAATAAATCTTGATTTCGCGATTACCCGCGTAAACACTGCGCAATTCCAACAATCTCCAGCGTGGCATCCCAGTAATACTCCCCGCATTCTTCGAGTTCTGTCACCACTACGGCCACAGGCGGAAACTGCTTCAATTTATCGACTAATTCTCCAACTTTCGCGCGCGGTCTTCTATCGCGACATGCCTGACAATGAACTCCGAGTAGGCCGGTGGAATCGCTTGACTGAGCGTCTTCATGCTCATCCAGTCAATACCCATCGCCTCGCGCGCCTGTTCGACTGTGAACGTCTCGCGAACCACGTTCCTAACCACGTTTGTCTGTGGGGTGCTCCCCGTGACCGTGATTGTGCGCGGCCGCACGTTATCGACCGGAGTGTGTCCGCACACCGTAAGCACTTTTGGCGCGGTGAAGTGCCCCCCTCTGCCGCAAACCGATAAGGCCCAGACATGCCCATGCTGACAACGCGGCCGGAGTGGAATCGAAAATGAAGTCTCAAAGACACGATGCCGCCGCAGCTCTGCACGTCCGTCCTTAGTGCACAATCCAAACATCGTCCCGCAGAGCATGATAAGGAATCCGGACTCGCCCAGGGGTGCATCTTCGACATTCTCTATGCAATATGGAGTGCCCGACTTCACAAGCCTTGACCGTGTGGCCGGAATCAGGTTTGGTCTGTCTTTCTTGTGCAAATGGCGTAGTCGCGAGAACGCCTGGCACGGAGGACTTGCCCAAATAAAATCGAACCCATCAAGTGGGAACGTAAGTGCATCGGCCTGAATAAACCGAAACGGATAACGAGGCTGCGGGTTTATATCCACGCCTGTCACGTCATAGCCCGCACAATGTAAGCCCATCGACGCGCCACCTCCACCACAGAACAAATCGAGAGCTCTTTTCATCACCTTCCTCGCTCCATCGGCGTCATTGCCGCCCGCCTGCTGTACCGCATCACCGGCATCTGCGCTTCGTTCACCGCATCGGCCAGCGCCTGGCTGTACGCCGCCAACTGACCAGCCATGTCCAACGGCTCAGACTTGCTCAACGTGCCGCGCCGCAACGTCCAAACCTGCACAAAACTCCGCGTCAAAATGCCCTCGCTTGCTGGCGTTCGATCTCCTTGTAATCCCATGGCCACTTGTTTTCATCGAGCCACAGACCGAGTTCGATAAAACGCGCCGGGCCATACTGGTAACGCAGACGCGATGCAAGTTTTTCGTGCTTGCGCACGGCGTCAACCATGCGCCTTGCCAGCGCGCCTAGCGTCTCACCCTGCCCAGTGCGCGTCTGCAGTGCCGCCTCAATCACCGGCCCAACGCCGCGTCGACGCCGGTTCTCGACGTAGCCGCACTCGCGCATCACCCAAGCCCGCGCTGCTGCCGTATCGGCAAACTCAAGCGCCGGAGCAGGCACTGCGTCAGCCTTATGCGTCACCTTCGCCGCCTTCGCGTTTTCCTCGCGGTAATAGCGCTCGAACTCTGCGCGCATAGCCGGATGACACGCATCAAGGTGCTCTAACTGCTCTGGCGTGAGCTCGTTCGCTACCACGGCATCACCGTCGTGTCCCAATCCACAACGCCGCCCATCGGAAACATCCGCGAAAGCCGTGCTATGTTCAGCCGCGCTTCTCGTGTCGGCGACTTGCGCCAGATCAGCGGCGCTGGATGCCGACGCGGCATCGCTGGCACTTTTCTGTTCAGCGGGCAGAGAGTTTGCGGCCACCACGTTACCGAGCACCACACGGGACACCGCAACTCCTGGCACCGCTCCCAAGCGTGCAGCCTGAACTCCTCCTGTGCCACGACCGTCTCTTCGGGATTGCAGGTGTTTTCCAAACGCCTCATCGCCTTCTCCTCCGTCCGCCACTCCCCCCTCGCTGGCGAGGGGGTTAGGGGGTGTTGTACTTGTTCTTGCTTTCTTGCTTTCTATAAATAAAGAGGCTGTCGCTCCTGAGCGACAGATCTGTACTTCAGGAGCGACAGTTTTGTCGCTCTGGGCGACAGGCACAGAAAAAAGTTGCCCGCTCAATCTGTCGCTCTGAGCGACAGATGAGGGCCAATCCGCAACCGTCTTTTTCCGTGCCATCTGCGTCCGCAACTGGTGGACCTCTTCAGCTAACTGCACCGCGCGCTCCTGCGGAAGAACCCACGCACCAAGCACGCGATCATACTGGCCACCCTCGCGCATCACCAGGTCTTTCACGTCAGCCAGCGCGTACCGGCCGGCGCTCCTCGTGCCGTGCTCGCAATACAGCAATCCAACATGCTCCAGCACCTGTAGGCACCGCCAGACCGTATCCGGGCTCTTGCCGCACCACCCGGCCATCTCGCGCAGGCTTACACGCGTGTCGTTGCCGCGAACCCGCGGCGATACGATCCACGCTCCATGCGCATACCGGGCAATGCGGCAATACACCCATACCGCGTCGGCACCTACAATCGGCTGATAGCAATCGGCCACTTCGTTGTCGATCCAGAAGTGCCATGCCTTCCGCTCATCGCGTAGTTGCACGTTTTGTTTCCCTGAAAAATTCACAGTGCTTTCCCATGCGCCGCAAGCTCTCTGTCCGCAGCGCCAATTTCTCAACTTTGTTTCGGGTTACGCCGCCACTGACCTACGGTGGCCCATCCGCTCGTAATGCTCCTGCCAGTTACTCACCGGCGCATGGCATTGCGGGCACCACTCCAGACGCGACTCACACGGCGCACGCCGTGCTGGTTTCCTGCCTGGCTTGGGCTTGGGTTTCTGCTCCACAGTGGCACCCACGTTCATGCGGAGTTTCCGGCGTGGCTGATACTTTTTGCGCCCCGTCGTCAACTGCACGCCAAGCATCTTTGCGCGGACTTCTACTGCGCGCAGCGTGCGCCCAATCCGCTCACTGGCCCGCTCTACCGTGCTGCCATCCATCTCTCGCAACAGCGCATCCTCTTCCGGTCGCCACCATGGCCGCACCGCCGCCAACCTCACACCTAGCCGCGCGGCCATCATCTTGACGGCATAACATGAGCGGCCCGTTGCAAGGCTCAGGGCATTCAACGTAGTGCCAGGCCCAGCAGTGCGAAGCTGCTCAATCTCCTCGGGACGCCAACTACGCGAACCGTTGCGCAACAACCCTATGGTTTTCAGGTGCCCCATCACGGCGAACCGTGATCGCCCCACGGCCTCGGCAATCTCACTCACCGTCTTTTCGCTGCGCAGCCGACGCAGCAAACTCTCTTCCACTTCCGACCATCTCGGCCCTGCGCCCATTACGCCACCTCCCCTGCATTGTGGTGATGCATCCACTTGCCCATGTGCTCACTCGCCCAGTCCCGCGTCGTGCGCACCTCGCGCAGCCGCACATCATCCGTGCGCGCCATCAGATCGATCATGGCCAGCAGGCTGCCAATCTTGCGCTCAAGGATTACCTGATTCGGCAGGCCAGTACGCGGCGACGTGCCGCCATAGCCATACCGCAGCACCTTGCCCGCCATCACCGAGGCCTCACCACAACGCTCGACCAGCATCACCAGCCGCTCAATCTGTGCAGACGAAAGATCGCCGTGCGCCTGGCTCTCTGATTGCGGCCAGACGGGAACAATTCGGCAACAGCCAGAGGACACAACTATTTCTTTCGGGTCTGGCTCACCCCAAACACAGTCCAGGGGCGGCCGCATTTTCTTCGACCACAGTCGCGCCGGAAACTTGCGCAAAAACTCACCTACCCGCATATCCACCCTCCCAACTCACCCGTTGCGATGCCAGCTTGCGCTGCATCTTTTCTCGTTTCGCGCGTGCTCGCGCCACGCACGCCTCATGCCGCGTCGGATAGGACCAGCAATCCTCGTGCTTGCGCACCAACGCCTCGCGCATCTGCGTCATGGCCTCCGGATTGCGAACCACAACGCTCTGCACCAAGGCCAGCGCGCCGCACCCAAGGCACTCAAACGCGCATTGAGCCTTGCGAAAGACCACGCCACCGCCCGTAGGCCTGCGTCGACCGCGCCGCGCGGTCAAGCGACTACCTCGCCACGCGGCACGGCTTCGATCTCCACCTTGAGCTTTCCGTCGATCACCTTCAATAACTCCGCATGCGCATCGATCATCGCCGCACACGCATGATCCGTGGCTATATCTAACCCCTTAGCATGCGCGTGAGCACGATCAGCATTGCCCTTAATGCGTGCATATTCCTCGCGCGCCGCCCGGAGTTTCTTTGCTGTTTTCAGCAGTGCCAAATCTTCCATTACTCACTCCCTCACCGGCTCCAACTCGGCCCGGCCAGCCTTGCGCTTATGCTCGCGGGCAACCTGCAAACCCGCCATCAGCCCCGGCAATCGATCCGCCACCACCGCGCCCGCATCGTGCGGCGCAACCTCTGGATCGGCCGCCAGAACCCCATCGTTGACGCGGACCACGATCACGGCCAGCGCGCCCGACTTGCTCCGCAGCCAGTCCGCCATACCCTCGACCGTCCCCGTTTTGTTCCAGTCGCGCCCATCTGCCATATCCCACCGCCTACCGATCCGTAACAGCCAGCAAAATCACAAACAACAAAGCGCCGTGGTCGTCATGGTGCAAAATCGAGTAGTAGATGCCCCACAGCGACATCGCTTGCACTGTCGTCTTGCCGATCCAGCTCACCCACGACCGCGCGTGCTGCCGCCACCCGGCCGCCATCTACTCCTCCAGCCCGACGCGCTGGGCTAAACGCCCCGAGCGGCTGTCCAACTCGTCCAGGTAGGTACGCTCTTCCTCGAGCACGCTGCTGATCTGATCGAGCCGCTCCTCGAGCAACGCGTTGCGCTCATTCATGCCGCGCGCCAGGTCGCGATTGCGCTCGACCAGCGCCAGAATGTTCGCATCCACCGCAAACCGCGCCGGCATTACCTCTACCGACCTCACCGCTGCCACCTTCTGCCTTGCCGTTGCTGCCACCGTCCGCTCCTCTTAGCCCTTGCGGGCACCTGCGTTACAGCTCTGCGTCCTGCGCTTCGTCGCCGCCATCGTCGGGCTTTGGCGGCTCTGGCTCACCACCGGCCAGCTTTTCGAGATCCTCAATCGAGGCAAACAGGTTGAGCTGCATCTCGTCGTCGGTCATCGCTTCATCGCGCACTACCTCGCCAGTGTCCAGGCGCACAATCCGCTTCGTGCCCTCGCACGGCATGTGGTAGATCACCTCACAGCGCACAAAACGCACCTCGCAACGTGTCTTGATCGCCCGCGCAACCTTGCGTTGATCCTCGGCGAGTCCGGAGAGCTGGTCCTTGTAGCGCTTCATCGCGTTTGAGCGCTCCTCACTCACCTCGTCCATGCGCGCAATCAGCCCGCACAGGTAATCGCCGCGCGATCGCACCTCGTCGTCAGTGAGTGCCGTCGCCAACTCAAGCTCGATTCTCTTTGCCATTTCGCCCCCTCGCTCAGTAGCAGCGCTCGACACGCATCGCCAGCAACCACACGCACGCACAGATACCAATCAACGCCAAAAGCCACGCGTTACTGTGCACCAAATTCAAAATCCGCGCCTTCACGCCATCCTCTTTCCACGTCGCCCACGTCGCACAATCTCCGCGTGAACCTCGGCCGTCGTCTTCTTCCGCCGCGCCGGCCGACGGCGACTCTCTGCGATGTACTGCCGCACACAGCCTGGCGCACTGCAAACCGTGCGCGCGTTGTCGTGCCAGCCGCACGTATCGCCATCCTGCAAGGTGCAGGGGCTCGTCTCCGTGCAGCCGCAATACCGGCACTTGCCGGGAATCATGTAAGACATGTGAACCTCCGATCAATCCATTCGCGATGTTGCCCAGGCACGCGCATCCCCTCGCTCGCCC
>Ga0255352_1001505_pt1 | contig 11415 bp, 10 predicted proteins | sample HBST0metaG_FD_189939 | JGI IMG/M metagenome (GOLD analysis project Ga0255352, IMG submission 189939) | Peat soil microbial communities from Stordalen Mire, Sweden - H.B.S.T0 | ecosystem: Environmental > Terrestrial > Soil > Wetlands > Peat | place: Sweden: Norrbotten County, Stordalen Mire...
GATTTGACGGGTGCGGGAAGGCTGCCGGTGCGATGCAGGACTCGCGGCTGGAGTCGCCGCGTGTTTGCGCGCCGAAGACTGTTGCGCAGCCCGCCCGGACTCATGCCGAGTCGCTCGCTCCGGAGTGCGCACATGCGCGCGACTTGCCGCATGGGCTGGAACATGGCTGGGCTTGCGGCTGGCCACACGGTTCGCCGGATGGCTTGCTTTCTTGTGAGCCGCCGTTGCGGAGTTGTGAGAAGTTGTTGCGGGCGCAATGCTCTTATGCGGCTTGGCCGAGGAGGCCTGCAAGCCGCAGGCCGCGCTCCCCGAGAGCACAGCCAGCACGAAAATGATTAAAAAGGTTCGCCGCATCAAGAAGTCTGCGGAGAATCCAGAGCAATTTCAGTGTATGCCCATTCGCTTTCGTTTTCGAGTATCAAACCGGATGCGCCTTCGTCCGATAATGGGCGCGGCAAAAGCCTTCCTGCCCGGCGCTTGACGCGTGCCGCCGCGAATGTTCTGCTGGTTCATGAACATGACTGGGTGAACCTATGCAAGTGCCTCAATTTACCCTCGACGATTACGAGAGAGATTTTGCCGATCGCCACCTGTTGCATGGAGTGGTAGCGAAGTGGGCCAAGCTCCGCCCGCAGTCCGTTGCCATCCTCAGCGCAGACGGCAGCCGCGCCGTCACCTGGAGCGAGTTCGACCGCCTGACCACGGCGCTGGCGAAAGAGTTGTTGCGCCTCGGCTTCGCGAAAGGCGATTTCCTGGTCACCTTGTTGCCGTTCACCGTGGATCACGTTTTGCTCGAATATAGCTGCTTCAAAATCGGCGTGACCGTCGCCCCGCTGGATCTGCGTTTGTCGGCCGCCGAGGTAATTCGAGCTTTGGAAATCCTCCGTCCGCGCGGATTTGTCTCGCTGGGCGTCAAATCGCCGCTCGATCTTCGCCCGCTGTGGCGCGCCGTGAAAACGCATTGCCCTTGGATCGAACGTTCCATCGTGATGGATTCGGAAGAGGCGATTCCAGGCACGCAATTCTTCGCGTCGATTGCGGAAGCAGCAGGCAGCGACCCGGCATCCGCGGAATCGCCCATCCTCCCCCAGATTGCCGAGGACGATGGCGCTCTGGTCATCTTCACCACCGGCTCGACCGGTTCGCCCAAGCCCGCCCTGCTTTCGCACCGCAACATCACAGTGCAGAACATGTGCCTCTGCGGCGCTTTTTTTGGCGGAGATCGCGGCACGCGCACTCTTGTCAATCTGCCTCCGTCGCACGTTGGCGGGCAGACAGAGGCGATGATGAGCACCTTCTTCGGCGGCGGCACGGCGGTCCTTCTAGAAGTCTTCGACGCCGGCCGTTCGCTGCGCGCCATCGCTCAGCAGCGCGTGGAAATACTGGGCCAGATTCCGGCCATGTTCAGCCTCGAATGGATGCTGAAAGACTATGATCGCCACGATCTCTCCAGCCTGAAATTTGCCGCGTACGGCGGACACGCTGTCTCGCGGCCGTTCGTGGATCAGCTTGCCGCCATGTCGCCGGTGATCGGCACCGGACTGGGACTCACCGAGGCCTCGGGCTGGTGCACCTATGTGCTGGCGAGTACGGCTGACCGGGATTCATCCAATCAGAAGGCGATTCTCGCCGGTCTTGGCGTGGATATGCCCATCTACCCATGCACCATTCGCCAGCCTATGCGCGAGGATGGCAGCGCGGGCGATGAGCTGCCCTCCGGCGAGATTGGTCACGTCTGCTTTTGCGGGCCGCAGACATTTCTTGGCTATGTCAACGATCCTGCGGCCACCACAAAAGCAATTTCGCGCGACGGCTTCTTATACACCGGCGATCTCGGCTTCAAGAACGCCGCAGGCTTGCATCTGACCGGCCGGGAGAAGTGGGTAATCAAGTCGTTTGGCTACCAGATTTTTCCGGGCGACGTAGAGAAGCACATCTGCACGCTCACGGAAAAGGTAGCCAACTGCGTCGTGGTCGGCATGGCGCATGAGGTCGTTTCCGAAGCGGTAGTAGCCGTGGTGGAAACGAAAGCCGGCGTTGAACTGAGCAGCCGCGAACTGGATCGCCAAGCGCGTGAGCTGCCGACCTATATGCGGCCGCGCCACTGGATCATTCTCGAAGCCGGCCAGATGCCACTGAATCGCATTGGCAAGCCGGATTACGTCCGCGCCCAGGAGATGGCCCGCGCGGAGATCGCCGAGTTGCGCGCCCGCGGCGAGTGGGACAGCGGATTGGTTAAGACGTAGCGCGCGACAAAGGGAAAAACGCGATTTTTCGGGGAAAAACCACGTTTTTCGGAAGCGGTTTCTCACCATCTGAAATGCAGGAGCGGTATTCCTGTGGAAAAGGCCCATCTGGGCACCCTGCTGATTTCTGCAATCAAGCCATTTGTTATTAGCAGGATGCGGATTTTTCCGTTACCGCGCCATTGATCTAATCTGCACGGTTTTTGGAAAAATTTATACCCCCGGGGGTATAGGGGGGGGAACCCCTCAGTATTTTCGTGGTTTCGTTCGTAATTCAGGGAGGTAAGCGCCACCTGTACCGCTTGTCGCGGCCAGGGCTTGTTTGGGATTGGGATCGAGCGCGGAGAGTGGAATGACTACAACCAAGTTCAGTCCCGATGCGGATTTTGGAGGCATGGTAGATTCTTCCTACAGATAGGGTGCGCCGAACGATCGTAATTCTCTGCAACGACCCGTTGTGGGTCCAGACGCCTTCGGCAATGCGACACGTGGGGCGGAACATCCGGCAGAGTTGCGCTCCCGAGACAAGTGGAACATCGGCTCAAACCCACACACTAAGTAGTAGTGTCTATGGAACGGAGTTTCTTCACGTCGAGAAGGTCTTGATCTCTGCCACTGGCGAGTTTATTGCGAATGAGGTCGCCCTTGGAGATGACGAAGGTGGCAATCTCGCCGTCGATCCGGCCTTCAAGGCGATGCTCCCAAGCTTCCTCGAAAGTGATGCCGTCCACCTGCTGAAGAATATCGACCCGCTCCGGAGGCTGGCCCATCTGGATGACCGTGCCATCCCTGAAATCGGCTGGAGTCAAGCCGTCGAGTGGCGCGCCGAATGCGGCAAGCGCCGCAAATATGGCCTTGCTGTTTTCATCATCTGCGCGGATGAAGAGATCCAAGCCTTTCATTGCGCGCGGTTCCATATGAACGCCATATGCGTATCCTCCAACAACAAGATACTTAACGGCGTGTGCGTTCAATACGCGCAAGAGGTCTTTCATGCCCTTGGTCATCACAGCTCGACGCTCCTTTGAAGGCGGCAGCAAAGGCATATGCGGCTTCACTGACATCCCAAACGGCAGTGAGCCGGGCACCGACGGATTGGCTTTGCCAGTAGCGATAGGTCTCCAGTTGCTGATGCTCTGGATCGGTCACCCGGCGAATTGTCTTATCGATGCTCATGGTTTATATCCACTCTACTCTGTCGCTGGTCCCAAGCCTCAAAAGCTGGATCTAGGGCACTCTCATAATCAACAACTTACATGCCTTTGATAGCTCGCGCGATGAATCTCACTTACCTGAACGGTAATGCTGCATTTCTGTTCGGCAAACGATTTTGGAAATGCCGCAACGAGAATCTCCAATGCCATACGAGCGATTTCGCTCTTGAACTCGTCGCTTCGGCCATCCAGGATTTGCAGATTGAGTGTGACAAAGGATTGATTGCCTTCGCCATTTCCGATTAGAAAGTTGCTATGTCTGATCACTCGGCTCTTAATGTCCCCGGCCACGAATTCACCGGTTGCAATCAATCTCTCGTGCACCTTCTTCATGATCTGATGCCATTCCGGTTCGTCGGCAATGTTCGCGGAATACTCAAAGATGCAATGGGGCACTTTTCAATCCTCTTGCCGTGATGTCGAGGACCGGGTGCCCAGGTTCCGCTTTGAGACCTGAGCCTATCGCTAAATGCGCAGTCCTACTGCAACAACTTCGGCTCCTCGTCCTTGCCGTTCAGTTCTTACAGTGAGATGATGACCGCTACGGCTGCGACGTCTCTCATATTGCGGGTAGCCACCGCTTATTCCTTATAAGCCGCTACGCGGCGTTGATCATCTCCATGCGCAGCCGCTTGCCGACAGCGCGGGCGGCGCGAGCTATGGTTTGCAATTGGACAGCGCTGTTTTCCGGGTCGAGCAAGCGGTCCAACTGCGAGCGGCTGGTGCCCATGCGCTCAGCCATGGTTTTCTTGCTGATCTTGCCGGCCTTCATCGCTTCCGCCAGTTGCCATGCGATCACTCGCTTGATAGCCGCGGTCTCGACCTCATCCAGAATGCCCTCTTCTTCCAGAAAGCTGTCGAATGTGGAGCCGGTGTGGTCGAACGCCGTTTGTTTGCTCATTTCAGACCCTTCTCATGCTTGCGCATATTCCGGCGCGCTAGATCCAGATCGGCATCTGGGGTTTCTCGTGTCTTCTTCACAATGCCGTGCAGCAATACCATTCTTTGCATCCGGTCAATATAGAAGAAAACGCGTACGCCGCGGTTCCCCGGCAAGGGTGTCCGAACCTCATACAACCCGTCTCCCATCGGACGGCAGGCGGGCATTCCAACCGGCCATCCGAATTCAACGGTCTTGATGTCTTCCCCAACCAGGCGCCTGTCCTGCGGGTCCATCGTTCTCAGCCAACTCCGAACCGGTTCGCTCCCCGCCTCGGTACGATAGAAGATGGCAGGAATCCGCTTGAGTTGATCCTTGCTTACTGTACCACGCGTGGTACTTTTTAGCAACCTCGATGCCGACGGGGTATTCCGAAACGGTTTCACCGCGTTCTCCCGAAAAACCCAAATCACGCTACTGCAACAGCGTTCCCTGCTCCTCGTCTTTACCGTTGCCGTTCAACTCTTCCGGCGGAATGATCACCGCCGCGGCTACCTTGTCGTCCGGTTCCAGATTCAACAGCCGAACGCCTTGCGTGGCACGGCCGGCGGCGCGGATGGTCTTGGTGTCAATACGGATGATCTTGCCGAACTGGCTGATGACCATCAGTTCCGAGGAGTCGTCCACCAGTTCGATGGTGTTCACCCGTCCGATGCGCGGCGTGACGGCCATGTTCTTGACACCTTTACCGCCGCGGGTTTGCAGGCGATACATCTCCACATTGGTGCGCTTGCCGAATCCGTTTTCCGTGATCGCCAGAATCCGGAAGTCGCCCGGCTCATGCTCCTTGGGCGTAATCGCCACGCCAACCACGTAATCGTTCTTGGCCAGATCGATGCCGCGCACACCGTAAGCTGGACGGCCCATGGAGCGGACGTCGTTTTCGTCGAAGCGAATCGCCATGCCCAAGTGCGTAGCCAGAAAAACAATCTGGCTTCCGTCGGTAATGCGCGCCGCTACAAGCTCGTCGTCGCCGTCAATGCCGATGGCGATAATGCCGCGAGCCATCACGTTACTGAAGTCCTTGAGCGGCGTCTTCTTCACCGTGCCTTTTTGCGTGGTAAAGAAGATGAACTTGCCCTCTTCTTCCAGGTCGCGCACGGGCAGAATGGCGCGCACGTTTTCGCCCGGCTGCAGATCGAGCAGGCTCTGCATCGACTTGCCTTTGCCGGCCGCGCCCACGTCGGGAATCTCGTAAACCTTCAGCCAGTAGACGCGCCCCGTGTTGGTAAAGCACAAGAGGAAGGCGTGCGTCGAATCGACAATTAACTGCGCGACAAAATCTTCTTCGCGCGTCTTCATGCCCATGCGCCCGGTGCCGCCGCGCCGCTGCTGGCGATAGATGCTGATAGGCGTGCGCTTCAGGTAACCCTGATGGCTCACCGTCACAGCAACCTGCTCGTCGGCGATCAGATCTTCAAGCTGCAACTCGGCGCTCTCGTCCACAATCTGCGTGCGCCGCGCGTCGCCGTACTTGTCGCGTATCTCTTCCAGTTCCTTCACGATGACTGCGCGCAGCTTTATCTCGCTGGCCAGAATCGACTCGTACTCTGCAATCCGCTCGCGCACCTGCTTCAACTCGTTCAGCAGTTCGTCGATGGAAAGTTGCGTAAGCCGGTAGAGTTGCAGTTCCAGAATCGCGTCAATCTGGCGCAGAGTCAGGCCCTTTTCCTCGTGCGGCAAACGCTCGCGATCCAGGTTGAGGATAATCTCCTTGCCCTTACCCCAGGCATACAGATTCTCGCGCGCCTCGGCTCGCGATCCCGACCCGCGGATGATCTTGATGACCGTGTCGAGATTGTCGAGCGCAATCTTGAGGCCTTCCAGGATGTGCTCGCGCTCGCGCGCCTTGCGGAGCAGATAAACCGTGCGCCGCTGGACGACATCGATGCGGTGATCGATGAAGCAGCGAATGGCCTGGTCAAGCCCCAGCTCCCGCGGCTGCCCGTTGAGCACCGCAAGAAAAATCATCGAGAAGCTTTCCTGCATCTGCGTGTGCTTGTAGAGCTGGTTGAGCACAATCTCCGGCTGCGCGCCGCGCTTCAATTCGATGACAATGCGCATACCGTCGCGGTCGCTCTCGTCGCGCACGTCGCTGATGTCGTCCACGATTTTATCGTTCACAAGTTCGGCGATGCGCTGAATCAGCACGGACTTGTTCACCTGGTAAGGAATCTCGGTGACGATGATCGCCTGTTTTTCCTTGGTCAGGCTTTCCGTGGCCACCTTGGCGCGCATCATGAAGCGCCCGCGGCCGGTTTTGTAGGCCTGGGGAATTCCGCTTTTCCCGTAGAGGAGGCCGCCGGTGGGAAAGTCCGGCCCTTGCACGTGCTTCAACACTTCCGCGAGCCCCGCGGCAGGGTCCTTCGCCAGCTCGATGGTCGCGTTGAGGACTTCCGTGAGATTGTGCGGCGGAATGTTGGTCGCCATGCCCACCGCGATGCCGCTCGAACCGTTCACGATCAAGTTGGGAATGCGCGTTGGCAGCACCGCCGGCTCAAATGTCGACTCGTCATAGTTGGGGACGAAGTCCACCGTCTCCATCTCGATGTCGGCCAGCATTTCGCCGGCTATGCGCGCCATGCGGCACTCGGTGTAACGCATGGCCGCCGGAGGATCGCCGTCCACCGAGCCGAAGTTGCCCTGCCCGTCCACCATCGGATAGCGCATCGAAAAATCCTGCGCCAGACGCACCAGGGTGTAGTAGATGGACGAGTCGCCGTGGGGATGGTAGACGCCCATGCACTGGCCCACCACCTTGGCGCACTTGGTGTATTTCTTGTTGTACTCAAGGCCCATCTCGCTGAGCGTGTAGAGCACGCGCCGATGCACGGGCTTCCAGCCGTCGCGGGCATCCGGCAACGCGCGCCCGATGATTACGCTCATCGAGTAATCGAGATAGGAGCGGCGCATCTCCTCTTCAATGTTGATGGGAATGAGGTTGGCGCTGCTTTGAGGCGGCGTGCCGCCTTCGAGGGGGAGAAGTGGATTCTGATCTTCTGGCATAATTTGGTCTTTTCATGCCCGCTCGGAAGGCGGCGGAAAGGTCCGGGAAAAGCGGGGCCGGCCCGGCGCGGGCTGTGCTTTTATTTTACCCCTTCAAAGAGGGTTTCAGCAAGGCGAAAAACCGTAAATAAGTCCTTATTTTGCTTGATTTTATAGTCTCATTTCAGGGCAGCTCCGAGGACCTTGAGCACTCAGGCGGCGCGACGCGTTCCGGCCTTCGATTTGCCTGTCGCCTTGGATGCCTTCTTTGCTATTTTTTTGCCTTTGCTCCTGCCCAATCCAGCGAGAACAATTGGAGGCTGACCTGGAAACCTAGCCTCGATCCACAACTCTCCCCCAACGCCTTCCACGTAACTGCGCAATGTGGAGACATTCATATCCTGGCGCCTCTCAATGCGCGAAACCCCCTCCTGGCCGATTTTGAGCTTCTTCGAAAGGCAAGATTGGGTGAGCCGCCGCTGACGGCGCAACTCACGCAAATTCAGTTCCTCGGCGATCAGCTCCGCCGTCCGCTGCTTCACCGAAAGCTGCATTTCTTTCGATTCCCGAGCCAACATCTCATCCAATGAGACCGATAAAGGGACCATCACTTTTTCTCCTTTTCCGCTGCAAGCGCCCTTTGAATCTGATCAAAGCGACGCTCGGCTATCTCGATCAGATTCCGGTAGAACCTATCCTGCGAAGCCCCTGACTTGTCACCACCAACAAGGAGAATTGCCCTCCGCTTCAAATCGAATGCGAAGGCTACCAGCCATACCCCACCGTCCGCGCGAAAGCGAAGCTCCTTCAGGTTCGGAAGTTTCGATCCCTTCAGTGTATCCACTTGTGGCCGGCCCAGTTGCGGACCGAACCTCCTCAGCAATCCGACCAGAGAATAAATGTCTCTCCTGATCGCTTCGGAATATTGCAGAACTTCGGGTGCAAACTCCGCATGAAACTCCACCACCCATGGCTCTTCCAAATTATGCCCCATAATGCCTAATGTCTTCAAGTGCATTTTTCTTTATTCGCAGATACGGAAGCCCCTCACAGCAGCCCCGGCAAGCTCAGCACGCAGAAGACCGCCTGCAGCAGCACAATGGCCCCGGCAGCGCACGCAGCCAATCGGCCCCGTGGCCCATCGCAGGCGTCGGCAAAGATCCCACCCACAAACGTGAGAAGAAACGGCAGCGCCCACAACCATGGACTTCCCGGAACGCCCGTCATGACCAGCGCCATCAAGACCAAGGCGCAAAGCAGCGGAGCTATATTGCCGAAATACCGCGATTTGCGCAGCCCCAGAAACAACACCACGGCAGCGCCTGCGGCCACCGTGATTCCCGCATTCGGCAGCGCGGAAAAGAACCGCCGCGCGGGGTCAAGTGAAACCCACAGAAAGCCCGCGGCTGAGCGGAAAACGTAGCTGAAAGCATCCGGCGAGAAGCCGTAACAAGCGAAGACCACCACCATTGCTCCGGCCACGGCCACCAGCACCACCGGCAACACCTGGCTCCTGCGCCCCTCGGCCACCCACAGCATCGCCACGAGGCCGATCAGCGCCACCACTGGCAGCGCGGCAATGTGCGCCGCCGCAGCCAGTCCAAAAGCCGCCGTCAGCAGCACAATGCGCGGCCGCCATTTGCGCTTTGGTCCCTGCATGGCATGGGCAACGCCGATGCAGGTGTATACGCCGCCATAAACCCCCAATGCGGCCAGCACTTCCGCATTGGGCGCGATGCAGGCCCGCAGCATCGCGGGAGAAAAGCAGTAGAGCGCGAGCGCCATATACCCGCCCAAGTTGCCGTAAAGCCGCCGCGTCACCCACCACAGGCCGCCGCCCAACAGGCATCCGGCCGCGAGAAACGGCAACCGCAACAGAAACAGAATGTGCGTAAGCTGGTGGCGCAGTTCCCAACTGCTCAATTCGCCGGCTGGCCCCGCTTGCACCAACCTGTCCTCGGGTTTGCGGAAGTGATCCAGTGCGCGCTCGGCCAGCAGATCGACGGTCAACGGCAACCCTGCCAGCCGGTAGGCCAAAACTCCATCGTGAATATTGCCGCAAGTGGTGAAGTAGCCGGCCAGAGGCGATGGCCGCTCCCACATCTCGCGTCCGCAGCGCGCATATTGGTAATCGCGATCGGTCAGCGTCTGGCGGCTTGTGAGCCACCACCCCTGAATAAGAAACACGGCCAGCAGCCCCGCCGCAATGCGCTGCGGCAGATTGAAGCGGAAGCGGCGAAGAATTCCAAACCGGTGGGTCATCATGCTCCGAGCAACCATACCAGTCTAAACGGCCTTCCCCGCCTCTGCGCATACGCATCCGTCGCTGTACTCCGCAATCCCTTCGAAGCTACACTGGTCCCACCATGCTGACCCGCCGCCGCTTCGTCATGAACGCCGCCACGCTCGCCCTCGCTTCCAAGGCACGCTTCGCCCTGGCGCAAAACGCAAACCTCTATCGCAATCCCATTCTCGGCGGCGACCACCCCGATGGCAGCCCCATCCGCGTCGGCGACGACTTCTATCTCACCCACTCCAGCTTCGATTACGCGCCCGGGCTCCTCATCTGGCACTCCCGTGACCTCGTCAATTGGCGCCCCGCAGCCGCCGCTCTTCACCGCTACTACGGCACGGTCTGGGCACCGTATCTTTGCGAGTACCAGGGACACTTCTACATCTACTTCCCCGCCGCCGGCAAACTGTGCGTCGTTCACGCAGCTCACCCCACCGGTCCATGGAGTGAGCCCATCGACCTCGGCATCCATGCCATCGACCCCGCCCACATTGCTGAGAATGGTCGCCGTTATTTGCACATGGCCGGCGGTCTCATGGCCGAGCTCAGCCCCGACGGCCTGGCTGTCAAATCCCCTCCCCGCAAGGTCTTCGATGCCTGGCCCGTCCCCGCCACCACACGCATGGAATGTACCTGCCTGGAGGGCCCCAAGCTGCTGGAGCGCGACGGCTATTTTTATCTCAACGTTGCCGAGGGCGGCACCGGCGGCCCCGCCACCAGCCACTCTGTCATCTCCGCGCGCAGCCGCCACGTTGACGGCCCCTGGGAATACTCGCCCTATAACCCCATCGTCCACACCCGTTCCCGCGAGGACCGCTGGCTCTCGCTCGGGCATGGCCGCCTCGCCGACACACCCGATGGCCGCTGGTACATCACCGTTCACGCCTATGAAAACGGCTACCGCACCCTGGGTCGCCAACTCCTTCTGCTCCCCGTCGAGTGGACCCCCGACGGCTGGTTCCGCGTCTCCCCTGAGATCAACGCCGACTCGGCCATTCCCATGCCCATCCCCGGCACAAGTCAGCAGCCTTTCGCCGATCCCTCCGACGACTTCACCACTCCCGAACTCGGCCTCCAGTGGGCCTTCTGGCGCGAATTCGATCCTGCCCGTTTCACCACCGGCAACGGCGCCCTCACCCTGCAGGCGCGCGGCAGCTCGCTGACTGATTCCAGCGCACTCGCCACTGCAGTCGGCGGACACTCCTACACTGTCGAAATCGATATCGAAGTCACGCCCGGCTGCGAGGCCGGCCTCATGCTCTTCTACGACCCCGCCCACGTCGCCGGCATCTGCATCGCGCCTGCGGGAATCCAGATCAGAATCCCCAACGGCTCCATCAAAGACCGCGTGGAAAAGGGCGCCACCCGCACCACCTTCCGTATCGTCAACGACCGCCAGGAGGTCGATTTCTACTACCGCCTTCCCGGCCAGCCATGGAAGAAAACTGAAACCTCGGCGGAAGTCTCCGGCCTCCACCACAACGTCCTCGGCGGCTTCCTCGATCTCCGCCCCGCCGTCTACGCCTGTGGCTCCGGCCAAGCCACCTTCCGCAAATTCCGCTACTGGCCGAAGGTCAACGCGCCGGCATAGAGCACACAGCCCCTCGGCTCCAGATCGGCATAGGGGGCGATCCTGATCGGGTCGCTCCCCTGCCACACCACCCGGCGTGCGGGTCCGCACCGGGCGGTTCAAGAAGTTGAGGTCAACAGAGACGAGGGATTCCGAGTTGATTGGCC
>Ga0255352_1001507_pt1 | contig 11403 bp, 12 predicted proteins | sample HBST0metaG_FD_189939 | JGI IMG/M metagenome (GOLD analysis project Ga0255352, IMG submission 189939) | Peat soil microbial communities from Stordalen Mire, Sweden - H.B.S.T0 | ecosystem: Environmental > Terrestrial > Soil > Wetlands > Peat | place: Sweden: Norrbotten County, Stordalen Mire...
CGGGCGTCTGTAACTCTTGTCTCCACTTATCAATGCCGATGCCACGCCTCAAAAGCCACTTCAATCACGGCAAACAGAACGCTGGTAGCGGCCAAAAATCCCTTCGCCCGCTGCCAGTTCTGCTCATGCCGCTCCAGGCGTCGCTCCAACTCCGCAATGCGGCCGCCATTGCCGTCGCCCATCAGGCCGGTCATCTGCGTCTTGAGCATGCTCAAATCGCTCAGCACCTGCGCTTCGAATTCATTCATCATCCGCATCCGCTGGACTCCATCTGTCCTTGAATTATTGGCAATGCTTCCGCTTACGAACTCAGCGGCAGGTTGATGAACAACGCCGTTGAAAACTCCGAATAATTCGGCGGCGTTGAGCCATCATACATCCGGATGTAGAACCGGTCGTTGGCGCTTTCGCGTGAAAAAGTGATGTTTTGCAAAGTAGCGCGCGCCACCAAACCTGTATCTTCTCCTGCCATAAAGGCGAAATCACGCCGCCGTATCTCAAACCCGCCCCCGGTAGGCGGCGTTACACCGGCATTGATTGTCACAGAGCTTCCGCTCAGCGCCGTCACCGTGAGGTTAGTAAGATTGGCAAGCACGGTAGGAGCAACCGGCGCTGGCAGCCATGTGTCAGTCGGCACAGTGGTGCTGGTCTTGATCGCCAGATCGTCAGCCCAGTCGTTGGCAAAGGTTATTGCGTATTTCACCAGGTCCGGATAACTTGCGGTGTAACTCACCTTCACCGTACGCACCACGACCTGCGCGTTCACGTTGGTCGATGGCGCGTTCAGAAGCAGCGCGTCTCCCGGCCACACATCGTCTGCAAAGCTCGCCCCGGTTCCCTTGTAAGTTCCGCTCCACAGCGCGCTGACTCCGACCGCTGCCTGTTCTATCACCAGCGCCGCATTGCGGCAATCCGCGGAGCTGCGCGCCGGGGGGTCTGTCACCGAGCCAATCCACGTAGCTATGGATGGCGTCCCAGCCAGCGCAAGCGCCTGCTGGCTGGCAGTGTTCACCGCGCGTCCCACCGCCCTGCCCACAGTGCGATAGCTTACTGCAATCTGCTCACCAGCCACCGGTATGTACCCGGTATAAAACACCAATGCGCCAGTACTCTCCAAGTGGCACTCGCCTGCTTCAGCCGTAGTGCCGACCCGGCGCGTATAAGCACTGCCACCCGAGGGCGTGCTCACCACCCACCCCGATCCCAGGTTGATCAGGTTAAAGGCGCGCATGCTCCCAATCAAGTTGATGCTGCTGGCCGCCGCCACCGTACAGACTCCGGGCAAACTGGCGATCGCGCCGTCATAAAGAGTTACCGGAATCGCAGCGACTCCATTGACATATTCCTGAATCTCAATTTGTATCTTCCCTGGGCGCACATTCCATTGTCCGCCTGCTGTAATTTCCCCACTATCCCCAAAGGAACGATAGATCGCCAGCTCTCGTTCGCTCTCTGCGCAATGTACCCGAATGCGAAGCGCATATTGGTTGGCCGAATTCACTGCATAAGTGGTTCCCACCGCCGTTCCCTGAACGATAGGTTGCAATGTAACTGCGCCGGTACCTTGCTGCTCGGCCACCTGAAAGCCCGCCGTGCAACCAGCCAGCGTCTCAACTCCGGTGAAGAATCCCGCCAGAATTCCCGTACTGCCCGAAGAAAGCGTCACGCCCTCTGCTTCCAGCAGCAGTGTTCCTCCCATCTCCACCGGATCGAGCCATGCAAGCAGTGTTTGCCCGTCGATACCGCTGCCGCCATCCATCACCAGACCTCCCGCTCCCAACGATAAATAGGCTGCACCGCCGGTGTTGCCCCACACGCGCTGGTCAATTTCAGATTCGTTGAATAGCTCGCTGATGATCGTGGCTTTGGACGTAGACGGGAAGTAAGGATCAGCAGTCAGATTAAACTGGGTCGTAATTCCATCGCCCAGAAAGTACTCCGTCACATAGGCAACCGGCTCGTGCTCGCCACAAACTGTTATATCGTTCGCCAGCGCACGTTTGGTGCTAGCCGTAAAGGATAAGTTGGCCAGGCTCAGGCTACCGTCCGTCTCGTTCAGCGTATGCACCATGGTCTGCACTGAAGTTAGTTCCAACACGCCATTAACCGCGCGATAGGATGCCCTCGCCAAATTTGCCACTTGTCCCGCGCTCTTGCTCCACGACGCTCCCGGAGCCGGAACAAAGTTGCTTACCGTGGCGCCCAATGAGAGGCCCTGTGTAGAAAGTGCGGTCGATCCGGTGCGCGTAACCAATGTGCTCATCAACGCGCCGGCAGTTTGCCCCGTCACTCCTGTACTGGAAGACATCAGCAGTTGATCCAGCAGTAACTCGTCGCTCAATGCCTGGATCGCGATGCGGTAACACGGTCCCTCGATCCCCATTCCTGCGTATTCCGGCAACGGGCTTACCGCAATATATCCTGTAAAGTAGACTGTGCCATCATCGCCAGTAACGGCCAGAGGCTGGTTGCGCGTGGGCATCGCCAAGCTTCCGTTTGTTGGCAGGCTCAACCATAACTCGCAAATGGATGGCTCATTCAGCTTGCGTTCGATTGTCAACGGCCGCACAGCATCGAGCGCGGCCGTATAGTCCTGCCCATGGATCTTGATTTTCATCGTGGCTCTCTGACTTGATAACTCGCTGAGTTGCTCAACTTGTTACACCAACGCATTCGCGGCTGGCAAAAAGCTCCGATAACACAGCACACGTTCCCCATCCAGAGAATCCGTAACCGGCAATGCCATAAACTTCCCCTTGAGCAACACGCGAGCCAATCCGTCTTTATGCTTGCCATCCAGTGGGATGGCCGCTTCTTCTGCGCTGGCCATGGTTTGCAGTCGCGGATAGTGAAAGAATATCCTCTCTCCCTGGCTTCCCTGCATCACGAACAGCGCCGACCACTCCTGATAGAAACTGCCGCCTTCGCGATCCACAAATCCAGTTACCGCCTGCAACTTTGAACCTGCGGCAGGAGCACCTGCAGGCAAAGCCTCGGCCAGTATCAGCGTGTTTGAAGCTACACTGGATACCAGCGCAACATTACATGTTATGCGCCGGATATAGTCCACATCCGAAAGCGCCGAACGAACATAAGCACCCGATACCGGAGAACCGACATAGCCTGTCTGTCCGGTATAATCCGCGTCCACCGCGATGATCGACCCGGCCGTGAAATTTGCCGCATCCGCCGCCAGCAGGATGGACGTGGACGTTGACCCGCTGAGCACAGTCACCGCCGTGGATGCTGTTGCACCATCGGCAGCGAGAGATGCCCCGCTTGCCGGAGCCAGCAGATTCATGTGCTGTGACCCGGTAGCCAGCGCCATGGTCAGCTTTGTCCAGCTCAAGAACTGGAAGCTCACCTGCGCCTCAAGTGTCTCGCGCACTTGGTTCCCCGTCGCTGCCGGAATGCCTGTCAATACTGCCGAAGTCTTGCTTGCAGCCTTGCGAGTAAAATCCTGAATCCATCCCAGGCTGATCCACGGAGACGGTGGAGCATCCAGGCTGAATCCACCCTCTTCCGCTGGATCAAAAAACACCGGAGTCTGCGACGTCCTATTAACCGGCGCAAAATATGCTCGAACACGCCGTGCCACCGGCGCGGGAGCCGAAAACCAATTCACCGCCATTTACTCCCCCTGCTCCTGGTAGCTGTAAACCATCACCTTGGCCGACCTGCTCAACCGGTCCTTCTGAATCGTAATCGGTCCAAACTCCGGTTCGTCCCAGTACACCTGCGTCAGCAGCGCCGCTGGTGGCGTTGCCGTGTAATTGAGTTTGGGCGTGTAGAAGGGTTCGAGCATCGCCATCAATTCCGTGTCCATATCGCTCAACGAGCGACCGCGGTTTAGCCCGCCAAAGCTCTGCGTTCCGCATGTCTGGTAGACAATCTCGCACTCCTCGGCCACCATTGTGGATGCCAGGTTCACATCGACGCCCAGGCCCAGCCAGCGCAGAACAAACACGTCGCTTGGAAGCTGTGTAAATGAGGCTTCCGCCTCCTCCACCAGAATCCCCGGTCGCACCGCGCCGCGCAGCAGGATCGTCCGCTCCGGATTGATTGCAACCAGCCGCGTGCGCAACGCCATATAAAACGAGTCTTTTGCATTTTGCATGAAGTAATGCTCCTGATAACTGATAACTGTTGGCTGTTAACTGACAGTTGTCAGCTATCTACACCGCCTGCTGCCGTGCCTCGCATAAAAGCAGCCGGTAAAGATAGACTTGGCCAAAAGCTTCGTTTGCGGCAATCGAATCAATCAGGTAATCCTGTCCCGCCACCGTAACCGCCAGCGTCATGGCAAACAAGGATTGAGCCGAAGACAGATCCAGCGCGCTTACTTGCTGCGCCACACCTGTGGCAGACATAAATAGCTCCCATTTCGGTTCGCCGTCATCCTGCCACGTTGGCCGCAGCTTTCGCATCACTACTGGGCTGACTACAACCTCGGCAAAGGTCGTTGCCACCAGCCCCACTTCCGACATGTTGGTATCCGTATTCGTACCCGTCACCCGCAGAAGGGCCGACGTTCCTGTCATACTTCGCAACAGGGCATCTGCCAGCATCTGCGGCGCTCCCACCGGGTTCCGTGGCGCTGTATCGCTCATCCCTCACCCCAGCCTGTTCGCGACGTAGGAACGCAGCCACGCCTGCACCGTTTCGTCCACTAGCGAACTAGAGAAATACTGCATCTGCATCGTGTCGATCTTGGTCTTGCTGGCGTTCAACGCCGGCGTTGACTGCGCATTGCGCACAATCTGTGCGCAGGCCGTCTTAACGTCATCGCCAATCGTCGCCAAACCCGCCGTATAGGTCACCGCGACTTCGTTGTACGGCAGCCCCAGAACGTTCCATGGCAGCGTCAGTTCCCCTGTATTGGTGTCAAAATCCACCGAGGTGGGATCGATCGTCGTCCATTGCCCAGGCAGCGAAAACGCCGTCACCATCTCGAAAAACGGATCGTTCAGAATCTCTCCGCGCCTCGGCCGGGCGTATCTTCCCTCAATGCTCACCAGAGGCGTTGTCGCCGTCCCCAGTGGAGCCAACGGCAGATAACTCAGCCGCACCGTCTGAGCTCTGCTGGTCAGCCGCTGTCGTTCCGTATACTGGGTCACGTTCAGGTCCGGCCGCCTGCAGTAGCTGTTGATCAAAGCTGTCGCGGCCGTTATCCAATCCGCCGTCGTTCCAGCAGGCAATCCATAATTCGGGTAATCCGCTGGCTGCAGATATGCCATACCCCACCCTTCCCTTTTTCGTTTATGCCAGGCAAGCACGAGAAGCTGCTTCACCTCTCGCATTTGCCTAGCCCATGTCCATCTGTCCGCGTACTAACTTGCAACTCGCTAACCGAATAGGCCCCATAGCAGAGCCTATTCGCTAACTTGCTGACTCGCTAGATTGCTAACTACCGGTCGACCAGGACCTGATAGTGCGCATAACTGGCGCCCTTCACCACCGGGGCGCCGAACTTCACCGCTGCATACTGATGAGCCAGCGAGTTCGGAAGTCCCAGTTGGAAGATGCGTGGCGTCGGATCGCCGAGCCAGTGGTACTCGATCAGATCCTCGGTCACAATGTAAGCCGGCAGCACCGCCGTACCCGAACCCGGTGTGCCTGTGTAACTAAGGCTCCAGTCCGGAATCAGCGGCAGATCGCCGGCCTGCGTCGACAGCATCTTCACCCGAATTCCACCCGTGATACTGTCGGTATTCAGCACCACGTTGAATTCGGTTTTCATCTCCCGGTCGATCAGGTCCAGCAGCACCGGGTTGGCGTAGATCGCCGTGGGCCGCACATAGTAGCCGTTGTTGGCCACCATCTGCGCCACCGCAGACTTGATGCCATCCACAATCGATGCCGTTGTGCCGATCGTTACGGTGTTGCCACCGGCTACGATTTGCGAAATCACGCCCATATACTGCGTGGTCGTCGGCGCGCTCAGGCTCGTGTCATCGCCGTTCCAGAGCGCCACGTCGTGGGCCATCATCACGCCGCTTACCGTATCCACCAGATCCTTGGCCTGCAGATAGGCAAACTGCTGCTGCTGGTTGCCCAGCTCGATATCGAACAGGTTGTAGTTAATCTGCGAGACGATGGCCTTCAACGGCACGCTCCGCTCCACTCGCGTCGGGCTCACCACCGTGGGCACGATGCTGCGCGGATTCACAAAGCCAGCCGTACCTGGATTTGGGAGCGACGTTTCCTCGAAAAAGCGCGACGGATGTCCTGTGGCCGGAACCTGCTTGATGCGCTGTCCGAAGGGACTCGAACGGCGGCAGATATCGAAAATTTCAGTCTGATACAACGGAACTTCGACCGAGCCAGGTCCAATGTAATCAGCTGCCGCGTGTATGTCTGCAAAGGTTGCGCTCATAGGCTTTTTCGCCCCCTCCATGGGGCCTGTCTTGGTTCAGCTGACAGCTAACTTCTGACAGTTGTCAGTTATCAGTCCTCAGACGTATGTTGTTAGTTACCGTCTGCTATTTGTTAGGCGTTTGCTGTTGGCTATACGCTTTCAGTTGTTAGCCCCTCTATGCGATGGCTCCTGCCCTCAGCAGTTGGCTCTTCACCGCAATACGCTGCTCCAGGCTCAACCCAGCCAGCGCCGCGTCCAAAGAGTGCACGTCCACTGGCCCATCGCTGATCCCGTGCTTGGCCAACATCTCGGAGGTAGCCGAAGGCACTGTCCTGCGCAGTGGATTCAGTGCTGCTGTCGCCGATGCGGCCTTCACCTCGGCCAGTTCCTGCTCGACTGCAGCAAGCTTCTCGGTCAGTTTCGCCTCTCGCCGGCTCTGCTCGACAGTCGCCGAAATCCTCTCCACCTCGCCGGACAATACGCCCTGCCGCTCATCCAGCCAACTCAGCGTCTTCTCCAGCAGAGTCGTAGCAGCCTCCAGCCTCTCCGCAATCTCCTGCTCCTTGTTTTCCATACCCTTCCTTTCTTTTTGCCGTGAATATCATGCGCAAGCAAGCTAACTAGGTTTCTGACGCATGTTTATGTACCATCTTCCGTGCCCCATCCTTTCGCCTTTTTCCTGGCGAAAGGGTGGGAGACCTCGGACCTGAAGATACTTGAATCACGCGGTCAGCTAACTAACTAGCCTGCAAAAAAAATGAGGCTCCGTAAAAACGGAACCTCTTTGCCAACTCAACGAACTCCGTGAACTTACTAACTCGCCATGCGGAAGCTCGTCTCCCGATAAGCCGCCTTTTCTCTCAGCAGGATCGCTGCCCCGGTAAAGGTCACATGGGTCAGCTTCCACACCTCGTCCCGCATATCTTCCACCCGCGCATCGGCCAGTTCGTAACTCATTCCCATCGTCTCGGGCGATTGCGCTTTGATCGCCCGAGCCACTTCGGGAAAATCCCGCGCATACAAATACCCGCGCACCATCAGCCGCCTCCCGATCAGGTTCGCCTCGGTAAGCAAGCCGATTTTGCGCCGCGCGTCATGCCCGTCCCACCCCGGCCGGTAATCGACCGCCATGCCCAACAGCGAAGGCAACGCCTCTTTCGCCGCTTCGCGCGTTAACATCACCCGGTGCCCATGCGCCCCGGCTGGAGCCTTGTCGCTGGCTGCATTCACCATCGTCAATACCCCCTCGAACGCCACCCTGTTAGGATGCCCATCCACATGGGGAATCGTTACCGCCATCGCTTCCAATCGCATCCGCTTCAGCCCTCCGCGCTAACTGCCTGTCCACTGCCACTAACTTACCGCTCACTAGCCTGCTGCCCAGCTAACTCACTAACTTGTCCATTCAGCGGCCCCATTCCTCGCATTGCCCGCACCTCGTCCACCGTCAGCACTCCAGCCTTGAGCAATTGCACCTGGACTGCTAACTCCGTCTCCTCGTCCCGCGCGTTCAGTTCGTTGAAGACAAACTCGAATTCCCGCCACCCGATGCACTTGCTGAACAAGTCCCGTGTAATGTGCCCGGCCAGCAACATCGCCAATGGTGAGATCGCCCCGCGAAATGCCTCATCGGTCATTTCAGTTGCTGTCGACTGGTTTACATCCGCCTCCAGTCCCAGCATCAGCGGCGGCAGGCCAAACGCATTCGCAACCATGCGGATCAGAAACTCCTGCCAAGCCAGCCGCAGGTCCGCATCCGTCCCCTGCGCAAACCTGAGTACCTCCGGCTTCTGCTCGGTTGAGATCAGCGGCACCCTGCCCGTACCCTCGATCTCGTCCTGCCACCAGCGAATCAGCCGGTCGTGCTGCGCTGGCGTGGCCTCGTTCAGCCACAGCGCATATTGCGCCACCGAGTTAGCCGCCAGCTTGCCCGCAAACCGGTGCGCGCACAGGAACTGATTTACTGTTTCGAACGCCACTTCCAGCGGTCCCAACCCGAAAGGCGTAAAGCTGCGCGGGTTCATCCGTATGTACATCAACTGGTTATCGAGCAGATCCACCGCGCTCGACTCCAGTTGCCCTGGCAGCGCCTGCGCATATCTAGGCATCTCCTCCTGCCCGTCCCACTGCGCATTGATTCGAATCGAGGCCCCGTCCACCGGCCACAGCATCGCCGGCCTGTCCGGGTCTCCCGTCGGCTCCATCTCGATAGACCCGAATCCGCCCGTCAGCGCATCCTCGATCACCTGTTCGATCAGAGTTCTGAAGCTGTCCACCGCGTTCGGCTCTTCCAGCATCCGGCGCAAGGCGGTGAGCTTTCTTGCGGCTTCGGTAACATCGCTTGGGTTCACACCGCGCCGCACTCGTATCTGCCAGTCCATGGCCGCAATGCGATCCTTGATCACGTTGATGGCCCGGCGCACCACCGGCGTCTCCGCAAACCGGCGCAGGTTTGCCGGCGTCGGCTTGGGCAGCAGCTTTCCAGGAAACTGAACCGGACTCATGATCGCGGGCAAAGCCAGCGTCTTCCGTTCCGCATCCTTATCGGTCGCGCCCGCCGCCAACTCCGTTCTCCTGCTCCCGGTCGCCTGTCTCCAGATATCCCGCAACTGTTCTCCTACCCTCACGTGCACCTTCCTTTTTCCGCCGCCCAGAAACAAAAAAGGCACAGCCCCGGAAAGGGCCATGCCTCGTTCTTTGCAAGTTATCAGTTATGAGATGTCAGCTATTAGTTGACATCTCATAACTGATAACCGCTCTCACTACCCAACAAAATCAATCTTACCGCAAACGCAGGAAATTATATGCAATCTATTTTGCATAACTCACAAGTAACTGCAAACTGCTTCAGGTGAGGAATACTGATAGCTGAAAACTGATCACTGACAACTGTTCCTCACACCCGCAATTCCCGCCGCGCCGTCTCCGCCACGCGGCCTAGATCCGACGTGGTCAGCACCCGGATCTGGTGTTCCTCCATCGTCTCCACGCCGAAGCGATACATCGCCAGCCGTTCCGGATCGTCGTCGCTTGCTCCCAGCTTGGCCGCGGGCTCAATCACCGCCGTCAGCTCCAATTCCGCTTTCTCCACCCGTTCCACGCCGGTGCGCAATCCCGCCACTGAAAATGCCAGCACTTTGGCCATCTCCACGCCCGGCTCCAAACTCACCGCATGAAACATGCGAATGATCCCGTTGGGCCTGTAACCCAAATCAATCCGCAGTGGGTCGCCGGGCCGGGTATACGTCGAAGCCGCAATCCGCTTGCGCAGCAAGTCCCACACCCCGGCATGTTCAAACTCGCTCCGCATCCGCGCGTGGATCGCCGCCCGTCCGCTCAGCCGCGGCACATGCTCTCGTGGAGGCGGCTCCACATACAGCCGCATCAGCTCTTCCATCCCTGCCGGAAGGCTCTCCGCCAAGTAGGCCTTAGGCTCGGTCATCTGTATATTCAGCGAGAGCGCCTCGGTGAGCAGCCGCATCAGCTTTCCGTCAGGCTCTTCCTCGAAGCGCCTGCGCAGTTCGCTCTCCATCGCCTCCAACAGCGCGGTGTCCGCATTCGGATCGAGGCAACGCACACGGCGCCAGTCGCGGGTAAACCGCACCTGGGCCGCTTCCCGGCTGCCCTGCTCGCGCAGGATCACCCCGATATGCACATACTCGTTCCGCACCGCATCCGGTACATACCGGAGCAGGCGAAACTCACATGCCCGCCGCTCGTTCCCGCTACTCATTGCCTTCCTGCCATCCGCCTTGCGGTTCAAATCCACCGCTGGATTCGCACCATTCATTCTTCGCGAGTCCCAGCCAATTATTCCTCGCGGGCACCCGCCAATGCTGTCCAGCCTTCCCCTTCTACATCACTCTTCCCGCCATGTTAGACTCCCACCTCATATCCTTCCAATCGTCTTCCCCATTTTCCCCTCCCATCGCGCCCCATTTGGGGAATGGCTTCCGATCCGACTTCCCGAACATCTCAATCAGCTCCCGGATGCGGCTTTTCCTTGCCAGCAGTTTCTCCACCAGCGCTTCCATCTCGCTCAGGTCGCCGCCGTACCACTCGGGAGGCACTTCGTTGGCCGCCGCCCACACCGTCTCGGCAGGCATCGTCTCCAGCCTTGTCAGCCACGGCTCGAAGGATTCCCATCCGGTGATCCCCCGGTACACGTCATTTCTGTAGTAGACCCCGCGCAGCGGCAGATTCTCGAACTTCCATTCCCCGGCGTGGAAGCAATACCCGTAGTCGATGAAGACCGCCTTGTACCGCCGTTCCCGCTGCTTGCGCGTGAACACCGCCTGCCGTCCGTTGGCGTTTCCGGTCCATTTATCCAACGCCAGGATGCCTGCGAATTCATTCAGGTTTCTGACCTCGGCCATCTGTTCCTCGGGTAAAAAGTCCACCACCTGTCCCGGCATCAGCCCACCCACAAACCGCGACCCGAACTGCAATCCCGGCTGGCATTTCACCTTGGTCCGCCCCAGGTCGATCTCCAGCTCCGGCGTATTCTCCACCAGCCAGCTTGAGACCTCCACCAGTTCCGCCTCGGGAGTTGCAAGCCCGGCTGCCGCCGCCAGACGCGAAGCCAGCAGCTCATTGGCCAGCACCCGCAAGTGCTGTGGGTTGTTCTGGAATTTCACCACGTATACGTTGCCGTCCGCGCCCAGCATCAACTGGCCTTGCGCACCGCCCCGCATCCGTCGGATATGCTGCACCGCCAGAACCGCCAAACCCGTGCCCCCACCTGTCCCTTGTTCTCTTTCGCATTTTAAGCGCTCCGGCCGCAATCCTCCGAAAGCAGTTGCCAGCGATCAGTCATCCGTTGTCAGTTTTCAGTTACAACCCCGCGCTCTCCTCGGCAACTGATAGCTGATAACTGCCGAAGCAGCGTTATTGATCCGGCCCGCAAATACTGACATTCCGTGCCCCATCCTTTCGCCTTTTTCCTGGCGAAAGGGTGGGAAGCCATCACACCATTTATGGGCCGGATCAATAGCGGCTTCGGCCCATCAACTCCGCCCGCGCTCCCAGTCCAATCGCCATCGCCA